>Ga0208951_1000023_pt1 | contig 54085 bp, 46 predicted proteins | sample GreLakmeMI27MSRF_FD_187702 | JGI IMG/M metagenome (GOLD analysis project Ga0208951, IMG submission 187702) | Freshwater lentic microbial communities from great Laurentian Lakes, MI, USA - Great Lakes metaG MI27MSRF (SPAdes) | ecosystem: Environmental > Aquatic > Freshwater > Lake | place: Great...
GGTGCGGCGCGCGGAGAGAGGCAGAGAGACGCAGCCGTCGGTGGCTCTCCCACCTGGGTTCGGCTCCACGCGCCCCTCAGCCAGCGGTGACGTCACGCGGCCACGCCTGCGGGGCTACAGCGCTCGCTGGAGCGCGCAGCTGTGGGGAGGCCTCCCGCGTGCGCGTAGAAAGGCTGGCGGCTCACCGCGAGTTCCTCCGTCTCCACAGTCGCGCGAGCCAGCGGCGAGGTGGAGACGCTGGACCCTCGCAGCGGTGCCTCTCTGGGCGTGGTCGGCAGGCGCGTGCGCGGCGCTGGGCGTAGTGGGGTGTCCCCGCCGGCCTGACCGCTCGCACGCGGCTGCCCCTCGCAGCTCCTTCGCAGCCTGCCGGGGCCTCCACCTGGTCTCGCCCTCCGCCGCGCAGCAGGGCCATAGGCTGTTGTCGTGCACGCAGGCGCGTAGGCGAGCCGCGGGCTGCCACGGCTCGGCTGACAACACACCCGCCGTCTGCTCTGCCAGGAGGGCCTCCTGCGCGTGCACTCGCAGCCCCTCGCCGCCTCGCCCTGGTGCCAGACGGCCAGCTGGTCCGGCGGCGCCGGGCTGAGCTGCTTCGCCGCCCTGGGCGGGGGGTCGCACGTGGTGGTGGGCACACCTGGCCGAGAGGTGCTAGTCTATGACGTGGCCACACAGCAGCCCGTGTGCAGCGCCAAGGCGCCCGCCAAGGACTGGCTGGGCATGTACGTGCAGATCGTGTGCGCCTCCGCCGCATTTCTGCAAGACGCAGGGCACCACTCCACGCTGCTGGTGGGCGGTGACCACCAGCTGCGCCTCTTCGACTTCCGCGCCCAGCGACGCGCGGTGCGCACCATGGCGCTGGGCGACAAGGGGCTGGTCACGGCGCTGGTGGTGCAGAGGGGGGGAGCCCAGGCGGTGGGCGGCACCAGTCGGGGGCAGCTGGCGCAGTTCGACCTGGCCTCGGGGCGCTGCATCGGCGCGCTCAAGGTGCGCGGCGGCGAGGGAAGTGCCATCGCACGGCGTGCATCTCACCTTTGCCACCCTGGGCCTCCTTCTCTGTGCCAGGGATGCACCGGCGCCGTGCGCTCGCTGTCACAGCACCCGACGCTGCCGCTGCTTGCCGCCACGGGTGCGCGCAACCCGACGCGCTTCGTGCGATGCGCGATGCAGCAGCCTGGCTGAGCCAGCCGCCCGCAGGTCTGGACCGCCACGTGCGCCTGTTCAGCACGCGCAGCCGCATGCAGCAGCTGGCGCTCTATGTCAAGCAGCCCTGCACGTCCGTTGTGTTTGACTGCCACAGCGCCGCGGCGTTGGCGCCGAAGCCTGACGAGCAGGAGGAGGAGGAGGAGGCATCAAGGGTGGTACCTCGAAAGGCGCGCAAGGACAAGCGCTCCGGTGCCATGATCGAGGCCATGGCGCGCGACGCCGCGCGCCGGCACGCGCCGCACGAGCCGGAGGGGGTCGCTGCGCCCAAGCGCAAGAAGAAGAAGACAGGAGCATCTGGTGGCGGCATGCAGCTCTCTATCGTCTACGATGAGTAATGCCAGGCTGCTCCTGCCTCAATCCAGCAGAGCCAGGAGAGTCTACTCGCAAGAGCCACAGTGAGTGGCCGCGGGCCGCCGCCGCCGAGCGCGCCGCGCGCAACAATTCCGCGAATCGTTCACACCTTTCCGCCCTTCGCCGCAGCATGTCACGGCCACTTGCGCCATGCACCGTGCGCGCGCGCTGCAGCGGGCCTGTTCCCTCCTCGCTGCGCGGGCACAGCCAAGCGCGTGAGGAGGCTGGCCGGGCGCGGCCAGCTGCCGTCGCGTCGGCCACAGCCGCCCATGGGCTGCATGCGGTGCTGCCCTTCAGCGTGGAGTCGGCAGGAATAGGCGTCGCGCTGGCTGGCACAGTGTGCTGGGTGCGCCTCCTCCTGCTCCCCGCACTCGCCTCTCGCGCCTCACGTGTGCTCGCCGCCCCGCGCATGTCCCCAGGCGCTGCTGTGGCGCAGGGGGCGGGCAAATCAGCTGTCGGTGCGCGCGGCTTGCCTTCGCATTCGTTGCTGCGCCTTGTGCCTTACCCCTCCGCCCAGAGCTGGGAGCGCGACGTGGGCATCGACGGGCTGTACTACGAGGAGGAGGCCCAGAGCAGGCTGACACGCCGTACGGTGGTGCAGGCGTGGCCCTCTCCGCGTGAGTCGTGTGCCTTCGAAGATGAGCTCTGGGGCGACGAGCTGCCCGCCGGCGCAGCGGCCACGCAGCCGCCGGTGCCGCTGCGGCCGCTGCGCGAGCGCGCGGCCGCTGCGCGTCAAAGAGGGGATGCTGCGCCTGACGGGCGCGTACTTCGTGCTGAGGCCATCGACGCAGAGCTCAAGGCGTGGGAGGCGTTCGACAAGCGCGCAGCCGCCGCATCCGCCCGGCGTGCCTCCTCCCTGCCCAAAGCGTTGACTGGCAGCAGCAGAGACCAGGCAAAGCGGATGGCGCGTCTCGCCAGCGAGGACGACGCAGCAGCAGCAGCAGCGCCTTTTCGGCGCAAGCTTGAAGAAGCTCTGCGCCTAGAGACAACGCCGGCTGAAGCAGTCGACACCAGCTCGGCACTGCCTCTGAAGGACGTTGCGGTTGAGGGCAGCGCAGCGCAGCAGCGCGCGCGGCTGGAGGGCCTCAAGTCTGTGGCGCTCCAGCAGATGTCGCGCGCATCGGAGGCTGTGGCCGACGCAGCGCGCGCGCGGGAGGGGCTCCTGGGCGCCGACGAGGCCAGGGAGCTGGCGGAGGCGGCCTGGCGCAAGCGCGCGGAGGAATGGCTCCTGCAGACGCAGCGGGGGCAGCCGCCGCGACAGGAGGGCACCGCAGCGGAGCGCTTCTTGAAGCGCGTGCGCGGGAATGGGGAGTGAAAAGTCAAGATGATTCGGTTGCCTGCGCAACGCCTCACAGATGGCCCAGCGTGTTCTCCGTTGCCGCCAGCAACTTGGGCATGAAATTCGCAAGGAATATTTGTGACGTCTAAGCTGCGTCCAAGAGCATGACACCGAGTGAGGAGGAGTGCGCTTGTGCAGGCCGGCGGGCGTTGTTCGGCGGCGTTGTTTTCAGCAAACAACACGCTCCGCCTGCTGCCGACAGCCGACAGCGCGCACATGGGCAGCCGCGGCGGTGCTGCCTCGTCGCCCTCCGCGCCCTCAGGGGCCATGGCGTGGGTGCAGAGTGCACGTGTTCTGGTAAACCGGGTGGTCTTCGGGATGGATGAGGAGCAGGAGGCACGCATGCGGCAGTACCTGGACGAGATGTACGGCAGCTCGGAGCGGGAGACGAGGCGCAGCAGGCCTGTGCAGTTGGGCTCATTAAGGCGCGTCCCATGCGCTGCTCCCGTTGCATGCTTGCTGACGGCTCCGCGCAGGCCGCCCGAGCCCGCCAGCCGTGAGGTGCCCCCGCCGACGTCGCTGGACGAGGAGGTTGCGCGGCGGTTGTACGAGCAGCTGCATGCGGAGACGAGAAATGCAAAGGAAACTGCTGCAGCACCGCGCGCGGGGCCAAAGGCACGCACCCCCTGCCTGGGCCCGCAGGGGAGCTTGGCGCCCGCGCGGATCGTGAGCGCGGGAGGCTGCGAGGGAGGGCGTGGGGTGAGACAGTGAGACGTGAGAATGCGACTGACGTCTCTGCGCTCCCACAGACGCGCTCGCAGGGCAACTCGCGCAACTCGGGGGGAGGGCCACGCACGGGCGAGGACGCAAGGTCGGGCGAGGGCAGATGACACGCTGAGGCTTGCGCCATGCTCTGTGCAGCACGAGCATCACGCAAGGTGCAGAAGACTCCTTCGTACAAGTATCATAGAGACATGACGAAACTGCCAAGCCCCTGCACCCCCGCACCCCTTACTCGTCTGTGACTGGAACAAATCGCCAAAAGACGGCCATTGAGGCGCCCAGGACGGCCATCCAGACGACGGAGATTGCAGAGGGGACGCGCACCAGGTACTCGCCGAAGTGCAGCGATGCGAGGAGGAAGCCGAAGGCGCTGCTCTTCATGGCCGTCTCGATAGCTACGGTGCGGCACACCTTCTCAGGCTGCCCCGCCAAGCGGGGGAACCAGTAGCCGGCCACGCCGCCCACCAGGTGCAGCAGGAAGAGGGGCCACTGCAGCATGAGACCCGCCGCCAAGATGTCCTGCGCGCACTGCGCCACCGAGGCACCCACAAGCACCACCGTGGCCGCCACGCCCACCACGGGGCTGAAGGGCTCCACCGTGCGGCACACCTTGGGCACGGTCATGTTGGCCAGCACGCCCACGATGACGGGCACCAGCACAACCTGGATGGTGCTCATCGCGATGCCCACCGGGTCAACCGGCACGATGGTGCCCAGCACCAGCTTGGCGATGAGGGGCGTCATGAAGATGCATCCGATGGTGGTGCTGGTGGTCATCACCACGCTCAGCGCCACGTCACCCTTTGCGATGTATGTGCACAGGTTGCTAGCCTGCCCGCCGTTGATGCTGCCCACCAGCACCAGACCAGCCATCAGCGCGCTGCTCAGGCCCAGCATGTTGCCGATTGCGAAGGCGAGGGCGGGCATGAGAACGTAGCAGCACAGGAAGTTGATAGCCACGGGTATGGGCTTGCTCAGGCAGTCCTGGAAGTCCTTCAGCGTCAGCGTGATGCCCATGCTCAACATCAGCATGGCCAGGATGGCGGTGAAGTACTTGGTATCCACTGCGGCGAAGGTTGAGGGCGAGAAGAGGCCCACCAGCGCGCCCAGAACAGTCCACAAGGGGAACAGGTTGGTCACCACGTCGCTCACCTTTGCGAACGTAAGCGACGCGCTCGCACGCACGCCTCGCGACGCGCGCGCAGACGGGCGGAAGAGAGCCAGGCGGGAGGCGCTGCTGCTGGGAGGGTGGGGAGGCGCTGCACATCAGGGTTCCCTTGCGCGCACTCGCACACGCAGACCGAAGGGCCCGCAGCCAATCGCGTGCGCGAAACACGCACCGCAACTCAGCCCCAGCGCCGCGCAGCTGCTGCGAGCAGGAGAAGCGCGTGGACAGGGCGGACCGGGCCGGCTGACTGCCGACTGAGGCCGCCGGCACGCACACCGCAGCGCAGGCGGCACCACGCCGAGCCGCGCACGGCGGCGCAGCGCGCGCCACGGAGACGCCGCCAAGCAAAAGCGCAGCCATGGGGGCAGATCCTGGCATCATTGCTTCGTCAGCGTCGCTCGTCCGACGACGACATCGTTCGAACTCGCCGCCCTGTTCGAGACGTCAGTCTGCACCTGCTTTGCTTTTTGCGAGACGTGTGTGAGTCCGAAGAGGGCAGCGAGGAGCAGACTGGTTGCAGCACTGAGCCTGCTCTTGCTGCTGGTAGGCAACTCTTCTGCACTCGCTGGCGGGCGGCCTGCGCTCTGCTGGGCGCGTGGAGTGCGGCAGATGGAGCGCGTGAGCGGGGCTGGTCGCTGCGCACGCTGCACCGCCGGAGCGGAGCGAAAGCGACGCTGTGGTGTTGCGCAAGGAGCCAGTTCTGCGCGAGCGCCTGCGTGCGATGCAGCCAGTAGACGGCCGCGAGAGCGAAGGAGCGTGGTGGTGTCTGCGGTGTCGAAGGTGTCTGCTGAGGAGGGCAAGGTGAGCGAGCAGACACCTGGAGGCTTGCCAGCCTCGTATCTGGGCATGTCCAGACTCACTCTCTCTTTCGCAGCTCGCCTTCGACAAAGGCTACTGCAACCCCTTCCGCCCCAACCTGCCTGAGCTCATCGCCAGCACCGCGCTGGCTGGGCCGGGCGAGACTGCGCGCACGCTGGCGCGTGGCCTGGAGGTTGTCGCGCGCCTGGGGGCCTACGCCGCCGGCCTCTTTTTGGACCGCGTGCGCGGCCTGGGCGACAGCAACGTGCCCGCCAGGGCGGCGCAAGTGCGGGACCTGCTGTGCGTGCTGGGCCCAACCTACATCAAGGCTGGCCAGGTGCTCTCCTCGCGCCCAGACATCGTGCGCGCCGACTACATGGAGGAGCTGGCCACGCTGCAGGACGACGTGCCCGCGTTCCCAAACGCGCAGGCGTACGAGATCATTGAGCGGGAGCTGGGCGGGCGCATGCTCGAGGAGGTGTTTGAGAGCATCACCGCAATGCCAGTCGCCGCCGCCAGCCTGGGCCAGGTCTACAAGGCGCGCCTAGTGCCCTCGCTGGGCGGCACGGAGGTTGCGGTGAAGGTGCAGCGGCCTGGCATTGAGCCGGTAGTGTACCGGGACCTGTGGCTGCTGCGCCAGCTGAGCTTTCTGGTGAACGCGGTGGCCATTCAGCGCCTGGGCTGCAACGCGACGCTCATCATCGACGAGTTCGGGGAGAAGCTGCTGGAGGAGCTGGACTACAAGTTGGAGGCGCGCAACATGGCCGACTTCGGGGTAAACTTCCGGGACGACGCAAAGGTCAAGATCCCCGTCCCCTATCCGGCCCTCTCCTCCGCGCGCGTGCTGACCATGGAGTGGATCGACGGAGTGCGCTGCACGGACCCCCAGGGCATCAAGGCGGCAGGCATCGACGTGGACGAGTTCATCCGCGTGGGCGTCGAGTCGGGCCTGCGCCAGCTGCTGCAGTACGGCCTGTTCCACGGGGACCCGCACCCGGGCAACATCTTTGCGCTGCGCGACGGCCGCATTGCATACGTCGACTTTGGCAACGTGGCGCAGCTCAGCCAGCGCAACAAGGAGGTGCTCATCGACGCGGTGGTGCACGCGGTGAACGAGGACTACGAGGCGATGGCTGGCGACTTCATCCAGCTGGGCTTCCTGGCGCCTGGGACGGACCTGGCCCCAATTGTTCCCGCATTGGAGAACATCTGGAGCGACGCGCGCACGCGCTCGCTCAGCAACTTCAACTTCCGCAGCGTCACCTCCAGCTTCAATGCGCTAGTGTACCAGTACCCGATCCGCATCCCGGAGCGCTTTTCGCTGGTCATTCGCTCGCTGCTGACTCAGGAGGGCATCTGCATGACGCTGTCCCCGGAGTTCCGCTTCCTGGAGGTGGCCTACCCCTACGTGGCCAAGCGGCTGCTCACGGACACGGACACGGGACTGCGCGACCGCCTGGTGCAGGTGCTCTTCCGCGGCGGCGCGTTCCAGCTGAAGCGGCTGGAGAACCTGGTGACGCTGGCCGCATCCGCGTCGGGCGAGCTGGACCTGAGCGACACGATGGCGGACTCGGCCAGCGTCTTCCTCCTGGACCCAGAGCTGCGCACCAAGCTCCTCGCCGCGCTCACAGCCAACGACCGGCTGGCCACGGAGGAGGTTGCGTCGCTCATAGCCACGCTGCAGCGCATGGGCGGGATGCAGCCCGAGCGAGTCGCCGCCAGGCTGCTCGGCCTGGCGCCTAACGCAGCCAGGAACGCGATGCTCAGCTGGTCGCAACGGGTGCTCGTGTCGTAGCGCGCGTGTGCATCACAATCGAACCATCGAAGCCGTCTCAGCCCGGTTTCATGCAGAGCGCACAGAGGCTGGCGCGTCGTCGCTGAGGGTGACTCCTCGCGCCTTCTCCATCAGGCGCTTCATCTCTTTCTGTCTCGTTGTCAGGCGAGCGGCCTCTGGCAATGCCGCCAGCTCCAGCGCGGCGCTCCATTGGGTGGTAGCGTGGGCCTCAGGGGGAGCTTGTTGGTTCTTCTTGGCATCCACCGAGCTTGCATGATGCTGCGCGACAAGAGACTTGCGCGCCTCCGTAATCCGACGCTTGCAGCTCTGCATCCATGCCCGGGCGTCGCTCTTGCGCTCTTCGCGAGACTCCTCCTCCAGGTCATCTTTTGCCTTAAGAAACAGGGCTCGATGCTCCTCTAGGTAGCTGCTTTTTCCCCCAGTCAGCCGGTGCACCACCGCAAAAAGTATGCACGAATTCGCACCGACATGCGGCATTGCGACCTTCAGCGGTGTCCGGCAAGTCCAGCTGCGCTGCGAGGTCTGCCACCAGTGCATGGCCGCCGCTGCTCTGCGCCACGGCAAGCGCCATCCAGTCCACGCCGCCCTGCTGAGACATCGACACGACACAGACTCGCGGGGGGCGAGGGAAGGATTGTGGCTTGCTGAGAGACGGACTCGTCTTTTGCGAGCGATGCTTTGGTCTGAGGTCTGTGCGCCTGCCTGGATCCGCCTACATCGCTCTGTCGTCAACAAGCAGCTGAGGGCGACCGCACCAATCAGTCACGCGCTCTAGGCTGGCATCGCAGCCTGCGCACCCGAAAGAGGTCGGTGTGCGTGACGATCGAGACGGGCTTGTTCTCCGCATCGGTGACGTAGAGCTGGTGAATGCCGAACTGAGAGAGCGCCAGCAGCACAGCGGACAGGAGCGTCGTCGGCTGCACGGTCACCACCGCCACATATTTGCCAGCCTCCTCCGCCTCACGCTGGCGGGCAATTCCCACGGACACAGTCGCCGAAGCAGGCGATGGCGACTCCAGCATCACCGGCGGCGCGGGGAGCTCCTGACCGTGCTGCGCGATGAGGAAGTCGCGCACGCTGAGTGCGAGCAGGCTCCAGCGTGCGCGTGCGGGAGTCAGCCCGCGCAAGTCGCTGGCCGAGAGATTGGCCACCAGCGCGCCGCTCTCGTCGGTGACGCCAATCGCGCCGCGCTTCTCGCGCGCCAGCAGCGCGAACGCCGCCAGCACAGCCGTGTCGGTCGACACCGTCAGCACCGGCTTGCACGCCAGACCCACGTCCTGCACCGTCAGCGCGTCGATGCCGGGCAGCTGGTCCGCGTGCTTCGCGAGGAAGCGCGTCACGTCGCTCTGGCTCACCACAGAGACGACTCGCATCGCGTCGTCGCCGTTGGCGTCCACGCCGTCCAGGTCCCAGACGGCCATGCGGTGATTGCATCGCGCGTCGTCCAGGAAGACGGGCGAGAGGCGCGAGACGACGTCCAGCATCGACGCTGAGCTCTTGCTCGTGGCGTACGCCAGAGCGCCGTCGCCGCCAAAGGCGACCGAGCGCAGCGACGCGCTGCAGAACTCGGCGCCCGCCAACGCGAGCTCGTCCGCGCGCGAATCCAGGTCCGCGGTTCCGCGCAGCAGGCTCGGCGAGATGTCCTTGACGAAAGCGGCAAGGGCGTCCTGGGCGCTGAAGAAGCCCAGCACATCGCCGTTTGCAGCCGACAGGACGGGCGCGGAGAGGATGCGGTGTCGCGACAGCGTGCACAGCGCTTCGCCGACTGAGGACGACTCGTTGAGCGTCACGGGGTGAGACGGTGGGCGCCTCGACAGATACTCCGCAAGGCTGGTCTCCTGCAACAGCGCCAGAGCAGCAGCGCGCACCAGATTGGTGGTCATCTGCGGGGACAGGACAAGAGGACGGAGCGATGCGAAGATTCTAGCGCACGCCGTACGACCGTCGTTCTTCTAAGATTCTTCGTCGTCATGCGTCATCAAACGAACGAATCCTGGAGTCGATCAACGAAATTCCACAACAGTCGAGCTCCTCGCCTTCTAGGTCAGCGTCAGCGCAGTCTGTGCGCGGGTGGACCCCCCAGCGCAGTGGAGAGCAGCGCAGTTTGAATGCGGCGAGAGTCAGACGCCTGCTCGCTGGACGCCTTCTCCCTGAGTCACGGCGTGCACTCGCCCAACGTGAATTTGCGCGAGGAGTTCCTGCTGCACGGCCGCGCCGTGCAGGTGGACGTATGGTGCGCACAGAGTGCTGCTTCACTAACTGCGCAGAGCGCGGTGCCAGACTCACGCTCACGCCCCTGCTCGCGCACCCTTTACCAGCGCGGTGCAGGGGCGGCGCGCGGCGATGGAGGACCGGTGGGCGGTGCACCTGCCCTCCTCTGACGGGCCGCTGGTGGTGGGCGTGTTTGACGGCCACGGCGGCTCTTCGGTGGCTGTTGCCCTCGCAGAGAACCTGTGCCAGTCGCTGTCGCTGGCCCTGGCCGCCGCCGGGTCGAACGCGGAGGCTGAGAACGCGGCGGTGCTGCGCTGCTTCCTGGAGGCTGACGCGGCTGTGGTAGCGGCGGACCTGCGCTGCGGCGCACGCAACGTGCGCCTCCCGGGTGCAGGCAGCACCGCAGTGGTGGCGGCCTTCTTGGGCGACCAGGTGCTGCTGGCTAACGTGGGCGACGCCCGCGCGGCGCTGGGCGACGCCTCGGGGGGGCTACTCGCGGTGACGGTGGACCAGACGCCCAGCGTGGTCGAGGAGACGCAGCGGGTGGTAGCGCTGGGCGGCACGGTGACGCACGGACTGTACGACCGCAAGCCGCGCGTGGCCGGGGTGCTGGCCATCTCGCGCGCCTTCGGCAACGCGGGCCTCAAGCCCTTCGTCACCGCTGAGCCAGTCATCATGCGAGTGCCGCTGCCGGAGGGGCGCAGCGCCCTGCTGCTGGCCAGCGACGGGCTGTTCGACGTGCTGTCCACGGAGGATGCGCTGAGAAGCGTGCGCAGCCGCGCGCGCTTCCCAGCCTCTGCGCTGGCCACGCGAGCAAAGGCGATGGCGCAGGCGTACGACAACATCACTGTGCTTACTGTCCACTGCAGCCAGCAGGGCGCGCCGCTGGGCGCGCCGCCCAGCAGGGCACCCTCGCCGACGCTGACGGAGCCGCTCGTGTCGCAACAGCCAGAGCCAGAGCAGCCTGCAGTGCCGCTGCCGGAGCCGGTTGCTTCGCCGCTGGTTGCGTCGCCGGCCTCCCTTGTGTGCCTGGCGCTGCCGCTGTCCGCCAAGCGCAAGAGCGAGCTTCTCGCCAGCCCGCCGCAGCTGGTCACCTAATGCCGGTCCGACGGCGACGGAGAGAGCTAAAGGATGGTTCATGCGCACCTACAGAGGGCGCCACACGCAAAGGAACGCACGCACAGGAATGACGCAAGCAAACTTGAAAAATAAAGCTAGGAGGAGGCAGGGAGGAGGATTAAATTGATTGATCACACATCCCGTCTCCGAGACGTCTGCTGCGCCTTGCGTGACCAGTGGCCGACCAGGATCTCTGAGTCCCCGCCCGGCGCCGCGCCCCTGGCTGTGGCACCCACGGGAGCCAGTGATGGGCGCAGCGGCGCGCGCGAGGGCAGGCCGGCGTCCCCAAAACGAGGAAGAGGCGCGGCGGTGGCTGCTCGGGGCCGGGAAGGCTGCGCCTGAGCCTGCTCTGCCGGCGGCGCCTGCTGCGCGCACGCGTCAATCTCCGGGCTGCGCGTCTGCGCCTCCGTCAGCGCTGCCCCTCGCAGTGCAACCCCCTGCTCTCGCAGCCCCAGCGAGCCCCACTGCTCAACCGTGTGCGCATTCGCCTCGTGGAAGTGTACCAACACCGGCGCCGCCGCGAGCTGCGCGTGGGTGCGCAGGTAGTCCCGGTCCGCGAAGCTGACGGTGTCCAGCACCAGCGGCATCTCGCGGCGGAAGATGAATCCCCGTAGCAGACTGGGCGCCAGCCACCAGTCGCCCGGGGCGCGCACGTGACAGTGCACGTGCAGCGCGCCGCCCGCCCACTCGGCCAGCACCTCGTCGCGCAGGAGGCGGGTGTACCTTTGGGTGCGGGGGAGGGTGAGGGGGAAAAGGGTGAGGTGGCGGTGCGTGGTTGCTCTGCGGGAGGGGGCGCACCAGCCAGCCACCTGCTCCGCGTTGTACTCGCGCCCCACAGACAGCGTGAGCGCGCCCGTGAGGTCGTTGTGTGTCAGCGTGTAGCGCCTGCGCTCTGCGCCTGGGCTCGCGCTTGCGCTCGACGGTGTGCCGCCCTCAAGGTAGCGCACAGTCACCTTACCCGCGTTGAACTGAGGCGGATCCCAGGACAAGCTGCAACTCTGCAAGAGAAGGAGAGCCGGAGGAGCGGCGCGCGTCAGTTTCGGGCAGCGATGTATCTGCTGGTGGCCGGCGCAGCCGCGCGGCCGGGCGGCCTGGTCGCCCCGCCTGCACAGCCAGTACCGCCGGGAAGTAGGCGCGTGCGCGCACCGTGTGAGCGGCACGTCGCGAGTGTCCGGTGCAGCTAGGAGCCCGTCTCAAGCTCTGAGCAGCATCTCTCAACACGCGGCGGGAGCCGGTGGCCTCGCCGTGCCGCGCCGCCAGGTCCATTCCGGGCTCAGCCGGTCTCAGCGCGGCCAAGCGGCCACGCCAAGCGCACGGAACGCACTGAGAAGTGTCGTCGCTCTGTCACTCTCGGAGCACGCTGCGGCTGCTCCGGCGCTCAGAGTTGGTCCAACACACGCGAGACACAGAGGCGCACAGCGCAGGCGGAGAGTTGCTTTGTTGGTCATTCCACGTCATCATCTCGCTCGTCGAATGCGTGGAAGAACGCACGCTGATGACCCGCCGCACGCGATGGCTGGAACAGGTGACTACCATCACGGAGCTCCAGCACTCTTGGGCGCACCGACTCAGCGAGCTCCAGCCCGCCTGGGCGGCCCGCTTGGGCGTCCCTTGGGTGCGCCCGCAGCCGGCTTGCCACCCGGAGAGGGTCGCCCCGGCGCAACAGCAGCCCTGCCCGCGCCGCGAACTCCACGCTGGTTGGGCCCCGCCCGCCCGCCCGCCGGCGGCCCCGAGCGGCCCTGGCCCCTCCACGCCGGCTTTGGCGCTCGCGCGGAGGCTGTGGCGCGCTTCTTCGCCTCCACCGCCGCCCTGCTGCTGCTGAGCTCGTCCAGCGCGCCACCCTTCTTGATGTTCTCCTCAATCTGCACAGCCAGCACCTGGTCGCGCTTCGCCACCAGAGACGTGATGCGCCCGCCCGCGCCCGCGCGCGCGGTGCGTCCGGTGCGGTGGAGGTAGTCCACCGGGTTGAGCGGGAAGTCGAACATGAGGACGTGGCCCACGCTGCAGCCAAAGTCCAGGCCCCGCGCAGCCAGGTCCGTGCACACCAGCACTGGGGGGGCCGCCTGGCCCAGCTGGGCGGTGAACGCCTTCAGGCTGGCGATGCGCGCCTCGGGCGTCATGTCGCCGTGGTAGCTGGCGGTGTCCAGGCCGGACTCTTTGAGCGCGTGCTCCACCGCGCGGCAGCTGGGCACGGTGTTGCAGAACACCATGGTGCGCGGCCGAGCGGCGCCAGCCTCGGCGGAGAGCAGCGTGCGCAGCGTGTCCAGCTTGTCTGAGTCGCCAGGCACGTCCACGAAGCGGTGCCGCGCGCCAGCAACTGCACGGTGCAGGCTCGCAGTGGCGCAGCGCCGCACAGCCGGCAGGCGCGCAGCCAGCAGGCGCTCCACAGCCTTGGTGAGCGTGGCCGTGACCAGCACAGCCTGGCCGCCCACCGCCAGCACGGGCGCCAGCAGCGCCTCGATGTCGGCGCCAAAGCCGGCGTCAAACAAAGTGTCAGCCTCGTCAACCACCAGGAACTGCACGTCGCCCGCGTACCACTCCCCGGCGTCCAGCAGCTGCGCACAGCAGCGTCAGCGCAGCGGGGCGAGAGAGGGAAACTGAGGCGGGGCGCGCCTGCTTCAGACGGCCGGGCGTGCCCACCAGCACGTCGCGCGGCTGCAGCAGCATCTCGCGCTGCACTTGCACCTTCTCGCCGCCGCTGATGAGCGCGGAGCTGAAGCGCGCGTGGTGGCAGAGGGACTTGGCCACGCCCAGCACCTGCTGCGCCAGCTCGCGCGTGGGCTCCAGCACCACTGCGCGCGGGCGCTTGGGCCGCACGCGCGTGCCGCTCTGCGCCTCGTGCGCGCGCAGGTGCTGCACCACGGGCAGCAGGTAGGCGAGCGTCTTGCCGCTGCCCGTGTGCGAGGCCATCACCACGTGGCCGCCCTTCAGGATCTCGGGGATGACCTGCGCCTGGATCTCCGTGGGCGCCTTCAGGTTCAGCGCCTCAACCTGGGGCGGCGGGGCGCGTGAGGCGTGTGGCGTGTGGGGAGCCGCCGCCAGCATGTGGCGCTGTGGCCCGCTCAGGCCGCCGCGCACCGCGGCCAGGAGCTCCGGGCTGAGGCCCACGTCCCGGAAGGTGAGCGGCTCTGCGCTGGGCGTGCTGGGCGCCACGGAGACGCGCGCAGCCACGGAGCGTTTGGCGGACTGTGTGTGCGCCAGTGCCGTCTGCACTGCCACTCTGCCCGCTACTCCCGCCAGCCCCGACGATGCACACGCAGGCGGCGCGCGCAGCGAAGCGAAGGCGAGCGCGCGGCACGGCGTGTGGCGCACAGCGAGGTTAGCGCTCCGGCAGTCCAGGGCAAACAGGCGTGCGGAGGCGAGCATTTGACGCAGTCTCATAGGGAGCTCATGGAGCGCGCTCGACGATGCGAACGACAGCTACGACCCTGCGTGACGTGGTGGTGGTGCGAATTTCTTGTGCGTATGTGGCGGGGCTGCCTGCAGCAGTCAGCAGGTGGGCCGCCACGCAAAGCACGAAATCAGGAAAGCACTCTCCTGCTCTCCCCGCTGCTCCGTGAGTCTATGGGCCGCCTGTCGCTGGCGCAGCTGAAGCGCGTGCACGTGCAGTTCAACGCGCTGGACGCGGCCAACAGCTCTGTGCGCGAGTTCCTCTCCCGCTGCACTGCTCCGAAGACGATAGAGAGCAACCCGAAGTGCGAGATCACGCACAGGCTGCGCATAGACGACCAGCCTCCGGTGGTGGCTGTGGAGTTCGCCAACGGCGCCAAGGAGGTGATCAACTGCCGCGACATCTCGTGCCAGGACATTATCAAGCGCGTGCAGCAGAAGACGGAGGAGATGGACACGCTGGCGATCCTCAAGGCTGCGGGGCTAGACAACCTACAGCTGTCCGCCAAGCCCGGCGCCAGTCGCCGCGCATAGACTCTAGACCTAGCGGATGGAGCTGGAGGAGGTTCGCCGCCGCCGCCTGGCGCGCCTGGACCCGCGCGCCGGCGAGGAGGAGGCGGAGCGGCGCGCGGAGGAGGCGAGGGTTGCTAGATTAGCGCAGCTGGGACCTGCGACTGCAGCCTTCCTTCTCCGGGCGCCGAGCGCGCCCGTCGAGCCGCAGCTGCCTCACCAGCCCGCTGTAGACGCTGCTGCCGCCGCTGAGCCGCCCTCCGAGCGCGTGTGCCGCATCTGCCACGGTGGCCCCGAGCTGGGCGTCTTGTTCTCGCCCTGCCGGTGTCGCGGCACGACGCGCTTCGTGCACGTGCGCTGCCTCGCCGCCTGGCGCACAATCAGCGTCGGCCGCGACTCCTTCCACGCCTGCGACGTGTGCGCCTACCGCTACAACACTGTGCGCGCCAGCTGGGCGCCGCTGCTTGAGCTGCGCTCTCTTCAGCTGTGCGTTGCGTCGCTGCTCTTGTTGGGCGCGGTGGCCGCCTCGGGCGGCGCCTGCCAGCTGCTGGGCGTGGGCGCCGCGCTCAAGTTCTACCAGCTGGTGCTCTGGCCCCCCCCCTGGTACGGAGGGTGGCTCAGCGAGCTGCCGCTCTTTGACGTGAGCCTGCGCACCGCGCGCGTTCTTGACGCGCTGGTGGCGGGCGTGGCGGTGTGCGGCACGCTGGGCACATTTGCGGCGATGAAGCGCCGCTATCAGCTCGACCCAGTCTCCTTCTGGCAGACCGTGGGGCCGTCGGTGATGACGGCATTCCTCAGCGCCGGCACTCCCGCTCTGCGAATCTTCGTCTCGGGGGGCATAGTGTACGGCTTTACACAACTGGCTGTGCTCACTGCCGGTGCGGCGAGGGGCGTGCTCAGCCGCTTCGGAGAGGTTGTGCTAGACGTGTCGGAGACGCACGCGCATTCAGAGTGACGGAGTGCAACTTAGCAACTAGACTTGCCTGCTATCTCGTCCAGCGCGGCTTGAAGCTCCTTGATTTGACCCAGTGCTGCGCGCGCCTCCGCTATGCGTCCTTCCCTCTTCAGCGCCACAGCGTGCCTCTTGACAGCTATCAGGCGCTCACGCACGCTTGCCTCAGTCTCTGCTGCGGGCGCGGCGCTCTCTGCAGCACTGGGCTGCTGTTGCTCTGCAGGCGCCTCCTCAGCCGTGCCTACGGGCTCCTCCTCGCCCATCAACAGCGCCAGAGCTCTCAACAGCGCAGGATTGGTCTCGTCATCAGCAGCGTTCACGCCTTCCACTGCCTCGGTCTGTGTCACGAGCGAGTCCTCTTTCAGCGTTAGGGCGAGCTGGCGAAGTATTACGTCTTCTGCACTCTCGGGCTCGTCGCCGCCTTCCAAGCCGGCAAGAATGGCAGCGTCCACGTCGTGCTCCCCCAGCGCTGCTATGGAGCGAAGCAGCAGCGCTTCCTCCTCAGCAGCGGAAGGCTCGTGCCCTTCCGAGCTCGCGCTCATATTTTTTTCTAGCTGCGCCAGCAAGTCGTCATCACGTTGCGTGGGAGCTGCTGCACGCCTTGCCGCGCTGCGACTCGCCATCAGACCTGTTTCTCAACCAAGTGCCATTCTCTCTGTTCACTCTCACTATCGCACAGCCTAGGCGACGAAGGGAGTGCGTCTCATAACAGAAACCAGCGCCGTCGTCGTCGTCGTTCAACTCGCTGTATGTCTCACTCGTCTTATAACCGTCTTATAAGTGTTGCCTTCGGTGCTCCTGTTGACCTGCGTGGCATGGATGCGCTGAGCTATGACGGCTACGAGGAGCTGCTGCGCAAGGCTGGCGTGCGCCGCTCCCCCGGGGGCTCGCTAGTGTTTGAGCACCACACTGCGGAGGGCAGCGAGGAGAGCTACGGCATGAGCGTGGAGGGCGGCGTGAGGTGCGCGCGCTTCAAATTGGGCCCCGTCCGTCGCTTAAGCGCCCCTCCAGCGACCGCTCCGACCGAGCCTTCCTGCCGCCCAGACCTCCCGCGCCGCCGCCCACCCGGACCGGCGCGCGCCCGCACTACGCGGAAGAGGCGGAGGAGGAGGAGGAGGAGGAGGAGGAAGGCGCTGCGTTTGCTTGGGAGGCTGACCTGGAGCTGGTGGCTGGCGAGGTGGACTTTCACGCCAACGCGCTCAAGGGCGCCGTGCTGGTGCGCCTCGCCAGCCTGTCCGCCTGCGCTGCGGCGGGGCTGACGAGGCTGTGGCCCGCGCACCAGGGTCGCCTGCTCGCGCTCAAGAAGAAGCTCACAGCCTCCGCCGCCGCGCTCGACTCAGAGCGGCGATTCATCAGCGCGCGCGCGGCGGCGCTGCAGCATAAGGCGGACCTGCTGCAGGCGCGCCAACGTGCAGCATATAGTGCGCGGCGTGTGAGAGGCAGCCCTCACCCAGCGCACGCCGCCCCGCAGGAGACGCTGTTTCGGGAGCGCGCGCTGTCCGGCAGCACGCGGCTGCGCATATTGTCGTGCGTGCCCCGCCTGTGCAGCGCTGGCCCCGCGTGGCTCGCCTGTTGTCGTTCTGAGACTCTTGCGCCCGCCCCCCCAGCATGTTCTTCGGCCTCAGGCCCGGGCCGGACATGAAGGAGGCGTTCCAGCGCTGGCGCGCCCACCTGTTGGAGAAGAAGCGGCGGCGCGCATCGGCGCTGGCTGCGACGGCGCACTCCAACCGCACCCTGCTGCTCGCCGTGCTGCGCGACTGGCGCTCCAACGCGCGCGCCAGCTTCCGTGAGCGCATGCACGCGGAGCTGGACGCGCGGTGGGCCGAGGGCGCGCAGTCGGAGGCTGCGAAGTTCGGAGTCCTGCTGGCGCGCCTGCAGTCGGAGCTGGAGGACGCCCGGGCGGCGCTGGAGCGGGAGACTGGCGCGCGCGTGGAGGCGGAGGAGCGCTTCAAGCAGGCCTTCATGCGGGGCGTGTGCGCCCTCAACTTCGAGGCTCTCAATGTGCTAAAAAACGGGCCGCTCGTCGACGCGCTCAAGGGCCGCGCGCCATCCAGCAACACGCACGCATAATGGCCGCTCTCCGATGTGAACGGGGCACCTTCCTCGTCCATTTCGCGTGGTCGATGATCGTCGTCGTTGACTGCTCAGCTGCTTGACTCGTACCCACGTACCGTCGTACGTTTTAGAACTTCTTGCCCCTGCGCTCTCCTGTCTCCTCCGTTACGCGCACACATCGCACCACGCTCGCTAGCTGCCGCCGCTGCTGCAACCTTTGGCCATGGCAAGTGAGGGGTCGCTGGTAGAGCTCAGTGAAGAGCCGCTCTCTCTGGAGCGCTACGTCGCCGCGGTGGCTGACGATGGGGCGGGCGCCATCAGCACCTTCATAGGCGTGACGCGCAACACGTTCCAAGGGCGACGGGTGGTGCGGCTAGAGTACGAAGCATACGCGCCGATGGTGCGCCTCTCTCAGCACTCGCACGCTCTCCTGCTGAGCCTCGCGCGGCTGGCCAGGCGCTGAGAGAGCTGCAGGGCGTGGTAGGGCGCATGCGGGCGCGCTGGGACGTGCGTAGGGTGGCCATAGCCCACCGCACAGGCATTGTGCCGGTGGGCGAGGCAAGCGTTGTGATAGCCGTCTCCTCCGCGCACCGACTGGCTGCACTGGAGGCTGTGCACTTTTGCATCGACGACCTGAAGGCGACGGTGCCCATCTGGAAGAAGGAGGTGTACGAGCCAGAGGTAAGCGCAGCAGCAGCATCCGCGTGGAAAGCAAACGCGCCTATGTGACAGCACTGCGCGTATTTATGTTTGTTCTATGCGAAGAAGGTTCGGGCGCCGGAGAGGGTGAAGTGCAGCAGCTTGACCTCTGTGAGGAGCGCGGCGTTCTTGAGCTGCCGCAGGTCAGCCGCCGCAGCCGCGTCCTCCTGCGCCGCCGCTGGCGCCGCGCCCCGCGGCCCCGCCTGCGCCGCCTGGTGCGTGTAGTGTGCGATGGCTGCGTGGTGCCAGCGCAGCTTGTCGAAGTCTGCATCCTGGCCCAGCAGGCGCAGCAGGTAGGCCACGCCCAGCGCGAAGCCGTCGTCCGTAAAGCCGGCGGAGAGGGCGTCGCGGCCGCGCTTTGTCAGGCGGTCCTTGGCGGCCAGGAGCGCGTCGCAGTGGGAGAGGCTGAGGGCGGGCACCAGGAGCCAGAACTGGCGCAGGTGCGCGTTCGCCTCGCCCCGCAGCTCGCCCGCAAAGACGCTCAACAGGGCGGCGAAGTAGTCGGCGCCCGCGCCCGCGGCGAGGGCGCTCAGCACGCCGTCCAGCGCCTGCGCAGCCTCCTGCACAGGTGCAGCCAGCCCCGCCCGCGCGGCGCACGCGCCCAGCTCCGCATCGGGCGGCCTGGCGGGCAGGCAGGCCGCGGCCGTGTTGCCGTGCCGCAGCGCGCCCAGGCGCACCAAGCGCACGAAGCCCAGCGCTGCGCCCAGCTGGCACACCACTCCCCGGAAGGCATCCAGGAAGGACCCCCCCCCGTCCTCCTCCGAGCTGCCCAGCCGCGCGATGTCAGCCACCAGCGCCGCCGCGCGCGCGTGCGGGTACTCCGGCGCCGCCCCGCCGCCCCCCTGCCGCCATGCCCGCCCAGCCTCGCCCACGTGGCGCCGCTCCCGCAGCAGCATGCTGCGGATGTGGTCGTCGAACAGGAACTGGCTGGCCACCGCCAGCTTGGCTGCCAGGAACTGGTAGACGCAGTTGACGGTTGTGTTTGCAATGCCGGAGCCGTGGGTGCGCACGCTATTAGCCACGTGCCGCACAGCCACTACGTGTAGGTGGCGCCGCTCCGCCGCGGCGCGCGGGCGCTCTACGAAGGCGTTGGCGTGGAGCGCGTAGGCGAAGCGGGTGGTGAAAAGGTGCAGGTTGCGCACTATCTCCAGCACGTCCAGCCCCTGTTCCAGCGTCTGCGCAGGCAGGCTGACGGGCCGCAGATGCAGGCCGTGCGCGTCTGCCGCGATGCGGCGCATCTCGCTGTAGCTGCGCCAGTCGTGGAGGGCCAGGCCGGTGTGGTTGTGGAAGGAGGCGTTGAGGGCCTCCTGAGCCAGGCGGCGCAGGTGCAGGGGGGGCGCGCCGCCGGGCAGGCGCAGCGGCGGCAGGGCCAGCAGCGCCGCGATTTCGGGCCCCGGGGCCTGGGGGGATGGGGCCACCGCGCCCAGCAGCCTTGCCGCGTGCAGCCGCAGCCGCAGGTCCTCCTCCAGCGCGCTCACCAGCGGCGCCACCACGCAGCTCTCCACGCAGCCCCGCAGCTCGCGCAGCAGCGCGGCGGAGGCGGCGGGCGGGGCGCCCGCTGCGCGCAGCAGCGCGTGGGCCTGGCCAAAGGCGCCGAGCGCCAGGGGCAGCCGCGCGGCTTGCTGGGGCGCCGCCAGCGCGTCGCCCAGCACCGCGGGCAGCAGCTCCCTGGAGAAGTAGAGGAACGAGGTGTCGGTGGCCTGCGCCAGGCCCGCGCGCGGCTCGGCCAGCGCTGCGGCGAGCGCTGCCAGGCCACGCGCCTCCGCAGCCTCCGCCTCCCCCAGGCAGCGCGCGTCGCACAGCACGTCCAGCGCCACCGCCAGCAGCGCCCTCCTGGGGCGGGTGAAGGCGCCGCAGAGCAGGCTGCTCCTGGCCAGGGCCAGCGCGGCCAGGCCGTCCAGCCGTGCCCCGTCCCCCCGCCCAGACCAGGCGGGCAGCCCCGCCGCCAGCGCGTCGCCCGCCGGCCCCAGCGCCCGCCAGGCGCGCTGCCGGGCGGTGCGGGCGGCGGCGGAGGCGGCCAGCGCGTGGGCGCCGGCGCGCGAGGCCAGCGAGCCCCGCAGCGCCTGCAGCAGCTCCGCCAGCCCCGCCAGCGCGCGCAGCCGGCGCGAGGTGAGCGGCGCGCCGGCGCCCCAGTGCGCCTGCAGCGCAGCCAGGAGCTGCGCCCTGGCTCTGGAGGCCAGGAAGAGGCCCTGCAGTGTCGACCGCAGCTGCCGGGCGCCCAGCAGCCCGCCGCCGACGGCGCCGCCGCGCGCCTCCGCCCGGCAGGCCCACGCCGCCGCAGCCGCCTGCAGCTGCGCGCACTCGTGCTCCAGGCTGCCCTCCAGCGCGTGCACGGCCGCCGCGCGCAGCGCCGGGGGGTCGTTGGCGCATGCACCCCCCTGCGCGAGCATCCCCTGGGGCAGGTGGCGGCGCAAGAACTCGGCGGGGCGCAGGGCGAGGTGCAAGCCCAGGGGCAGCTGCGGCGCGCGCTGCTGCGCCGCCCAGGCGAGCGCGAGGAGGGTGCGGTCGGCGCCCCCCGACAGGCGCGCGTGCAGCACCGCCAGGCACAGCGCGCCAGCAGCGTCCGCGCGGTCGCCGGGCCGCTCGGCCAGGCCCGCCACGCGCTGCAAGCTCGCCTCCAGCTGCTCGCCGGCGGCCGCGGCGAGCTCCTCCAGGAAGCGTCGCCCGCCCGCCCGGGGCCCCGCCCCCGCCTCCCCCTCCGCGCAGCAGCGCCGCAGCAGCGCGTCCAGGAAGCCCGGTTGCGAGCCGCCCAGGCGGGCCTCCAGGGCGCGCAGCGCGCCGTCCAGCTGGTCTGCGCCTGAAGGGGGTGGGGAGTTGGCCAGCGCCCGCCGCGCCGCGCCCACCGCCGCGGACAGAGCCGGCGCCGCCTCCACCGCCGCGTCCCAGGCTGCGTGCAGGGCCAGGCACTCGCCCAGCGCCGCGAAGGCACAGCGCAGGCGCACGGAGTGCAGCGGGGCGTGCGCCCGGGCGCGCTCCCCGTAAACAGCCCCCAGCTGCGCCGCCAGGTTCAGCGCCGTGGCGCCAGCCTGCTCCACGCAGCTCAGCGCCTCCTGCAGCCGCGGCAGCGAGGCGGCCAGGTCGGCGGCGAGGGCGCCGTCCGGCCGCGGCTCCTCGCACCCGGGCCACTCCCCAAAGGCCACCAGCGCGGGCAGGCCGCGTGCCAGAGCTTCGTCCCGCAGCCGCCAGGTCTCGCACAGCAGGTGCGCCAGCACGCGCGCAGCCTTGCTGAACGCTGGGTTGTCGGTGGCAGCCAGCGAGCCCAGGTGCGCCGCCGAGGCGCAGGGCAACGCCTCGCACACGCTGGGACCGCCCTCATGCCACGCAGCGCAGCCGCCCAGCTCGCCAGCCACACGCGTCTGCCAGCCGTCCACGAAGCGGCGCAACGTCGACACAGCCTCTTCGCTGGCGACACCGTCCAGGCTCACGCTGCTCCGTGCCGCCGCCATTCAAGGCGCGGACACGGCGGCGCGCTTCTCTGTGCTGAACGTACGACCTGCGATGACGTGGCAATTAGCACTTCCCCATCCCATCGATGTTCAACGACCTGTACGCAGATCTGCCGGCGGCGAGCGACGGTGGTGAGGCTGCCCCACGGAGCGCGTTCAGCGGCGGCGCCTTTAGCGCGGCGCCGCAGCTGCAGCCTATTGCGCGCAAGGCGCCAATGGTCGTTGCGCCGCCTCTGTCAGTGCTGCGCCCTCACGCTGCCAAGCCCTCTGCGCCGCGGCCAAGGGCTGTCGCCGCGGCCGCGCCGCACGCCGCTTTGTCGCGGCCCGACGTGCCCTCGCTGGCTGCAGAGGCCACCGACGAGTATGCGCCGGCGTTGCCAAACTCCTACGACGACGTGCTGCGCTCCCGCGCGCTGCGGCGCAAGCAGGAGGAGCTAGAGGAGAAGCGACGGGCGCTGGAGCGACACAAACAGGAGCTGGAGGCGCGGCGCAGCCTGGCGGCGAGCGAGGCAACACACAGCGAGACTCTGCCTCCACCGCCGCCCTACCCGCCGCCGCCGCCCTACCCGCCGCCGCCGCCGCCGCCGCCGCGTGAGCCGTCTCCGCCGCGCGAGGCGCCCGCTGCTGCTCCGGTTGGCACGTCTGCTGCGCAGCGCATGATGGAGCGCATGGGCTGGCGCGAGGGCCAGGGGCTGGGCAAGAGCGGCGAAGGAATGGTCACGCCGCTGGTTCTACGCAAGACTGACCGGATGACTGGCGTGATAGTGAACGCGCCTGCCGCACCACGAGCACCACGGGCTGCAGAAGCCACGCACGTGCTGTGCCTGCGCGGCATGGTGGGCCCGGGCGAGGTGGACGAGCTGCTGGAGGATGAGGTTGCGGAGGAGTGCGAGAAGTGGGGCGGCGTGGTGCGAGTGCTCATCTTCGAGGTGACCCAGCCCAGCTGCCCGCCCGCGGACGCGGTGCGCATCTTCGTGCAGTTCACGCGCCCCGAGGCGGCCGCCAAGGCGCGCGCAGAGATGGATGGCCGCTTCTTCGGGGGGCGTACGGTGAAGGCAAACTTTTTTGCAGAAGCTCGATTGGAGGCCATGCAGCTGGCGCCAGAGCCCGGCGAGTTCGAGTGAGCGTGTGGCTGCGCGAGTGACCAAAGTGAGAAAGAATGGTTTGTGGGCTAACGTAGAATGGACTTCTACTTTTGTCGATCGGTGTTCACTTCTTCTCTCCCTCCTCCTCCTTGCCGCCGCCCTGCTCAGAGCCGCCCTGCTGCGCGTTGAGCGCGCTGCCGATCTTCATCATCGCCTTCTGCAGCGCGTCGACCTTGTCGCGGATCACAGCGCCCTCCCCCCCGTCGGCAACCGCACGCAGCTCCGACACGGCCGTCTCCACGCCGCTAATCACGTCCGCGGGCAGCTTCGCCTTGTGCTCGTCCAGCGAGCGCTCGGCGCTGTAGATGAGCGTGTCCGCCTCATTCTTAGCCTCGATGGCCTCCTTGCGTGCCGCATCGGCCGACGCATACTCCTCAGCCTCACGCACCATGCGCGAGATCTGGTCGTCCGACAGCCCGCCGCTGCTCTGAATGGTCACTGCCTGCTGCTTGCCCGTAGCCTTGTCGCGCGCGGCAACGTTGACGATGCCGTTGGCGTCAATGTCGAAGGTGACCTCGATCTGGGGCACGCCACGGGGGGCTGGGGGGATGCCCACCAGGTCGAACTGGCCCAGCATCTTGTTGTCCGCCGCAATCTCGCGCTCCCCCTGCAGCACCTTGATGCCAACCTGCGTCTGGTTGTCCGCGGCGGTGCTGAAGGTCTGGCTCTTCTTGGTGGGGATGGTGGTGTTGCGGGTGATGAGGCGAGTGAAGACGCCGCCCAGGGTCTCGATGCCCAGGCTGAGCGGCGTCACGTCCAGCAGCAGAATGTCCTTCACGTCCCCGCGCAGCACGCCGCCCTGGATGGCTGCGCCCAGGGCCACCACCTCGTCGGGGTTGACGCCCTTGCTGGGCTCCTTGCCGAACAGGTCGCGCACCAGTTCGGTGACGCGCGGCATGCGCGTCATGCCACCCACCAGCAGCACCTCCTTCACCTCCGCCGCTGTCACGCCCGCGTCGCGCAGGCAGTCGCGGCAGGGCTGCTTGGTGCGGTCGAGGAGGGAGGAGACGAGGGACTCGAGCTTGGCGCGAGACAGGGTGAGCGCCAGGTGCTTGGGGCCGGTGGCGTCGGCGGTGATGAAGGGGAGGTTGATGTCCGTGCTGGTGGTGCTGGACAGCTCAATCTTGGCCTTCTCCGCAGCCTCGCGCAGCCGCTGCACAGCCAGCTTGTCCCCCTTCAGGTCGATGCCCTGGGAGCGCTTAAACTCGCTGACGATGTAGTCTAGGATGGTGATGTCGAAGTCCTCGCCGCCCAAAAAGGTGTCGCCGTTTGTAGCCTTGACCTCAAACACGCCACCGCTAATCTCCAAAATGCTCACGTCGAATGTGCCGCCGCCCAGGTCGTACACCGCAACCAGACCCTCTTTCTTGTCCACGCCATAGGACAGCGCGGCTGCGGTGGGCTCGTTGATGATGCGCAGCACGTCGAGGCCCGCAATCTTGCCCGCATCCTTGGTGGCCTGACGCTGCGCGTCGTTGAAATAGGCGGGCACGGTCACCACCGCCTGGGTGACGGGGTGGCCCAGGTAGGCCTCTGCGCAGCGGGGCAGTGAGCTTCGTTCAGGAGCCCAGGTCAAGGCCAGAGCCACACGCACCCGCAGTCTCTCTCATCTTCTGCAGCACGAAGGCGCCAACCTGGCTGGGGGAGTAGCGGCTACCGCCAGCCTGAGGGGGTGGGCGACACTTGGCTCAGCGTGCTGCTCTGAGCAACAGTGCAGCGATAGCGCACCTCCACCCACGCGTCACCGTTGTCTGCACGCGTAATCTTGAAAGGCACCATCTGGGCGGGCCGGCAGGTGCGTCAGCAGGCCGTAGCAGCAGTACGGCTGCTGTGCCGCGCCTTGGCCTCCTTCTGCGTCAGCGGGTCGTCGAAGCGGCGGCCGATGAGGCGCTTGGTTGCGTACAGCGTGTTCGTGGGGTTGGTCACAGCCTTAGGGCGCGGTTGTGGCGTCAGATCGAGGTCCTGGTACGTGCAGAATGCAGCGGAAGGACGCGCCTGTCGCTTGGCTGGCATGCCCACCAGTCGCTCGCCCTTGTCCGTGAAGGCGACCACAGAGGGGGTGGTGCGCGCGCCCTCGGCATTCTCAATCACCTTGGCGCTCTGCGGGAGGGAGAGGACACGTGAGGCGGCGGCTTGACCAGCGAGACACTTCCACACTCGCCTTCCCCTCCATCACCGCCACGCAGCTGTTGGTGGTGCCCAGGTCGATGCCGATGACCTCGCTTCCCTTGGCGCTGCGAGGCCGTAAAGGCAGTGGTCAGGCATGACGCGTGGAGTAGGCGCCACGGCCTAGGGTACACCCCCCATAGGAACATCTCTCGCGGGCTGGCGGGGCACAGGCACGGCAGGCGTCCCGGCCACACGTGACTCACCTGAAGGCGCGAGCAGCAGCGCGCAGGTGGCCTGCATCACGCGTGGCGATTGCCACACTCCTGCGGCACAGCGAGCGCAACATAGCCGAGACAGGTAGAGTGTGCCAAGCGCGTGCGCGGTGAGCGACGTCGCAGCTGCACGGAGAGGCTTAGGGCGTGGAAGTACAAGCTCTGGCGTCCGAGAGATGCAATTCTTGGGTCAACGCGAGAACGCGTGGTCGAACGTTCGACCACTCGTAGCGGATGCGCCCATCTTGGCATGCCGTGTGAATGCGGCACTGAGATGTGGTCATGAGGCGTTGAACATAGTGCGGTGCTGGCGGCGGCTGCAATGGCGGCTACGCCTTGCGCCCGCGTCGCGCTGCTGTGCGCAGTTGACGGGGGCGAGGTGGAGAGGACGGTGGCAGCGTACACGCGGGACACGCTTGCGAGCATGCTGCGACTGATGGGAGCCAAGCCGAGGCACTCGCTGAAGGTTGCTGCGCGTGTGTTCGACGCGCTGGACGCACTCTCTCGCCAGCCGCATGCGCTCGCGCCAGGCGGCAACGCGCGCAGCCTGCCCCACCGCCTGCCGCGAGCAGCCACACGCGCAGTTGTCTTTGCCGGCAACTCAGCCAGGCTGCCACGGCCCCAGTTTGACGCGCTCGTCGCCTGGGCGCTCGCCGAGTTCCAGTACGCAAAGCCGGACCAGGCGGACGACCTGCGCCTCGCGTGCAGGCGCGCACAGCTCGGGCGCAAGCAGTCACGCAGTCCTGACGGCTCCACCCTGCTCAGGATCCACGAGCGCCGGAGGTCAGTCATACTGCTGCTCTGTGGCACCAGCGGCACGGGCAAGTCCACCCTGGCGGCGCTGCTGGTGCGACACACCTGCACGTGTCGCTGCCTGCGCCCTCTGAGGCGTGTTTCGCCATCCCATCGCTCGTCCTGCAGGCTGCGCGTATGGGCATCACCACCGTCATCTCCACCGACTCGCTGCGTGGCGTGATGCGGAGCATGGCGGCCGAGAGCAGCTGCCCTCTCCTTTTTGCTTCCACGTACCAGGCTGGCGACTGCCTGCCCCCGCTGCCCGTGGACCCCGACGTGGAATCGGCCGCAGTGGAGCGAAAGCGCGCGGGTGCGTGCGCGCCTGTCTGTCCTTGCTCGCGATTTGCGCTGAACAGACGCCCTTTTCCGCTGCAGTCAAGGGCTACAAAGCCCAGAGCGAGCTGGTTGTGTCGCATCTAGAGCACATGCTGGCGGACATCGAGGCGCGCGGCGAGTCTGCAATCGTTGAGGGGGTGCACCTGAGCCTAAACCTGGTGATGCCGCTCATCGAGCGCCATCCGACGGCGCTGCCGTTCCTCATCACCATCAGGCGCGCAGAGCGCAGCCGCCTGCGCCCGCGCTGCGCTGACGCAGCGTGCCCGCAGCAACGAGACGAAGCACCGCGAGCGCTTTGCGGTGCGTGCAAAGTACATGTCTTTATCGCCCGAGGCGAACCGCTACGTGCAGTACTTCAGGCAGATTCGCATGATCCAGGACTACCTGGTCTCGCGCGCCACGCGCCACTTGGTGCCCCGGCTGAACAATACCAACGTGGATCGCAGCGTGGATGTGATGCACGCCACCGCCTTTGGCTGCATGCGCCGCGCGGAGCTGGATGAGGCGCAACTGGCGCCCGAGGGCGGTGGGCGCGCGGTGCTGCTGCAGGACGAGTTCGCACGGCACACGTCTGCCCGCGGTGCCTGGTCCTCAAAGTCCATGCTGGCCGTCATTCGCTCCCGCCGCGAGCGGGAGCGCGGCGCGGGCGCCGCCAGCGACAGCTCGGCGCTCACGGGCGGCGACAGCGAGGAGGAGCGGGACGTGGACCTGGGCGCAGCGGGGCTGCTTGCGCCACAGCGCGCGCCAGCCTCCAGCGACGAGGAGGAAGCGGCGGCGGTGGACAGCGCGCGCACAGACAGCGATGCGGGTTTCCACAGCGAGGTGGGCAGCGTCATGGACTCCATCGCCAGCGAGGATGAGGAGGTGGAGACGCTCGGACGGCTGCGCAACGGCATCAGGCTCGCCACGCTTGCAGAGGCGTGCGACGAATCGCCGAACAAATAACGAGTGGCGCTTAAATGTCCAATCCTGGCAGCTCGGGCTCGCTCGTGCGCTCCTCGTGTGGGACGGTGGTGGAGGCGTGACAACACTGCTCATCGCGTCGTGCGTACTACGCCTTCTCGCCTGTCTCGTGCCCTCGCGTCTCTTATCCCTGTTATCGCGTGACGCTGCAGCGGCATGGAGTTCCGGCTGCACCCCCTGGTGCTGCTGAACATCAGCGACCACCACACACGGTCCGTCCCGTGCTCCCCCCGCTCGTCGCTCGCACTCCCGCTCGCACGGCCTTGCCGCCACGCCACGCTCACTGCACTGCCGCGCAGCTTCAAGGCGCAGCTGGCGGGGCTGGACACGCCGCGCGTGCTGGGCCTGCTCCTGGGCACGCACACGGCGCGCACAGTGGAGATCAGCAACTCCTTCGAGATTAAGTACGACGGCTTCCTCAACGACGTGCCGCAGCTCGACCACGCCTTCCTGGTGCAGAAGCAGGAGCAATGTGCGCAGCTGATGGGGGTACTCATGCGACACAGACCCTTGACGCTCTCCACGCACAGACAAGAAGGTCTTCCCAAAGCTGGACGTCGTTGGCTGGTACTCCACCGGCAGCGCTCTGCTGGACGCGGACCTGGAGCTGCAGCGAGTGGTGCGTGGGCGCTTGTTCACGCGCCTCAGGCTCTCACGCCCTTTGCACCTCTCGTGCGAGCAGTTGACGGCGGTCACGGAGAGCCCCGTGTACGCGCTCTTCAACCCGGTAGTGCTCGCCGCCAAGGAGCTGCCCATCACGCTGTACGAGAGCGGTGCGCGGCGTGCTAACAAGCTCCGATGCCTTCTTTGCACTTCTGACACCTACACGCCGTCACGCAGAGCTACGCGTGGTGAACGAGGTGCCGTCCCTGACCTTTGTGCAGGCGTCGTACACGATAGAGGCGCGAGGCGAGGGCAGACAGTTCACCCGTTGACATGCTGACGGGCCAACAACAGACTGGCGAAGCGGAGCGCATCGCTGTCGACCACGTCGCGCGCGTACTGCAGGAGGATGCCAGCAGCAGCTCCGCCCAGCGTGCGTGGTCGCAGCGCGCCCAGGCGCCTGCGCTCACACGCCTTCCCCCACACCCCAGTGAGCTCGCACCTGCAGGGGATGCAGAGCGCCGCCACCATGCTGGCCTCGCGTGTGCGCGTGCTGCATGACTACGTGGCGGCGGTGGCGCAGGGCACCCTGCCGCACGACCACGCGCTGCTGCGCCAGATTGCGGCGCTGCTGCGCCAGCTACCCTCCGCAGAGCCTGAAGCATTCGACCACGAGCACCTGACGGAGGTGAATGACACACTGCTGCTCATGTACCTCACGGCCATGACCAAGGGCACCGTGCAGATCCAGGACTTGACAGACCGCCTGAACACTGTTCATGGCGACCGCCAGAGCCGTCGCGCGATGCGGGGATTCTTCTAAAGCACGGGGCAACAAGGACTCAATCATGCAGCCTTGCAGACAGAACAAAAGCAATACACTCGCTAGAGTGTCTAGAGAGAGCGAGGGACTCAACAAACAGGCAGCGAAGCAAACAAGATGGCTCAATCAACGTCAAGCACGCGCTACTCAAGCGGCACGGGTGGCGGCTTGCGCGGCAGATGGTTGTACCAGCAGCGTGCGCCGTTTCGGCACTGACCAGACTCAAACCACTGGCAACGAGGCGGAAGGTCGTTCTTGCCGCTATGCAAGTAAGTCTGCGGGGCAGTAAAATGGAGCGCACTCGTAAGAACTAGCAGGCGAACAGCGAGAATCATGGGCACGCACGCAATAGTCTTGGCGGTCGTCGCAGTACTTAGCGTAGCAAACACCACCGCCGCCGGACTCCCTTCGCCGCTCTGAAAACTGTGCGCAGCGCGCCACTTCGGGGTCTCGCACATCCCTGTTGAAGCGCTCATCTTGCAACCGCTGCTTCTCCGCCCACTCCTTTTCTTTTCGCTTTTTCTCCACCTACATCAGCTCCCACTGCTTCTTTTTGGCCTGCTGACGCAGCAGCTCGAGGCGGTACAGCGATGTGTCTAGCAGAGCGACACTGCATTGCTCATCCGCCGCGAGCGCGGCCTTGGCTGCACCGTCAGCCGCCGAGCCTGTCAGCGTTGTAAGCGTGGCGCGTGCTTCCTTGCACAGCTTGCAATCAGAACAGTACTGATGTCCGGACTCGGCGTGCCTGCTCCAGCAGAGCGCGATGTCCTGGATAGGGCGAGCGGCCAGCCCTCGCGAAAGCCAAAGGACGGCAGCATCCTCATTCACGGCCACGCCCTCGCCGCGCACGTACAGGTGGCCAAGCGTGATGTATGCCTTAGATGCCTCCGTCTGAGCACGAGCGCGGGCATTTGCGTGTTTCCACGCGTCTTTCACCAGCGAACACATTTCTTCCGGCACGCAAGCCAGCGAAAAGCTCTCGCACGCTTCCAAGACTCGGCCCATTTCGTGAAGGATGTGATAGGGCAAACCTTGGTTCGAAAGCTGCTCCAGCGACTTGGGAACCTGCTGCAGCGCCGTCGCGACACGCAGCTCGCAGGCCGCAAGCTCGAAGATCGAGGGGCAGGCCAAGTTCAGAATGGCCTCCGCCTTGGCCCGCTGCTCCTCGAACGCAGGGTCCAGCAGCGCTTGCGCACATGCAGGGTGCTTCGCCTTCACTTCCTTGGCGATGCTGCGCGGCGTCTCTTGGTTATCGCCACCGTTGCAAACCTCAAACTGAGTATTCGCGCCCGCCGCAAGGAGCGCCACCACAACGTCCGTGTGGCCGCCGCGCACCGCCTTGCAAAGCGCTGTGTCGCTGTTACAAGTCCACCACTTGGAGTAGCCGTACTTCTCCTCTGTATCCGTCCATACGCGGCACGAATCCACCGGCACGCCCGCCGCCAGCAGCTGGTTCACAGTGGTCAGGTCGCCTTGCTCCGCCGCAGTGACGATAGGCGGATGACTCTGCATAGTGCGCGACGAAAGGGCGCAAAGTGCCACGACGTGAGGTGGCGGGAGGGGTAGGCTTGGCGCTCAGCGCGCACGGAAGGGCACACAATGCGACAACTAAGGCGGCGGGTAACAAATGCGACGCTTACGTCACCACAACTGCCTGACTGCACAACGTAAAACAGTGCGTGATGGATGACTGAGCGAGCACATGTGCCACCAACAGGCAGATGACACGTCGTGAGCACGCAACGTCTGAACGCAACAGCGCATATCAGCCGCTCTTGTTCAGCAGCGACGGCGGCGCCATCGCACTCAACGCCGTGCGCAGCCCTGTGCGGGCGACCAACAACAGGCGTCAACTGGTAACGTGCTCCTCCATCATGACCTCCAAATCACCCTGCCTCCTGTGCCGCCTTCTTTCTGGCGGCCAGGATTGCCAGCTTTTCTTGAACGAAGCCGACTGGCTTGGGCGTGTGCAGCCGCGCCTTGAGAAATTTGCTTGCGGTGCGGTCTGCGCGGTGGCAGAGCACCCGCAGCAGTGCGTCCGCTCCCAACCCGCGACTGGTGCCCCCACGCGCCTCTGCCTCGTAGGCCGCGATCAGGGAGTGAGTGTCGAAGGCCATGGCGTCCAACAGCCGCGAAAGGGGCTGCAGCGTGGCCTGCACCTCCTCCGGCGGCACGCCGTCGCCCTCAGCCTCGAAGAAGGCGATCACCGACGCCAGGTCCGCCTCCAGCGCCACGCAGTCGTCCTGCGTGAAAATGCGGCACGCGCCACCATCCAGCAGCACGTGTCGGATGCCCTGGGCGGCGGCGGAGAGCATGGCGTAAGCAAAATCTGCGCGCTCGTCAGCCGCCAGGATGTCGCAGACATGCGTCATCCACGGATTCAGCGGCTCCAGCAGCGCGGCAGGCAGGCGCCCAGCCTCCCGCTGCGTGCCAAAGACGTATGCGCCGTCAAGAAAAGAGGCGCGCAGATGGTGGAAGACGACGGTGTGCGTCACCCGCTCCAACATGCGGGCGCGGCCCTCCGTCAGCGCGCGCCGCACTGCGCTAAAGAGCCCAGACAGTCCCACGTCCTGCGACCCGCGCCGGAGGGTGCTCGTGTGTTGGGAGAGCGACATCCACTGGCGCTGTATACTGTGGTCCGTGGCTGGCAGCTCGCGTAGGAGAAAGTTGAGGGAGGCAAACATCATGAGCACCTCGTCAACATCCATCGCCAGAAACGAAGGAGGCTGAGGAGGCAGTGGCGTGCGCGCACGTTCCTGCATCAGCAGCTCGACTGCCGGCTTCTTGTAGCGCGTCAGCTCAGGGGGTGTGGGGTGCAGCAACTTGCCGTCTCCCAGCTGCCTCGTCAGCCGCGCGGCGTAACCCTCCAGCAGCTGCGCGATGCCCTGGGTGAGTGCCAACACCGGTGCAGCCTGCTGCAGGCGCAGCTTAAAGAACGCCTCCACCGCCTCGTTGGCGGCACGCAGCAGGTCCACCGCGGACAGCGAGGTTGCGTTTGGGGATGCAGACTCCAGCTTCCACTGCTCTGTCGCAAGGTTGCGATCTGCCCACTGCTGCATCTGCGCCAGGCGGCTGGACACCCACGCCATTGCCAGCGGCTCCGCAATCGCAGCGCAGTCGATGGGCGCTGGGGGCTCGCCCAACGCGCCGCCGATGGCTGCACTCTGCACGTGCGCCGTGAACAGCTCCGCAGCCTTCAGGCCAGGCAGCAGGTTCTCGATGCCGCCGCCCGCGCGCAGCCAAGCGTGCAGGTCGCGTGCGAACAGCGCCTGCAGCTGGGAGACGGCGATGCACACAGCGCGCGGCTCATGCAGCTGCAGGACGGCCGAGAAGCGTTCAAGCTCAGCATCTAGCAGCGCGTCCGCGCGCCTCGTCAGCGCCACGATGTTGGCACTGCCGACGCCCTTCGGCGCCACCTCGGCCACGCAGCGCGCATAGGCGGCAGTCATGGAGGCTAAGACCAGCGGCTCCGCAGACCAAGACGTGCTTGGGGCGCCCGGAGCGGCCGCGCACAGCACGGTGGCAGCGTGCTTGCTGAGGTTCAGCAGACAGGTGAAGGCCTCATCAGCGCCAAAGGGGAAGCTCAGGTGGTAATCGTTGAGCAGAGCCAAACTGCGGGTGAGTACAGGCTGCAGCGTCGCGCGCAGGTGTGCCAGCTCGTCGGCTGTTGGTGCACCGCCTTCACCGAAGGAGGCGGCCAGCGCGACGGCACTGCGCAACGCTGTTGTGAGGGCATCGATGGACTGGCTGGAAGTCCACCTCTGGAACGCGGAGAAGACGCAGTGCGCAGCGTGCGCGCGAGCTGTACAGCCCAGCCCAGGCCACAGGGGCTGCAGCGAGCTGAGGAAGCGAGGCGCCTCGTCCACGGCCACTCCGCTCGTCTCGTCCAAATCGTCCCACTGGCAGCCAACTAGCAGGCTGTAAAGCGCAATGCCGCACGGATCGACGGGCAGGCTCCAACTGGCGGCGTCCAGCAGTGAGCACGCCTCGGCCACCGCACACGCGTCCGCCTCCACTACGCGAGCGCGTAGCGCCTTCTCATGCGCCTCAGGCAGCGCACGCAGCAGCAGCGCCGTCTGGATTAGACGCCAGCGGCGCATGTCCTTGGGCCCCAGAGTGCCGCAACAGGTGAGAAGGTGGGCTGGAAGTCGCAGGGACACGAGGTCTGCGGGCAGAAGGCTGGACTGGGGCAGCACACGCAGCAGCTCTTGCACCAGCACAGGCGCTACGCCCAGCTGAGCTCTTGCAAAATCGTGGAGCTCAGGCCTGCACGCGGCAACGTAGAGCTGAATTGCTGCACCCCCACACTCCTCGCCCAGCTCGCGCAGAGGCGCACAGTCCAGCGCCACAGGTGGCTCCTGCGGCCCGCTTGCCGGCAGCGCGACCCCGTCCTCGTCCTCTGAGGTGCTGGCATCAGACGGTGAAGCGTCCTCTGAGTCGGGCGCTGCGGACGCTGCGGACGGTTGCGGCGGCAGCGGCGGCGGCGGCACTGCCGGCACTGCCAGCACTGCGGCGGCGGCTGCAAGCTGCTGCGTTACAGGTGCGTTTGCTGCAGGTGCCTGCTGCCGTGCGGGGAAAAGAACACCTCCAGTCTCAAACACCTGACCGCGGCTCAACGCTGAAACCAGCTTGTCAACGTCCAACGCGTCCAGCGCGGCGTCAGCAGGTGCACCAGCGCCGCCGTGGAACGCGAAGACATAGCGTAGCAGTGCACGCCTATCAGCCTGAGGAGACTTGACCGAGTTTGCCGGTGTTGCAAGCGAGACACGCTTCGGCGGCAGCGGCGGCGGCTGCATTGAGCACCTCAGAAGTAGCGCAGTGGTGCTGGCGGGGGTCGTTCATTGTCCAACACGCTGTGACGAGTCGGTTGAGTGTCGTACAACGCGAACAGCGACCGCGACCGCCCCGGGACGTGTGAATACGCCTTCGCCTTCTGTGTATCGTTGAAAAGCAGCGTGAGGCAGCATGCAGACGCAGCAGCTTGCTGCCGTCGCGCCGCTGCACCACCGCTCGCCTCGCGCTCTAGCCCCTGCTGGAGGCTGCGTCCTGCGTCGCACAGCTGTGCGGCAGCTGCGCGGTGTAGCTCTTCCGTGCCGCGTCCAGGTGGCGCGGCGCACACGAGGCTCAGCTGCCACCGCCAGCCTAGGCGCTGCTGGCCAGCTGCTGCCGCTGCCGGTGTGCAGCTTCCGCATGGGCGACTCGACGGTGACGCTGGAGACGGGGCGCATAGGGCGGCAGGCGAATGGCAGCGTGTTGGCACGTGAGGGCGAGACGGCCATGCTGACTACCATCTGCGCGGCTGAGCCCTCTTCAGACACCTCCTTCCTACCCCTCACCGTGGTCTACCAGGAGCGCTTCAGCGCGGCAGGGACCACGTCCTCTGGGTTCGTGAAGCGCGAGGGAAAGGCGCGTGACAACGAGGTACTCATCTCCCGGCTCGTCGACCGCCCCCTGCGGCCCGTCTTTGCGGACGGCTTCTTCTGCGAGACGCAAGTGCTGCAGCTGTTGATGGCCTGGGGAGGCACGCACGCACCCGACGCGCTCGCCATCACTGCAGCCGGCGCGGCTGCGGCCATCTCTGACATCCCGCTCTCCAAGCCCGTTGCTGGAGTGCGCGTGGGCTGGCCGCGCGGCGCTGCAGCGCCAATTGTGAACCCGAGCATCGAGCAGATGAGCGACAGCCTGCTGGACCTGGTGATTGCGGGCACCAGCGACGCCATTCTCATGATTGAGGGCTTCTGCGACTTCTTGACAGAGGAGCAGATGCTGGTGGCCGTTGAGGCTGGCCACAGCGCAGTGCGCGGGGCGTGCATTGCAATCTCCGAGTGGTGCGCTGCCTGTGCGCCGCCCTCTCCCCGCGCCGCTGAGCCGTTCGCGCAGGGCCGCTCTGGTGGGCAAGCCCAAGGACCTGAGCTCGCTGGTGCTGCCCCCCGCCGGCCTGCAGCAAGCCGTCTCCCACCTGGCGCTTGCTGGCATGGAGGCAGCCGTGTGCATCGGCGTCAAGCAGGATCGTGCGCAGGCGCTGAAAGCCGTAAATGCAACCGTCATGGAGGCGCTGTCAGGGCAGGCGCGTGGCAATCGCCGCCCCTTGTCAAGCAAGCTCTGACGCCAAGCCCCTCCCCAGTTTGCGGCTGCAGACATCAAGGCTGCGCTCAAAGAGGCGCAAAAGCAGGCCATGCGCACGCTGCTGCGCAAGGAGCGGCTGCGCAGCGACGGCCGCGGACCGTCTGATGTGCGCCAGATCAGGCGAGTGCCCTTCTCGCATTGCAGCCTCTGTCCGCGCTGACCCTCCTGCCATGCACAGCTCGGAGGCTGGGTTGCTACCCCGCGTGCACGGCTGCTGCCTGTTTACCCGCGGGGAGACGCAGGCCATTGCAGTCGTGACCCTCGGCGGTGACAGCGACGCGCAGCGCGTGGACGAGGTGACGGGCCCGCATGACAAGGAGAGCAGCCTGCGTCGCTTCGCGCTGCACTACTTCTTTCCCCCCTTCTCCGTGGGAGAGGTTGGCCGCGTTGGGGCCCCCTCCCGCCGCGAACTGGGCCACGGCAACCTGGCGGAGCGGGCGCTGCTGCCCACCCTGCCCTCACGCGACGAATTTCCGTACACTATCCGCGTGGAGAGCACTATCACGGAGAGCAACGGCAGCAGCTCCATGGCCTCTGTCTGCGCTGGCAGCCTTGCGCTCCAGGACGCGGGCGTGCCGGTGTCGCGCCTGGTGGCGGGCGTGGCCATGGGGTTGGTGATGCCGGACGCGGCGGGGCAGGAGGCTATCATTCTCACTGACATTCTGGGCTCTGAGGACGCGCTTGGTGACATGGATTTCAAAGTTGCAGGCGACCGCGACGGCATCACAGCCTTCCAGATGGACATCAAGGTTGAGGGCATTACGCTGGACATCCTGCGCGACGCACTGGCAGCAGCCAAGCTCGGCCGCATCCACATCCTGGAGCGCATGGCCGCCGCCTCCCCGCCACCGCGCGGCGTAATGTCCGCGCTCGCGCCGCGCGTGGGCCGCACGCGCATTGACCCAGCTAAGGCTGGCATGGTGATTGGCGCGGGCGGCAAGAACATCCGCAGCATCTGCGATGCCACGGGTGCCACCGACATCCAGATTGACGACCAGGGCGTAGTGACCATCACTGCGACCTCGCAGGCTGCGCTAGAGGCTGCGCTGGAGATCGTGCGCGGCACGACGGTGGAGCTGGAGGTGGGCACTATCTACCGCGCCGTCAAAGTGAGCAGCGTAACCGATTTTGGCGCCTTCGTGGAGGTCATGCCCGGCAAGATCGGGCTGCTGCACATCAGCGAGATGGCGTTGACGCGCGTTGACGCAGTCAGCGCCGTCCTCAAGGTTGGCGATGAGGTGGACGTCAAGCTCCTCGAGCTCAGCGCGCGCGGCCAGATGCGACTATCTCGCAGGGCGGTGCTAGAGGCGGATGGCGGCGTGGCAGACCTGACCACGCCCCCGCCCCGGCCGTCCACGCCTGAAGCACCTCGCCGCGAGCAGCGCGTCTTCCGCACTGGCGGCGGCGGCCGCTGAGCATTCCGCCTTTCTATCTCTGTCGCGTGTTTTCTTTTATGGAATGTTTTGGTTGCTAGCAACGTAGACTAGGGCCTTCCGCGGGCGGGACTACACGTGACGTCGCTCACTCGAGGACGGAGTCGCCGAACGACTGGCCGCTGGTGCGCCACTTGACCGCCCCCCGCCTCCTCCGTTCACAGCGACGCGCACCCCTCGTTCAATAAGCCCAGGTCCAGCGCTTGCTGCGTGTATCACACGCAACCGATGTCTGGGCGTGTGTGCGCCGCATGTCGGCGTTTTCGCGGTGCCGAGTTGCTGCGCGCCCGTGGCTACGCGCGCGGGGCGGAGCGAGCGAAGGAGGCTGGCGGCGACAAGTCGGTGCGTGAGCGTGTGTCTGCGAGCGTGTGCGCGGCGCAACCCTCATGGCTCTGCCGGCCGCAGTACGCTATGCTGCTCAAGGCCCTCGAGTCCAAGAAGGCGGTGGACCCAGAGCGCCCGAGCGCAGAGCAGCAGCGCGCAGACACGGAGCGCGCAAAGGACTATAGCCGCAGGAGGATGGCGGAGTTGCGAGCAGTCCAGGCTGACCTGAGCGGCAGGATCAGGCTCCGGGACGCAGCCATTGCCGCCCTGCCGCAGGTGCGCCTGGCGACGCGCCCAGCAATACCGCGGCCTGCTTAACTCGCTTGCACAGGAGCTTCAAGCAGCCGCCAACAGGCCGGATTACACGCCTATGCCAGCGCGCCGCGCGCTGCCGATGGCCACGCCGCCGGTGCAGGGCTACTACGAGACGAAGCTGCAGGAGGCTGAGGAGGTTGTGAAGTCCAGCTCTGCGCTGGGAGGAGGAAAGCGGCGCTGAGAGCCTGAGACTTACATAAAGGTCCACCCGGTTCTCATCACAGCGCTACAAATTGTCTGATCGCCTGCACGAGCAACAGCGCCGAGTGTCTGCTGGTGTGCGAATCGAGAGGCAGTCCAAAGTCGGCATAAGCAGGCTCCTCCACCCTCTCCAGCGCGCCCGACACCACCGCGGCTGTGGCAGCTCTCACGGCAGCCTCAGTCTCGTCCAGCGCGAGCCTGGCCAGCTCCACCAGTGCCACTGGACAGAATTCAATCTGCAGCGCAGTCAGCGACCAAGCCACCGCAGGTGTGCAGAGCCGCACCTCCAACACAATGCCCAGAAAGCCGGAGGGCGAAGAGGCGCGGCCGAGGCGCAGCACGACGTCTCCGTGGCTGAAGGCCTGGCCATCGAGCGTCACGGCCAGGCGCAGCTGATACTGGCCCGAGCGCTCAAATATCTGGAGCAGCAGGCGTTAGAGCAGTGTCAGTCTTTGGCTGTTGAGGCCAGCGAGGGCTGCGCACGTCGAAGATGGAGCACTCTGCCTCCAGTATTTGCTTGTCAACTCTGCGAGTCGCTGTGAGCATGCGGGTCTCGTCCTCGCCCCCAGCCATTCGCGCCTGAGCACGATGACTCCGGGCGCGCGCGAGTCACTGCTGTCCAGCGACACCAGGAAGGCATCTTTCTTGTTGAGGCCTGCAGACGCCGCGTGCTGGTACGCCACGCACTTCGCCTGCCACCGCGACGCACGCTGCCCAGACACCTGAGACACTGTCTCAGCGCGTGCGCTCGACAGGTGCCCGAGTGGCGCACATTCAGCGCCTCCACTGCCCGCGTGAGCTCCTGATACACCTGCGGCAACACAGCGCCCTGCTGCAGACGCCAACGGAACACACTGCGGCAGCGAAAGCTGCTCAGCACCACGCACGGCAGGCACCGTCGAGCCGCACCGCTTGACACCACCCATCGCCGCCTGTGAAATTCTACGTACTATGGCCGCGTGATAGGGACACGCAGGCGATACGACGGGATTTGCGAGGGACCTCGTGTGTGAGGCAGGCGCCGCACGGCCGCACCCCGCCGCTGCCTACCGCTGCCAGCCGCCGTACGAGGTAACTTCAGCGCGCTCTTTGGACTCGCTTTTGCGCACGCTTTCACCAACTCGCCCCCCCCGCTAGCACCGTGTTCATGCAGACAGCCGTGCGCCTTCGGGCGCCTTCTCTGCCTTGTCACGGTTCAGGTCGCCGCTCCAGACGCTGCAGCGCCGCGGCGGGTGTCGTGGCTTTCCCAGCCTGCGTTCCGGCTGAAATAAGCGAGGTGCAGGAGCCAGCAGCGCTGGCTATGGTCGCTGCCATTGAGCAGCTGCCTGTTAAGCTCGGCGGGCTCACGCTCCAGACGGCGATCGTGAGGACAAGAGCAGCAGGCGCAGGAAGCAGCTCCACAACGCCGCTCCTACTTCTTCACGGCTTCGACTCGAGTCTGCTTGAGTTCCGGCGCCTCTTTCCGCTCCTTGACGCGGCGGGTGTGGGCACTTGGGCCGTCGACCTGCTGGGCTGCGGCTTCACTGGACTGCAGGGAACGGAGGAAGTCACGCCAGAGTTGAGGCGGGCTCACCTGTACGCGTTGTGGAAGGAGCAGTTTCGCGGCGTTCCTGTCGACTTGCTCGGCGCCAGCCTGGGTGGAGCCTGCGCCATCGACTTTGCCGTGCACCATCCTGAGGCCGTGCGCCGCCTTGTGCTAGTTGACGCGCAAGCGTTTGTTGAGGGCACGCCGCAGCTGCCGGGCCCTCTCGCAGATGCAGGTATCTCCGTCCTGAGAGCCGTCTGGCTGCGCCAGCTGGCCAACAAGCTCGCGTACTTCGACAAGGCGCGCTTCGCGACGGAGGACGCCATGCGCATCGGCAGGCTGCACACGCATTCAGCGGACTGGAAGCAGGGGATGGCCTCGTTTATGGCATCAGGAGGATACCGCGTCTCTGCACGCGTGAAAGACGTGGCCGCTCGCACGCTTGTTGTGTGGGGGGCGGAGGACGAAATCCTGGAGCCGACGAACGCAGAGCGGTTCGCAAACACACTGCCCAACTGTGACAGCGTGGTGCACATCCCTTCCTGCGGCCATGTCGCGCATTTGGAGGCGGCAGCCGCTCTGCGCGATGCCATCTTGCGCTTCACAGCGTGCATTTAAGCTAATGTGCCACTGGCGCGTCCAATGCTCCCGGCATCGCAAAGTACCCCGCTGCCTCGTCCGCTGAGACGAACTGCACCAGACTGGCGTACTTGCCAAGCAGCGGCTTGACCACTTGCCAGAGGGGCTGGAACAGCAGCGGCGCGCCCACCAGGAGCACCTGGCCGATGCGCTTCGGGTAGATGTCAAACATCAGCCTGCGAGCGGTGTAAGCTCAGTTTATGCGCATCCCGCGTGGCATCAAACCGCGCTGCGCACTTGATGAAGAAGCGGATGAAGGGTAGGTCTGCGTTCTTGGTGCTGCGAGGCAGGAGGGCATCAGCATAGCTGAATGCACAGGCAGTCCCCCTCAGTGGCGCACTTGAAGCCGCGCAGGTCAAACACCGTGAGTATGGTTTGCGTGCGGCCTTCCGCGAGCATTTGCTCCAGCGCCTGGTCCATAAGAAAGACGCAGAGCCGCTCCGTGTCCTGCAAACACCTCTCAGAGAGAGCAGGAGGCACAGCCCGCGACGGGCACGCACGGCCAGCACACGCTCGTCGACCTTGTTCAGCGCGACTTTGACCACCACGGTCGGCCTGCCCAGCTGTGGGGAGCGCTCAGCACAGTGTGCGGGACTGGCGGGAAGACGGCACACACGCACCACGTCTCGCTCGCGCAGCAGCCGCGCTTTCCCAGTTGCCGCCTCGCGTGCCACAGCCTCGGCAGTGAGGCCTGTGAAGTCGGCGCGCCACTGTAAATAGGCCCGGACCTGCAACGCTAGTCAGGCTCTGCAGGCGCTAGTGGGCCTCGACCCGCGCCTTTGAAACCGTCTTCTCCACATCCAGCTTGCGGTCGCGCAGAAACCAGTCCAGCGAGGCGTCGTCGCAGGCTTGCGCATCCGAGCCCAGCGAGCTCCGCAACCGTGCAACCGCTCCCTGCACCACCGAGCCATCAAACTCGTCCAGCTTCAGCGCCCGCTTCTGCAGCTCCTGCGCGCTCAGAGCAGAGGCGGGCGCGAGCACAGAGCGTGGCCGGGCTGGTCGCGTCCGTCCCGCGGCGAGCAACTGCCGCCCTGGCGAGCTGCGAACGACCACGGCATGCTGTCCAGCGAGCGCTTGCATTTATTATTGAGACTTTTGAGAGTTTGAGACACGACCGACGGACGCTCGTAGCGGAGCTCGTTGTGGCGTCACGTCGTCGTTCGAACACGGAATTGAACACGCACTCCTAACACGCACTCCTGGGTACCTGGGTTCAGCCTTCTCTTTCGCTCGAAAAGACGTGGCGCGCCATGCAGCCGTCTAAACTCACAGTCCCGCTGCTTCGCGCCGAGCTGGAGCGCCGTGGGCTGGAGACCAGCGGCCTGAAGGCAGTCCTTGTGGCGCGCCTCGAGGGTGCTCTCGCAAGTGAAACAGGCGCTGCGGCGGCTGCGGAGGCTGCCCCAGAGCCGGCTGCCACACCAGTGGTTCAGCCTATAGAGGCTGCGCCGGCGCCCAGTGCAACCTTGGCCGAGCCTGAGCCAATGGAAATAGCAGAGTCGCCCGTGACTGCCGCGCCCGAGGTGCGTCCGAGGCCCTCGCTCGCGCCGATTGGAGGCAGCAGGCTGCCTGCCGGGGAGGTGGCGGCCTAGGGTTGGCGCATTGTGAGCACCTGAGCTCACTTCGCTCGACAGGCACGCGTGGAACGAGCTGTCGAGACAGTTGTTGCTGACCCGGTGACGTCGCCGGCCAAGGCTGTCGCGGCCAAGGCGACGGCCAAAGCTGCTGCGCCCGCCCGCCCGCCGCCGCCTAGCAACCTCACCGTGCGTGACGTCCAGGGCGACAAGCTCACGCAGGTTGCCAACGCCAACTGGCGCCTGCCTGAGGGCGCTCCCCCGCGCGCGCTGGACGAGCGGCTGGTGCAGCAAATCTACCGCGAGGAGCTGGGCGGCGGCGCAGCCATGCCCGCAACCTCCCGGCTCTCGCTGCTGGAGATAAGCCAGGTGCGCAGCACTGCGCTGGCGCTCTCTCGTGCGTTCTGAGCCGCGCTCTCGCAGTACCTGGAGGCGTACCTGTGGCCGCATTTCAGTGCGCGCGCCAGCCGCGAGCACCTGCTCTCAATGCTCGTACTGGTGAACGAGAAGTTCCGGGAGAGCCTGCCCGCTTGGGCCTGCTTCGCGGACGCAGACAAGTTCGGCCTGTTTTTCAGGAGGTGCGCTAGCTTTCTTTCACCGCTCTTGGCGAGCTCTGACTCCCCGCGCCCCTGCACCCGCAGAGTACTGGAGCTCAAGGTTGAGAACCCACTGAGCGTGACGGAACGTACCGTGTTCCTGGTGTTTGTGATCAACGTCTTCCAGAGCCTGGAAAGCGAAATGGTGCGCAGCCTGGCGCTGCCCCTCCTCTCCCTGCCCCTCTGGCACGCGTTATCGCCCGGCCGGCTGCAACTGGAGCTGGCGCGCCACCCGCAGCTGGAGAAGCACTGGCGCCACCAGCAGCGCAAGGAGGCCAAGGCGAGCAAGAGCCCAGGCCACGTGGCTGTGGCGCGCACGCCACAGGTCACATTCCTGCCTGCCCTGCTGGACGAGTTCCTGGCCACGCTGCAGGCGGCAGTTGCGCCCGGCGGCGAGGCTGACGGGCCCTCAGCCGCCTACTGCGAGCGCTTTGTGGAGCTCCTCATAGATCTCCTGTCTCAGCTACCCACCCGCCGCTTCGTGCGAACGCTGCTGGAGGACCGGGCGGTGCTGGTGAAGTGCCGCCTGGCCGCGCTGGGTGCGCACCCACGGGGTCGGCTTTTCAGCCAGCTGGTGGACCTCTTCCGCTTCTACCAGGGCTTCGAAATTGACGACCACACCGGCTCGCAGCTGAGCGACGATGAGATGGCCTCCGCCCATTACGAGCGCCTGCAGCAGCTGCAGCGCCTCGCCTTCAAGCACATCCCCGAGCTGCGTGAGCTGGCCCTCTCCAGCTGCGGCGCCATTGAGAAGCGCGCCGCCCTCACCCGCCACCTGCAGGCGTTGTCGCCGCAGCAGCTGGCGCTGCTGGCGGGCCGCCAGCTGCGCCTCGTCTCCCCTGATGACCCCTGGGCCGCTGACCCTCGCTTCCTGCTGGAGCTCCTGGTCTCAGCCTTTGAGAAGCGGCGCAGCCAGCGGCAGGCCATCTCCGAGATGCCCCTGTACCCCAACGAGGAGGTGCTGTGGGACGAGAACCTGGTCCCCTCCATCGCATACACTGGCGAGGGCTGCCTGGCGCTGCCCAAGCTCAACCTGCAGTTTCTCACCCTCCACGACTACCTGCTGCGCAACTTCAACCTCTTCCGTTTGGAGGCCACCTACGAGATCCGGGAGGACTTGGCGGACGTGCTGGCGCGCGTAGCACCCGTGCCCCACCCGGAGGCTGAGGGTCGCGTGCTGTTCAGCGGGTGGGCGCGCATGGCCATCCCGCCCCTCTCCGTCGCCGTGGCGGACGTGCGCAAGCCAAATGTGGGCGAGGCCAAGCCTGCCGCCGTCACGGTGGAGATCAAGTTTGACCTCGCCTCTCTCAGGGGACCCGTGCGTGCGGAGTGGGACGAGCTGCGACAGCACGACGTCCTCTTCCTGCTGGGCGTCAAACCTCCCACGACTGCGCAGGCTGCCGGCTCGGTGGCCGAGCGCGCCGGCCTGCAACACGTGCGCGGCTGCGAGGTCATCGAGCTGCGCGACGCGGACGGCAAGCCGATGAACGACCCGGGCGGGCGGGCGCAGCGCGAGCAATGGGCGCCCCCCAGGGGCACGCAGCGCACCCTGGTGGTGGCGCTGGACACGGCGCAGTACCAGATGGACGTGACCCGCCAGGTTGAGGCTGGCGGGGCGGACGTGTACGCGGGCCTGAACCTGCTTGTTCGGCGCAAGCCAAAGGAGAACAACTTCAAGGCTATCCTGGAGTGCATCCGCGACCTGATGAACGAGCACACCGCCGTGCCCGAGTGGCTGCACGACATATTTTTGGGCTACGGCGACCCGGCGGCGGCGCAGTACTGCAACCTGGCGGAGGCTGTGCCGACGGTGGACTTCAAGGACACCTTCCTGGACGCGGCGCACCTGGAGGCGAGCTTCCCGGGCCGCCCGCTGGTCTTCACTAATGTGCGGGTGGGCGAGGTGCCTGCGCCGCCCTTCCGGATCACCTTCCCGGAACTGCAGCGCCGCGAAGATGCGACTGCCTCAGCCAAGCGTAAGGCTGGCGACGAGGATGAGCCCTGCGGCCAGGAGCCACTACAGGTCGAAGTGCGCGCCCACACGCACTCAGCCCCCACCTCTCTGCGCTCCCCGCGCTTCTGCACCGCTCACCCGAGGCCGGCTTGCGATGTTAAGCAAAGTTCCTGAGGCTCACGCCGAAGCGGAAACAACCTGTACTGAAAGCCACTGAAGCTAGCCCGGCGACGCGCGCCCCGCTGCGCTGGTGTGCTTGCGCCCGCAGCCCTCACTGACGTGCCCTTCGCTTGCAGGCGTATGTGCCGCCCGACCCTGGGCCCTACCCCGAGGACCAGCCCCGCCACAACTCGGTGCGATTCACGCCCGTGCAGGTGCAGGCGGTGCTGTCGGGGCTGCAGCCGGGGCTGACGATGCTGGTTGGCCCGCCCGGCACGGGCAAGACGGACACGGCAGTCCAGATCCTGCACACGCTCTTCCACAACTTTCCCAACCAGCGCACGCTGGTCATCACGCACAGCAACGCGGCGCTGAATGACTTGTTCCAGAAGCTGATGGAGCGTGACGTGCCCTCTCGCTACCTGCTGCGCCTGGGTATGGGCGAGGCTGAGCTGGACACAGAGCTGGACTTCTCGCGGCAGGGGCGGGTGAACGCCATGCTGGCGCGCCGCCTGGAGCTGCTGACGGAGGTTGAACGCCTGGCGCGCACGCTAGGCGTGCCTGACGACGTGGCCTACACCTGCGAGACGGCGGCCCACTTCTGGTTGCTGCACGTGCTGGCGCGCTGGGAGGCCTTCTCCGCGGCGGTGGCGCGCTCGGGGGAGCAGGACCACGCGCTGGTGGCTGGCCGCTTCCCATTCACAGCCTTCTTCGCAAACGCGCCACAGCCCCTGTTCCAGGGCGTCGAAGCGGCGGCAGACATGCGCCGCGCGCGCGGCTGCTTCCGCCACCTGCGCACCGTGTTCACGGAGCTGGAGGAGTGCCGTGCCTTTGAGCTGCTCAAGGGCCAGGCTGACCGGGGCAACTACCTGCTCACCCGCCAGGCCAAGGTTGTGGCCATGACCTGCACGCACGCGGCTCTGAAGCGCAAGGATTTTGTGCGCCTGGGCTTCAAGTTTGACAACCTGGTGATGGAGGAGAGCGCGCAGATTTTGGAGATTGAAACCTTCATCCCCATGCTGCTGCAGCGCACCGACGACGGCGCCTCGCGCCTCAAGCGCGTCGTGCTTCTGGGCGACCACCACCAATTACCGCCTGTGGTCAAGAACCTCGCCTTCCAGAAGTACTGCCATATGGACCAGAGCCTCTTCACGCGCTTCATCCGCTTGGGCACCCCCAGCATCGAGCTCAACGGCCAGGGCCGCGCCCGGCCCAGCATCGCGCGGCTATACAACTGGCGCTACCAGGGCCTTGGCGACCTGCCCTGCGTGTCGCAGGGGGCGTACACGCGCGCCAACGCGGGCTTCGCTCACGCTGCCCAATTTGTGGACGTGCCCGACTTTGAGGGCCGCGGCGAGAGCGAACCGACGCCCCACTTTGTGCAGAACCTGGGCGAGGCGGAGTACGTGGTCAGCGTCTTCCAGTACATGCGCCTGCTGGGCTACCCGGCCAGCAAGATCAGCATCCTCACCACCTACCGCGGTCAGAAGCATCTCATCCGCGACGTGGTCGCCCGCCGCTGCGCCGCGCACCCGCTCTTTGGCACCCCAGCAGACATCACCACAGTGGACAAGTACCAGGGTCAGCAGAACGACTACGTGCTGCTTTCGCTAGTACGTAGTCGCTTGGTGGGCCACCTACGCGACGTGCGGCGCCTGGTGGTGGCCATGTCGCGCGCGCGACTGGGGCTGTACGTGTTTGGCAGGCAGTCCCTCTTCTCGCAGTGCTACGAGTTGCAGCCAGCATTCTCGCAACTGCTGCAGCAGCCGACGCAGCTGGCGCTGCTGCCCACGGAGCAGCACCCGACACAGCGTGGCCTTGAGGACCCCGTCTCGCCGCTGCTGGTGGACGGGCTGGCGCCAATGGGCGCGCTGGTGAACAGCCTGGCCGTGCGGTGGCAAGCGCAGGCGGCAGCAGCGGCCGCCGCCGGAGGAGGAGAAATAGGAGACGCGGCTATTACAGACTCTTAGCTCGAGTGACTTAGCTCGAGTGACACGACGCACGCCCTCTGCCTCACACCGCGTGCTGCACGCCTCACACCGCGTGCTGCGCCGTCTCTAGTGCTGCCAGCAGGTCGTAAAATTGGGGCACCGTGAGCTCGAATTGCACCTGCTCCAAGCGGCTCGAATGGCAAGTCAGCGGCGCGGCGTGACGCCGCTGTTGCCGCAACGCACCTGTCTGCATGCTGCAGCGCGAGCTTCAGTTGCACGAAGGTGCTGCCCACCGCGTCCTGCTCGTCACTGCTGGCCACCACGCCGAACTGTGGCGTGCGAAACACCTCAGCCAAACCGTTTGCACGCAACCAGGCGCCTTCTAACACGCCTTCCACTCCAGGTCAAGCAGCCGCGAAGGCTGCTCCTCCATTGGAGCAGCGCCCGGGAGGCTTGCGGTCCACCACTGTATACCGTTCACACGCTCTTGCTGCGCGACTCCGAGCTCAGCAGGATGATGGGACCCCGGAGTCGGGGCGAGCGCGAATTCGGAGGACCGCCCCGGCGGGAGTCCCGCCCCAGCTGACCCCCTGCTACTGCCTGGCTACGTCGTGCGTGCAGCCACCTGGCGCCTGCAAACTGGCAAATGCGCCACCTCCGCCTTCGCTATCGACTCCGTGGGCACCCGAGCAAGGATGGCTCCATAGACCAACGCCCGGTGGACGTTTGGCAGTGGCGCGATGGCGAAGCCAGAGGCCGGCGCGCCAGAGGAGCTGGCGAAGCGTCTGTTTGCGCTGAGCGCCGTGCGCGACGCGCTCGCAAGCGAGAACGAGACGCTTCGGAGACAGCTGCAGGACTCAGATGCTGGCGAGCTGGCGGTGCGCGAGCTTCACTCCGGCTAATGCCGCTTCCTGACAGCGCTCGCAGGAGGAGCTTGAGGACCTCAAGCGCGAGTGCGAGGACCGCATCGGGATGGCCGAGAAGACCATCATACTGCTGCGCACAGAGCGAGAGGCGCTCACCAAGCGCCTGGACGCGGCCAGGAGGGAGAGCGACACGAGGGCTGTGACGCTAGCGGAGAAGCAGCGGGCGCTGGACGCGCTTCAAGCCGAGGGTGAGGCGCTGTCTCACAAGCATAGCTGGCTGCGCCAGGCGCTGCGGGACTGCGAGGCCGAGCGCGACGTCCTGCAGGAGGCTGCGCGTGCGGCAGCTGCCCGCAGGTTGCAGGAGGAGAGCACTGCAGTGGACTCGCTGGTGGCAAGCAGGCGCGCCAGGGAGGACTCCTCCGAACGTAAGTCCGTTCTGGGAGCCGTGGTGAGGCAGCTGCAGGCGAGCCTGGCCTCGGCGGAGGCGCTCGCGGCGGAGCGTGAGGATGCGCTGCGTGGGGAGGTGTCCAGGCTTCAACGGGCGTGCATGCAGCTGGAGGCGTCCCGTGACGATGCGGCTGCACAGAGCTCCTATGCGGCGGTGCCTCTCCTGCGCCAGCTGGAGGAGCTGTCTCGCTCAGCCCACGAGGCGGGCGAGGCAGCCTCGGAGACGGAGGCCCGTCTGCTGGCGCGGGCGCAGGCGGCGGAGGCGGCGGCCAGCGAAGCGCAGAGCGCGGAGCGCGCGGCGAGGGCCCGGGCTGCTGCTGCTGACGAGACTGCGCGGGAGAGGGCGTCTCACGCGGCCTACCTTACGAAGGAGCTCGCGGGCTTGAGACCCAGGCTCACCGCAGAGCAGGACAGCGTTGCCGCTGCACTCCAGGATCTGCAGGAAATGGCTGCGGTGCGTTGCGCGGGGCTCTCCTCCTGCATTGCATCTCACTCGACTCGCAACCATCAGCTGCGCGATGCCGCTGTCTCCGCCCAGGCCACAGCCGACAGCCGCGCGCAGACCGCCAGAGAGGACGCTGAGCGGGCGGCGCGCTCCTTCGCGGAGGCCCAGAGAGCCTGGAGAGCTCGCGAGGCGCAGCTCTTGCAGGGCGTTTCCGAGCTGCAGACGGGGCTGGAGCGCGCCACCGCTGCGGCATCCGAGGCATCCTCCAGAAGCAGCCCCGTGAGCCTGTCCTCGCGCGAGGCTTTGCCTGGCGAGCTGGCTGAGATGCAGCGTCGTGTGTCGCGGCTCGAGGCTGAGCGGGCGCGCGACTCGGAGCTGCTCCTTGAAGCCGAAACGCGCGCCCTCGCCGCCCAGCGTGCTGCGCTGGAGTCGGAGCGCGCCATCCGGGAGCTGGGGGAGCTGAAACTGAGGCACCAAAAGTGCCTGGAGCTGCTGGGTGAGCGCACTCAGCAGGCCGAGGAGCTCACGCTGGACCTATCTGAGGCGCGGGACATCTATCGCTCGCAGATCCTGATGCTCTGCCCTGCAAGGCAATGAGTCTACTAAGTAGCAAAGCTAATCGGGGCCGTCGCTGCCGCTCTCGTCGCTGCTGGAACCTCCCAAAAGCGCGCTGAGCATACCACCCGCGCCTCGTGGTCCACCCTCTCCCGTCTTTTGCCGCTTGTTGCTGTTCAGCGCCTCCCTGACGGTGAGGCTGAGCGCGCTGCGGGCGCGCTCAGACTCTTGCTCCAGCCGGCTTCGCGTCTGCTGGGCCGACTCCGAGCGCTCTGCCGCCGTCTTGGCCGCAGCCTTGGCCTTGGCTTCTGCGGACAGCGCCAGCCCGCTCACCGCCCCAGCTGCGCTGCCGCTGGCTAACGTGCCGCACGCGCAGACCAGCAGGCTCTGCTTGGGCCGCCCGTCCTCCGCCTGGAGCCTGGACAGCTCCTCCACCGTCGACAGGCCCGACACGACGCGCCCAACCACCTGCTGTCGCCCGTCCAGCGACGGACAGGCGCACAGGGTGATGCTGAACCGTGGCAAGGGGCCCAGGGCGAAAGAGACGAGGCCGGGGGCGTCGTGGCGAAGGCTGTCGTCCTCCAGCGCCGCCTTGTGACCCGCCGTGGCCTCGCCTATGTGCACGTAGGAGCCCGCTGCCAGGCGCACAACAGGCGCGCCCTCGTAGGCCACCACGGCGCCCAGGCGCGACTGCGCGCCCAGCGAGCGCACCCGGAACTCCTGCGCCGAGGCGGGCGCTCGGTCGTCAAACAGCTCAACCACCACAGGCTGGCCGAAGGGCACGCCGTCGGCTGCAAACTGGAAGTGCGCCTGCGTGCGCGCAGCCTCGTCCACGGCGGCGGGCAGGGCGTCTGCCTCCTCCGCTGGCGTTTCGCCTGTGAGCTGGAACATGGCCAGCGCCACGCGCCGGTCTGCGCCCGTGCTCGCCGGCCGACTGTGGCGACTGCCCTTAGCAACTCCCACGAACTTGGTCATGGCCGCAAGTGTGCGCAGAGCTGGGGAGAGTTTAGACTACTACGACAGGGGAGGCGGGGTCGGGGAAAATGTGCCGTGTGGCGCGCGTACAACCATCGTACATACGTTTGGACGATGGACGGCTGCAAAACCAACAGTGTACTGCACCGTTTAGCGCTTGCCGCCGCTCTTCTGGCCCTTGGCAAGGCCGCCGGCCGCCTTGGGGGCAGCGGACTTAGGCTTGGAGGCATCGCTCACCTTCTTCGCCTTGGCCTTCTCCTCCTTGACCGACTTGGCGCGGTCCTTGATCTCGCTGCAAGAGACTACGCGTCAGAGCCGCCCGTGTGCGCGAAGCTGCCTGGAAAGCGCACCGCAGGGCGTTCTCGCGGGCAGCGGCGCGGACGTCAGACTTCTCGTTGCGGCGCTTCTGGATGAGCTGTGGATGCGGCGGGTCAGCCTGCGCTGCACTGCCCTTCCGCCATCACTGCAGGGCGCACCTCGAGCGAGGCGCCGACGATGGAGCGGGTGGCGGTGACCTTGGTAGAGCGGCGCTTGCGGCGGGCAGACTCCGTGGACTGGTCCTTCTTGTGCGCCTTGCGGTACAGTGCCGTCCAGGCCAGCTTGGACGCCTTGAGCTTGTTGTTGAAGAGGCGCTTGCACTTGGCGTTCAGGAACAGGAAAACCTGGCCGTCGGTGCGCGCCAGCTTGATCCCCTGCGCAGCCGCGGCGGCAGCAGTAAGCCCCGTCCCCGACGACACAGCACCACGCGGCACGCACTCTTCCGGGGTAAATCTTCAGGCCGCTGAAGCGGCAGGTCTCCGTCCTGTGAGCGCAAACACGGGCAATGCGTCAGAGCCGGCTCCCCGCCGCTGTACTCAGCGCCACTCCGGCATGCGATGCAGCCAGTCTGGTGCTGAGCCCACCGCCAGCAGGCGAGGCGGCCGGTGGGCCAGAGTTGGTGCGCCGCGACCGGCCAGTAGGGTTAGGGCTTTCGCCCTCCGAAGCGCGCGCCGCCGCGCCGCTCTCCACCCGCCAAACAGTACTGCGGCAGACAGTGCCGTTGCACAGCACGACAGGCCGGCCGGCGAGCCGTCGCGTGCGTGCGTTCAGCAACAGAGAGAGACCCGATTCCTCATCTGCTCTCCAGCGCGCAATGCTGCCAGGCAAGGGCACGCACTTGAGAACCATGCTGCCCCCTCACACCTCCGCCACAGCACAGAGCTGCCGGGGGGACAAAGGAGAAATGTTCGCCAGGTGGGCCAGCAGGATGTTCGGGCCAGATTCGGGGCAGTTCGGGAGAGACGGAAAGAGGAGCAGACCCAAGCGCTCCCTCCTCCGCTCTCTCCGTTGACCTGTGCTCACGCCGTGCGCAGGCGTGCAGTTGAATCAGCGAATTTGACTTACGGCGAGCGCTCGTAGCGCCACACTGCCGATGGAAGAAGACCCGCTGAGGCAGACTGGGGCTGGGGGCAGCGACAGTGGCGACCTGGCGGAGTTGCGGCGCGCGTGGGTGAACGAGAAGGCTGCGCCGGAAATTCTGCAGTGCGTTGGTGCGCTGTTTGAGCGCTCACAGGCTAACCCGCACCGGACGGGCAGGTACAAGCTGGACGTGGTAGACCGGCTGATGCACCTCGTGCAGCACCAGGTGCCGCCCGCCGCTACCAGCAGCTGTGAGGAATAGACTGACAGTGGCGCAACTGCGTAGGAGCGTCTGCTCGACGCACAGGTGAAGGACGCCCACGACATCACCACCGCCAACTTGTACTGGTGCGTCTACCGCCCTGCAGCCTTGTCGCTCGCGCTGAGCGCAGCTGTCGCAGGATGGACCTGAATAGAGTCAAGTTCTTGCTACGCGCCTACCTGCGCGTCAGGCTTGCAAAGGTAGCGCCGCGGTGCCACTTGCCGTGCTGTTGCCGTGCTGCTGCTGTGCTTACACGGCGTCCCGCGCTGCAGATCGAGGAGCACGTCTTGCACATCATCGCCAGCGAGGGCGGCAGCCTGCTGGCGCGCCTCTCGCCGCAGGAGCAGGAATTCGCGAAAGGGTGCGCGCCTCAGCGACGCGGTGCAATGGCGATTGCGAAACGAGAGCTCACGGGATTGCCTCCAGCTATACAGATGCTGTGGAGGAGCACTTCCGGGCAAGCGTCCTGCACGCGCTGCCCGCCCAGTACGACTCGATTGTGAAGCAAATAGAGGATGGCGATGAGGGCACCAGCTACGACATGAGTGCGTCTGCAGTTCACACCCCTGCTCAGGTACTCAGCCCCACCCCCAGCCGCTCACCCGCCCACCCCCTACCCGCAGTTCCGGAGCCGAACCTGAACAGTCACGTCTTCTGCCGCGTGAAGGAGGACAAGGGCAACGTTGAAATCGACGAGTGCGCCCGCACCAGCGCCACATGCAATTCACTTTGCACAGGCGACTGATGCGCATCCTGTGCTTTCTCAGAGACGAGAACAACGTTGATTTGAAGGCGGATGAGCTGCTCGTCATCAGATATAGACCAATCGCCCGCTTTGTGGAGGAGGAGAGTGTCTGCTTGGTGTGAGGGCACCAGACGCAGACGTACGGAAAGGATAGTACTATATATACTTCTTTGCATCCTGCGCCCGTACTGCTGGGTGTACTAGTACTACCGGTCTACGCGCTGGTGGGGAAACATGGAGCACACGCGTGTTCGAGCGGCCGCTGAAGATTAGATCTTTAGAATGAAGTTCAAAGGTCGAAGCGTCGGTCGAACGCTCATTGTCACTCTCTGCTGCCCTGCGCCCTCTGTGACTCCCTGCTATTGCCTGTTGTGCCATAGGCATACTACACGCCTGCACCATCACCCTCCAGCACAGAGTACGCGTCCAGCAGGACCTTTTCCTTGCGATGGAGCTCCACGCGGCGTCTCGGCAGCCGGCGCTGGAGGACTCTGACCGCGGTGCGTCTACGCGTGCTGCGACAGCGCGTTCCACACTCATCACTACCACGTCTCGTTCAGCCGTGGTCGATGTCTTCCAGCGCGCGCTGGCGGGTGACGGCCAGCTGGCCGTGGCCGTGGCCGCTATCAAGGCGTTGACGAGCGTTATTGAGAACAGCAAGGCTGCGACGCTGATGGGCCTGGAAATAGAGCTGTCGCGTGCAGCAGGCATGCTGCGGCGCTGCAACCCAACTTCCATCTCGCTGTCAGCGGGCTGCGAGCTGTTCATGCGGTGCGCCGCCGCTGCCGCCGCCTCCGCGCGCGTGGGCGCTGTGTTGCCTGTCCTGAGCGAGCGTGCCGCGAGCGTGCAGCTACGTCACTCGCACCGCCTCCCTGGATCACGCGGACCTGGTGCAGTCCAAGGCGTGGCTGATAGACAGGGGCAACACCTTCGCGGAGACGTCCTTGAAAGCGCGCGCCAAGATTGCCGAGCTGGGCGAGTGCTTCATCCGTGATGGCAGCGTTGTGCTCACACACGGCCATTCCCGCGTCGTCCTCGCCCTCCTTAAGCGAGCTGTGGCGCAGGGAAAGCACTTCAGCGTGGTGGTGAGCCCTTCCTTGCCCCTGGCCACTGCTGCTGCAGCTCACCAGCCCCCGCAGGTGACGGAGGGCCGCCCTGACAGCACGGGCCCGCACACGGCGCGGCTACTTGTCGACGCGGGCGTGCCGGTGCGGCCGCGGCGACGAGCGCGATGTGCCGCGCAAGCTCAGCGTGCCTTGCCCAGGTGACGTTAGTGCTGGACTCAGCTGCAGCCTTCATGATGGAGCGCGTGGACTTGGTGCGCCCATCACATGCGCATTGGCAATGGGAAGTGTCACTCACCACCCCGCTCATGGGGCAGGTGCTCGTGGGCGCAGAGGGTGTGGTTGAGAGTGGCGGGATGATAAACAAGCTGGGCACCTTCCAGGCGCGCAGGGCGCGTATCGCTGCGCTGTGCGCCCACGCTGAACATGTTGCCGCTGCCCCCAGATTGCGACCGTGGCCAAGGCGTTCGGCAAGCCATTCTACGTGGCGGCTGAGAGCTACAAGTTTGCGCGCCTCTTTCCCCTGAACCAGCGGGATCTGCCCGCGGAGACCAAGGCGGTTGAGTTCGCGCAGGCGGTGCCAGAGGCGGTGACCATCCTCAATCCGTCCCGCGACTACACGCCGCCGCACCTCATCACAATGCTGTTCACCGACCTGGGCGTCCTCACACCCTCCGCCGTCTCAGACGAGCTCATACAGCTGTACTTGTAATGATGGCACCAGGGGCACGCGTTGTTATTCTGTATTGCAAGGCGTCCACACTCTCTTGCGCGCAGGTTGCGAGTGCTGGCCAGCCAGACCCACACTAAACCCGTCTCGCCAGCAGGTAGACGCGCTTGTCAACCTCCAAGTCCTTCAGCGCACTCGGCTCGCCCTGCGTGGCAGAACGGCCCGTCAGAGCCCCCAAGCAAGAGAGCGAGCCTGCTGCGCTCGCCTTTAGCAGCATGAGCAGGCCTCCGAATGAGGCGTACACCTCCGTCTTGGGCGGTGCGCTGGAGCGGTCCTCCGCTATTTTGTAGATTTTGCCTGTGAAGCGCCGGCGCTTGAGGCTGCACGCCGCACTCCAGCCTTCCTTCGCACGCACCGTACATGACGTACTCGAACTTGTCAAGTAGCGACTTTTTGTTGCGGCTCTGCAAGCCAAGAAGAAGCAAGAGCGGGGCGTCAGCCGTCGTCCATTCCAGCCTGCTGCTCTCCGGCCCTCTCTAGGACGCGCCTGGTCAAAGTTGCCGTCGTCTGGCGTGCCGTCCTCTGCAAGCGTGGCGCTGAGCGCGAACATGAACTTGTCGTTTGTCTTGAGAGGGTAGATTTCCACATTGACGTCCAGCGTGCAATCAGCCTCCGTGTTCTCTCCACGGCACCTCAGGCGCGACACTGCACAGCCGCACAGAGCAGGAAGAGCGGCTCAGCGCGAGTACAGTGCAGCCGCATCACGCAGCTGCGCACCTTTGTCAAAGCGTTTGCCATCTGCGTCCACCTCAACAACCTGCATGATATCGTCATACAGGTGCAACTTCGCCATACGGGCGATGGAGCCACCGGAGCGCGGAGAAAACGAGTTGTTGTCGGACGACAGAAGAGGAGGGCGGTGGCTCGGAGTGCGCGCACGCGGACCCGGGTCCTCCCGCCTACTCTCCCGCCGCCGTTGTTCCATACAGGGGGGGCCCACCCTTAAGAAGTTCCACCCTTAAGAAGTCAGCCAGCGTCCGGCGCGCAGCGCCGGAGCAAATTTTAAGAAGTTGAGCCCCCTC
>Ga0208951_1000024_pt1 | contig 52866 bp, 60 predicted proteins | sample GreLakmeMI27MSRF_FD_187702 | JGI IMG/M metagenome (GOLD analysis project Ga0208951, IMG submission 187702) | Freshwater lentic microbial communities from great Laurentian Lakes, MI, USA - Great Lakes metaG MI27MSRF (SPAdes) | ecosystem: Environmental > Aquatic > Freshwater > Lake | place: Great...
TTTAGGCGGCAGAGTAAGAACATCGAGAATAAAAAAGCCATTTGTAAGCACTCGTAAAAATAAAAAATAATGATAAAACTGAAACTTCTATAGATAATCAATAAAATGATTGTAATTAAGTACAGAATTATTAATACATATTTCTTCTAATTTAGATAAATTAAAAAAGTTAATTATTAATTTATCTCGTTGTATTTGATTTAAATTTAATAAGCAAGGAAAAGTTTTTATTTTAGTAATATTTGGTAGAAATAAAAAAGCGTACTTTTCTAAATAACGCATTCTATAATTAGTTGTTGAAAAAATAAATAAAGCAAATTTTGTTGAGAGAAATGCCTGTATTTGCTTTAAGTTTTCCAATGAATAATCATTTATAGTTAAAATATAATTATCTCGTGAAGATATACCATATATTCCTAAACTATCTAAGTATGGAAATCCGTGCATTTTATGGGCTAATATTAATTTTGGCATATTTGCATAATGTTGCAAAATATTTGAGCAATTTTTTATTAATATTGGTGATTTTTTTGAGAGATTTGTAGTTTTAATATTTAATATATTAAATATTTCGTCTTTTATTATTGTATTTATGTCTATTATATTTGTGAATGGTTTTCCAAATATAGATTTTTTTGGCGGGCTATTTGATTTATATACTTTTAAATAACCAACTTGCTCAACATAATATAAAAGTTTATTTATAATATTAATTCCGTGTGTTGGAATTGGATAATTTGGTAATAAAATATAATCAATATAAGAGTTATAAATTTTATCGTAAATTGGGATAGATTTCTTTGGGGGGACTTTTCCATAGGTTCCACAAAAAAAACAGGTAGGGGTTTGTGCTTTATACAAAAATTCTTTTTGTGTTTCAGTTGTTGAGAGACAATGTAAATGATTTATTGTAAAATTATTATTTACTAAAATATTATATAATCCTGCTTTATCTGGTTTCATCCATAATGCCGGAATTATTAATGCTAATAGTCCATTTTTTTCCAGTAATACTAAACTTTTTTTAACGAATTCAACATATACTTGTTTTCCATCCTCGGTTTTTTTAAAAGAATTATTTGTTGGAGTTTTTAATGCTCCATTAATGTTATATGGTGGATTGCCTATTATAATATTGAATAGTTTGTTATTATTTAAGACTTCATTAGCATTTAATGAAAGGAAATCTGATTTTATAATATTTGTTTTGTGAGAGAAAAGAGTTTCTAATTTATTAATATGTGGAATATATATTTCACACATGTAGATCATATTTTCTAATATGTGTGCTTTTCGTGCTTCATTATTTGGTAGTGCTGTGGATAAATTATTCATTAGGCGATTAAAAAGATTTAAAGAAAATGCTCCATTTCCTGCGCCAATATCTAACCATTTTAATGCCGGATTTTTATAATATTCTAATGGTATTAAATCTAATATTTTGTCAACTAAAGAATTTGGTGTATAAACTATACCATAATTATTTCTATCTTCTTTTGAAATTGACATAAATATAATAATAATAATATATACTAATTATTATTATAAAACATAAAAAAAAGATGTAAAACTTATTGATTCATTGATTCATTGATTTATTGATTTGGATTCATTGTTTCAATATACTTAATAATAAATTGTTCGTTTTTTAACACCGAATCTAATAATGGTTTATAATGCTGTCTAAATATTGCGCGTGATTTGTCTTCTTTGAATTTTGATAATGGAAACCATTGAATTTGTTTTTTCTCAAATAGTCCATTATATTTTGTATCAATCTTGTCTTTTAAGTGGAATTCTGCAAAGTTATTTACATTTGTAAAATACATTGGTAATTTCTTATCATAATTTGTTCTAAAAATATAACTTGTATATCTATCAAAAGTAATTGATAATATGAAATTAGAATTTACAGTTGTTTCAAAATCATTTTCATCTCCTAAAAATCCATTTAATTCTTCACTGCCTTCTCTAATTGCTGTTTTAAATGGTTTTTCGCCTTTATGTGGACTTCCGCCAAAATCACACCATAAATTATTATTTCGTTCTTGTCCTAATAAGAGAAATAGTGTTCCTTTATATAATGCAACAGGTAAAACGCCTGCTCCCATAGTAATTAATTACTTGATACATCTTCAATAATTATAAAAATTAATTTCAATTTTTTTATATAAAAAAAGAAAAAAGAAAAAAGAAAAAAAATTTTATTTTTGTCTTGCTTTGCTTTGCTTTTTAAGTTGCTTTGCTTTTTAAGTTGCTTTGATACACTTAAAATGGTTTGTTGTCATCATCTTGTTAGTCGCAGCAAATGGAATAATTAATGCTGTTTTGAAAACGTTCTTAACTTCTGCTTTATTAAGAATCTTGTAGTCAGGATTGTCTACTCGCTTATGAGCATTCCTATTTACCAGGAGCGGCCAAAACTTTACTCCATGATACTTAAACTGTGTTTTTGTATTAGGATCCAAAATGTCGTTTTGAAGTTGCTTAGACTCAGTACTAGTAAACCATTCGTCAAAATGGACGAAGGCTTCGCGACGATTTTTAATTTTGTTGAAAACGAAGTCAACACGCATCACTTTTCCAATATTATGCGTCTTGAACATCTTAATAATATATTCCTCGCTTGTGTTGCCAATAATTGGAATATAGAGCGAAAGAACTGACATTTGCTTCGATTAGTTACTATATAACGTGTAATATCTTTAAATAATATTTTATAAAAAATGAAATCAATTTTTTTTATGTATTACAAAAAATTTATTAATTTTAATAATAATAATAATATTAATATTAATATTAATATTAATAAATTCTAAAATTGATATTATAAGTATTAATAATAGGTATTTTTATAAGTAATTAATAAGTAATGAACAATTACAAGCGAAAAAATACTGATTTTATTAATATTTATATACCAATAATGACCAATAAATACAAATTATATGATAGTTATAATAATTCTTTGAACTGTGATAAAATAGTGATTATGGATAATCATATATGTTTTGATGCTCTTATCAATAAAGAAAGCATATGTGCTTTGATTAATTTTATCAATATTATTGTAACCAATAAACATTTATTTGGTGATTTTAAAATTTATTTACACATTAATTGTAAAGGTGGTATTTTTACAGAACTTTCAACTTTTATTAATTTTAAGAAATCATGTGCTCATGAAATTGTATCTATTATTGATAAAGAATGTTATGATAGTGGATTTATTTTGGCATCATTATGTAATTACAGAATTATAAATAAGAATGCGAAAGTATATATGTCTAAATTTATAATTAGTACAAAAGGTGATTATTATTGGAATTATTTTAATCAATGTATTAACACAGAAATAATGGATTTTAATATTGTCTTTTACGATATTTTATGTAATATTATTGACTCTCATCTAACACGTGAAAAATTAGATATTTATTTACAAAAAAATACGCTTATTGTTTGGGATTGTAAAAAATATAAGAAGTTGGGTTTTGCAGATGAAATTATTTAATTATATAAACATTCAAAAGTCATAATAAAACTCCAGTCCATATTGTTTAAACTAAATTGTCTACCGTATTCATCTAATAATTGAATTTTTAATTTATTTATATCTGTGGGGCCAAAATATTCCCTAATATGTTTTTGATTATAATAAATATCTCCAGCATATGCGCCTTGTTTGAATCTTGTTTTTTCTTCCAATAATGATAATATATTAATACGTGTTATAATATTAGGAGCAACTATAGAATCGGAAGCAATAGCAAAATGATTTTGAGAACTGGATTGAAAATCGTCTAGCGCTATATAAATATAGCGTGGATAGTTTATATAAGCTATAGTCGATGAAATACTAAGTAAATTAGTTGATGTTAATGTTATTGAGTTGGTTCTAAATCCTAGTTGCCATCCTAATTTTTGATATATATTATTTGAATAGCAATTACTCGCATTAGTATTTATACTATTTACATTAAAATTTATTCTTATTTTAAATGAACCTAAATAATTATCTGAATTATCATATCTAAAAAAACTATAACCTGATTTTGGTTCAATTGCAAAACTTAGAGTAGTTGAAATATTTAGTAAAGCTAAACTTGGATTATAATTAGCACTTATACTTTCATTAAGAGATAAATCTTTTATTTTATTATTGATTTCGTTTACAATATTATATCCAATGACTCGTTCAATATTTGGAATCGAGTTCGCTTCATATAAACCTGGACCTAATTCTAGTGTTGCAGAATCTATTTTATTATTATCAGGGTCTAACATTTCAATAGTAAAAACATTATTATTATAATAACTTGAAATATTATGGTATGTAAGTGGTATTTCTATAGAACCAATAGACATAGAGATTGCTCTTGAAACTGTTTCTGGTAATTGTATAGTATAATTATGACTTTGATTGTCTGGTAACTCATAGTTGTGTCTAAAAATACTATCTATTGTATAGATTTTTTTTAGTGTTGATTTATTTGTTTGTTTATATTTTCCTAATATAGATTCATTATTGTTTAATATATAATGGTTTCCATTATATTGTGTAATGCTTTTGTTATTTGTTCCTATTTCTAAATTAGTAATTAATTTATTTTTTATATTATCAAGAAAAATGAATACTTCTGTTTTTTTTGATTCACTAATATTGCTTTTACTTATACTATTTGCTATACTTTCTTTAGCATTATAAATATTTTCACTGTTGTAATTTTTTTGTAGTTTTAATAAATTTTCAAGTTCTTCAATGTTATAAGTATTTATATCTAAATTAATATTATTCATTAGTTATAAATTTATAATAGTATAATAAATTATTATTAATATATAATTAATAATTTATTGTATTTATTGTATTTATTGTATTTATTGTATTTATTGTATTTATTGTATTTATTGTATTTATTGTATTTATTGTATTTATTGTATTTATTGTATTTATGGATTATAATTGGTGCTTTTTCTTGATTAACTGTATAACTATTAATCACTAAAATATTTTTGGTAAAAATTGAAATAAATTTAACAAGTATTAGCAGTCTAACAACAGCATATATAATAATTAAATATATAATGAATACGCAAATAGAAGATTTTATTAGTGCTAAGAATAATAGTGGTGCTGAAAATTATAATAACATTGATATTTCTCAATGGAATGTAGATGGTTGTAAAAAAATATTTGATAAGTTATTATTATGGATTAGTGAAAATTCTCATATTTTAAATAGTGCTGATAATAATGAATTAAATAAAAAATTTGAAATAGAATTTAATAAGCAAGTTCGTATTTCTAAAATTACAGGTATTAGAAAATCTATTTTATTAAATGTTCTTAATAATGTTTATAATATTAATGATTTTGATGTTACTGTGAATTCTTATTTGCCGGTTTTGAAACTGCTTTTGCGTAAAAAACCTATGCGCAATATTTCTGGTATTACTAGTATTACAGTTATAACTGCCCCATTTCCAGATGGACAAAAATTTAGTTGCAAGCATAATTGTTATTATTGCCCAAATGAACCAGCACATGAAGGTAATAATTGGCAAGCGCAACCACGAAGTTATTTATATTATGAACCTGCAGTTTTGCGAGCAAATCAACATAAATTTCAAGCAATTGGTCAAATGTTAAGTCGCTTGGATACATATTTTAATAATGGTCATGTTATTGATAAGTTAGAAATTATTATTGAAGGTGGAACATATACAGAATATCCTATTGATTATTTGCGGCGTTTTCATCGTGATTTATTTTATATTGCAAATATTTATTTTGATTTGCGTAATAGCTATGTAAATTATGATAATTGTTTAAATAATAAACTAGATTTAGAGAATCTCAAAAATGTTCGTAGTCCATTAACAATTGAAGAAGAAATTAAAATAAATAAAACTGCGAAAGTTCATATTATTGGTATTTGCATTGAAACGCGACCTGACGCTTTAGATGATGGTTGGTTAATGCGTTTTAGACAATGGGGAGTTACGCGAGTGCAATTAGGTGCCCAACATGTTGATAATGCTATATTAAAAAAAATTAATCGTGGTCATAGTATAGAGCAATTATTAACGGCAATGCGCTATTTAAAAGATAATTGTTTTAAAATAGATATTCATATTATGCCTGATTTGCCTGGTGCTAGTGTTGCTATTGATAAAGCAATGTTTGACTATGTTTATTCTGTTGTTTGTCCCGATCAAATGAAGGTTTATCCTTGCCAGACTGTCCCCTGGACGGTAATTAAAAAATGGCATAGTGAGGGAAAATATGTTCCGTATTTTGATATTGATCCAAAATTATTAATTGATGTTGTGCGTTATTCAATGGAGACTTGCCCTAATTGGGTTCGTTTACCTAGAGTTATTCGTGATATTCCATGTTCTGTTTATGTTGAAGGTGGAAACAATATTGGTAATATGCGACAAATAATTGATAATATGTTAGAAGGCGAAGGCGTATATTCTAATGATATACGTGCTCGCGAAATTGGGCGTCATAGTAAATATTATAATAAATCGGCTAATTATAATAGTTATTATTATAGAGGAAATGAGGGAGATGATTATTTTATTGCTTATGAAAGTTATGACTGCAAAGCGTTGTTTGGTTTTATTAGACTGCGTATTGTTAGTCAAAAAAAAAATATGACTATTTTTGATATTCTCAAGAATCGCGGACTTATTCGTGAATTGCATATTTATGGTGATACTACTGCTGTAAATAGTTTTGCCAAGAATGGTTGTCAGCATACTGGAATCGGTAAAGGATTATTAAAATATGCTGAGCGTAAAACTATGGAAAATGGACTTTATGGAATTGTTGTAATTAGTGGCGAAGGTGTGAAAGAATATTATGAAAAAAGAGGATACAGAGAAGTTGATACATTTATGATAAAAGATTTTTGGTTTTTACAAGTTTGGTTTTATTATTTAATGGCAAAAATATGTTATTATTGTGGATTGTATATTTAAGATTGTATATTACCATTTTGGTCTGGTTGCTTGTCTTGGTGTTGGTGGTGGCGGATTAGGATGTCTAGTTGCTGTGTCTTGGTGTTGGTTGCCGTGCATTAGGATGTCTAGTTGCTGTGCCATTTTTTTTAAATCATCTTCATCTAAAAGCATAATGGCCATTGCTGAATAATTATGTAAATCAATTAAAGTATCTCTTAGTGATTCACTATCTACTAAACTTACGCTTTTTGTTGAAATGGATTGAGCGCGTGCAATTTTGTCTCCCATTCGAACTAATACACCAATTACACCATAATTGGCAAATGCGTCTCCGTAGTCTTGATTTTTTCTTTTGAATAATTCTAAACCTTCATTTTGGATTGACTGCATTTGTGAAACTCTGGAACTAGCGGTTTCGCTACTTTCCGTTAAATCAAGGTTTAAGTTGAATTTGCTAGTTGAATCCATTATGTATAATACTTTATGAATTATTTTTATATAATAAAATTATATCAATTTTATTTTATTTTATTTTATTTTATTTTATTTTATTTTATTTTATTTTATTTTCCTCCGCAGGTTTTACATGATTTATTTCCACTAATTAATAATGGTAACATATTTCTATTTGATGCTGATCCCAGTCTTAATAACGGTTGTGTTTGTTGTTGCATTTGTTGTGTTTGTTGTATTTGATTATATACTAATTGACTTTGTGTAACCAAATTCATTTTCATTAATGGCATATTAATCTTATTATTATTATTTAATATTTTATTTTTATTTTTATTTTTATTCAATAGTTGATTAATTAAATATATTGATTATTAACAATTAGCAAGACAATTATTATTTTGAGTAGTTAGCGAATAATATTTTGTTTTATTTCCTCTAATCGGCAACGATTGAATGGTTTCTGTATTTTGTGTTTTTAATGTGCCTGATTTTTTTCTTGCTAAATATCTTGAATATGAATTATGTTTAATATCTACCCCTTTATTTTCTTTGTGAGATGTTTTAACATTTATAGAAACTTCACCATGTGCTTGTGCTCTATCGCTCGCGTTATGCCATGGTTTTTTATTAGTACTATTATTTATATCTTGCGATATATTTAATGAACTTATTACTTGTGTATAATTCGACGATGAAGTATGTAATTGGTTTTGTATTTCTTTTTGGATTTGAATTGTATTATGAGATGTGGTACCTCCTATTGGACAAGCAACTGGTTTTTTATACTTAAAATTAGAATTACTATTTTCAAATTGAGTATCACAATTTGAAACTTGTGAAAAAGGATGTATTAAAAATGAGGCTTTAGAATTTAAGTATATTTTATTTTGTAATGTATCACTTATATCGCAAGTAAGTATATGATTATTATATAAGAAAGACTTGCCCTGTATAGTTGTTTTTAATTTGGTATTGTTATTATAAAATGTGGTATCTAGTATAGGCATATTGATATAAATTAATATTATATTTTATATTTTATATTTTATTTGTTCTTTTTGTTCTTTTTGCTCTTTATTGTTCTTTTTGCTCTTTATTGTTCTTTTTGCTCTTTATTTGATTCTTGATAAAATTGAAATATTATTATTTTTTTATAGCATTATAAAAGTAATTAATGAAATAATGACTACTAAACAAAGACTTGAAAATAACTTTATATGTGCTTATTGTAATAAAACATATGTTCGTAAATCATCTTACAATACTCATTTAGTAAAATGTAAGTTGTGTAGATTTGCTAGTGATTGTGGAAATAATAAATCTGTAAATACTATTAACTTTACTAATAGTAGTTGTGAACATGTTAACACAGAGTCTCTTGCTAATGACTCTGTTAATAGTGGGTCTGCTAATAATGCTAATAGCAGTGCTATTAATATTGACTTACTAAAAAAGGATTTAAATATACATAATTTATTTGCTATGGTAATAATGCTATATAATAAATATGAAAAGTTGGAAAGTGAATATACTGAATTAAAAAAATATGTTGCTATTACTAAAAATAAGATTAACATATTAGATTATTTAAATGAAAATTTTAAGCATGATTATATGAATATGAGTAGTGGAGGAAATAATATTACAAAATTTATGGATGAATTAGCAATTGGTGAAGACGAATTGCAGAAAATATTTAAATATGATTATGTTGATGGAATTTTTAATATTATTTGCGATTATATAGATAAATTAAATGTTAAGGGATCATTATTACCTATTAAATGTTTTAATACTAAGGAAAATGTTTTATATATATTTGATGGAGAGTTATGGTTAATTATGGATGATGTTTATTTGCGAAAGTTTATAAAATCTTTTGATAAGAAAATATTGACGAAATTTGTAGAATGGAAAAAGATTGCTGAAAAAACTATTGATACAGAGATTTTTGGAGAGATTTATATTCAAAATATGAAAAAAGTAATTGGTGGTAATTATGAAAAAAAGAATCCTGCATTTATGATTAAAAATCGGTTATATAAACATTTTAAAATTGATTTACAGAGTATTGTACGTTATGATTTTATTTAAATCTCTCTAGTAAGAAGAAAAAATTGATTTGTTTATTTTTATTTTTTATTTTTATTATTAACATTGTTAAAGAAGTTTGTTCTGCTTAATGATGTATATGTTTTTATTGAAAGTGCTACCTCTGCCCAATGAGATTGTGGATATTATTTATGGGTTTATGAAAGTGAATTCGGCAAATGTGATTGGTTCTTACTTTAAAACATCTAAGCAGTCTAATGCTGCGTTTGTATATTTGGCAAATTATAAAGTTCATTATATTTCTATAACTTCAATATATTCAATAAGGCGCAATGCTAATTATGTTGCGCATTATCTTAAAGATGAAGTTATTACTACATTATATAATAATTTAATTATTATGTATAAATCGCATTATAGTCGGGCCAATTATTCAAGAAATACTTGGCATTGTGTGTTAAATAATATTTCACAAATTTTAATGTATTACTATAATAGATTGGCATTTAGTGATAGTTTAAAAAAGAATAATGTTAATTATACTTATTTAAAAATGTGTATTGAGCTATGGTTTAAGTTATGTCAAAAATACAATTTCTATTTATCGTTATTTTACCTTGATAGTGCTAAAAAAGTTAAATGCACTATTAAGGCAATCCAATTAAGAACACGGACTATTAAAAACTTTGCGGAGTTTAGAGTTTCGCCACTAGTTACTATGAGGTCTGCTGATTATTGCAAAAATCTTTGTTATAGTAAGTTAATTACTCACCATAGTCTATTGGGTTTGGATCCATACGCACGAAGGCTTTATTAGATTTTTCAAAAAAATAAAAAAAGTAAAAAAATTTTTTTTGTTTTTTTTTAGTAATAGAGAGAAATTGCTATTTAGTTTTTTTGGCTTCTGCTTTCTCTTTAGCTTGTGCCACCAACGCATCACGCTTTTCTTCTCCTAACATAATCCAGAAACCGTCAAGATAATATTGCACCATTTTTTTTCTTTCTTCAAGTCCTTCCCATAAATAATCTGGGTCTTTTTCTGCTTCTTGTTTTGCTTTCTTTTTAAGTAACGGATCTTTTTGAAATTCGCGCTTTGCTAAATTATTATACTTGAACTCCTCGGTTTCTTTCTTCCGGCGTGCTTTATTTTCGATTTCTTCTAGTTTCCATTGTGCGTCTTGTGCCTTCACTCGGATTTTTTCTGCTTTAATACGTATTGCTGCTTCTTTTCTTGCCGCATTTAACTTGGCTAGTTCTGCTTTTGTTAACATTTCTTTATCCGTCTTTTTTTCTTCTTCTTTATCTGCCTTTTTTCGTGCTTTGAATGCTTCTTTTTCTGCTTTTTTTTGTGCTTTTAATGCTTCTTTTTCTGCTTCTTTTTCTGCCTTGAGTGTAGTGTTTTTTACGCCACCATTCATTGAATTCATATGTCTTCTATATGAACGGCGAGGGTGTCTTTTAACTTTTCGTGTTTTTATCATTATTATAATGGCTAAATATAATAATTCAATTTTATTTAAGTATAACAAAATGTCTTATTATATTAGATATATTAGATGTATGTTAATGAAAAAAAAAATTTACCAATTGATATTATTTTGAATTGTATTTTAGTAAATGAAAATGTAAGACCAGCTATGCTAGTCCAACCAGTAGATTATAAAGAGGTAACCCATAAATGTCCAAAAACTAAAGATATTATAGAAGGAATTATAAAATATTTTCCGAATTTAATCTTGAGTACTGATTATGAAAAATATCAAGGTGTAATCATTTCTAAAATTGATTATAATGGTACAAAAAATATTTCATCAAAAGAAATGGGTAAAATATTAGGATATCCTTGTTATGAAGATTTTACTACTATTGAGCATGATAAAATTAGTTATTCTATAGACATTTATGTTAAAACTACTCAATATAATCAAATACAAATACTTGCGAATAAATGTAAAGATGAAACAAAGTTAGAAGAATTCAATACTTTGTCAAACAAAGCAGAAAAAGCATTTGCTAAAAAAGAATACAAAGAAATATTAAATGGGATTGAAGTAAAAGAAGTTTATGTAGAAAGTTTACAGAATATACCTACGCAAACAATAATAAATAAATTGTTAAACAATAAAAACTTAGAACAAAGGGAACTAGATAAAGTTCAAAATATTTTATTTAATTTTGGATTTAGTATGGAATTAGAATTTTATTTTATGATATATTTTCAATATAATAATCCAATTCATAAAGGTATTTTATTAGAGTTATTATTAAAAGAAAAACATAATATATTATCACCATTTTACCCATTACAAAATTATCCTGAACAATCAAAAAAAGTATATGAAATTATAGAGAAATGGGAAAAAGGGTTATTAGATATATTACAGAAAACAGCAATTTAAATATTGTAAAAAAAAATTGATTTATAATTTTTTGTTGTTATGAGAGAATATAAACAATAAAGTTCAAGTTTTAAAGTTTTAAAGAGTTTAAATGGTGTCAATCAAATATAGATGTGCTTGTATTACGCATAAAGGTTATAGATGCAAAAAAGCATTTAGTTTTGTTTGTAATAAAATTAGGTGTTGTGCTATTCATGCTAACGCATATTTGAAATATGTTTTAACTATTCAAAAAGCATATAAAGGGTATCATTGTCGCAAATATGTTAGGTTGCTTGCTAACTTGCCTTGTGATATTCAAAGGAGAATAGTGTTTTATATGCGTGAGTCGTTGTATAATGCTAGGAGAAATGAGCGTATACAAAATATACTCTGTAAAAGGTTTGCTACGATTTTTGGATTTCCTATTTTTGGATTTCCTATTTTTGGATTTCCTAAAAATATTGGTACTAATTTTGTTAGTGTATTTTTAGGAAATTATAGGAGTTCTATTTTAACAATGAATAAAGCACAATTTAATGAACATGTTTTAGATATTGCACATTTATACAAATTATATACAAAATATATTACAATTAGTAATATACATTGTAATTGTAGTTTATATATTATTAGTAATATTGTAAAAAAGGATATTGAAGACTGTCTTTATTATTATCATCATAGTGAGGAACCTTATTTATATACTAATGCTGAATTGTTAGTGCTTCATAAGAATGTGTTTCAATTACAAAAAAATATTGGTGTTTATAATTTTGAATATTAAGACCGTTTTTGTTAGTTTATTGTTTTTATAGTTTTTATAGTTTTTATAGTTTTTATAGTTTTATTTTTAATTTTTTAATGCTATAAAATTGAAATCTTTTTTTATTATATTTTTAATTATTATAAATATTTTAACTATTTATAATGATTTGCGGAGTATGTTGTGAAAAATTCAATAGGTCAACTCACGCTAAGGTGACGTGCGAATTTGCCGGTTGTGGTTATGAAGCGTGCAAAATATGTATAAGAACATATTTGCTTGGTACAACTAATGATCCACATTGTATGAATTGTAAAAATCAATGGACAAATAAATTTCTTGTTGAAAGTTTAAATAGAAGTTATATTGATAATGATTATAAAAAACATCGCAAAAAGTTATTGGTTGAACGAGAAATTAGCAGAACTTCTGAATTAATGGTTTTAGTTGAGAGAACCAAACTTATAGAAGAAGAACAAAAAGAGTTAACTGTTATGATGAAAGAATTCGATGAAATGCGAAAAATGATTAATACAATCCGAAATAAAATTGGCGAAAAACAGATGCGAATTTACCGTATTAGAAATGGTGAAGATGCCGAAAAAGATGAGCGTAAAAAATTTATTATGCCTTGTCCTGGAGATGATTGTAAAGGTTATTTGTCGTCGCAATATAAATGTGAGTTATGTAAATTATATGTATGTCCCGATTGTTTTGAAATTATTAGCAATCGACACGGACCAGATGCACATATATGTAAAGATGAAAACATTAAGAGTGCTGAATTGATTAAGAAAGAAACAAAAGGTTGTCCTCAATGTGGTGTTCGTATTTTCAAGATTTCAGGATGCGACCAAATGTGGTGTACTGAATGTAAAGTTGCTTTTAGTTGGACTAGTGGAAAAGTTATTATTAATGCTGTTATTCACAATCCTCATTTTTATCAATATATGCAAAATAATAGTTCAGGTGGTCTTGCTCCGAGAAATCCAGGCGATGTGTTATGCGGTGGTTTATTAGCACATCATAATTTAAAATTTATTCAAAGTCTTTTGATTGGTATTAATAAAAAAATGGATATAATCTATGCTATGCCCATTAGATTAAATGAATTTGAAAATCAATTAAACTCTGATGTAGTTGTTAGAGACTTTGTTAATAATATAAAATCATATTTTGATACTTCTTATCCTCATATTTTGACTTTTAATACTATTTTAAATAATCTTCATCGCTTTGTAAATCATATTACTAATGTTGATTTGGAACAATGTAGGCGTAGAGTTCGCGATTTATTAAATCATGATAATTTAACCGTTCAATATATATTAAATCAAAAAACTAAGGAAGATCTGGGAAATACTATTTTTAGAAATGATAATATTAGAAAGAAAAATGTGGAATTGTTGAATGTGTATGAACTGTTGAGCGTTGTTGGTATTGAACGATTTAATGAATTATTTGAATATTTTAAAACTAAAACTGGTTCAAATGACAAATTAATAGTTCAATTTTTACATCAAATAGTTGTTTTTATAAATGAGTATAATCAACTTATTAAATATTGTAATAATCAACTTATATCAATTAGTTATACATATGGTATGACTGTTACTAGTATAGTTTATGAGGATTATAGTTATGCTACGCAAAGTCGTAAATTTACTCAAGCAGAGTTTATGAAGACTAAAGAAAAAGGAGAAAAAGGTTTTGGAGAAAAAAGTTCTGTTAGTGAAGCGTCATGTAGTTATATTAATAATTAATTTTGATTTAGTCAATTGAATATTTCTATTGTTCCAATTTTTGTGTTATAGTATCTAATGTTGATTTATCTAAAATTACTTTGTTATATAATCCTCCACGAACATTAGGAATTCCATATAGTTTCATTAAGTTTAATGTAACTATGTTTTCTTCATAGTCATAACAATCTTCTATAAATCTTATTACTTGTAATGGTTTATATTTTCGTGTCCAAGCAGCATTATTATTATTTAAATAAGATTGTAATGTAAAATATTTATTGTTTGTTGTTCCAATATAGTATTTCTCTTTTTCTAATTTGAGAATATATATATTAGTCTTTTCACTAGTACTCTTTTCACTAGTACTCTTTTCACTAGTATTTACATATTTCTCTAAGAAATCGTCTAAGGTTATTATTTCTATTGTTCCAATTTTTTTAGCTTTTTCGGTCTTTGTTGATTTGCTTGTATTATTTCCTGTTACTAAAATATTTGTATTTTTAGTAATATTTGTTTCTATTTGCACTCCGTATTTTAAAAGTAAATTTTCTAATTCTTTTTTTGTATATTTTGATGATTTCTCAAAATCCGAAAACACAATTATTTTGTTATTTAAAACATGTTCTTGTTTTAAAACTTCTTCTTCTTTTTTGTCTTCTTCTTTGGTTTCTTCTTTGGTTTCTTCTTTGGTTTCTTCTTTGGTTTCATCTTTGTCAGGTTGAAGCATTTCAGGTTTTATGGACATTAGAAATTCATTGAATTCTGGTATTGCATTTACAAATTGTGTTGCTGTTTTTTCAGCAAATCCTTCTATTGCTTTTACTTTATCTATTTTTTCTTTTACAGATTCTTGAGATGTTAAAATGGTTGGTTCGGCTTTTAGAATTTGGCTTACAGATTTTTCACCAAATCCACGTCCAAATATATTAGATGCTCCTGCTATTTTAGCAATACTTGCTTTTGCTAATTGTTTTGCTATTGATTTATTAATTTTTGTTGCCATTTTTTCTTTGAAACCTTCTACTTTCATTAAATCTTCAATTGTTGCGTTTATTATTTTTGGAATAGTATTTGCTCCGCTAGCAATTATTTTTTCAGTATTTGCTTCACCTAATCCATCTACTTCTAACTCTTTAAAGAATTTAGTTATTGATTTTATTGCTACTCGCGGATCTGCTTTTACATTTACTAATACAAGGTCTACATTTGTTTCATTCCATACATATTCATATTCATCCACGTTTGGCATTATTGGTTTTTGTGCTGGGACTATTACTTCTGTAATTTTTGGTATTACATTTCCACTTCTTGTTAGACGAACTAAAGCACCTAATCCAATATTGTTGTCTACAATATATCTTGCGTTAATACCTGTAGCATATGTAATAGTTACACCTCCTATTTGGACTGGTTCGAATTGAACGCGTGGTTTTAATAGTCCGTCTTTTGATGCTGTCCATAAAACATCTAATACTTTTGCTTCTAATACATGCTCGGTTAATACCATTTTAAATGCAAATGCGTGTTCTGGATTTTTGCTTTCACGTGGATGTATATTATCATCAATACAAATTATTCCATCAATTGTATATTCATAATTGGCTCTGAAATCAAGTAATTTATTAGACAAATATTCGTTTGTTAGTTCTGAATATGTGATAGATTGAATATTTTTAACTGTTACTGTATTCAACTCTACTAATTTGTTATATTGTTCTGATGGTTTTAAGTTTTGGGGCATTATTACTTCGTATGCTACAAAATCTATGTCTTTCAATATTTCTTTTTCTACTTGTGTTAGTTTTTTACGATTAACAATTCCAGATATGAAATTACGTGAATTTGCGAATTTGTCTTTATATTTTACTTCAAATGTTTCTTCTTTTATTATTAATTCGCCTCTTAATGTAATGTTTTTTTCTGTTGGTAATTTTAAATATGGGATTATGTGATTAATTAAGAATCCGTATTTTCCGTCGCCTTTTTTGTATAAATTTGGAGTTCCTGATTCTGTGCTGTATAGAGCACTTACGCCATCTACTTTTGCTGAAATTACATATGGACCTTTGAACTTTTCTTTGAATTTAATTAGTGCATTTGTATCTGGTTTTATTTTATCCATTGACCACATTTCATATGGGAGTTTTACTTTTGAAGTATTATCTTTTAATTGTGTTTGTTGTTCGTTGGCTAAAACATTTGTTGGGTCTTTTTTTAAAATATGTTCGCGTAATATATCGTATTCATTATCTGTTAATAAACTATTTTCTTTTAAATCTGAAATGTAGTAATTGTCTATTGCTTCTTGTAACATTGATGTTAGTTCTTCTAATGATAATATTTCTAAGAATGATATGCCTTGTGTTTTAAATTTATTTAGATTTTCTAAAATTTCGCTCTTAATTTTTTTTGTATATTTTTTTAATGTTTTTGCTATTGCTATTGGCACTTTTATTTTTATTTTCAATGTTTCTTTTTGCTTTGGTTTTTTGTTTGGTTCTGGTTCTGGTTCTGGCTCTGGCTCTGGCTCTGGCTCTGGTTCTGGCTCTGGTTCTGGTTCTGGTTCTGGTTCTGGTAGCCCTTCTATTTTATTTTTAATTTCTTCTATAGGTAAAGTTAATATAACAGACTGTTCGTCAATACGGTCTTGTGGTTGTTTATATTCCATATGTAAGAAATCAAAAATATCTTTTTCTGTTCTAAATAATAGAGAAACAAGTTTTTCTTGTTTTATTTTTGTCTCTTTTGTTTGAATTGATTTTTTCAATAGTTTATAGAACCCATGTTCGCTTAATGTTAAATCTACATTTAATGCATGTTGTCTCATTGCTGTATTAAATTCTTTTGATCCTGTGAAATATAGTATTGCAAAAGGATAATCTTCTGGTGGTGTGTATAGGAAATCTATACGGCGAGGAGTTGCTGTTGTTTTATCTAATTTGCCTATTGTTAAACTTTTTGCCGCGCCTTTAGATAAAATCTCTAGCAAAATTTTTTTTGTTTGTAATTTTTTAATGAAATTTTCAAATACTAATTTGTTATTATTATAGGAAGTAAATATTAAATCGATGTCTCCCGACTCTTGTTTAGCGCGTCTATAACTTCCAACTATTTCAAATTTGTGATTTTTTTGTGATTCGTTATTTTCTGTTATAGTTTCTTTAAAATTAGATTCAAGTAATATTTTGAATTCTTCTATTTCTTCTCGAGGAATTCTTTTTAACAAATCATTATAGTATTTAAGACCTATTTGTTGCTTGGCATTTAATAATGGTAATTTATTTTCTCCTAATTCATCTTGTCTTATTTTAAGTTCTTCCAATGTTAAAATATTTTTCGACTCCACTAATTCTTTTGCTTTTACTGGACCAATTCCATATATATTGGCAAATGTGTTTACTGGATTATTTTTTTCTCTCTCGACTTCTTCAAGTGTTCCGCTAATTAAAAATTCATCAAATTTTTTTAAAATTTTTTCGCCTATTTTAGGTAATTTTAAATTTTTAAGTTCTTGTGATGAAGTTATTTCTGTGCTATTTGGTTGTGCTGCATATCTTTTTAATTCATTTATTGCTTTATTATATGCTGCTGCTTTAAAAATATCTTCTTTATTTCCTTTATTTTTCACAATTTTTGAAAGTTGATCTAGAACTTTTATGAAATTTATTATATTGCTTCCACCTACCATATTAATATGTTTAATATAATTATCTTTATAATTGTTATAATTATCTTTATAATTGTTATAATTATATGTTTGTGTTTTATATTTATTGTTCATACTCAATTTTTTTCTAATAGATTTTGATTTTTTATTTTTTAATGTATGTTTCATTATATATATATTTAATACTTTTTAATTGTAAATAAAATTGTTATGTAAAATTATTAATATAATAAAATATTTTATTTCATTATATTAAGTAATGTCTTTAAAATTTATGACTAATAAAACATATTTAGAAAATATCAATGGGTTAAAAAATTTTGAAGAATTTAATATTAATTATGATTCTAATCGGGATAAAATTAAACAAGTAAATGCTACTTTTAATAGTAATGGTGAAAAATATCATTTTGAAGACTCATTGCAAAAATTTATGAATAATATGCCTATTAGTAAGAACTCCATATTTGATTTGCTTAAAAAGGATTTACATGAATTTAAAAAAAATAATACTAGCAATGGTGATCACTCTGGACCAAGCAAAAGTATGAAGTTTAAAGATGGGGAAACTAGAAAAAGTTCAAAAGGAAAATATCGAGCTAATATTGGAATTACTAGTAGGGGAATTACTTCGAAATTATTTGATTATCCTCGCGAGACATTATCAGAAGATTATACTCATAAAATTCACGAAACAAATAAAAATAGTAAAAAACATAAGCATTTTCCAAAACATGGTAGAAAATATACTCATAAGCATGAACGTAAATTAAAATTAATAACAAAATAATTAATAAATGATAAATTATTTTAATAATTTATATAGTCGAAGGGTTTTATAGAGTTTACTATAATTATTATCTTTTCTGTTGTCTTCTAATTTTCTTATTATTGTACCTTTATTGTGTAAATTTTTATTTAAATTATTCAAATATTTTTTGGAGCAATATAGAATATTGTTGTCATCATAAATATATTCAATTTGTAATTCTTTGATTGGCATTATTAATTCTATAATATTTATTATGTTGGTCATAGCTATATTACTTTCTGTATCTATTTCTATTATTGTGCTACTAGTATTTGTTTTAATATAATTATTAATTCCGCTTACTTCGTAATCGGTATATATTATTGAATCTGGAATATTTGAAGCTATGTTTTCTAGTAATTCATTATTATATGTAATAGCATTATTATTTTTATAATCACTTATTATTGATAATGAAAAGCACATTTATTATAAAGTAATAAATTTATAATTCCTGTAATTAGTATTATTATTATTATTTAAATAAGTATTAATAATAATATTAATAATCATTAATGATGATGACTATGATTATCTATTATTCAATTAGTTTTATGATTGATGAGTTTGATGATTATTGTAATAATACTAGTGTTAATGTAAGTTATTGTAATAACAATATTGGTTTTAAAAATTTAATTGACAAATCTAATTCTTATGAATATGTATTGAGTAATTTTAGTAAGACTTCGCCTCCATTTTTGTGTTCACTGAACGATGAAAAATTCATATATAATAATTATAATAATTATTTAAATTATTGTGTTGATGTATTAATACTTTTTTTTGTGACTTCTACTTCTTTATTATTTTCTATATTAATTGTTTCAATATGCGTATATGAAAAAATGATTAATCAATTTGTTGAAAAATATAATACTAATAGAGAATGGTATGAATACGACACTTATTTTTTTGAATATTTGGATGAGTTTAATGAATTAAATAATACGAAATTAGTTGATGATTATTTGAATTCATTAGAATACAAATATATTAAACAAAAAACACCAAAAGGAGAGGTATTAATGAATTACAACAATTCAAATTCCTCTTTTGACTATTATTGCAAAAAATCTAATACTATTGATTTTATGTATTTAGATGTTGTATCTAGAATTTATGTTGTAAAGTATGATTGTAAAAATATATATATAGATAATTTCGATAATTTTGAACTTATTAAAGATTACTATAGTAACCTCACGAATGAACCTTCTAGTTTTGACGAGTTAAAAGAAAATAATATCTTCTATAATAGAATTAATAAAAAAAATAAAACCAAGCAGTCTATTGAATATGTTTCAAATAAATATAAATATAGAGGAACTTTTGACGATTTTAATAGTTATTGTAAAAATAATAACTATAAAACACACACTCAAGATTTGTTAGAAAATGATATATTTGTTTTAGAAAAAAATAATGATGATAATAATGATAATAATGATAATAATGATAATGATGATGATAATAATGATGATGATAAAACTATTCTAAAGGATTCCAGTAATATTAGTTTTAAAACATTTAAAAACATGATTGCTATGTCTTCTAAAAATTAAATTTTTAAAGTATTAAATTATTAAATTATATATTTATAATGTAATAATCTATATGAAAAACAATTATTTAAAGGTTGATATGTATTTTTATTTGTATTTATTTTTAATTACTTTTTTTTCTATATTCTCTCAATATTTATTTAAACAAATTGAAAAAAATAGAGCAAATAATAATGTTGAATTAAATAAATTTGCAAACATAAATAATTTTTATTTGGGAATTGGATTACTTATGTATACATTGTTGGGTTATAGTATATATAAGTTGTTGCCATACGGAAGTTTAATAGTATTGAATATAATATGGCATTTAGTGTATTTTATTGTTTTATTTTTAATGGGATATTTTATCTATAAAGAAAAATATAATTTTGAGAAAATTATAGCATTGATACTTGGATTTATTAGTTTAGTTATTTTTATGGTTTATGGTATTGATTGATAAATTCGATGTATCCAATTGATTTTTCTAATGAAAATGAGGATTCTAGTTCTCTAATAGAAATAGTTAATGCTTTGTAGTGTAATGAATCTAAAGATTCAATATAATCTTTCATAGTATTGGTTTTAGATTTTAATTTTTGAATAATAGTTTCGGGATCATTAATTGAATCAAGTTCCATAATATTATATGAATTATATTATTTTAATAAATATTAATAAATATAAGTATTTATTATTTATCAATTTTAATTATAATGTAATTTGGAATGAATATATTAATTTTTTTGAATTGAAATTAGTATTTTTAAATATTTTTGTTATAGAGTTGTCTATTGTGTAATTATTGTTTATTAAAAATTCTGTAAAGTCATTTAAATCTTCTAATACTAATAAATTACTATGTTTATTATGATTATTATGATTATTATGATTATGATTATGATTATGATTATTTAAAAGACTATTTACTATAGCAATTGAGCATTGTTTGTTGTATGTTTGGTTTGTTGATGGAATATTTATATTTATAAATTTTGTATATTCTTTTAACGTGCCTTCTGGTTGTTTATTTAATGTTAATATATTATAGTACTCTTTGCATAATGAATCATAATTAATTTCATTATATAACATATATAAATGTGTTTTTGGTAGGCTTGCAGATATCATAAATATATGTAATAACTCTAGATTTTATATGTATTTTTTATTATATTATAGTAATTTCTTATTATAATATAATACTATACTATGGATTCATTAATTGATGACCCAAACAATAATGCTGGGTTTTTAGGTGAAGGAAATTATGGGTGTGTTTATTATCCAGGCATTGATTGTAAAGGGAAAAAAAATACTAAAAAAACAGTCACCAAAGTTCAAGAAATCAATTTTTATAGTATTAATGAAAAAAATATTGGACTTCATATAAAAAAATATATAAAAAATTTTAAAAATCATTTTGGTTCAATTATGAAAGCGTGTATTGTTTCATTTGATATAATAGAAAAATCTGATTTACATTTGAAAAAATGCAGTACCCTTTTTGAAGACTATGGTAGTAATAATAGTAATAGTAGTAGTATTAATAATACACATGATACAAATTTTAAACATAATGTTAATAATGAATATTATTTGATGTATAGTTATTATATAAAAAATAAATCATTACAAAAATACTATAGTGATTATGTTAGTTCTGGTAATTATGTTATTAGTATATTGAATCATTTTTCATATTTATTAAGTTCATTGACTTTATTAAATAAAGTTTATATTATTCATAATGATTTACATGTTAATAATATATTAATAAACTTGAAAACTAATAAACCTATTATTATTGATTTTGGATTGTCTTTCAAAATAAAAAAATGCTATAAATTAAATAAAAATACTATCGATTTTTATTATTTAAAAAAATTTATTTTTGATTTTAGAGTAGATCATTACCATGTAAATATTGAAAAACGATTTTTATGCTTTTTTATATATAATACTAATAAAGATTTTAATTCTATTGTTGATGATGATAATGCTGTAAACTTATTGACTAATGATATTATTGATTTATTTATTTATGATTCTTATGACTCTATTGCTAATAATGAGGAAATTAGAGAATTTTTTAATACTAATGAATTAATTGAATATAAAAAAGCGTTGCGAGAATTTTATTATCAGTTCTCTAATAAAACGGATTACCCCACATATACTAGTATTGCTAAATATTTATTGGATTTTGTTCATTTGTATACTGATTTATATAGTTTAACAATTGATCTGCTATATGTATATTATAATAGTAAATTTTTTCTAGAAAAAAATAGCATGAGTGAGAATAAAAATTATGAAATATTTTTAGAATTTTTTATACAATTATATAAAAAAGTTTTATACCCAAATCCAAATATGCGTTTAAAAATTAATGAAGTATATATTATTTACATGTTTATAATAAATTATATTAAAAAAATAGAAATAAATGACGATAATAATTATACTGCTGCTTTTATTGTTGCTTTTACTACATTTTTGAAATCTAAATCTATTAGTATTCAAGTTGTATTTAATAAAACTTTTGCTTATATGAATTTTAATTTATTGTGTAATAAAACAATGTTTGAATTCATTAAATTACATATTTGACTAATTATTATTTGAATAACTGTTTAATAACATTTCTTGCATCAAAAGTTCTTCATTGCTAAATAAGTTATAAATACTTGATGTTTCTGTGCTTAATTCCTCTCGATCTTGCCTTTTGTTATCAATATTTATTTCTTTATAATCAAATTCATGTCTACAAACAGGACATGTATTTGATTCTTGTGATAACCATTTTAAAATAGCATCGCTATTATAGTTATGATTACATGGTAATTTTATTATTTCTTCGTTTTCTTCAAAATTATAACATAATATAGGACATTCAATATTAGTTTCTGTTTCATTAATTTTATTAAATTTTTGCGGTTGTAATTTTTCTAATTCACTATCTGAAATTACTTTTTTGAATTTTGCTTTGTTTTCAAATGTGCTATTAATGAAACTTTCTACAAATGTGTTGTTTTCGTCTTCTTCATTGTAATTTGCAAATAAAGTTCTTAATAAATCTCTTATTGATATTGCTCTTGGATAATTTAAATTATTATAATACTCATTGTTAATTGATGTTATTGTTATATATGATGAATCGTTAGTTAGGTAATTATAATCAGCACTTCGTAAATAATTAGGCGAATTAGGTGAATAGGAAATAGGGGTTTCATTGAACGATGTATCTTCAGATGTATAATTTGTATTGATTGGTAAAAACATATTTGGTCTTAACATGTAAAGTGATGAATAAATTAATCTATTTGATGAACTATCAATTAGTTGACTTGCTATATTATTAGCACATATGTCATTATATTGATATGTTATATTGCTTGTATCGGAATATAAATTATTAATAAATTCATTTGCAAAATTTATAATAGAATTTTGTTCCATTTATTATATTATTTATAATTTATAATAATAGTATAATTTTTATATTTATATACTATATTTTTGTTTTTGCTATTTGTAAAGTTATTTTTTTGCTATTATTATTAATGTGTTAATATTTGTAAACATTTGATTTTTGTTATTTATTGTAATATTTAAAGAATTAATACTTGTTATTGGTTTAAGTTGAAAACTATTAGATTTTACTAATAAACTTTTATTGTCGAATAATTCTTCGAGTTCATCTATAGATTTTTCTATTGTAAAGTTTAATAAATATTTAATTTTATAGTTGTTTAGTTCTTTTATATTTTGTATATATTGTACTAATTCTTTATTTGGTAAAAAATTATTTTTTACATTTATTTTTTTTTTTAAAATGCCAGTGAGGTTATTATTTTCAACAAATAATATTAATAACTTAAATTTACAAAAATTATTAGTATAATAGTTTATATCGTTCTCAAATGATTCTAATTCTAAGTCTATAGACATTTGTTCGCAATTATAGTAAAACATAAATAAAAAAAATAATTTTATCATAAAATATTTTATTTATGTTTTACGAAATTTAATATAATAAATATTTTGGATCTTCATTATCAGAAGCATATTCGCTATCATTATCATTAGTATCATTATTTTGCTTTTGTTTTTGCTTATGTAATTCTTCTAAAATATAATTATCTTCATCTATCATTTTTTGAAGTGTTTCTCTGTAATTGTAATAAGGAGAAATATCTCCTAAAAGATTATTTAAGTCATCTCTATAATTGTTCCAATTGTTAATCATAGATGCTAATGCTTTGTTATAATTTTGCTGTTCTAATTCTTTCTTTTTTAATTCGTAATTAATTGAATATGTAATTTCTACTTTTTTTGTAGTAGGATTTCTTTTAATTAGCGAATATCCATTTTTTAAATAACTGTCTACTGTTTTTAATTTTTCAATATTAATATTATTATTAGATTTACATACGTTTAGCGTCGTTGAAGCATATGATTGACACTGTTTTGTTTGTGTCATTAATAAATACTGTGCTTTTTATGACTTATTTAACAAAATAATTTGTTATTATATTATATCAATTTTTTTTTATTATTTTTTATTATTTTTTATTATTTTTTATTGTTTATTATTTGTTTATTATTTGTTTATTATTTGTTTATTATTTGTTTATTATTTGTTTATTATTTGTTTATTATTTGTTTATTATTTGTTTATTATATATATAATATGTCTTATTGTGTTAAAAATAATTGTAATGCTACTAATCAGAATAGATATGCTGGTTCGGGGGGAGCAATGTTGAGAAAAAAATATGCTCATAAATTTAATAAAGTATCATCTAATAAACAGTTTTCACTAAATGGTAATACCAATCATAGTTATATAGGCAATCCTAATAGTATACTATCACAAGACCCATTTAGCAGTGTTTCGGAAAATAGTTCTTATGGTGTTAGAAAAATTAATGCAAGTGTAAAAAGTAGTAAAGGTTATTTAAATAGTATATGTAGTGTTAATAATTCTGCTGCGTGCTATAAAAAGGTTAATCAAGAATTGGTTAATGTATCGCTTAATAAACATTTGAGGGGTGAAAATCGCGTTCAATCTCTCTATATTACTAATTTAAAAGCACAATGTAGTTTAATAACTGACTATGCTACAGAAATAAGTAATAACTTAACTAAAGAAACCAATAATGTTGATTGTATCAATAAAATAAATAGAAATTTGAGTTCTTCTTCTAGAATCGAGCAGTTAATTAACTGCAATAGTGTTGTTAAAACTAGTAGTTTTTTTAATGGATTTACACCTGATTATAGTTTATATTATAATGATGGTTCGCTTTATAAAAAAATTGCTTCTTGTAATTTACATAATCCTCCTGATGCTAAAGTAATTGCGTGTTAAATGTTTAATTTTTATTATTTATATTTTTATTATTTATATTTTTATTATTTATATTTTTATTATTTATATTTTTATTATTTATATTTTTGTTTGCGCTATATGTATCATTTGATTGTAATCTTTTAATAAAGTTATTTCCTGCACTAATATGATTTATTGTTAATTCTTTTGGATTGCAACTAATAAATGTATTGTCTTTATAACTGAAAACAATACGTTTAATATTGAGTTCTATTATTGTAGATAGACAATTTTGACAAGGTGCTGAATCTTGCAATTTTGAATTATTATCACACCGCACCACATATATTGTTGTTTTTTTATATAATTTTTTTATATTGTAAAGGTCTCTTGAATTTTCATGATTTGAAGATTTAATAACCGACTTTTATCGAATTACTTTGTTTTCCGTATGTATTTGTTCCGCAACTGTGAAACATATTTCTTAATGATGCTATTTCAGCATGGCAAGTGCAACTATTGGCAATAAAATTGTCTTTTGAATGAGTTCTATAATGGTTATGACCTCGACCCATAATTTTACCATGTGCTACTGCTACAGCACCATGCCTCATAAGAACCGGCGACTTTAATGCTTCGTTGAAAGCACTATTAATAAATGCTCCGTCATTATTTGATAATGTTTGTGAATAAATCATTACTACTTGTTAGTTAAAGTATATCTAACTTATTTTATATCAATTTTTCTATTTATTTTATTTATTTTATTTTATTTATTTTAATAAAAAATTGATTATAATTTGAATAATTATACTTGATAATTATTTACTGCTATGGGTTCTGTTATTTCAAATTTTATTTATTCGTATTTTATGCGTAATCTTGAAACTGATGTTGTAGTAGATGACACTTCTGATACTGATAGTGCCAATGATGATGTTAGTTGTGATGCTAATGTTGTTGGGAATTATTATAATTTATATATGTATATTCATAATAGCGATGAGGGAGATGTAAATGCTGATTTAAAAAATATGTATAAAGAATCTTCAAAAAATAATAATGAACTAGTTGATAAATATTTGAAGTGCTGTGAAAATATGCATGCTGATACTGATGAGGGTAGTGATGCTCATGATATTACTTATTGTTATAATTCCGGATTTGATTTATTTTGTCCGTTAAACATTGAGTGTACATATATTAATAAGTTTATGTTAGATCATAATATTGCTTGCTCTATGACTTATAGAGGTAGGTTTGTTGGATATTATTTGTTTGTAAGATCTAGTACACCTATTAAAACTCCTTTACGACTTGCCAATAATGTTGGAATTATTGATTCTGGTTATAGAGGCAATATTAAAGGGTGTTTTGATATTATTGATACAAAAAATAATTTTAATTTTGAAAAAGGAAATAGATATATGCAATTATGTCCTCCTGATATTGGAAAACCTATGAAAGTTTATATTGTTGATACTTTTAATATGCTTGGCAAGAAAAATAATAGGGGGTGCGGTGGTTTTGGTTCTACTGGAAATTAATTTTAATATTGTTTAATATTAATTATTGTTAAATTATGATTAGATTGTATGGTAAACTTTCTACTCTTTTTTTTCAAGATGTAAGTAATAATAATAGTTGTGTTTTAAGTATTGCTGATGATGCTAATAATGATGCTAATAATGATGCTAATAATGATGCTAATAATGATGCTAATACTGCACAGTTAGTTATAATTTGTGATAATAATGAATTTTATGATACTAATGAATATATTAAAGAAGAAACTGACCATTTTAGTGAAAATTATACACCTACACAAAATAAATTATTATTAAATAATAGTTTTAATGCTGTTATAAATAAGACAAAAGAAATACCTATTAAAAAAATATTTGATTGTATTATTAGTGAACCTAGTGATTCATCATTTAGTGATGATGATGGTATTGAAGGAGATGTCAATGATGATAAAATTTCTTGGATATATCAAGATAGTATTTTGGCAAATAATGCGCATAAAATAAATTATAAAAAATTATCTTATAATGATGTTAAAAAACACGTAAATAAATATTATGATTTGGATTTTACACAACGTTATTCGTCTGCTCTTGATATATTATCTAGTTATTTGCGTGGACAAAAAATAATTTATAATCAAGCTCGGAATTATACAATTAATATGCTTTATTGTTTTACTATACCTTCTATTATAATTACTGCTTTTTGCAGTGTTGCGCAATCTCCATTGGAACAAATAATATATGGTAAATATATTTTGGCTAGTTTGAATGGATTTTTAACATTTATATTATCATTATTGAGTTTTATGAAATTAGATGCTGCCGCACAAGCATATAAAATAACTGCTCATCAATATGATAAATTACAATCTTATGTTGAATTTCAGTCAGGTAAAATACTTTTATTTACTAATGACTATAAGAAAATTTATAAAAAAAATTATAAATCTAAGTTACAGATGCGTAAAAATTATTTGTTTAAATCAGCAGCAAGAGCATCAACATTACAACCAACTAATAAACAAATATTTGCAAGCAATCATGGAATTATTGATAAAGAATTTAAAACTAATAATAGAACTTATACAGATATTATTAATTCTAATAGTTCGGAAGATGATGATTCTGATTCTAGTTCTGATAAAGATTTAAATACCACTGAAAACTATAGATTTAATGGAAATAATCCGCAAGAACAAAGTGATTCGGAGGATGAACATATAATGACATCTAAATATAATAAACTTGAAATAAAAATTTTGAAATCTTTGCGAAAAAAAATAAAAACTATTGAAGAAAAAATAATTGAAATAAAAGAAACAAATCCTTTTTTAATACCCAAACAAATTTCTAAGTCTTATCCTATTATTTGTAATACAAATGTCTTTACTATAATAAAGAAAATCAAAGATTATAAAGTTAAAACAATAACTAAGTTGAAGAATATAAAAAATCAGTTACGACTAATAAATGCTATTATGAAATCTAATTTATTTATTGAAAAGGAAAAATTGACCAAGTATAGAAAACGTGTAGTTGAATTGAATTTGTTAAAAAAAGAATTTATAAATGATATTATTTATTTGAAAACTGCATTTGTTATGATAGATAAACTTTTTAACCAAGAAATTTTAAATGTTGAATTGCGTAAAAAATATGGGTTAAGTTTTTTTATATATGATTATTTTCCTAATATTTTTGAAGTGTTATTAGGGAAATGTAATAAAAATATGACTATCAAATCATTTTTACCGAGAGATTATATAGCTAATCCTATTGAATGTTCTCTATTAGATAAAATAATGAAATATGAATCTTAATTAGTATGTTTATTTTTGTTATACTTTAAAAAAATTGATTTGTTATATTTTTAAATTGTCTTGAATTCTCCAATAAAATATATAAAGCGCTAAGAAAAATGTTCTGCAAAGTCTGCTTTGATGCTTCCAAGTCTGGATACAACACTCACAATGTTCGCGATTATGCGTCCAATGTTGTTTGTCCTTTGTTGTTGAACATAAAGTGTAATAATTGTGGTTTTCGTGGACATACAACTAAGTATTGTAAATTCGGTGGCGTCTCTAATAGTGTTAAGAAAGTGGTTTTTACCAAGTCTGCTAATATTATTTTACCAAAGGCATGTGTTGTTAAAAGCAACAATATGTTTGCAGGGATGGTTTGCTCAGATGTGGAGGAACAGGAAGATGAGTATGATGCAAGTGTTATGGATTTTGAAAATGATCCGATTATTTGGGGGGTTGGATTGACGTCGATGGTTGGAAAACGATGGGCAGATGTTGTTGGATGCTGAAGTTATTTATTTATGAGGTAAATTGAAGGCATTGTCTTGTGTTGTGTTGTCTATGTATTTTTTTTATATAATTAATATATATATACTAAAATATATATTAATTTTATATCCTTTATAGGACTAAAATATCCCTGACGGGACTCGAACCCGCAATTTCCAGATTAGAAGTCTGGCACGTTATCCAATTACGTCACAGGGACTTATAAAAATGATAATAATAACTTTACATATTATTATTATTATATTATGTTATTGTCTTTAAATCCTTTTATTTTTATTTTATGTAAAAATAATATGTAAAAATAATTTACATATTATTTTGTTTTAAAAACGCTCCGTACTGGAGTCGAACCAGTGACCTCACGGTTAACAGCCGTATGCTCTAACCAACTGAGCTAACGGAGCAGTAAAAAAATGCTGGGAGCGGGATTCGAACCCACGCGGCCGTAGCCAGACGATCTTAAGTCGCCCCCCTTAGACCTGACTCGGGCATCCCAGCATAAAAAATAGCTCTTGCCCAGATTCGAACTGGGGTTGGAGGATTCAAAGTCCTCAGTGATAGCCGCTACACTACAAGAGCTAAAGAAAAAATGCTGGGAGCGGGATTCGAACCCACGCGGTCGAAACCAGACGATCCTAGGTCGTCCCCCTTAGACCTGACTCGGGCATCCCAGCATAAAAATACTCTCAGGCGGGTTTGAACCGCCGACCTTTGGCTCATAAGACCAACGCTCTAACCAACTGAGCTATGAGAGCAGAATTAAAAAAAATATTATTTTTATTGCTATACTATATATGGTGTTGTTTCTTTAAGTATGTTTTATATATATATTGTTTTTGTGTTTTTGCCAAAAAAAAATTGATTTGCATATAAAACTTTTTTTATATTGTATTGCTAACAAAATTAATTAAATGTTTCCTACTATTTGGCTTGTGTCAATTGTTGCTTTGTTGATGTGTTCTTATGCTATTCCTTATGCTTTTAGTATTGCGATTATAATCTTTTACTGTCCGTTTGTTGTTTTTGCGTTTTATATGATGTCGTTTATTCCTCGAGATATGTGGATGTTTCTTGGTTTAATGTGCTTATTTCTTTATAATTTGTAATTTATTACAATAATTATTGTAATATTTATTGTAGAGTAAAAAAATTGATTTGCTGAAAACATTTTTTTTGTTATGTTATCGAAATAAATAAATTATGAGCCCAGTTATGGGTATGTGGTTCTCGTTGATTTTAATTTTGCTCTTGCTTTCTTTGTGTCTTCCAGGTGCATTTCTTGGGGCAATTGTTGTGTTTTATCTTCCTATTATTCTTGGACTTATTTATATGATTGGGAATCTTATTGGATTGTTTTGGTTTGTAGTTGCTTTGATGTGTATTGGACTTTATTTTGTGTAAATTATAAAATAATAAAATAATAAAATAATAAAATAATAAAATAATAAAATAATAAAATGATAAAATGGGTTTGTTTTGTTAAGATAATAAAAAAAATTGATAATTTTTTTCTAGAAGATATTAACTATTAACTATTAACTATTAACTATTAACTATTAACTATTAAATGATGACATATTTATTTGAGTTTGCAAGTAATGTAATTCTAGCATTGATTATGGTTTTACAAACATATAGTATTTGTGAATATAGGACTTGTACAAATTATGATAATAGGCCTTACTATAATAGGCCTTACGATAATAATTGTGTATTTATTTGTGATAATAGACCTTGTTATAATGATTATGATTATTTTTATGACTATGAACCCATAACCCTACGTGATTTGGAATATATTCTAAATATTTAAATTGGTGATGTGTTAATAGTTCTTGTATTGTGGTTTTATAATTTAATAAATATGGTTCGCCGGATAACATTAATTTAGATGGACTAAAATTTGGATCTATGTCCACGATTATTATGTCATGTTTTGTTATTTTTTTTGCGTTTTTTATTATTTTATGATGTGCATAGTTGGGCATTTCATGAAAAGCAAACATTAGTGTTGCTGTGTCAAACTCATCTTCTTGTCCGTAGTTTTCTGCGTTGCCTATAATAAACTTTGTATGTGTTTTGAGAGATTGCTGGTTATTTATTTTTATATTGTTTAATTTTTCTTGGCTTGTTATTGCTCTGCTTATCATTGGTTTGCTAGTATCAATTCCCAATTGATTGACTGCTGTTGACGTTCCTGTTCCACAACATAAATCTATTATTTTTGGTAGTTTTTCGTGTGTTTTATAAAATTCTTGATTGTATTTTGAGAGAATTAATTGTCGTATATTTACTGAATTATAACATTTATTGTCTATCATTGTTGTTGCATATGGTGCTAGTAATGAGTGAAGTTGCCCCCCTAGTCCTACATTACCAAAATTATGAATGCGCGAATTATAATAATATTTTGTTGGTATTTTTATAGTGTGTATTGGGTTGAATGTTATAAATATAAGTAGAAACTTAATCATAATAATTATAATGTATAATAATTATAATGTTGTTTTTTTAAATATATTATAGAATGTTTTATTTGGAATCCGCATATTTGCTAATTGCTTGATAATTTTATTAAGATGGAAGTATAAAATTAACGCTTGACAATGAACCATAAAAAACAGGACTCGAACCTGGAGAACTCCATGTAAGAGAAAGCTGATTGCCCAGATATATTGCTATAGCATCTGAGATATAAACATTCATAATGTTACAATTACCGAACACATTTGTAGCAATAGTTATATTTGAAGATAGAATCGTTACGTCTGCAAGTAGGGTACAATATCTGAATGCTTCATCATCAATTGATGTAATTGAATTTGGAATTGTTATAGATGAAAGACGACGACAAGCTCTAAACGCCTGGAAACCAATTGATATTACCGAACTAGGTATTATTACAGAGTTCAAGACTATACAATTGAAGAAAGCAATCACGCCAATTGATGAAACCGAATTTGGAATTATTATAGATACGAGGCTTCTACAATTGTAGAATGTATTACTATTAATTGATGTAATTGAATTGCTTAATGTTATATTGGTCAATCTGATACATTCGGCGAATGCACCCGTTCCAATTGATATTACTGAATCTGGAATTATTATAGATGCTAATGATGTGCACCTCAAAAATGCATCATTACCGATTGATATTACTGAATTTGGAATTATTATAGATACTAATGATTCGCAGAATCTAAATGCCTCCTCGCCAATTGATATTACTGAATTTGGAAGTATTATAGATACTAACGAAGTGCATTCCGAAAATGCTATTCTTCCAATTGATGTAAGTGAATTGCTAAATGTTATATCGTTCAAGTCTCTACAATCGGAGAATGCGCCCTCACCAATTGATATTACTGAATTTGGAATTATAATAGATACTAATAATGAGCACCTCAAAAATGCCATTCCTCCAATTGATGTAACTGAATTGCTTAATGTTATATTGGACAATATGGAACAATCGGAGAATGCGCCCTGGCTAATTGATATTATTGTATTACCGAGTGTAATGCTTATTAATTGATTATTAAAAGGAACTTGACTTTCTGGGATAGAAGTTATAATAGCATTATAAGAATAATTCGGTTGAGTTGTATCTAATATAAAAGTAGCTTCATTCCAAACAAAACTGGCACCCCTATTTATATTATACTGCAGGGTTGTGGTTGCGGGAGTTTTTGGTATTGTTGGTATTGTTGGTATTGAAACTAAACTACTACAATTACCTTTACAAAAACTGGCTAATCTATTTTTTGCATTGTGAGTTGCAAAATTTGATGCTCCTATGCCTCCTTCTTTATATTTATTAAAAATATAATTTTTTCTGTTATTGTTAGTATTATTACTACCAGGCCCAAATTTTGTTGGGCGACTCATATATATATATATTATATATATATATATATATATAATATATATATAATATATTATTTTAGTTTTTTGATAGATTATCATGTTTTTGTTTTTCTAAATTTGTGTTTTTTAGATTTGTGTTTTTTAGATTTGTGTTTTTTAGATTTGTGTTTTTTAGATTTGTGTTTTCTTTTTCCTCCGGTTCCTGCCGAAAGGTAAGGGTCAAGATTTCTATTTTTTAATAATTCTGCTCTCACCAATTCTTCGTAGTTTGTAATTAGTGCTACATTAAAATCCATTACGCTGTTATTCATTATATAATTGATTTCTCTTTCAATTCCAGTTTCTGGACTTACCCATAAATGCCTTAATGATTCATCAAATGATATATCGTCATCGTCATGTCTTAGTTTAATAGCATTAACAAAAAAAAATTTTTCCATAAAAATTATTATATTTTCATTTACACTTATATTTGTTTTTGGATGTTGAGATTTGATTTTAAGATTATTGCAAAAATCATAAAATTCCTCTATATTACTTAATTTTGTTATATTATAAGGAGCACATACATAACTAGAATAACTTGATGTTATAAAATAATCATCACCACTTTTAATAATTGTAAAATAATGAACAATTGAACCTGCTGCTTTTGTAATTTTATCTATTTCATATAAACATAAATAGGTATTAATATTAGTGCTTATGTAGTCTTTAAATCTATCTTCAGAATCAATATAAAATAAAGAGTCTGGCCAAGTTGGTAATATGTTTCGTAGTATATAATCATATAATGAACATGTTGCATCTGTATAAAATTTTATAACTGACTCACATAAAATATGTAAAAAATTGGAATTTGTAATTAAAGCACTGTTTATACGATAAATTATTGTTAATACACAATAATGAAGTTGCCATAATCTACATGACCTTGTAATTAATTCCACTTCATGTCGTGTTCTTACTTTTTCTGAAGGTAAACAACTTTGTAAAAATCTAACAAAATTATTAATTGCTTCTCTGTTTTCTAATATTGTTATAATATCCATTTATATAATCTAATATTATAAATTATACATGAAACATATAATGTTTTCTTGCTTATTTTAATTTGAGAGCTAAGCATTGTTGTTTGTTATTGTTTCTAATGTTTGTTTTTTCATATAAGATTAATGTATGATAAGTTGACTTATTTTTTAGCTTGAATCTTTCTTCTATTTCTCGTTTGGTTAATGTCTCAAAATTATACTTATAAATTATTTCATAGTTTGTGTTTATTTTTATTAGACTTATAATTTTATTGTTAAAAGAATAAAATTCACTTGCATGCATGGTTTCAATAAAATTTTTAAATTGGGCTTCGCTTATTATATTGGCGCATTCACATATAAATTCTAATGATTCTTTTTTTTCTGTTTTATTTTCATTTTCATTATAATAACTCTTGTATAAACGATGTGCTTTTTGTATATAGTCAAATTTGTTTATTAACTTTATTAAGCTTTCATCTTTATAGATTAAATCGAGCAATGATGTGCATTCTATTGTAATTTTATAAGTATTCATATGAAAGATTTATGATTATAACTCTAAATAATTTTTATAATATTTAGAGGTATGGTTATGGGGGGACTGGGGCGTATAAATATTGATTTGTTGATAAACTATGGAGCTGGAATAAAAAAACGAATACTTGATGGCGCACCATAAAAATTAGTAATATGGGGAGTTTGTGATGGTGAACGCCAATATTGAGAAGGCACACGCTGAACGCCTAAACTTATTGCTTTAGTATCTGATATATAAACCGACGCTAATGATGTGCAACCTTCGAATGCGACATCATTAATACTTGACACTGAATCTGGAATTGTTATAGATATTAGAAGACTACAATTCTTGAATGCATTAATAGCAATAGTTGTGAATGTTTGATTATTTAGTATTGTTATTGATATTAATCCGGTGCAAGCAAAGAATGTACTAACATCAATAGTTGAAACTAAATTAGGAATTGTTATAGAATATAATGAAGTACAACCTCTGAACAGAGCTACACCTAAACTTATTACTGAATTTGGAATTGTTATAGAATATAATGATGTACAATTGTTAAATGTGCCACTAGTAATAGTTGTAAGATTATTTGGAAGTATTATATATGTTAATAAAGTACAATTAGAAAAGGCAGTTTGACCAATACTCGTAACTGAATTTGGAATTGTTATAACTTTTAGTCCCGAACCTTTGAATGCATTAGAACCAATAGTTATAAGATTATTTGGTAATCTTATAGATATTAGTGCACTACAATTTAAAAAAGCACTAGAACCAATACTTGTAACTGAATCTGGAATTGTTATATATGTTAATGAACCACAATCTTCAAAAGTATTAGAATTAATAGTTATAAATGATGAATTATTTGGTAATCCTATAAAACTTAACAAACTACAATTTTTAAAAGCATTAGAATTAATACTTGCAACTGAATTTGGGATTATTATAGATATTAATCCTGTACAACCTTGAAAGGTGCTGGGATTAATAGTTGTAAATGATTGATTATTTGGTAATGTTATAAATCTTAATGCGGTACAATCTTTAAAAGCATTAGAACCAATACTTGCAACTGTATTTCCGATTCTAGCACTTTTTAAATTAATTATAACCGATGATGGAGGACCCGGGTCAACTGCTACACCAGAACCGCCTATAGGATCTATGAGCGCGCGTTGGGGTATATCAACTATATTGGCACTATAAGAATAATATGGTAGAGTATTATTATATACAAACTCTTGTGAGTTCCACATAAAACTAGAGCCTTGGTCCGTATCATATTGTAATATTGTTTCTGAACCTGGTGCTGGTGCTGATGCTGCTGCTGTTGCTGCTGCTGTTGCTCCTGCTGTTGCTGCTGCTGTTGCTGCTGTTATTGCTAGTGCTATTGCTGTTGCTGCTCTTGTTGCTGCTGCTGCTACTGCTGCTGCTTCTTCTGCTTTTGCTGATGCTGCTGTAATTTCTGGTGTTGGTGTTGGTGCTGGTGCTGGTGCTTGTGCTGGTGCTGGTGTATTAGATGTAATATTACAATCATTTTGGCAAAAACTTGCTAATCTTTTTAAAGCATTGTAATTTGATAAACTTGTTGCACCTATGCCATTACTTCCTTTATATTTATTAAAGTTATATTTTTCACTATTTGCACCTGGTCCTAATTTGGTGCTACGACTCATTATAATTAAGTAAATTATTATATTTTATTATATTTTATTATATTTTATTATATTTTATTATATTTTATTATTTTTAATTTGACAGCGAAGCATAGTAGATAGTGTAGGAGGAGTGGGGCGTAGAAATATGGATTTATAATTTATTGATGTTATTTTTATTTTTTTATGAATTTTTTATTTAAATTTGAGAGATTGGATTATGGGGGGACTGGGGCGTAGATTTGGGGGGGTTATAGTTTATTGATTTTATTTTTTATTTTTTATTTTTTATGATTTTTGATTTTTGATTTTTGATTTTAGTCTAGTAGCAGAGTAAATGCCGGAACAATACCACATAAAGGCAACTATATTGTGATAGTGTGACCATGACATGTAAAGTTTGTAAATATTTTAATATAAAGCGGATTTAAGAATACATTTTATATATTATATATTATATAAAATGGATGGATTTAAACATATATTTGATGATGCCGAAAACTTATATAAAACTATGGGTTCTAAATTAAAGGGTTTTAGATTTGCAAGAGATATTTATGGGTTTTGTATTAATGAAGGTGATACTGATTATCTGTCGCTTGATTTTGCAAGTAAAATTAATAATGAATTATGTGATAAATTTAAAAATCAACCAAAAAGTTTGATAGGGTATGAAGGGAATGAGAATAAATATGTAAAACTGGATGATTTAGATTCAAAACATATTTTACAATTAACATTTTTATTTAATAAATTAAATATTAATAATTATGATAGAATTGTCGAAATAGGAGGAGGGTTTGGAAATATGTCTAGGTTATGTAATAATATTATTTCATATAATAATTGGGATATTGTAGATATACCACATATGTTAGAATTATCAAATTATTATTTACATAATGAAATTCAAAATACTTCAAGAATAAATTTTATTAATGCGTATTCTGATATCAAATATGATACTATTGATTTAGTAATAGGTACTCATAGTGTAAGTGAATTTTCGTGGGATATATTTTATAATTACTTTCAAACCATAATTTTAAAAAGTAAATATTTTTTTATTGGCTATAATAAAAATTGTCCAAGTCCCGAGTTAATTAATTTAAAAATGAACTTCATATTGGCTAATGGTTTTAAATCGGTAGATAATTTTGATTACATAGAGCATCCCCACGGTGCTAATGTATCATATAGATTATTTATTAATAATAATATTAATAATAATATTAATAGTTAGATTTGAGATATTTTATCTGCAAATATATTTGTTTTTTCATCTTTTTATATAAAATTATTGTATAATAAGTTGATTTATTTTTTGTTTTTAATAGATATATACTTTTAATTTGAGAGATTGTAGTAGATTTATAGTAGTTAGGTTATGGGGGGACTGGGGCGTATATTGATGGGGAGGAGGAAATGTTTACCAGCCAACCCCCCTTTCCCATCCGGCATCCCATATACACCCAATATTGCTATAAATATTACATTCCATTTTACCACAATAACTATCTCCATAACAGCAAACCGGAATTCGGTGATAAAACCTTAAATCAGTAGCAAAAATTATATAATAAATCTCTCTGTTGGTCTTATATAAAATTGATTACTTATTATTATTTTAATTATAATAGTCTAAAATGTCTAACGCTATTATGTCTTTGCTTATGCCATCTCCTTGTATTGATGGTGCCATTGATTACACCATTTTTGCGGCCAAGTCGTGGCAAGAGAAGATGACTATTTGTAATCAGTGCAAGTGTTGTGAGCTTCACTTGTGCCGAAAGCCGCGCATGGTGCTGCCTACTGTTCAAGACCATGATTACATTGATGTATTGGACACTACAACTACAAAGGAATCGTGGTATAGGGAGTGTAGATGCATGTGTCGGTTTTTGGCGCGGCGAATGTGCGAAGAGGACAATTACGAGATTATGTGTGCGTCGCCTAGTCCAAGTGAGTTGCCATTGCCTCCGCAAGAATGGTTAAAAAAACAAGACGATGACCTATGTCTTCTTGATTGGGCAACTGAAGAGGCACTCGAACATTATTGGAAGGATCAAGTCAAAGCATGCCAATACGCAATCTTTCATATTTGTTAAATATTAGGTTTGTATTTGTCAAGAAGCATGATGTGTTTTTTTATATAAAATTGAATTTTATTTAATTTGAGAGATTTAGTATATAGAATTATGAATATTTCTGATACTCAATATTTATTTTCTAGTATTAGTCATAATCATGCACAAGTTAATCCCGACGATTTATTTTATATTGGCACCGGTATTGGGTTAGCAGGGGGTATTCTTTGTTGGTGTGTTATTGCTTATTTTAAATATAAAAAAAAGAAATTGGAGTTAGAGTCATTGCCTGTCGAAGTCGTTATTTAGAATTTAAAATAATAATAAAGCATGTTTACTACTAGTGCTCCTAGTGCTGCACTTAGAAAAGACTTGGTATTATGATATTGTTCGTGTGCCTTCTTTCTCTCTTCATTTTCTATTATTTCTTTCATTATTTCATTAATTTTTATATAAATATAATTTTTCAATTTTTTATACCATTCATTCATCTCTCTAATTTTTTTTATTATTTTTATTATATTTATTATTTTTATTATTGAACAACTCTATATATAGAGTTGTTTGTCTTTAATAGCAAACCGGAATTCGGTAATATAACCTTATATTAGTTATATATCTATTTTCTCTCATTTATGTTACACTTATAAAAAATTGAATTGTATTTTTATTATTATTATGTATATTCTACACAACAGCTACTAATATAATGTCGATGACTATTGAGATGATTGCTATGCGCGTCGATACCCTTGAGAAGCAGCTTGCATTGATTCTTAAGGAGAAGAAGAGCAAGAAGATCAAGGAGGAACCATCTTCTGATGAGGAAGAGGTAATTGTTGACAAGAAGAAGGAGAAGAAGGAGAAGAAGGATAAGAAGGATAAGAAGAAGGATTCTTCATCGGAAGATGAAGATAAGCAAAAGAAGAAGCGCGGAACTAATGGTTACATCATGTTCTCTAATGCAAACAGGGATGATGTTAAGGCAAAGTTGTTTGTTGGTGATGAGAAACCGAAGAACACTGAAATCATGAAGCAATTGGCTGTAATGTGGGCAGAAGTTAGTGCTGAGGAAAAGGCAGAATGGAGTGCAAAAGCCAAGGAAATGAATGATTCTAATGTTGAATAAGTTATACATTGAAGTTGTGTTTGTGATATAAAACATTTTGAAAAAATCCAAAAAAAAATTTTTTTTTGAGAGATTATTATATAGTGTTTGCTCTCTCTCTTTTATTTCGTTCTATTTTTTCATAATTATTTTGTCTATTTAAATTGATTTACTATATAATAATTCATTATTATATAGCAAACCGGAATTCGGTAATATAACCTTATATTAGTTATATATCTATTTTCTCTCATTTATGTTACACTTATAAAAAATTGAATTGTATTTTTATTATTATGTATATTCTACACAACAGCTACTAATATAATGTCGATGACTATTGAGATGATTGCTATGCGCGTCGATGCCCTTGAGAAGCAGCTTGCATTGATTCTTAAGGAGAAGAAGAGCAAGAAGATCAAGGAGGAACCCTCTTCTGATGAGGAAGAGGTAATTGTTGACAAGAAAGAGGACAAGAAGAAGGAGAAGAAGGATAAGAAGGATAAGAAGAAGGATTCTTCATCGGAAGATGAAGATAAGCAAAAGAAGAAGCGCGGAACTAATGGTTACATCATGTTCTCTAATGCAAACAGGGATGATGTTAAGGCAAAGTTGTTTGTTGGTGATGAGAAACCGAAGAACACTGAAATCATGAAGCAATTGGCTGTAATGTGGGCAGAAGTTAGTGCTGAGGAAAAGGCAGAGTGGAGTGCAAAAGCCAAGGAAATGAATGAGTCTAATGTTGAATAAGTTATATATTGAAGTTGTGTTTGTGATATAAAACATTTTGAAAAAATCCAAAAAAAAATTTTTTTTTTTGAGAGATTGTTATTTTTTTTGAGAGATTGTTATTTTTTTTGAGAGATTGTTATTTTTTTTGAGAGATTGTTATACTTTTTTAAAATTGAAATTTAATATATAATAGAATTTATTATATATTATAAGTTATTTATTTTTAATATGAGTTTGACTATTGAACAACTTATTGATAGGGTTCTTCTTCTTGAATCTCAGATACAATTATTACTTTCATTTAAACTCAAGGTTAAGCGCGTTTCTGGATACAAATTGTTCGAAAAATATTTTATACCTCATGTTAGAACTTCTCTTCTTCGTCAATACTACATTCATACCGGCAACTACGACTTTAAACCAAAATATTCTGATATTATTAAAGAAATCTCTTCTATGTGGAGCGACATTTCTCACGACGAAAAACTACATTGGACACATTCATAACTTATCACTTGCAAATAAATATATATAAAGTATATAAAATATAAAAAATATATATAAATATATATATATTTTTTATATAATCCATAAATATGGATAGCACAGAATGCGTAATATGTCTTAATGATATATCTATTAATGATAGTTGTATATTAAGTTGTTGTAAAAATGATGTCCATATTTCTTGTCTTAATGGTTGGGTAAATAAAAATATTTCAAAAAAAAATATATCAAAATGCTTTATATGTAGTCAAGAAAATAGTATGATAGAAACTATTGTATCATATCATAAAATTAGTCATAATGGTGAAACAGTTATTGACTATGATGATACTAATAGTATTATTAATCGCAATAATAATATTAATAATTATACTACTAATGTAGTTCTTTATAATGATAATCACATGCTAACTATATCATATGATATAGACAAACGACTTTATTATTTATTTGTTTCTATCAAATTACTTTTTTTAATTTCGGTTTCATGTCTACTTATATTTGTATTGTATTTTATTATTTAATAAAAACTAGATATTAGTATTTTACGGTTTAGTATGTTTATATTGAACTTTTCCACTATTATGAGTATTATAAGATTTAATAACTACAGACTCCGAATTTTTAGATAGATCGCGATTCTTATGACGCGTTTCACACATTAAATCATTTTGCAGAATTCCTTTAATATTCATTGCTTGATATTCGTGATTTCCAGAGTCCATTTTTTGAACATTAAACTCAACAAATTCTCCTTGAACTAAATATTTGTAAATTTCATCTTTTACATTTAATGAAGAATGGTGAGCAAAAACATCTTTTCCTGTAAAATCACTAGCATTGATAAAAGTAATAAAACCATATCCTGATTTATTGTTGAACCATTTTACTTTTCCTACATATTGGTTGGTGGCAGTATCAGCCATAGACATTTTATATATTAATAATATATAAAACCTTTATATTATTTTATTATATAATTATGTTTTGTGTAATTTGTAAAAAATACAAGTTTCCTATTTTCTTATTATGTAAAAATTTATATTGTATAAATCATGCTAAGTTGATGCATAACAATTCAATTTTAACAATTCAAAAAACATATAGAGGTTATAAAGTGCGAAGAATTCTAAATAAAATTTTTTTTAAATTACCGAGAGATTTGCAACTATATATATTGGGTTTTAATTCTATAAAAACTATTAAAACCAATATTACTGATTATGTACAAATAAAAAATATTATTAATACATCTACAGTTAAAATCAATGACTTTCATAATCTCTCAACAAATAAAATAACATTAGACGAAATAAACAATACTTTAATTACACTTATTAAATACAAAAAATATATACACTATAATTGGTTTAATTATTACAAATATTATTTCAATAATATATATTCTATTTTGTTAATATTATTTGAAATACATGATTTGCCAAATACTTTTGCTTATTTAGTAGCCATTATAAATAATGATATTTATGATTCATTAAATTTACAATCTAATTTTTCAAATAATGATTTTAAAGAAAAAGCAAAAGAAATATTGCAAAATATAACAGTATTTTTAGATGATTCAAAACCTTCCATATTTAAAAAATTGATTTATTTTTAAATGATAAAATTTCTTAAAGTATGGCATCATTTTACTATTTTAGAAAGTAGTTCTACAATATAATCATATTTGGGTTCTTGATTATATTTTAATCTTCTAATATAAGTTAATAATTTATTTAATAAATTGTAATTTATTTTTTGTATATTTAATGTATGCTCCATTAAATATGTAATAGTTATTATATTTTTTTTATCAAGTGTATTTAAAGCATCATATACTTTATAATTTTCATTGTGTATTAATAAATATATTAACATATAAAATAATGATTCAATATCATCTCGCCTTGATGGTTCTATTAGATTTATAACATTTAAACTTGAAAAATTAACTGAACCAATTAATCCTTTTATTTTTATTTCACTATTATGGACATTATTGTGTTTATATATTTTTGCTATGCCAAAATCTATTATATATAATTTCTGATTTATATCCAAACATATATTTGTTGGTTTTAAGTCTCTATGAACTATATTGTTTTCATGAATAGTTTTAATAATAATTATTAAAGACTTAATAATTGTAATACATCTCTCAAAATAATTGTTATGTGTATAATTTCGTAATTTATAATCTACTAGTGTCATAGCATATAAATCCAATACCATATACATATTATTATTATGCTCAAATACATCATAAATAGTTGATATATTGCTGCAAGACTTTAATTGCTTATATATTTGTAATTCATATTTGATTAACTCTTTATCGCCATATTTTATAGCATATAATTTGTCATTATATGATACTTTTAATACCACTCCGAATTCACCATTAGATATATTAGATATTATTTCATATTTATTTATTAACATATATAAAGTTGCAGTATAATATTAGTATTATATATTTTTATGTTATTTATGTTTAGATAAAAATATATATATTGAAGTTGAAATAATACTATATTATTTTTTATCTTCAGTTTTAGTATTATCATTTTCTTCATTTTCTTCATTTTCTTCATTTTCTTCATTTTCTTCATTTTCTTCATTTTCTTCAGTTAATTTTTTTATAATATTTAATTTTAAATTATTTTGTTGCAATAGTTGTATAAACAGATCAGGTATTATAGCTATGCTACTTGTGAATGTTCTATAACTATTTAAAAAAACAACAGTATTTTCTTCTAGAAATTTTATACTATAGAACCAATACGGTGGTATTATTAAAACCTGATTAATATTTAATAATACTCTTAAAAATTTAACCTTATGATAATCGTTTTTATACATCGGTTGTATATTATCTATATCAATTAAAGAATAAAAATCCAATAATTCATAATTTTTTTTTACATGTAAATATTTATAATATTTTGGAGGACATAAAGTAACTTCTACTTGTCCGCCTGATAAATATAATATATTTCGTGAATTAATACTATATTTCAAGCGACTGGCGCTATTTTTCCTTCCCATTATAATATCATAATTTTTATTGCATATATTATATGGTCTAAAGAAATTATCATTTGAAGACAATTGTTTCTCGATTGTCGTTTCTTCCAAAAATTCTTTATTATTATAACTTATATAATTATTTGAGTCATCAATATTTACTATACTATCAAACTCTTCCATTTTTATTTTTAAAAATGTGTCATCTTCTTTATTATATAAATTTAAATCAAATGTTGGATAATTAGAAATTAAATAATTTATTGTAATATTATTTATTAATGTATAATTACTTAATAATAATGGTTGTTTAAAATTATTTATATCCTCAAATTTATCTTTGGAGAGATTTTCAATCTCATATACTTCCAAGTAGTTACTGGTCTTAATGTGATTATAAACATGAACATATATAAATAATACAACGCAAAAAATCAAAAAATTTATAGTTAACTGCATCAATTAATAGTTTAGTACATATTATTTATTTTATTTAAACATAAATAATAAAATAAATATTACTCTTATAATAAATTATTTATTATCTTCTAATTTACTATCTGTTTCATTTCCATTATTATCTTCTAAACTAATTTCACTATTTACTAACATAATATTTTTAATTTCATCAAGAACTTCTTGTTTTAAATTAATTTCCTCCATAGAGTTTAACTCTAATATATCTTGTAATTGATTTTCGTCAATAATTAGCTCATTATTATTGGATATAATATTGCTATCATCCGAAATTATTTCCTCATCATCCAAAACTACTTGCTCATCACTTAAATCAATATGTAATTTTTTAGTATTCATATCCTCATCTACATCGTCATCATCGTATTCATCATCATAATTAGCATCGATATTTATTTTATTTGCTCCCCCAAATAATTTATTTTTCATAAAAGATTGTATAAACATTTGTGCTGGATCACATTGCTCTTCATTACAACACATATTATTTGTTGTATCAAGTTTCTCAACAATTCGTGCTATTTTATCATTGTTCAATTTGAATTCATCTTTCATATAGATGATTGAATTGCATGTTTCTAATGCCAGCGTTTGGTTTTTAATCACTAATAATTTTAATTCATTAACATCTTTAATTACCATATCTAATTTTTCAACATTCAATTTACTATCACTAATATTTGACAATAAAACATTTTTGCCTAAGTCTTGACTATCTTTTGTATTTAATAAATCTATCATTTTTATAGTGTTGTCTTTAAAAGTATTAAAGTTCTCCTGTATTCCATTTTTGAATTCATCAATTCTAACATTTTGAATTGTGAAGTTATTTTGAATACTAGTTTCAAGTGCTTGTATTTTGGTTTCAAAAAATTTAGTTCCACTATCTGTATTAGGAGCAGACATTCTAACTTTGTCTAATTCGTTAGAAAAAGTAGATAGTTTTGCTTGCATCAATTCGGTTATTTTTTCTTCTACAACATTTGTTATATAGTCCTCGCTATTTAATTCAACAAGTAATGCCTCTAAATCTTTTAATTTATTATCGTGAATTTGTAATATTTGTAAAGGTGTTAAAGATTGTGGGGGAGGTGATACTTGTTTAGAAGAATTTGGCGATTCTTGTTGTGTTGTTTTAGTAGAAACATTTTGAGACGCAACTTGTGGTTCATTTGTTGTTCGTCTTCTTCGAGCTGAAGCTAACGCAGCAGTAGACATATTTACAATATTATATTACCTTTTTTTTAAACCATAATATTATTAATATTATTAATATTTTTAATATTATTATTATTAATATACTTTTAAGATAGTATTATGGAATCATAGCATATTTTATAGGAGCATGATGTTTATAATTATGAATAATAAAATCTTCTTCACAATAATCTTCTATGTTTTCTCTCTTATTACAAATCTCTAAAGTAGGAAATTCATATGGTTCTCGCATCAATTGTATTTTTATGTTTTCTATATGTTCGTTATAAATATGGCAGTTCCCTTTATGATAAATAAACTCATATGGTTCTAGACCACAATGCTTTGCTAATAAATGTGTTAAAAAACAATACGATGCTATATTAAAACACGTACCACATGCTTCATCATTTGAACGTTGATACATTGAACAACTTAATTTCGTATTATCTGTTACATTAAATTGCATCATAATATGACACGGAGGAAGCGCCATAATATCTAACTGGCAAGGATTCCATGCCGTTATAATCATTCGTCTAGAATTCCTTTGTTTAGGGTCTTTTAAACAGTCAATTACTTGCTTCAATTGATCAATTCCTTTATTAGTGTAATTACTATTACAATTAATATATTTAGCATTATAATGTCGCCACTGAAAACCATATATTGGACCTAAATCGTCTTCGCTATTATTATGTAATCCGCGCCCATCTAAGAAATTACGCGAACCATTTTCATCCCATATATGAACATTTTTTTCTTTTAAATGTTTATTATTTGTATCTCCTTTAATAAACCATAATAATTCTCGCAAACAAGTTTTCCAAGCAACTTTTTTAGTAGTAATTAGAGGAATTTTATTATTTTCAAGTGAAAAATGCATCACTGAACCATAAATAGACAATGTATTGCCGTTTCTTCCAATAAACTCTGAATTTGTAGTTAATATATCTTCTAATAAATTTAAATATTGATTTTCTTCATGATACTTAGAGTTTCTATATTTAATTGATTCGCAGGACTTTTTTAACATATTAATAGTATTAGTAATAAGTATTTAATATTTATTAAAATATTAATTGTCTATTAATTGATTAAATTCTTTTATTTAGGTAAAATAATTTATAATAATATTTTTTTTAATTTATATATATAATAGTATTTATGACCGTAGAAGAATCTTTTGAGAATTCTATTGGAGGAAATAGCAAATTAAGTCCTTCTGGATTTTTTAATTATGTTTTTAATTTTGATAGCGACAATAAAGCAATATTATTGAATATGTTTCAATATATTATAATTGCTTTAATACCTGTTATAGTATTATTAAAACTCATTAAAGAATATATACCGGAAGATGATGACAAAAAAGAAACTATTGAATTACTTATAGAAATTATAATCCAAATAGGTGTATTATTTGTTGCTATGTATTTAATTGATAAAATTATTAGGTATTTTCCAACATATAGCAGTGTTCCTTATACAAAATTTAATGAAATAAGTTTCATTATTCCCACTTTAATTTTAATAATGACAATGCAAACAAAATTGGGTGCCAAAATAAATATATTATATGATAGAACACTTGAACTATGGAATGGAAAAACTCAATCTAAGGGAGGAAATAATCAGGGAAATATCAGAGTAAGCCAACCTATTGTCATGTCAGGAAGTCATCAAGTTAGTAGAGCAGATACACTTGACAACACATTAATAGCACAACGCGCAAATCAATTACCTGCACAAAACAATATTTCTTTAATTGATTCGTTACCTAATATGATGAATGGCGGAGGAGGTGGTGGTGGTGGTGGTGGAAACAATTTCCAAAATCAAGCAATGCAAAACGCTTTCATGGATTCAATGGAACCAATGGCAGCAAATGGAGCATTAGGAGGTGCTTTTGGTTCTTCTTTTTAAATATAATATTTTTTATAAATTTTTAATTATAAAATATATTATTTAGAATTTTGTATATATTTAAGTAATTTTTTTTTCTGATGTAGGAAGAGGCGGAGGTGGTTGAGGCGGAGGAGGTGGAGGTTGAGAAGACGGAGGAGGTGGAGGAGGTGGAGGAGATGGAGGAGGTGGAGGTGGAGGAGGTGGAGGAGGTGGAGGTGGAGGAGGTGGAGGAGGTGGAGGTGGAGGAGGTTTTTTTGGTGAATTTTTAAAAGTAGAAATTTGCTTAGTGTCATTTTTACTTTTAAGAATAGAGGCAATTTGATTAAAATCTAAATTTCCAGTACCATTTTCTACTTTAGCTAATAATTCATATGCTTTATCTTCAACTTTTTGAACATTTATTTTTCCATTTGATACCTTGACGAGTGTTTTTTTTATTGATTCTAAACTTACTGGTGCCGATAATGCTGCGGAAACAGGAATATAAATTTTGGGACCTATCTTAAGGGTACTTAACACCACAGGATAAAACAAAATATTAACAACTAGCAACACTGTTGTTATTACAAGTAATAGTATAAATAGTAATATATTGCAAACTAATATAACTATTCTTTCTATCTGTGTTTTCATTTCTTTATGTGGTTCATCGCTACATTCAGTTTGTCTTTTTTGCCAACTAGTAAGCAGAACAATATTGTTAGAAATAATATCTTCAAACCCTCTTAAAAGTAATTGTATTATATAATATGATAATGATATAATAAATATTGCTCTTATTGTTGGCCATTCAGTCATAGCATAATTGAGTTTTGTAAATGCTTTATGAACATTTGGAGGCATATTATCTGGTGGATTATTTATACTAGATTGCGTGGCATTAGCAATCTTAGATTTTAAGCCAAAACCTGAAGTTATTGCTCTAAACCCATCTTTTATTATTTTTAAAATAAAGTAGAATAATACAAAAATAGAGGATATAAATAAAAGTAAATGCATAAAAAAATCTACTAATTTTCCCCACCAAGGAACACTAAAATCTTGGTTGCTGCCACTGCAATGCATTTTATAACAAGCCTTAGATATACCACTAAATATAGCAGACATTATAGTAGAAACTAGTACTATTATAGTTGTACATAATACTTGCGGAATAATTAATGGAACACTAATATTATCGAGTAAATTATTTATAAAGTATAAAACTTTTGTAATCATTTTTAATATATTATCTTTAATAGGTTTTATAGATTTACGTAGAAAACTATTACTGTTTTCTGGCGGCACCTCGCCTTTATCGTTACCTTGAGTATTACTAGGGAGAATTAGTGAACAATATGTAAGATTAAATAGTATTAGCATAGTAATAAAAGTTGTCATTAAGTGAATAAAACCATAAAGATCGCGCGCTAAATTTTTAAATTTAAGTCCAAAAGCAAATGCTATTACACCAGCAATTCCCAATATTATAAATAATATTGTTATAACACTATATAAAAGAGGTAAAACTGAGTAAACATAACTAGTGATTTTATTTATGCCACAAATAAAGTCAAGTATTAGTTTAAAAACCATTATAAACTAATATAAATATATATAATTATTTTTGTTAATTAATCCCAATTAATGTTTTCTAATTGTTTTAAATTGTCTTTCAAATTATTGCAAGCACATATTTTTTTTATAATTTTATCATCAATAGTCTTCAAACTAACAGAGCAAGTTTTTAACAAATAAGCAAAATAGTCTTGTTTAGCATCATTTTCTTTAAAATCTGGATTTTCAGCAATCCAATCTTTAATTAATTTAAAATGTGCTTTATTTAAATTATGTAGCGCCCCTTTTATTCTTGTTTTATCGCTATCTTTTTCCCATAAATCATTATCTTTTATATATAATGTTTCACGTTTGGGATCAGTACAATGTAATGGTCTTTCAAATAGCGACATTTTATTAATAGTTTGAATAATAGCATTACTTAGTCCAATTTCTAATCCTTTTTTCTTGGTTAAATCTAAATCTTCCAAAGTTAGTTTTATTTGTTTTATAAAATCATTCATGTTTATCGCATTTTTACATTGCTCATTTAGAAAAACATTAATATTAAAATTCTGTTTTATATGTGCAGTATTGTTTGTTATATTTCCTATTTTTGGTACTATTTCAACCAATTGTCTATGTTGTTCACCCAACTGTTTTTGTTGCTCTAATAATTGTTGTTGTTGTATTAGTAATAAATTTTTAATATCGTTATTTTCAGATATTAACTTCATTATCATATTTTGGTCAAGATTATTTTGCAAAATAACTTGACAATTATTCTCATTATTGTTATTATTTAAAACTTTAAAGTCACATTTCTTTTTATGATTATATAAACTCTGGTTATGTTTATATTTTTTACCACATTCACAAATAAATATTTTGTCTGTTGTGTGCGCGCCATTTATAAGTATTTCATTATTTTTATGTTTTTGCGTTTGTAAATGTCTGTAAAAATCTCCTTTTTTGCACGTATTATAATCACAAAAATCACACCTCAAAAAAACGGAGTTTTTTGCGCTTTTTTTATAAGTCATTTATAAGTATTATATACTTATAATAAATTCTTAAATACTTTTTTTAAATTTTGGCGCTATTTATAAGTATTATAAATTAAGAGATGCTTTTGTTAAAATGCACATATTATTTTAATACATATAACATTGTAAAAAAATATACCGACAAATTTGCGCGAAATTTTGCTAAAACTATAAGTATTTTATAAGTATTTAATACTTATAAAAAGCGCGCAAAATTTGAGAAATTCATAAAAAATATTTATGGTGTGGTGTTTTTTAGTGTTTTTTTTCACAGAATATTACCTTAATGTAGACAATTGTATTTTAATATGTTATAATATTATTAAATTTCATAAAGGTTCTAAAAAATCAAAAATGGACATTTATAAATGTCCAAAACTCAAAAAAATTATCAAATTATATTTTACAAAAAAAGTGATAATATCTTGATTTATTACTTTATGGGAGGTCTAGGACATCTTTTGCATGTAGTCTGTTTCGTTCATATAACTTACCGATATAAGAGAATTAATATATATTATTGATACATATTGATAGATATCAATATTTATGAATTTTAATATTTATTAATATTAAATATGTTTAAAATCAATAAAGTAAACGAACAATTTTTCTTATATTCGCTACGAGCAAGTTTTTTATTATATATCATAGTTTTATTTGGTATTGGAGGTTTTGCACCACAATATTTAGAACAATTAAAGTCATTTTTGAGAATATATATAGGTTCGTTGCTAGTTATATATTATAATCCAATTACATATAGCGAACGTAAATTTGGAGAATTTGATAGACAATTAGTATTTTCTTCAGGTATATTTTTATTATTAACAAGTACTATAATAGCTTCTATAGAAAGTTATTTACAATTTAATGCTAAAGTGATTATAAACAATAGTATTAATAATATAAGTAATGGTCTAAGTATAACTAATGGTATAAGTAATTATATTAGTAACCTCTCTAATTAGAGTTATACTTTTTATTTTTTTTTGTAAATTTGTGCGGTTTAGAGTTAAAAAATGCGTCTATTTTTTTTATTAATACATTACTAAAAACCATTTCAATATTATATTCTACTTTTGATTTAGTTAAATATTCTAGTTTGTAATTTTGCGTATTAGCAGCAATATAATTAATAAAATTTTCTTTTGATTTATTTTTAGGAAAATAACTATACATTTTATCATAAGTTTTAGATGCCATAGTTAAAAAATTAATATTATGACTATATGGTTTCAAGTTTATATATAATACATTTTCATTATGCATTTCATTATGATTTTGATCATCTATAAAGCATATTTGACTATTTGATGGTAATTTTGTGCAGTTTATAAAATCTTTCATAGACTTTCCATGTGAAGTTCTACAAACCTCAATAATTTGTCCATGTACTTTAAATGCTCCTATTATTTTATCAAATAACTGATATTTTAATTTATAATGAAAATAATTTTGAATCATAATAGCCCACGATTTTGGGCCATTATTATTAGTATATATCATTACATAATTACATAACTTTTTCTCCTTTTTTTGCTTAATATTTTTTAAAATATTTAATATATTAGGACGTAAAAATTTAGGAAATGTATCAAGCAGTATAAAAAATAAGAGTTCATTGCTATTATTAATATAATTTGTAAATAATGACCAAAATACATATAATTGTGAAAAATGACCAAGAGTTTCATCTAAATCGAACACCATTACATAATTAATACTATTTGGAATAGCACTTTCTATTAACATAGCACTTGTATAATTCTAATATAACATAATAATAAAATTTTGCCATATAAAATATATAGCATTTATATTTGAGTTTATATTATAAATTGTGCTTACACGAGAATATGTTTAATATTTTCCAGTATAAATTATATATGCTAAAAATAGACCAAAGAAATTCTTGGCAAAAAGGTCTAATATATTATATAAAATATTTTTAGCATAATAAGGTAAAGCAGCAACAAATCCATACAAAGACCAAAAAATTAAAAAATAGAAGAAAAATATATATCCATTATTATTTCTTTGAACAAAATTACTATAAATCATAGCATAATATATGGCAAAAGGTATAAATCCAAGAATTATAGAATGTAACACAGGAAGAACTTTAATTTCTCCCAAATAACCGAAGAGTAACATTGCCCAATTTAAAAGCAATATTGGTATAATAGTATTAGAATTGGTGGTTAAAATAGAATATAAAGTTAGACCTTGCGTTTGATTTGTTTCTTTAGCATTAATAAATATTAAATAAGCAATTAATGTAATAAGCATAGTTGGAGTTGTTATCATCCAATCAAAATACCTTTTTGGTGTAATATTTGTAAGTTTTAAAAAATTAAATGCTAACCATATGTAAAAGACTCCTTCAATTAATTGAACAAATAGTTCTAATAAAAACAAGTCTTTTATTAAATAATATACGGCAGGTATTTCTGTAAAAATACCATGAATACTTATTAGAAATGTAAATATTTGAACAATTATAGAAATTATTAATGTATAATTAAGTATTTTTTTTGCATTCATGTAATTATATATAATTATACAAAA
>Ga0208951_1000025_pt1 | contig 51441 bp, 48 predicted proteins | sample GreLakmeMI27MSRF_FD_187702 | JGI IMG/M metagenome (GOLD analysis project Ga0208951, IMG submission 187702) | Freshwater lentic microbial communities from great Laurentian Lakes, MI, USA - Great Lakes metaG MI27MSRF (SPAdes) | ecosystem: Environmental > Aquatic > Freshwater > Lake | place: Great...
CACCAGAGACGCGCTGGAGGTCATTCCCTGCGCCACAATGGACGATGTGCTGCGAGAGGCGTTCCACGGAGGCCTGGTAGCCGCCACCGCGGTACCGGTGGCGAAGCTTTAAAATCTAGTCACTACCACGATTTGTCTAAGACGGCGCAGGCACGTCTTCGTCTAACTGAGGCGGATACAGCTGCGAGCCTTCTCCTCGTTGGCCGCCTGGATGCGCTGGCACTCCGCCTTGTGCGTGCCCGTGGTCCACGCCTCAGCCAGGCACGCTGCACTACATAACGACATTGACCCGCATGCGGAGCAGGCGCGGAGGCGCTTGTCGGAGGCGCCGCAGCCGGCGCACAGGAGCGGCGCAGGGCCACCGCCGCGGCACTCCAGCAGCTCGGTCAGCTCCTGGTTGCCAGGGTGGCACTCCTTAGCAACATCCAACGCCGTGCGCCCATCCGGTATGGCGGCAGCCGGATCAGCGCCGACAGCGAGGAGCGCGGCACAGCAGTAGCGGTGACCATTCAGCGCTGCCATGAAGAGCGGAGTGCACCCATTTGAGTCGCGCGCGTCAATCTCCGCAGGGCTCATCTTCAAGTTCTCAGGGCGCCCGATGAGCAGTGTCACGCAGGCCAGGTGACCTTCTTGAGCAGCAAAGTGGAGACAGGAGACCGAAGTGTTGTCATGCGCTGTCCGCGAGGCCCCAGCAGCCAGGAGGGCCTTCACCATGGAGTGATATCCGCTCTGACACGCGAGTAGTAATGGCGTGTCGTTGTACGGACTGTCAGGGTCAGCCGGGGGGCGTCCCTTGATGGTGCGCACGTCGATGTTGTCCGCAAAGTGGGGCAGCAGCAGCCTGAAAATCTCGGGCTGGTTGACGACAATGCTGGTATGCAGCACGTTGTTGCCATCGGCACTGAAGATGCGCAGGTCCGTGTGCGGAATGAGTTCGCGTGCGCAAACAAGCTGGCCGCTGGGGACTGCTTCCAGGAGAGGCGTGTTTCCAACAAAGTCGCAACTATTGGCGTCGGCACCAGCCTCCAGCAAGACGCGCACCACGTCGATGGCTCCGTTTTGGGCGGCAAAGTGCAGCAGTGATCCATTGCCCTGCTCAGGGTCGGTTGTGCTCGGAGATAGGCCGTCAGCGAGCAGCAGCCTCACCAGCGCGGCACTATTGTTAAGCGCGCTGTTGAAAAGCAACTTCACTTTCAGTGCGTGTGGAATGCGGCGCAGGCGAGCCGCGTAGTTGGCTGCCTCGCGAGGGTTGGCGGCAAGGCGAGCGTTGAGGGCGGCGTCGAAGGCGCCATCGAGGGCAGCCTGAGCAGCCAAGGCAGCCTCAGACATCCTTGTTCAGCGGTACGTGGCTCCCGCAGGCGTCGCGCGGCAGCGCAGCAGGGCGCGAGGGCGTGCAAGGGAGTGTCTCACACGGACTAGGGAAAGCGCTCAGTTCAGAGCGCGCCCACAGCGAAAAGCAGCGAGCACCCGAGCGAGCACCACAGCAGCCCTACGGCACCCACAGGCGGCCGCGTGAGAGCGCGGGCGGAGGCGCAGGCGGTGGGGGCCCAGAAGCGAGAGTAGAGCACTCGCGAACCTCGCTCAATAAACACGAGCGCAGCAAACAGGCACAGGCTGCGCAGAGCAAAGAAATGCGACAGGCTTGCGGAAGGAGCGAGGCGCGAGTGACGTGGCAGCGAAACGGCTGTGATGCGGGGCGGGGACCGACGCCACTGGGAGGGCTGGAGGGGCGGCGGCGGGAGGAGGGCGCACGACCTCCAACTGTGTTGCCCCGGCCTGCGCTGTGTTCCCTGCTCCTCTCCTCGCAGCGCGCACTCGTCCTGCTGCGCTGCGCAAAGCCGTGAGTCAATGTTGCGTACAGCGCGCTCCGCCTGCGCCCGCGCCTGCGCCGCGCTGGAGGCCCGGGCGCTGCACACATCCACCGCGCACGCTGCGAGTGGCAGAGGCGCGTATTTGCTGCTGTCCTTGCGCATCCGAGCGCTCACGCTGGCGTGGGCGGGCAGGCGCTGCTGCCGCCGCAGCCGAGAGAGCTGCGCGAGAGGATGGCCGCGATCCGCTGCTCTTCCAGGCGCAGCTGCGCGAGGAGGGCGGCCGCATCCCAGCCGCCAAGCTGCGCAAGCTGGGCCGCACGCCCGCCGTCGTCTTCAACCAGGCGCGCTCCAGGACACCCGCGCTCCCGTGCGCTGCGCTGACAGCCTCGCGGCCGCAGTTCGACGAGGAGAAGGTGTTGGTGTCGCTGGACGAGCGGGACTTGATGCGTAAGGTGAGGAAGGCAGTGGCACGCACTCACACAAGGGTTGCTGACTGCCCCCGTTCGCTGCAGCTGGTCGCCTTCCGCAAGTCCGGCTTCCTGTCGCGCGTCTTCACCCTGGAGCTTCCCGCGGTGGAGGCTGGCGCGCCCGCAGTTCGGGTGCCTGTGTTGCCTAAGCAGGTGAGTGGCGGCCCATTCTATGCTGCGCTCCTACCAGGCTCACACTACCCCCCCCTACCCCAACACTGCGCAGATCTACGTGGACGGCGCCACAGAGCGTGTAGAGAACGTGTCGTTTCTGCGTTGCCCGCCGGACGCGCGAGTCAAGGTTGAAGTGCCGTTGCTGGTGTCTGGTCTGGACGCCTCGCCCGGGCTGCGCAAGGGGGGCACAGTGAACCTGATGCGCCGCAAAGTGCTCGTCTGGTGTACCGGCTCAGGCGTGCCCGCCAGCGTGCCGCTTGACCTGTCTGCTCTGGACGTTGGCGCCAAGCTGCTTCTCAGAGACCTGGCCCTGCCGGAGGGCGTGCAGTTGGCCGGCAGAGACACCGCGCTGCCGGTGGTCAAGATCATGGGCCGGGTGGAGCGCAGCCCAGAGGAGGGGGAGGAGGGGGGCACGGCAGCGGCGCCGCCGCCCGCGCAGACGCAGGCCAAGGCGGCGCCGGCGCCCGCAGGCAAGGCGCCAGCGGCGGCGCCGGCGGGCGCGGCGGCCAAGGCGCCAGCGGCGGGGAAGCCGCCATCGAAGTGAGCGTGTCGCAGTCGGCTTCTTCGCTGTAAAGACGCGCGTGTGTGTCACAAGCTCGGACTGTGGGCGGCTGGGCGCATTTGTCCGTAGAAGCACCGAATCGTACGACCTTTACCTAGTGCAATAAGAAGTCGTCGTACACGCGCTCGCTCGTCGCCGTCGTCGGTCGACGTCGATTGTTCCTCGCCTCGCACGTCTCGTTCCGCAGCCTTCACGCGCAAATGCGGCCCGTGGCAGCCCGCTACAAGGCACCTTAAGCGGCTGGGCAGTGAGCAATGGATCTCTTTGCTCTACTCGCCGTCTACGTGCTGCTGCTGCTCTCCATCATCTTCGTGCTGCTGTTTGGCGAGAACAGCGCCTTCCAGGGCACGCTGGTTGCGCGTGCGCACAAGCTCCTTTCAGGAGGCCTCTGCACCTCCGCTGCTCGCCTCTGCGTGCGCTGTTGCGGCCCGCACGCACAGCGGGTTTTGGACGCGCTGAGCTCCAGATGTGTGGAACGTCCCAACCCGGCGCTTCAGGCACGCGCTCTCACTGCGAAGCGCTCACCCTCACCGCTCGTCTCACTCCTGCTCTGCGCTGTGCAGCTGATGTACGTCTCTCTGGTCACCGGCGGTTACGTGGCGTTTGTCACCTCCGCCTGGCAGTTGATTCCCGGGCCGTATGTGTCAGAAGTACACCTTGTGCTTGGACCGCTTGCGACGTCGGCCAGCTTGCTCTTCTTTATCCTCACCTGCTTCAGCGACCCGGGTGTGGTGACAGCTGCCAACGTGGAGCGCCACCTGGCGTGCTACCCCTTCGACGGGCTGCTGTATAGCCCCAAGCGCTGCCCAACCATGCGTCTGTCCTGCCCTCCACGCTCCAAGTTCTGCCGCGTCACTAACCGCCGAGTCGCGCGCTTTGACCACTATTGTGGCTGGATGGCCAACGACATCGGCGCGTCAAAGCGCCAGACACTCTGTGCGTGCGACTCACACACCCAACCTGTGCAGGCGAGAACAACTACCGATACTTTGTCGGCTTCCTGGCCGCACACGTGGTGCTCTGTGCCTACGGCGCGTGGCTCATGTGTGCCATTCTGGCGGGCGAGGTGCGCAGATGCTCGTGTCAACTTGATCACAGCAGCCTGATGACACGGACGCAGGTGACCCGAAGCGGCATTCTTGATGTGCTGGTGGAGCATAGAGGGAGGGAGGTTGCGGTGCGGCATGCGCCGGCGGCGCTGGTGCAATGGGTGACGTTCACGCACCTGCCAATTGCGATGTTGGCGCTTTTCTTGGCGCTCACCTGCATCCTGGTGATCGCATTCCTGGGCTACCATGTCCACCTGCTGCTGAGCAACGAGACCACCAACGAGGCGCGTGCGGGGCTGCGTAAAGTAAGCAGCAGTGGGTCTTGTTTGCCATCCTAACGCGTATCCCGTCAGGCATGGAAGCGGAAGGACATGCGCATGTATTTGATCGACTGCGCGCTCTACGATGCAGAGCAGACGCAGGCTGCGGCTGAGGGCGCCGCTGGGCCTACTGCGGCGCCCAAAGACGCTGCCTCACAAGCTCCCAACGTCTGGTGTCACAGACTGCGGAGGCGACGACGCGGCAAGGCGCAGAAGCCGCGGCCCGCAACGCTGCCGCCAGACGTGCTGGCCGAGATTGACGCTCGGTGTCGCAACGTGTACGACCGCGGCGCGCTTTCGAACCTGCTGGAGGTGCTGTTCCCCAGGTCGCAGCGCAGAAGGCTCCTCTGAGAAAAAAAGTGAAAGCAACACAGGTGTACGGTCGCGTATTGCACGTGACGTGTCGCCTCTGCCGTCTGACTCGCGCTGATGACCAGACCAAACTCAGACTGAGGCGCAAGCAGAGCGCACGCGTCAGCGCAGGGCACAGCATAGCACCCCGAGGCACGCACTTATTTCGCCGTAGTGCGTCTCCTGGCGCTTCTTGAGCTGCACCAGCAGCTGCCAGTCATCCTTGCCTAGCTCGTCGCGGAAGTGCTCCTTCAGCAGGTCGATGCTGCGCCGGGTGATGCGGCTCACAATCTCGTCCTTGTGGTCGAAGTGGCGCCCGTACATGCGCGTCCCCTCCAGCGCAATCTGGGGCTGGATCTTCATCGCCACACTCTGCCCCTTGGTCGCCTTCTCCACAGACTTGTGGTTGTGCTCCAGGCTGGCGATGCGCCCCAGGTCGATGAACCCCTGGCCGGGCACGCAGACCACGGTGCCGATGCGCGCAATGCCGGAGACCACCTCAACCCCGAGCACAATGGGGTCCTTCTTGTTGAAGACGCAGGTTGGCAAAATCTTGAGCACGCAGGGGAAGGAGATTGAGTCGGACGCCTCTTTCTTCTTCTCGTCCTTCACCGTCTCGATGTAGGCTGTGAACTGGTCGAACAGGTGGTATATGATGTCAGCCGTGAAGATCTTGATGCCCATCTCCGCAGCAAGCTCCGCCGCAGCCGGCTCAACCTTGACGTCGAACGCCAGGATGGTGGCATACTCCTTGCGCTTGCGCTCCAGCATGACGCTGGCGCCCATGACGTCACGCTTGTGCACCGGCCCAATGTTGATGCCCGCCACTGGGATGTTCACCCGCGGGTCGCGCAGGAAAGCCAGCAGCGCCTCCAGCGACCCCAGCGTGGATGCCTGTACGTAGACTCCCTCGCCGGACTTGTCCACATCGCCCAGCACGCCCTTCATGTCCTGCAGCACCTCATCCTTCAAATCCTCCAGCTCATCCTCAGCCTCCAGCACCAGCAGCTGCGTACCAGCCACCGCCGTCTCCAGCCCCTGCGCCACAATCTTGACGCCCTGCGCGCCGCGCACCTCTTTGTGGTGCAGGTAGTTGGACTTGACTCGCATCTCGCGCATCGGGTGCGGAGTGAGCAGCGCGCGGATGTGGGCCACCAGGGGGCCGTGCAGACCCGCCACCACGATGGTCTGGCCCTCGCGCAGCACGCCGTTGAGGAGGACCACGTCCACGGTGGTGCCCAGCCCCTCCAGCGCCTTTACCTCCAGCACCGTGCACTGCACATCCGCCACGTACGCCAGCCGCTCCGTCATGCGCGTCTGCGTGAGGAAAGCCAGCATGTGCAGCAGGTCCGGGATGCCCTCGCCCGTGATTGCACTGGTGGGCACCACGTTGACGTAGCTCCGCACATCCGGGTTGTCCCAGTAAAGAGCCGTGTTCAAGCCCTGCTCCGCAAGCGCCAGCTTGGCAGCCTGCCAGCGAGTGTCGAACTCAGCCTGCGCATAATCCGGCTGGGCCTTGAGCGAGTCCCGGAAAGGGGCATCCTTCTGGGCCTTCCAGCCGTACATGCGGTCGCACTTGTTGAGCGCCACAATGAAGGGCGTCTTGCGCATGCGCAGCAGGTTGAGACTCTCTAGAGTTTGCTGCTCCAGGCCGTGCATGATGTCAACCACCAGGATTGCTATGTCGCAAAGCCCGCTGCCTCGGCTGCGCAGGTTGGTGAAACTCTCGTGGCCCGGGGTATCGATGACCAGCAGGCCAGGCATCTTCATGACGAAGCCGCCAGCGTCCAGCTGCGCGGTGCGCTCAGCCAGGGCGTCGGCGGGCATGAAGGTTGCGCCAATCTGCTGCGTGATGCCGCCAGCCTCGCCGTCTTGCACGTTGGTGCGGCGGATGTTGTCCAGGATTTTGGTCTTGCCGGTGTCCACGTGGCCCAGGATGCAGACGACAGGGGAGCGCAGGTCCTCCATGTTGCGGGCTGCAACGGCTGCTGCAGATCGCGCGCGGCGGCGGCTGCGTGAGGCCTCCTTGCGCAGGCGCAGCGTCTTGACATCGTTGTCCTCCTCCTCAGATGACGACTCAGACTCGGAGTCAGAGTCGGAGTCCGAGTCGGAGTCACTCCCAGAGCTGTCGCTGCTGTCGCTGTCACTGCTGGACGAGTCGCTGCTGCTGGAGGAGCCAGAGGAGGAGCTGGAGCTGGAGTCAGAGTCGGATCCGGAGGCGCCCTCGCTGTCGCCCTCCGCGGCGGCTGCGGCTTGAGACTTGGCCGCTGCTGCGCCCGGCGCGGCCTTGCCGGCCAGGTGGGCCTGCGCCTTGACCAGCACTCCGGGCTGGCCCAGCGGCTTCCTGGGCGGCGGCGCGGGCGCAGCCTTGGGCGGTGCAGCGGCCTTGGCGGGCGCGGCGGCTGCAGGCTTGGCGACTGGCTTGGCCGGTGCCGCGGCCGGTGCCGCGTCCTCCCCGTCAGCCGTCTTGCGCGCGGGCAGCTTGACCTGCACCGTCTCCCAGTCGGTGTCGTCCCAGCCGCCCTCCTCCTCCTCCTCCTCCTCCGCCGCCGCTTCTGGCGCAGCCGCATCGGCGGCGGCGGGCTCTGCCTCAGCGACGGCGGCGGCGGCGGCGGCGGCGGCGGCGGTCTTCTGCTGCGGCGCTGGCTGCGGCTCTGCGGCGTCGGGCGCCTTGTCCGCGGGCGCCTTCTTCTTCTTGCCGTACACAACCTTGGCCGCGGCGCCGCCGCCGCCGCCCCCTTCCTCCGCGTCGCCGGCGCCGTCGGCCGGCAGGGGCTCCCCCCGGGCCAGGAGCTGCGCCCTGAAGAGCTCCAGGCGCCGCTTCTCCTCCTTCTGCTTGTCAGTGAGCAGCTTGCCCGCCCGGCGCAGCTCCTCCTTCTTGAGGCGCTCCTTCTCCTTCTTCTGCGCGCGGCGCGCCTCCGCGGCCGCCTCCTCCGCAGCCAGGCGGGCCTCCTCAGCGCGGGCGGCGGCGGCGGCGGCTGCGTCGGCAGCAGCTGCCGCAGCCTCCGCCTCCTGCCGCCGCTGCAGCTCCTCCTGCATGCGCCTCACCACCGCGGCTGGCGCCGCGGTGGCGGCCTTCTTGGCGCCCCCCTTGCCGCCGGGGGCCTCCTCGCCGGCTGCTGCGGCTGCGGCTGCGGCAGCCTTGGCGTCCTTCTCCTTCTGGCGCTTCTTGAGCTTCTTCTTCTGAGCGGCGGTGAGCTTGCTCTCGTCCGCGCCGTCCAGCGCGCCGTCGTCGCCCTCGTCGTCGCTCTCGCCCTCCTCGGCTGCAGCTGCAGCGGCAGCCTCCGCAGCGGGCGGCGCGGGCGGGGCGGCGGCGGCGGCGGCGGCGGCGGCGGCGGCGGCGGCGGCGGCGGCGGCGGCGGGGGCTGCGCCGCCAGGCTCGGCGTCGCCAGCCTGCAGGGCGGCCCCGCCTTGAGCGGCGGGGTCGTCCCCCCCAGCCGCCTTGTCCCCCTTCTTCTTGGCCTTCTTGGCCTTCTTGCCGTCGCCAGCCTTGAGCTCGCTGGGCGCCTCCAGGGCAGCCAGGATGGCGTCGATGTCGTCGTCGCCCGCGGCGGCGGCGCCGCCCGCGGGCGGCTTGCCCCCCTTGCCCTTGGGCGCGGCGGCGGCGGGCGGCTCCTTGCCCTTGGGCGCAGAGGCCTCGAACCTGGCGCGCGCCTGGGACTCGGCGGCCAGCTTGGCGGCTGCCGCCGACGCCTCCGCGCGGGCAGACGCCTCCTCGGCGGCGACGGCCAGCTCCTCCGGGCTCAGCTGCTGCTGCTCCGCGGCAGGGGGCGCCTTGGGCATGGCCTTGCCCTTCTTGGCGAAACCGAAGAGCTGCTCCTCCTCCTCGCCCGCAGCGGCGGCGGCGGCGCCAGAGGCTGGCCCCGACTCCGCCGCCGCAGCCGTCGAAGCCTTCACCTTCTTCTTGGCGAAGCTGAACACCTCGGCGGCGCCGTCGCCATCGGCGAGGCCGCCGGAGGGCTCCGCAGCCGCCGGCTCGGCAGCGGGCGCCCCTTTCTTTTTGCCACCCCCCTTTTTGGCGAAGCTAAACATCTCCTCCTCCGGGGCGGAGGCAGCGGCGGCATCCGATGCGGCCGGCGGGCTGCGCGGCGCGGGCGTGCCCACCTCCGCGCTCTCCGGCAGCTCGATGAGCACCGTCGCCTGGTCGTCTGCGCACGGCCAGCCCATCTCGACCGCGCCGCACAGCATGCCGTACGAATCCACGCCGCGCACGGACGCCTTGGCCATGATGACGCCGGAGGCTGGGAGGGCTGCGCCGATGGGCGCCAGAATGACGCGCATGCCAGGGCGCACGTTTGTGGCTCCGCAGACCACAGAGAGGGGTCTCGCCCCGCCCGCGTCCAGGCGGCACACCTGCAGGCGGTCCGCCTTTGGGTGCTTGGAGACGGAGAGAATGGCGGCCACCAGCAGCGCTGGCGGCGCAGGCGGGGCTGCCTGTCGGTCCTCCTCCTCCTCCTCCTCTTCGTCCTCAACACCGCCGCCATCGTCGTCGTCAAGCGCCGCGAAGGCGCTGAAGGCGGGCTTGCCGCCCTGCGCCTTTGACTTATTCTTCTGTGCGGGCGTAGGGGGCTAGCACAGAGGGTCAGGGGGGTGAGCGCGGACGCTTGCGAGGGACCGTGCGCGTCGCTGCGCACCTCCTCGTCGCTGTCGTCCGCCACAGCCGCTGAGGGCTTCTTGGGCGCGTCCTCGTCGGAAGACCAGTCGTCCTTGCCCTTCTTCTTGGCTTTGCTCTTGTTCGCCTTGGGCTTGGTGCTCCCAGACTTGGCCTTGCTAGCCGGCTCATCCTCGCCAGACTCGCCAGCCTCAGCCACAGCCACAGCGTCGTCCTGGTTGGGCAGTGAGGCGTCAGAGACTGCCAGCTCCCGCAGCCCGCAGCCCTAAGCTCTCGACGCTCAACGGAGCGTGATCAACGCACCTCGCTGTCCTCCTCACCGCCGCGCTTGCCCTTGGACTTGCCCTTCTTCTCCTTCTTGGTCTTGGTCTGAACGCTCTCGCTCTGAGAAGGGGAAACAGCGAGTGAGCGCTGTGAACGTTTCCAGGCACCATCCAAGGAGCCGCCTCTCGCCCGCGTGCGCAGCCAGGGAGGGCTCAGGCGGAGCAGGTGTCCCCCGGGTGCGAGATTGCGCGCGCGACGAGGCTTGGCGTGCAGCGCGGCGGCGAGCGTGTGCTTTGCGCACCTCAGTAGTCGTGCTTGTTGTCACCCTCTGCAAGCGCCGCAAGACACGCGCGTCAGTCAGGTGCAGGCACGCCAGATGCACGCCGCGCCAGCGCCTCCAAGCCAACAACGTGCGCTTCACGTGCTTCTCGCGTGCAAGCGCGCAGCCGTCGCCCTCTTGTGTGCTTCACAGTCGTCGCGCAAGCCATGCACCCCACTTGGCGTGACGTACCTCATCCTCCCAGTCATCGTCTCCGCGCTTGCCCTTCTTGGCGCCCTTCTTGGGGGCCATCCTGCGCCCTGCGCCTCGGCCTCAACAGCCACGCGCTGCGTTGGGCGTCCAGTTTGCACGCTCACAGCCGCGCTGCGGAGACGGTTTGCGCGTGGTGGGCGAGGGCGGAGGCTTCTGAGCGCGGCGGGGCGCCTGGGGGGGCCCGCCTGCAATAGATGGCTGACAATGGCGGGCGACTGCGCTCCCCTCGCCTTTCGCGTGCGGCGGCATGACTGCACTGTGACTATGCCGGTGATGCTGCCGCCGCTGCGCGCTGAGCTGGAGCGGCTTGGTTTACGCTTGAAAGTGGCGTGGCTGGAGTCATGTGAGGCACACTTGCGTGCCACTCACGCGGGCTTCGACACCATGCCGCTGGAGAGGCAGGCGCGTGGTTGAGGCCTGAGAGCAGGCCGGCGTGGCGCCCTGGCGGCCTTGTTCTGACGGCGCCGTATTGACAGGCGGAGCTAGTCTATGGCCAGTTCCTGGAGTGCGACCTCAACACCGCGGGCGCAGGCGGCCTGCCAGACGTGGAGGTGCGGCGGGGCGCGCGCGTATCAGGGCGCCGTGCACGAGAGCGGCCCACTGGCCTCCTCCGAGTTAACGCACCACGCACGCCCTGCTTCCCCCCTAGGCCATGCACGACGCACAGCTCCAGGGGCGCTTCGTGGTGCAGTTGGACGAGGTGGTAAACGTCGGCTGCGCCGCCAAAGAACGGTGCGCTTCCGGGCGGGTCGTAGTCACGTGCTGTCAGCGTGCAGCTGGCTCACGCACCGCGCCCTGGCACCCAGCTACACGTCTTCCCGCGGTGCCACCGCCTGCTTCAAGCTGAGCCTGAGCGACGGGGTTCGGCGGGTGGTCGGCTTCGAGTACCGCCCGCTGCCCGAGCTGTCGTGGGACACCACCGCGGGCACCAAGGTGGCCCTCACCAACCCCTACATGCGCCGCGGCGCGCTGCTGCTCACGCCCCAGACGCTGACGCTGCTGGGCGGCGGGGTGGCGCGGCTGGAAGGGGCGCGGCGAGCGGCTGTGGAGCGGTGGAACGCTCCCCCGGGCTCCGCGGCTCTCGAGGCGGCACGCCTCAGGCGCGCAGCAGCAGCAGCGGGATTGGCGCCCCCCGCGGGCCCGCCCGGACGGGCGCAGGCTGCATCCGCCGCAGCGTGGGCCCAGGAGTCTGGAGCTGCTGCAACCGCCGCCGCCGCGCCCAACGAGCATCCTCGCAACACATCTCACGCGCATGCGCCCCCGCCCGCGCATGCGCCCGCTCACGCCGCCGCCGCCGCCATGTGCGACTCTGAGGACGACGATGTGCCGTTGCGAGTGAAGCAGAACACGCTGCTGGGGCGCGCGCCTTCTGCCGCCCCGCTGGGAAACCACGCGGCGCATGCACAGGCGCCTGCACGCCCCGCAGCATACGCCAACGGCGGCGGTGCCCTCGCCGCCGCCTCTGCTGCGGTGTCGCGTTACCCAGCACCAGATGTTGCGATGGAGGACAGCTTAGAGTCGCTGTTCCCCCAACTCCACGCGCCCCCGGCCGCCCCGCGCATGCAGCCCGCGTCGGGTGAGCTGCAGCCGCAGCGGCAGCCGCCGCCAGCGGCGCCGCCAGAACAAGCTGCGAGAGCAGTTGTTCCCCCTTCAGCTGCGGCAGCGCTGAGCACTGGCGGCGCGGCACTGGCGGCGGCGCGCTCCTCCCCCTCTCCAGCCTTTTTGCCGGCGTCTGCGCTGATGCGGCCTCAGGGCTGTGCGGGCGGCTCCGTGGGCAGCCCCGCCTGCGGCGCGTGGGCGCGGCTAAGCAGCAGCCCGTGGACGTACCTGTCCGTGGCGCTGGCTCACCTCAGCGACGGCGCCGTGGCGGGGCCCCTGCGGGTGAGCGTGCACGGCTACATCACCCACCTGCTGTCCTTTGCGCACGAGGGGCGCACCGAGTACGAGCTGCGAGTGCGCGTCGAGGACGGCAGCGCCTCCGTCTGTGCCTGCGTAGACTCCACGCTCGTGGCGGCGGCGCTGGGCGGCGTGGCCCCCGCAGAGCTGCAGGCGCGCGCGCTGAACGACCCGGCGCTGAGGGCGCGCGTGGGTGCCTTCCAGTCTGGCTTGGCGCACAGCAGCGGGCTGCTGCTGCTGGAGCTGTGCGCGGGGAGGGAGGCGCGCCTGCTCTCCCTGCCCGCCGGAGAGCAGGAGCCGCCTGGACGGGTGGCGGACCAGGTGCGCCTGCTCCTTGCGCGCCTGCAACGCAACGCAAACGCAGGAATATGAGAGCGCACCGGACGCTGCACCAATTGCGCCAATCATACGTAATCCATTCTGGCATTCATTAACGTCTACTCATTCACGTGTTCACTCGCAGCGCTTGGCCATCCAGACGGGCACTGGCAGACCCAAAGCCTCCACCATTGCGCTCGCAACCACCGACGGCGTTGCCGCGCGCGGCGCGGTGGGCGTGCCCGGCGCAGGCCCAGCAGGCTGTGGTGTCGCGTTGGTCAGCGACGGGAGCGTCTTGAGTGTCTTCTGCGGGTCCACGCCGATTGCGCCTGGCTCCAGGTATGCGTCCTTGCCCTGCGCGAAGCCGTCGGAGCGCGCCGCCGCGGCGGACAGCAGCGCGGCGAGCTGCTCCGAAGAGGCTACGTCCTTAGGGCACAGCCCGTCAGCGGACGTCGCCAGCGGGTCGGCCCCGTGCTCCAGCAGCAGCTGCACCAGCTCCAAGTGCTTGTTGCGCGCGGCGATGAACAGCGGCGTCCAGCCGTTCACCCCCGTGGCCTCCAGGTCCGCGCCCCGGCCCAACAGGAGTCGGGCAGAGTCCAGGTACCCTTCCGCACAGCACCAGTGCAGCGCCGTCCACTCCTTCTTGTCCGCCGTCTCCACGTCCGCACCCGTGTCTACAAGCAGCTGCACCAGCGGGGCGTGCGGCAGCGCCGCGTGCAGCGGGGTGCGGCCAAACCGCCCCGCAGCTTCCATGTCCGCCCCACCCTCCAGCAACAGCCTGGCGCACCCCAGGTGGCCCCCAACGGCCGCGTAGTGCAGCGCCGTGTTGCCGTAGTAGTCTCGCAGCAGCGGGTTGGCGCCCACGCTGAGCAATGCAGCGACGCAGGGCTCATACCCCCCCTCGCTGGCGTGCATCAGCGCACGGTGCCCGCTTCCCCCCGGGTCCACGCTGTTCACCTCCTCGCCGTTCGCAATGGCGGACAAGCACCCCTGGTGCCAGCCAATGGAGGCTGCGCGGAAGAGCTGCGGTGGCGGTGCCATTGGTGAGCGCCCTTCTTGCAGGGAGAGAACCGGCTGGGCGGCGCTGGTGCGGGCAGGTACGTGCAGGGCAGGGCGGCTGAGTACAGTTTGGGACGTCCGGACTCGTGGAGGGACTGGTAGGCAGCCCCGCATCATCATGACACGACGCGCCTACAACGCTGTCCTCCCTGAGTCTCCGATGACGACGTATGAGCAGCCCGCGTCGCTGGCCAGCATCATCTTCCCGCCTGCACCGCCTGCCAGCCACTCTCTGCGCGACTCGCTGCTGTCACGGCAAGACGAGTTGGCTGCCAGCGCCCTGGGTTTGGGCCGCTTGCTTAACCTGGTGCCTCGCCAGGAGGTGCACGGCCCGCCCGTACGCTGCGCGCTGCGCTGCAGCAACGGGGCGTACCTTCGACTCAGCACGACTTCGACGGCGGAGGGGTCCCTGTCGTGGGCACTGACAGCGGACTCCGCGCAGCCCAGCGACCCCGCGTGCTGCTTCATTGCACGCAAAGGTGGGGTAGCGATGCATCTGAAGGTGACGTTAACGCATTTTGAGAGCGGACGGGTGCTGGTTGTCAATTCCGCCGGTGAGCTGACAGCAACTGCGGCTGCAGCAGCGGCGGCGGACGACTTCGCTCGCTTTCGAGTGGAGTCAGCGCCCTTCGTGGCCGGCGGCGTGACCATTCAGAGCCGCGCTGGACACTACCTCACGGCGGACAGCACCGGCTACGTGTCGTGTCGTTCGCCTCTGGCCAAGCTGCGTCAACTCTTCTTTCTGGTGGAGCCAAGCAGGGAGCAGTCGCGATGCGACGCATACCGCCAGCACTGCGCTTCGGCAAGCCAAGTGCCGCCCACGCCGCAGGCAGCGGTGACTCAGGCGGAGCCCGTCGAGAGCTCGGCTGACGCTGTGGCGCGCTGTGACGCGCAGGCGTCTGCTCAGCGTGAGCGCGCGCCCACGGCGCTCGATGAAGCGCTCGACGAATTCGACGAGGCGCCTGACGACTGGGTGCCGGTGAGCATGCCCGCTGGCACTGCGGCTGTTTGAATTGCACATGCCGTCGCACTCTGGCAGCATCTCCGCTCCTACAGTCAGAGTCCCTCAAGCCTTGTTGAGCAGCAACACCTTCAGCAGCGCCATGCGAATGTACAGCCCGTTCTGCGCCTGTCTGAAGTAGGCTGCTCTGGGGTCTGCATCCACGTCGATGGTGATCTCGTCCAGCCGGGGCAGCGGGTGCATGATGATGCCCTTCGCAGGCAACGCATCCATCACCCGCCGGTTAACGATGAACTTCCCACGGGCCGCCTCGTAGTCCTGGGGTCGGTCCACGAATCGCTCCTTCTGGATGCGGGTTTGGTAGAGGACGTCCACGTTTGCAGCAACGCCGAGCAAGTCGTCTGTCTCCGTCCATGCGACTTCCTGCTGAGTGAGATAGTCCTTGATGTCGTCCCCCATGCGCACCACGTCGGGCGCGATGAAGAAGAGCTGCACGTTGTCGAACTTGCTGAGCAGGTACGCCAGGCTGCGCACCGTGCGGCCGTTTGCAAGGTCACCCACCAAGCCAACCTTGATATTGTCCAAACGACCAACCTCCTTCAATATCGTGTACACGTCCAGCAGCGCCTGCGTCGGGTGCTGTCCCGGCCCGTCGCCCGCGTTGATCAACGGACGCACCGTCGCAGAAGCTGCTCGAGCCGCGGAGCCTGCACACGCCCGCCCGCGTCAGAGCCGCTGACGCACCACGCACGAGCAGACAGCGTCACGCGCCAGCCTGGAAGTGGCGCAGCACGATGACGTCCGCGTAACCTTCAACCGTGCGCATCGTGTCCTCAAGCGTCTCCCCCTTGGCCGCTGAACTGTATTCCCCCGCGCTCTCAGTGGTGAGCACAGTGCCTCCCAGGCGCCGCATCGCAGCCTCAAAGCTCAGGCGCGTGCGCGTGCTGGGCTCGTAGAAGAGCGTCGCCATGATGTATCCCTCAAGCACTCGCGCAGCCGGCGTCTGACGCTGCACGCGCTCCATCTGTTGGGCCACGGCGAAGAGCTCCTCCATCATGGGCCGGTCGAACTGCTGACTGTCCACACAGTTGCGCAGCTTTGGGGGGAAGGTGTCAGCAGCGCAGGCGGGAAAAAGCGTGAGGGCGCACCAGGCGCAGGCTCTGCAGGCCGGAGGTGGCTGCGGCTGCGGCTGAGGAGGACGAGGCGCGGGGCGCGAGGGGCGCGACGCGGTGGCGGAGACGCAGCAGCGGCATGCCACTGGCACTCCCAGCCAGCTGTCGAGCTGTGCGCCTCCCGCAGGCGGGCAGGCTGGCGGTCGCGTGCAGCTGCGCCATGGGCTCAGCGGAGGCAGGAGTGCGCCCCGTCGAAGAGAGAATTGCATCCAGTGTTGTGCGTCAACCAAATACTGTTATGTATGTACCAACAATGACTCCGCCCGTCGCTGCTGCGGTGGCAGAGGACATGGGTCCCCAGCACTGTGAGCCAGCGAGCTCGGTCAACGCTCCCTGGGTGCGCATCGAGGATCTGTGCGGAAGCGGGACGTGGTCTGGCACAGTGGCTGGGAGCGCCTGCGCAGCCTTTGCGGAGCAGAGCGGATGCGATGAGCAGAAGGGCTCTCCGCCGCGCGTCTGCGATCTGCTCCAGTTTCCAGAAGAGGATGGATCCAGTGTGGTTATTGCCGAAGCCAACGCCAACGGACCAGGACCTGCCTTCCTCATCACACAGCTCCTGGGCAGCGGCGGCTTCGGTGCGCGCCAGGGCGGCGCTTGGTCGGGAGGGAGCAAAGCGTCTCGCGTGCGTCAATCCTTCAGAACTGCTGCCCTGACGCGCCCGCTGCGCTGCGCAGGTACCGTCTACGCGGCGGAGGTACTGCACAGCGGCAGCAGCGGCAGCGTTCTGCTGCCAGTTGGCACGCGCGTCGCTCTGAAGCTGGACGTGGAGGCGGAGCTGTCGGAGCCGGACAACCCAGCCACGCTGCTCCCCTCTGCGCGCCCACACACGCGCCTGCAGGACCTGCGCGCCGGCTGCGTGCTTCGCGAGGCGCACGCCTACGCGCGCCTGCACAGCTCAGGGCGCCCCACCGTGCAGGGTGCAGGTCTCGCATCGTCGCTCCTGGTGCCAGCGTTCAGCTTCCCGTTCGTCACCGAGCAGCGAGTGATGCACCCGCGCATAAAGGATGCTTCGTGGCAGGTGTGCTATGCGCTGGCGCTGCCGGAGCTGGGCCGCTCTCTGCACGAGGCGCAGCGTGCCACGTGGAAGGGCGGGCAGCCCCTCACGCTCGCCCGGGCATGCGCGCTGGGCGCCTCCATGCTGGACTGCCTGCAGCGGGTGCACTCCCGCGGGCTGCTGCACTGTGACGTGAAGCCGGAGAACTTCCTGGAGGAGCGCAGCGGGGAGAAGGAGAGCTCCGGCTCGCCTCCGTCGTACGGCCTGGTGCTCATCGACTTCGGCCTCGCCCTGGAGTGTGACTACGCCCACGTGGACCCGGCGCAGGGGGGACATTTCTGGGGCACGCCCGCCTACGCCTCGCAGCGCCAGGTGAAGGGAAAGCGGCTGTCCTTCCGCGACGGTGCGCATCGGACCTCCACTCGGGCACTCCCTTTGCGGCGCAGACTTCCACCCGGCCTCCGAAGGAAGCACAGATCTAGGCCTCTCCGCTTTCCCAATTGCCCAATCCCTCTCTCCCCTCCTACTCTCTCACGCCCCCCCGCAGACTGCGAGGCTGTGTTCTACGTGGTGGCGGAGCTGGCAGCAAACGAGGAGCTGCCGTGGGCGTTGGAGCCTGAGGACGAGCCGCCCGAGGACGAGGCGAGCTGCGGGGGCGCCCCATCAGCCCCTGGCGACGACGCATTCACACGTGCGCCCCTGACAGCCTCTGGCGACTCGATGCGCGCGCGCGATGTGCTGACGATGGGTCGTACCCTGCCCTGGCTGTCTGCTCCGCGTGTGCAGGCACTCTGGAGCGGCGCCGGAGCTGGAATTACGCGCCCTTCATCCGCGCGCAGCCACCTCCCCTGCAACGCCTGTGGCGTGCGGTGCATGAGCTGGGGTACAATGAGATGCCGGACTACGGACTGCTGAAACGTGCGCTCTGTTGCGGCGAGGCGCCGAGCACCATTTCATCTGCAGCGCCGCTGGCCGTGGAGGAGAGTGGGTGCAAGGAAGACACCTGCAGCAGCTCGCCCGGGGGCTGGCCTCCAGCGAAGTGCCCGGCGAAGCATGACTCTGACGTGGAGCGCGCGATGAAGCGCGTGCGCGCAAAAAAGGAGTGACCGCGGGAGCCGATGACTGCGCTGCGTGATTCGAAATTGCATATGGAAAGATTTGAAGACTCCAGGGAGGCTGTGAGAAGAGCGTAGACGGAGGCGCCTGCCTCTGGGCCTGGTCAGCACCTTGACCCTCTGCCTCGTCAGCATGGGCACTCACTCTGCGCTCCGCCGGCGATATCCCGCTGGCACCACGATGGGTGGCCAGCCAAGCCGCCTGCAGGACAGCGCAGCGTGCTCGAGCGGTGAGGCTGTGAATCGCGACAAGGTTGCGCTCTTCGCATTGGTCCATTTCATCCCCTCTTCTCTGGGCCTTCTGAGCAAGACGCTCACCTTCGGCGTGGGCTACGGCCTGGCTGTGGCCTTCGGGGGCCTGTTCAGTCTCTTTGGGGCCCCCAGCAACCTCCCTGCCCCTTTGACCCTTCAGGCGCTGGGTGCCACAGCGCACGGCGTTCGCCTGGCTTCATACCTCTTCTCGCGGCAGATGCGCGGCAACATGCCCAAGCGCGCGCGCCCTCATGAGCGCGACCGCGACCGGGATGTCAGCCCGGGTGAGCGCCTCCGACGCTTGCCGCTCATCGCCGGCTGTGCGGCACTCTACAGCTGCATCACCTCGCCCGTGCTGTTCGCCACCAGCCATCCGGTGAGTCGCGCGGAGGCTGTGCAGTGGGCCGGGGTGGCTCTGCAGTGGAGCGGCGTGCTGTTGGCCGCCGCAGCAGACTGGCAGAAGTCGGCTTACAAGCGCAAGCACTCTGCGGCGCACTGGGTGGACCAGGGCCTCTACACGCGTGTGCGTCACCCAAACTACCTGGGGGAACTGATGGTGTGGACCGGGGCCTACCTGGCAGGCGCCCCCTCCTTCCAGGGCGGCGGGGAGTGGGCAACCGCCACGCTGGGTCTGCTGAGCGTGTGGGCGACGATGCTGCACAGCACGCGCCACCTGGAGGCGAAGCAGCGCGACCGCTACGGCTCGCAGGAGGCGTACCATCGCTACGTGGCGGACACTGCGGCGCTGCTGCCCGCGCTGCACATCCCGGGGCTGAAGATGCTGCCGTGAGCGCAGGGTGGACCAAGGACACAGGGAACGGGGCAGGGTTTGCACACAACGAACTCAGTTCGCATCATGCATGACAGTCGTCTTTCCGTCTCTGAGCCTCTCTGTGGTGAGCGTGTGTGCGCGCAGTGTCACACACTCGTGGCGGGTGGGGCGCTTCTCACAGAGGGTCTCTGCTTGCTGGCGTCTCCTATAGCCGCCCAGTGTTCTTCTCGGTCGGCGTCTCAGTCACTCGGTGCGCAGCCGCTTGGCATCCTGCTCCTCATCCTGGTCCTCATCCTGGTGCTGCTCCTCCTCCTGGTTCTGCTGAGGCACAGCCACCGCCGGAAGCACCTGTGGGGGCGCCTCCGGCTGCTCCTCGTGCGGCGGGGGCAGAGGCTGCTCCGCCGCCGCCGCCGCGACGGCCGCCGCCAGGTCGTGCGCCACGGCGCGCGACTCGAAAAGCTTGGGCGCCTCCGTGCCGTCTTTGGGGATGGCCTTGATGAGCACCAGCCGCCCAGCTGGCACGCCGCCGGTGGACTGCTGCAGCCTCACCGCGCCCCTGTAATGCCATTCCTCCTCCTCCGCGTGCCAGAATGTCTCGAACGGCTCGCCGGTGAGCGCGCAGTTGGGCTGCGCCTCGTCCACTGGCAGCGACGCAGCCGCCGCCGCCGCCGCCGCCGCCGCCGCCGCCGTCGCCGCCGCCTCCTGCGCGTCAAAGAAGGCGCCCGCCGCGTCCGGCTCATCGCCCAGCGAGGCGGAGCCGGCCACCCAGTCGTCGTAGGAGGCGAAAGCGCGGCGGCTGAGGCTACGCCCCTCCCTCTCCCGCTTCTTCTGCAGGTACTGCAGATCCAGGTGCGCGCTGTACGCAGCCGGATCGCTGAAGCGGCGGCCCGTGGCGGGGCACTGCAGCGGCTGCTCTGCATACAGCTCAGACACGACTCCCGTCCAGGAGCCCCGCAGCGCCTCCCCGTTCAGCTCCAACGCGGGCGACGCGACGCTGGCGCCCGCGCGATGCGCCTGCTGCGGCTGCGCCGAGCCGTGCTCCCCGGAATGGGTCGCGGGTGCCGTGAGCGCCCCGCTGGCGATGCCTGCCGCCAGGCCCTGCAGCAGCGAGGCGAGCGAGGGCGGCGGCGCGCCGGCTGGAGGCGCGGGAGGGGGCGCCATCCAGGGCTGCATTGCCATGTGCTGCTGCGCGTAGGGGGGAGGTGCGAGTTGTTGCTGGTGCGAGAAGACGGCTGGCTGCTGCATCGCCGCGCCGCCCGCGTGCTGCACATACATCATCATGGCAGGCGGAGGGGCACCCGGATACGAGTCGAGTTGGCCCTGAGCGAGCGGAGCGGTGGGCTGTCCGTACACGTGCTGTGGCGCACCGGCCATAGGCCCACCATACATTGCGGCACCATACCCCATGCCTAGGCCAGCTTGCTGCGCAGGCGCCATCGGCGGCGCGCCATACCAACCGCCCACCATGGAGGGCTGCTGCTGCTGCGGCCAGACGTTTGACTGCGGCACCGCTGACGCCCACTGCGCAGCCTGCGGAGCGCCCCAGCTGGGCGGTGGCGGCGCAGGCGGTGCTTGGAGCGCTTGCAAGTGGCGATCAATGGCTGTGTAGACCTAGAGAGACCGACAAGTGCGTGTCAGAAGCTGACGATACAACTCGGAGAGCTGCTTGCGCTAAGCGCGGACTCGCAAAGCCACGCCCGCACAGCCTGTTCTCTGGAGACATCTCTCGCGTGTGGACGCGGGTGACGAAGGCTCGCGAGACAGGGCGCCCCAGGCTCGTGCGGGGGCTGCAGCGAGCGAGCGCATCCATGCAAACAACACTGCGCGCCAGAACGCCACAGGCGCGGCGCCCGGTGGGCGGCGTGTGCGCACCGAGGGGAAGAGGGCCTTCCAGGTTGCGCGCAGGTGCTCCAGGCTGGTGCGTCCGGATGGGGAAGCGCTCTCGAGCGTGCGGACGTACACCTCCGCCAGGTTGCGCTCAAACAGCGCCGCGTAGACGGGCCGCAGGTTCTTGGCCACGCTGTCCAGCAGATACAGCGCGGGCAACTTGTACTCGGGAGAGGCCTGGGGAGGGGAGAGTGTCAACAACCCTAGGTTCCAGGGAACCGTCCTTTACCGCCTCGCGCCGCACGCCCACAGCCCAGCCGCGCGTCCAGCCGAGCGCCACGCGCGCCCGCCACGCGCGCAGGCTGCAGGGAGGCTGCCTGAACGAGCCCAGAGACGAGGGACGCACCGTGCGGATGTGCTTCTCAATGGCTGCGGCAACGTTTGCGGCCGCCACTGGTCCGTGCGCCTTTGCAATCTCGCCCGCGATGATGGTGAGGTTGGTGATGACCGGCTTGCTGTTGAATGTGAGCTCCTGCAGACCGTCCACGTATTGCTGAATCACCTGTCCCAGCACCGCCGCGTTCGCCATCACGCCACAGTATTGCCAAGCTTTACGCACGCATCAGAGAAGCAACAGGCCGGCGGCGGGCGCACGGGTGTAGATTTTCACAATATTGCACGACCATGGGCGATTCGGCGTATTTGGCTGGATGTCGAACCGCTCTAACCGTCTAACGCTTATGTAATGGACGCCGCGGTGCCTCGCGGCGTGGGCGGTGACGAGAAGTTGGCGGCTGTAGCGTCACTCATCGTGTCCGCGCTGCAGCGTTCGTCTCAGCGCCAAGGCAACGCTGAGGTGTGCGAAGAGCCTGCTCTGTTTGCCGACGCGTTGCCGCAGCAGCTGCTTGATGAATCGCACGCGGAGACGCTGCGCAGCGGCGGGGTTGTAGTGCTAGAGGACTTCCTGCAGAGGAGCGCCCATCCCGAGGCAGCAGCGACACTCCTAGACGACTTGCTTCTCTTGCACGCAACAGGGCGCATGCAGCTCAGCCCGCAGGCGTTGACCGGCGCCCGTGGAGACCGTGTCGCCTGGCTCAGCGAGCGCGAGGCTGCGGCACTGTCGCTGCCTTCACTCGCATCTGCCATCCGTACGCTCAAGTCTGCCGCGGCACAGCTGAATGCACACTGCGGCATGCGGTTGGTGGTGCCAGCACGGGCCCAGGTAGCGTCGTACGACGGGGATGGGGCCCACTACCGGTGCCACTGGGACAACTGCCGCGGCGGCAGCAACCGGCGAGCAATGACGCTGGTCACGTACGCGGCACCGGACGACTGGAGCGAGGGCGACGGCGGGGCGCTGCGGTGCCACACGGGCGCGCCCGCCTGCCCCGAAGACGAGCAGGACGCGTCGAGTTTGAAGGCCGCCGCCGCACAAGGTCAGCAGCCTCTGTGGCCTTTCGTAGACGTTCAGCCGCGAACCGGACGCCTGGCGCTGTTCGACTCGAAGCAGCTGCTGCACGAGGTGAGGCCGTGCTGCCGCCAGCGCTGTGCTGTGACGCTGTGGGCTTTCGATATCGATGCGTTGACCGCTGAAGTGTAAGTCTCATAGGTAGTCTTGATACATACGCCCACAAACGACACGCACTGCGGCAACACTTGGTACCAAATGAGTCCACGCTCACGCGCACGCTAAGATGACAAATCGCAGGCCCTGGAGGTCGTAGGCGTCGGCCAATCATTTGGTCGGGCGACGTGGCTCGCCGCGACAGTCGCCACGTCATTCGCGCCTCGCACCCTCCGCAAGCCTGTCTCACAACAGCTCACTTGCCAGCGTTGCCTGTGCTTGCGAGAGCGGCCTTGTGTTCACAGCGAAGCCGCGCGAGCGCACTCTCGCTCCTGGGCCTCCACCGCCTGCGCCTCCGCTCGGGCTCTCTCGCGACCGCCTGTGGGTGCTGTAAAGTTGCTGAAGTGCTCGCTGCTCTTCGCTGTGCGCGCAGGCTGCACGGGGCTGAAGTCAGCGCTAACCTTGCCTGCCTCGCGCCCACTCTCGCGTCCTGCTGCGCTGCCGCGCGACGCATTTGAGAGCCGCGCTCCGCTCAACAAGGATGTCTGAGGCTGCCTTGGCTGCTCAGACTGCCGAGAACGCCGCGCTCAACGCTCGCTGCGCCGCCAACCCTCGCGAGGCGGCCAACTACGCGGCGCTCCTGCGCCGCGCTCCACGTGCTGAAAAAGAGCACAGGCTCTTTAACAGTGCGCTTGACAATCATGCCACGCTGGTGAGGCTGCTTCTCGCTGACGGCCTATCTCCGAGCACATCCGACCCTGAGCAGGGGAACCTCTCGGTGCTGCACTTTGCCGCCCAAAGTGGATCGATCAACGTAGTGCGCCTCTTGCTGGAGGCTGGAGCTGACGTCAACAGCCTTGCTAACTTGGGAAGTACGCCTCTCCAATCCGCAATCACCCACGGCAAGCTCGCTTGCGCACGCGAGCTCATTCCGTACACGGACCTACGCAGCTATAGCGCCGATGGCAAAATTGTGCTGCATGACAGCATCATCGCCAACCAGCCCGAGATCTTCAAGCTGCTGCTGCCCCCCTTCGCAGATGACATCGACGTGCGCTCCATCAAGCAACGCCCCCCGGATGACCCTGACGGTCCGTACAACCACACGCCATTACAGCTCGCCTGTCAGGGTGGATATCACGCCATGGTGAAGGCCCTCTTGGCTGCGGGGGCCTCGCGGACAGCGCAGAACAACACTTCGGTCTCCTGCCTCCACGCCGCCGCTCAAGGGGGGCACCTGGCCTGTGTGACGCTGCTCATTGGGCGCCCTGAGAACCAAAAGATGAGCCCTGCAGAGATTGACGTGCGCGAGTCGCTGGGGCGCACTCCGCTCTTCATGGCAGCACGTTTTGGTCACCGCTACTGTTGTGCTGCGCTGCTCGCTGCCGGCGCTGATCCGGCTGCCGCCATGCCTTCTGGGCACACGGCGCTGGATATTGCGAAGTATTACCACCCGGGAAACCAGGAGCTGATCGAGTTGCTGGAGTGCCGCGGCGGTGGCCCGGCGCCGCTCCTCTGCGCCGGCTGCGGCGCCTCCGACAAGCGCCTCCGCGCTTGCTCAGCATGCGGGTCCGCGTCCTTCTGCAGCGCAGCGTGCCTGGCTGAGGCGTGGACCATGGGCACGCACAAGGCGGAGTGCCAGCGCATCCAGGCGGAGAACGAGGAGAAGGCTCGCAGCCTTATCACCTTCACTTAGACAAAGACGTCACGCCTGCGCCGCCCTAGACAATGCATGCAATCAACAGCCGCCTGGCCGTAAGTGAGATGTCATTTTCGAATGAAGAGTCGAACACTTTAAGAATCGTCCAGCGCCCTCGCTTCCTGTTCCCTCCTGTCCTCCACCTGAAGCAGATACGCCAGCGCAGCGCCTCAAACTGCCAGCGGTTCGGCACTGCCAGCGCACGTCTCCCAACCCCTGCGCAGCCGCCCCTGCCTCGCTGTTCCCGCTGCTCCAGTTGCTGCCATGGCTGCCGTGGCCGTCCCTCCGCCCGGCACTGTGCGCTGCGCGCGAGCGTTAACTGGCGCACGGTCCCGCGTGCGGGCCTCCGCTTGCGCGCCGCCTGCGCCTCCGCGCCGCGCCGCTGCCGCGTGGCCGCCCCTGCGCCGGCATGGTGCGCCCTGTGGCTCCGCGCTGGCGCCCCCTCGCGCTGGCTTCAGCTTCTCCCAGTCCGTGGCTGACGGCACGCTGACTTGGGACTCTGGAGGCGGCCCCTGGACCCCCAATGGCGGCGGCGGTGGAGCCGCAGGGGGAGGCGGCGGGGGGCGTGCGCCTGGCGACGGCAGCGACGGTGGACAAGTGCGCAGCTATGCATGGACGTGGCTCGCTGCTCTCCTCCTCCTCGCCGCCAAGTCCCTGGTTTGCTGGTGCAGCGAGGATCCAAAGGCCGCCGCCACCAACATTGACCTGGGCTTTCTCACGGCCATGGCGCTCCTGGCCGCAGCCTCGCTAGGTGCATCACCGCTTGGAGCCCTACGCATGCCGCTGCTGCAGCTCACGCTGGCGCACATCTGCCTCGAGATGGGCTTCTACGGAGTGCTACTCAACGCCATCGACCCGTCAGCCGCATACCGCATGTCGCCGGAGATGTGGCTCCACCACGCCGCGGTAGCACTGGGCGGCGTTCACACGCTGGCGGTGTGCGCGCGCATAGGCTCCGGGGTGTTTATCTGGGTGGCCACGCAGCTGATCGTGACCGAGATCACAACTTTTTTGCCAGTTGCGTTCCACCAAGCAGTGAAAAACCGGCGCATGAAGGGCGCGAGGAGCGTGGTGCTTGGCGTGCTCTTTCCCAGTGCCTTCGTGCTTCGAATGGTGCTCTCCGCACGCGTGCTGCTCAACTACGCCTCGGCGGTGCGCGCGGTTGGCGGCGTCGCGGCGGTGCCACTGTGGTGGGTCAGCGGCACAACCAGCGCAGTCATCGTGGCCCTGAACGCGTTCTGGACTTGCAAGATCTTGGCGGGGGGTGCAAAGGCGATGCTCAAAAAGCGCGAGCGACTTGACAGAGAGGCGAACCTCTTCTCCCACGCTTCAGAAGCTGCCGTCTACTCTGAGCTCGCGGAGAGCAAGAAACGCATACCACGCGGCGCACAAGCAGCGACGCAGCGGCGATGAGGCGAAACATAGGTATAGTTCTATCGATCTTAAAGAGCTGCCGCGAGAGCTTCTGCTGCATGCACTCGCAAGTGCAGCGTCCCCAGTGCCTCGCCCTGCGCGTCGTGCAGCTCCAGCTCAGCATCTCGTCCGTCTCCGTCGCCGCGTCTCAAATCATCAAACGTGAATTTTGTAAAGCCCACCGCTCCGCCGTCAGCTACTAGAACCACTTGGAGCGCGGAAGCGCTGCCGCCCTCCGCCATTGCGCTGCGCAGCGCCGCCGCGGCTGCCGGGTAGCTGCCGGCGCCCACGGGGTAGCTCTGCTCGAAGGTGAAAGGCAGCAGTCCATCGGGGAGCATGGCGACCCGGTCAGTGCGCTGGTCCTCCTCAGCAAACACCTCCGACAGGAAGTCAAAGACCAGCCAAAAAGCTGTGCGCGACGCCCACACCGCCGGCTGGCGCAGCTGCACATGCGAGAGGGCGACGGTGACGCTCGTGGTGTCGTCCAGCAGCTCTGCGGGCGGACCGCCCTCGTCCTCCGCAAACTCGCGCGTACCAGACGCCACCGGCGGCGGCGGCGGCGGCGGCGATGGCGGCGGCGGCAGCGGGCGCGCCGGCGCGGGCGCGGACGGCACAAACTCGAAGGAGGTGCGTCCCTGGCGCGTGGCATCAGCGGTGGCAGTGCCTCCCGCAGCCGGGGCCATCCACTCGAAGGGCGGCAGGGAACGGTAGAGGCGCAGCGCGTCCGAAATGGGTTTTAGCAGCCGCATGGAGAGCGTCAACGTGCCGATGACGTCACCGTTGGGTGCCCGGAACTGCTCCAAGTGGTGCTCGCCCGCGCGCGCCGGCGCCGCGTCCAGGATGCGGCGCAGCGGGAACGCCAGCGCGCCCAGCGTGCGGAAGTCCAGGCCGTGTGCCACGTTGAGGTCGACGCGCAGGCAGTCGAGCTCCATGAACTGGATGAACATGGAATCCACGAGAACCACAAACTCGTATGTCTGCGCCACGGACGCCGCGAAGCCAGCCACCAGCGGCGTGGCCTGCGTCTCGTGCTCGAAGAAGTCGACGGTGAGGAAGGTGGTTGGCTGCTGCTCGCCGCGCAGCGCCGTGCGCTCCAGGGTCAGCTCATGCACCGTCAGCTCCAGGATGTTTTCCCCTGGGCCCAGCCCGTAGTCCTCGTCCACGCCCGCGGCGGCGTCGGCAGGCTCCGGCGTGGCAGGAGGGAGAGCCTCGGTCAAAGCCGCCGCCGCCGCCGCCGCAGCAGCAGCAGCCTGGTGCGCGTCAGCCTGCGCCCGCTCCCGCTCCTGCGCCGCCTCCTCGCGGGTCAGGGCGGCGGCGGCGTCCGCCTCGTCCGCCTGCGCGCGCGCCAGCTGCGCCTCGGCGTCCGCCCCGGCGGCGGCGGCGCGCGCCAGGGCCAGCTCCTCCCTCAGCTCGCCCAGCTGCGCCAGCAGCAGGCCCGCCTCCTTCTCTCTGGCGGCCAGCTGGGCAGCCTGCGTGCCCGCCAGCAGCGACAGGCGGCCCCGCTCCTCCTCAGCCTCCGCCCACTCCCGGCCGCCCACGGGCAGCAACGGCGGCATGGAGGCGCCCGCATGCTGCTGCTGCTGCGGCGGCGGCGGCGGGGGCGATGGCGATGGCGGGGATGTGCGCAGGAGGTCGAGGGCCTCCTGGGACGCGGCAAGTTCCACTCTCAGCCTGGCGGCTGCTGCCCTGAGGGCCTCCCGCTCCGCCCGCACCGACCGGTAATCCTCCCCCGGCTGTGGCGGCGCGCCCTGCACCGCCGCCTCGGCGGAGCATCCGTACAGGAGCAGCAGGCGGCGCGCGTCAGCCAGGCTGCCCTCTGCGACGGCTCGGCCGCGCGCAGACTCCGCCAGCGCCGCGCGCGCGGCGCGCAGCTCCGCGGCGCGGCTGGGCGCGGCCAGGGCGGCGCCCAGGTGCGCCTGGTTCTCCGCGGCCAGCTCGGCGGCTTCGCGGCGCGACTGCGCCAGCAGCGCCTCCAGCTCGCCGCACCTCGCCCCCTCAGCCTGGCAGCGCGCCTCCTCCCTGCCCAGCCGCGCCGTGGCGGCCCGCTCCGCCGCCAGACGCGCGTGGGTCGCCTCCAGCTGACGCAGAACGGCGGCGTGGTTCGCCTTGAAGGCTGCCAGGGACGCGCGCTCAGCCTCCAGCGAGCGCTCCGCGCCGCCGCAGCGAGCCTGCGCGCTGCTCAGCTCGTCGCGCAGCCGGGCGGACTGGGCGTGCGCGCGCGCGAGGGCGGACGCCTCTGCGGACGCCCCTTCCTCGTGCACAGCCGTACCCCCCCCCGCAGCCTCAGCCGCCGCGCGCTCCTCCGCCAGCTGTCTGCGCAGCTCGAGGACGTCCTCGCGCGACTCGCGCAGCGCGATGCGCAGAGACTGAGCTTCCGCCGCCGCTGCGGAGGGCGACGCGGCATCTTCGTTGCCGCCGCCGCCGCCGCCGCCGCCGCGCCTGTCCTCCGGCGAGGGCGAGCGCTGCCCCTGGAGCGAGCCGCTGGAGCGGGGCACGCGCACCTTGCCGGCTGCGGCGGCGGCAGGGGCGCCGCCGACTGCTCCTGGCGCCGCCTCGCTGACTGCCGCCTGGCGCATCAGCGCCCGGTTGTGCTCCGCCAGCTGGGATGCGATGCCCACGGCGCTCTCCAGGCGCGCCGCCAGCGCGCCAGCGTCCTCGCCCAAGGTGACCCCACTGCCGCTGCCGCCGCTGGAAGGACACCCGGGACGTGCCATCCGCGCGGCGCGCAGCGCCAACGCCAAGCGCGCCTTGTGTCCCTGCGAGCGAGCGCGAGCGCTGTGTGTCAGCCGAGTCACGGAGTGCGTGGCGTGCCAGGACCATGCAGACGCGGGTGCCTAAAAGGGGGGGAGGGGGCGTGCCTTGGCCTCCCTTGACGCGGCGCAGCACGCCTCGCGCTCGCGGGCCAGACGCCGCTGCAGCTCCGCCGCCGCCACCACCAGCTCCGCGTTGCGCTGAGAGGAGAGAGAAGGGAGAGGGGATGGTTCAGCCAGGGTTGACCGCACGCACTGCGGTGGCGGTGGGCACGCACAGCCTCCGCCTCGTAGAGCTGCGAGGCGCCCGGCGGCGCTCGAGGGCCGTACTGTCGGCCCAGGGTGGCCTTCTTGGCATTTTCCTGCGCCTGAGACAGGCTCTTGCAGAGCCTGCGCACGCGGGGTCGACGCGCGTGTCAGTTCACCGCTGCGCAGCACGCTGCGCCGGCGCCGGGGCGCACAGCTTATTTTCTTCCTCCACAGTCTGCAGCTGGCGCTTGAGCCTCAAGTGCTCGGCCTGTGGAAAGAAAGGAAGGCGCCCCAGGGCTGCTGTGAGTCGTGGGCCGCGAGCGTCAGTCGCTGGGCGGACGGACCTCCAGGCTGAGGAAACGGTCCTCGTCGTACGTGCCCAACGCGGCGGGTGGAGGGGGCAGCGCGGGCGCGGTGGTGGCGCGCTTAGGCGGCGGACCAGCGGACGGCCTCGTCTGCACTGAAGACGCGGTGCGCGGACGTTCACCCGCTCGAGGCGCGCCGGCGCCACTGGTGCTGCGTCCGCGCGCCTCCAGGCGATCTTTGAAGCCTTCGGGTTGCGCTGCCATCCACCGCAACTCCCAGTCAACTCCAGGGCAAGGCAGACGCAGCTCACTGCACCAGCCTGCTCAGCGGCCACCGTGCGTCAATGAGGCTTATGCGGTGTCACGCAGAGGTCGAAGGCGCGATCAGATTGAAGAACGCGGAAGTGCATGCGCGACCGACGCCGACGCGCACCGTAAAACAAAGATGCGCACTCGTCATCCTCCCGGTCGCACCGTATTTTGACTTACTACTGCCGCGAGCCTGCCAGCGCGTTGATTATCAGCCTGTGGACGGCGAGCTGTGAGCAGAACAGGGGGGAGACGGCTGAAGTCCCGCGGCGTGGGGCCAAGCCGCAGCCGCGCCGGGATGACGAAGAAGGCTGTGGAGAGGCTCTGGGTGAACCCCAGGTGCGTGTACTCAAGCGACCTGCACGGCTGGAGGGTGCGCGTGCCGCTGACCTAACCTGGTTGCGCTCCGCTCTTCTCTCTACGCCGCAACAGAGCTATGAAGAAGCGCGTCATGCCCTGCTACAACGACATGCTTCAACTCATGTCCTGCTTCAAGGCACGCTTGCGCCTGGCTCAGCACGAGCCAGTGGCTGACGACGTGTTTCGCCCGCGCAGAAGAGCAACTTCGAGGATACCAAGTGCGCGACGGAGATCAAGGCTTTGAACGAGTGCATGGCGCTCCAAGCAAAGGCGCCAAAGGAGGTGAACACCATCAACCACCACCTGCAGCGGCTGGCGCGAGGCGGCTCGCGGTGATGCTGCGGAGCGGACACCGCTAACATGCACCGCGTTCGCGTTTCACGAGTGGTTGTCAGCTGAGACGAGTGCCGTGGCGGCACTGTCGGTCGCGCCAGGCGGCAGGAGCGTCTGACGCACCCCGCGCGGCCTCTGCGGGGCGGTGGGCGCAGGCGTGCCGCCCCAGCTGTGTCTCCTCTCCTGCTCCTCCTCCTCGTCGTCAGCCTCCGCGCCGTCTGCAGCACGCTGCGCGCGGCGCGTTTTCCGGAACTGCCTCATCTTTTGGAGCGGCGCCAGAAAGACGGTGCCCAGCACCGCGCTGCCCGCGTTCTGCACGCCATCCACGAGCGTGTCTGCACCAAAGTGCACCTGACCCACCATGTTGTGCCCGACGTCGCTCCAGTCGAACACCGTGGCCAGGTTGGCCCACACCGAGCGCGGCGCGCCCTGCTGCGCGCCGTCGCTCCAGAACTCGCGGGCGCTGAAGGCGTAGCTGTGGGCCAGCGCAAAGAAGAGCATTTCGCAGCAGATGACGAAGTTCTGGATTCGCGTCGCCAGGAACGCTGGGTTGTCCTCCCGAGGGTGCAGCACCTGTTGCACCACGCCAGCCTTGATGCCCGCTGCCACTGCGATGCCCTGCCAGTAGGTTGCGAACACCACCCCCTTGACGCACAGGAACTTGGCAAGCACCTTGATGCCCGCCAGGTCCCTCCAGGCCACGCGGTACAGCATCACCAGGCAGTACAGCGCCCACCCCTGCGACAGCGAGTTCAGCGTCGCCAGGTACACGTAGGCTTTCTGGGGGCTGAAGTCGCCGGGCGAATACAGGTGCAGTGGCGTCAGCACGAAGCCAAGCAGCGCGGTGATAGGGCGCACGACCACGTAGTTGAGCACGCCAGCCTGCACGCTGCGAATGAAGGGCGTGCCCATCGGCCATGGAGGCAGGCAAAAGTTCATGGGCCAGATGTGGGGCAGCGGCTGCTTGGATGCGAGCAGTTCCGGGTAGGAGGCAAACGACAGGTTGGCGTCCATCTCCAGCCACGTCAGCACAAACCAGGTAAAAGCGTAGATGGTGAGCGCCTCGTACAGCTCTCGCACGACGTCTACGTACGGGCCCAGGATGGGAAAGGCGAGCGACGTAAAGCTGGCCAGTGCGTAGATGGGCACCATGAGCAACACGCGCACCACCTGCTTTTGCAGCGCGGGGCGGGTATAGTTGACATAGTGCTGGAAGATCTCGCTGGCGGAGATGAGCACGGCGGCGGCTGCAAAAGTGCCCGCGATGGCGAGGACCCCCGAGTAGTTGCGGCTCTCCACCAATAGCCAGATGCAGATGGCCACGGCTGCGAGGCCCACGAAAGCTGTGAGCAGGCCACAGCCGATACGCAGCGCCAGCCTGCGGCGAAGGAGCCTGGGGAGGGTCTCAGAGCTGAGACAGAGGTCGAGAAAGAGACGCCAGGCGAGAGCGACGCTGAAACGCACCGTCGCCTTGATCGCAGCGCGTCCACAGAGGGCAGCGGCGTGTTGGTGGCTGCGCTCTCTGTGCTCCACAGAAGGTCGCCGTGAGCATCGCCTTCCTCGTCCGAAGGGCAGGCGCCCACGGACATGGCGCTCTCTGGACGAGGAGCTACGCTGGTGGTGCTGCCTGCACTCGCGCCAGCATCGTCGCTCTGCAAGCGCGAGGGCGGTGGCTCACCAACGGGTTCGGGACTCATCGGAACGGGTGAAGACATTGCGTGTTCCCAGCCAGGTGCAGCGCAGCTTGCAGCAGGGAGTGAAGCCCGTGTGAAGCCAACACGCGGAGGTGGAGAGAGAGGCAGCGTTTTTGGTCGTACAAATCTGCATTCGCTTCGCCCTCCGCTGGTCTGTTTTCTCATCTCCAAACACCTCCACATGGCACCCACGGTGGATTATTCGGAGCTCACTGCAGCGTTCGCCAAGACCAAGACGACGGAGCAGCTGGCGCAACACTTTGGCGGCACTGAGCGCGGAGTGAAGGCACGCACATCGGGGCTAACCATCCTTTGATAGCCGTCGCTGACTCTCGTACAGATGTTCTGCAGCAAGAATGGCATAACCCGCACGCTGAACCACGTGAAAGACTCTGCGGGCAAGTGGAAGGACACCTGAGCAGCCCGGCCCACCATCTTCAAGGAGGCCGCGCAGCAAGCACGCGCGCGCCAGAGACAGAGCGAAGAGTGTCATACGACTGTCTCTCGAGCATTGTGCGCCCGCCCAGCCCTCGTGAGCCACAGGCGACAGACGGAAGGGAAGAGAGCAGACAACGGAGGGGCGGGAAGGGTTGCTGCTGCGCGCCCAGCGCGCCCGACGCGCCATCCGCGCGCGGGCGCGACTGTCACACACCTGGAGCGCGTGTGCCGTGCCAGGCTGGCGGCGATATGCGCAGGTGGTCGCCCACTTCCTAGCGGGTTACCGCTGAGCACTCCTTGAGCGCAGCGCCATCCGCAGGTGCTTGTTCGTGGCTCACGCCTGCGATGGAGCTAGCGCGGCGTGTCAGTCGCTGTCGCGCCGAGATGCTGCAGCGTTGCCGCATCAAACCTCAAACGAAGGGGTGGCTTTTCGTCGCCGTCTCGCTTTCGCCCACACACAGCCGAGCAGCGCTGCTGCAATATCAGCCGCCAGTGTCGTGGCGTGGCTGTCCTCGGCTGCGCTTGTCGTATCTGGCATCGAAGAGTGTTCCAGAGCGAGGCCGCGCTCTTTTGACGGCCCCGCCATCATTCTCGCCTGCTGTCTGCTCATTCACCACCACATCCAGCACATCCACCATCATGGGCGGCAAGGGGCACAATGAGCCGAAGGAGCACGTGAACTGGGACGGGCTGAACGCCGCGCTGGCGAAGACCAAGACCACCGCTGAGCTGGCGCAGAGCTACGGCGTGACGGAGAGCAGTCTGAAGGCGCGGCTGCGGCCTGCGCCTACCCGGAAGGCTGGTTGCTCACGCTCCGCCTTCCGCTTCAGGCCCACCTGACCAAGGACGGGATCACGGTCACCAAGAACCACAAGCGCGTAGGCGGCAAGTGGCAGGACGTCTGAGCAGCGACTGTGAGCGCCAAGGAGGCCGCGCAGCAAGCACGCGCGCGCCAGACAACGTGACCTTGTCGTGTCCAAACCACCGGCCGTTGTCTCTGCTCTGCGCGCGACTCGTCTGCGCGTGCGCCCGCGTGTGCGCGTCATCCAGGGTATCGCAGCCAGTGCGCACGCGCTGGCCAGCGGCTGGTCAGGCGCGGGAGAGAGCAGGCACGAGAGGCGGGCGCTAGGTCGGCAACGGGCTGCTTTCGCACGCGCGAATCGCGGCTGCTGTGCGCACCCGTCTGCTCCACAGCCAGCCAGCTAATTGCGCGGCGCCTTCAGGGCGCCGCGCTACGCAGCGCGGCTCGGGCACGCACTGGAGGTAGTCCATCGGCGCACGGCTCGCCCAGCGCCGAGCCGCGTGCAGTGCTGGCCGCTGGATCCTGGCTGCCGAGCCGGTCCGCGCCATTCTCGCGCATAGCCCGTTTGCAGCTCTCGCCTTCAAACCAAACAAGCAAGCACCTCTGGCTTTTTTGTGCCCCTCTCCGCTCTCATCTTGAGGCTTCTGCTCTCTGCCGCCGGGTATCAGGGCTGCATGTGGTGCTGGCCGTGCGCAGCCGTAGTTCGCAGGCGGCTGTAGGCATGTTGATGATGATGCAGATTCAGCATTTCCAAGACTGCGGCAAAAGAAAGCGCCATTCTGCCAACCCTGCCTCCTCTGTTCACTCCACCACCTCCCAAAATGCTCGGCGCCGACTACAAGTGCCTCAAGGGCAAGGAAGGAAAGGAGTTTGCGGCGTCGAAGACCATCAACGAGCTCCTAGACATCACGGGAGCGACAGAGGAAAACCTGAAGGTGCGGCTCAGCGTCGCGAGTGGTAGCAGCTCTGACGTGCCTGCGTGGCGGCCAGAAAGCGCTGATCAAGCGCAACATCCGCTTCACCAAGGATCTGGAGCGCCTGCCAGTGGCGGGTGGGCCCGGCAAGAAGCGCAAGCTCAGCGCGGCGACCGCCGTGTGGCGCAAGATCTGAGCTGCGCTTGCGCTGCAAAAGGAGGGTGCCCGTGCTCCAAGCCGGGGCCGGTGCACGCGCGCCAGAGACAGCCAGCTGCACATCTTCAATGCTATACCTGTCTTCACCAGCGCGCGCGCGTATCGGATCGTCAGCGCCGCGGCGTCAGTGCGAGAGCGTCAGCGCAAGCGCGTCAGGGCGAGAGCGCGCGGAGGGGTGCGGCGAGATGTTGCGGTGAGCGCGTCTGCACGCCGGCCACGCCCGGCGCTCACGCTGGCTGCTTTACAGCGCTGAGCGCAGGGGTCACATGTGGCTGTTGGGGTGAGAGGTGTCCGCGGCGCGGTCCAGCGAAGTGAGGCCGCGAGGCTGTTTCCCGCTCCTCGCCCCTGGCGCCAGCGCTCACCCCAGCAGCGGCTTGGCGCCCATGATGTGTAGCCGCGCGTCCTCTCCGCCCGCGCAGACGCGTCGCGCGGCAGCGCCGGCGCCCGGTGGCGCGCGCAGGAAGTCGGCTGCGAGGAGCTTGGCGTCGCCCATGGCTGACGTCTGCAGCGGCACCGCGCCGCGTAGGTCCCACACCTTCACCGTGCCGTCATGGCCGCAGCTGATCAGCTGCGTCTCCTGCCAGGGGCACCAGCGCACGGCGGCGACCCAGCCGGCGTGGCTGGCCAGCGCCGTCTGCGCCACCGTGCTGTCCGCGCGCGTGTCCCACACCCTCACCGCCCGCTCCGCACCGCAGAAAGCGAGTAGCGGCGCGCCGGCGCGGCAGTCCATGGAGAAGACAGCCTTGGAGCCGCCGTCGTTGAGGTGCCGCGCACACGCGCCCGTCTCGACGTCCCACGCCCGCAGCGTGTGGTCCCACCCGCCGCTGTACAGCGTGCCCGCCTCCGGCCAGCACAGCGCGGACACGGCGCCCGAGTGGCCGCTCAGCTGCGCGTCTGCGGCCAGGGTGCCAGCCTCGGGCGCCGCAGCCTCCGCCTGCGCCGCCGCCGCCCCCTTCTTGCGCCGCTTGCCCCACACATCGGCCATTAGCGCCGCCGTGGCGTCGATGCGCCACAGGCGCAGCGAGGAGTCCCAGCCGCCCGTGGCGCAGCGCTGTCCGTCGGGCGAAGCAGCCACCGCAGCCACGCCCTCCGTGTGCCCTCGCATCACCGCCAGAGCGCACGTGGTCACCCCTCCGCCCGCGGCGCTGCTTGCGGACCAGGCGCGGGCGTTGCCGTCCTTGGAGCCTGTCAACAGCAGCGCGGCCCCTGTGCCGTCCTCGCTGGGGCGCGCGGCGACGCAAGTCACGGCTGCACAGGAGACCGGGCGTCAGGAACACCGCACTGACGATGCGCAGTGCAGAGAGAAGGCAGCTCGCGCACCAGCCGTGTGTCCATGCAACTCGCCCAGCGCTCGCCCGTCCGAGCCCCATAGCCGGGCCACGCCGTCGTAGCAGCCGCTCAGCAACGCGCCGGACCAGGCGCCGCTTAAGGAAGAGATCCAGTCCGGGTGCGCGCCCTCGCACTGACGGGCAGCGGGAGCAGCGGCTTCGACTCAGAAACGCGTCTCGCGGGTGCAGCCCGGACCCAGAACGGGCGCACGCACCTGCGGCGTGAGCGGCCCCACCGCAGGGATGTACTCCACGCTCAGCACGCTTTCCTGGGGAAGCACAGGCGCCGCGTGAAACCAGCGCTAGGTCTCTCAGCCGCCGGCCCAGTGCCAGCCAACAGCCGGGCCGGGCCCGCTCAGTGGCGCACCGCCGAGATGCCGCGCTGCACGATGAACGTCTCCAGCGCCGTCTGCACGAGCTCGTCGTTGATGAGGAAGTCGAACGGCACGGGCGTGGCTGGAACGCAAAGCGCGGCGCGTCAGCCCGGGACCGGGCCCAGCCGCGCAGCGGGCGCGCCGAGCTTGAGCAGCGAGTTGACCACTTCGGAGAGGCCATGGCGCGTGAGGCGAGCGGGCACGGCCAGCGGGTGCGCTGCCACGCGGTACTTTGCAGGCAGCTGCGTGGACAGCCGGATGGTCACCTGCGCAGACTCCACGTCCGCCATCGTGCTTGCGGAGGAAACACGGCTGGCTTTTCACTCCATTATTCCCGTACAGTACGACTGGCGCGTGGCTCTCAGTGTGCCCATCACCCAAAGAGGGGTCATCACGAATCGCAAGCAGCGCTATGGTATCACTTCAACTGCCGTTTGCTTGGTCACTCGGCTTTGGCCCAGTTGCGCACTCTGGGCAGCGGGGGCTGCCTCTTGCGTCTCCGTTCACGCAGCTCCTTCGCCGCCTGCGCCTGGCTCTCCGTCTGCCGCTCGCTGGCCCCTCTGGCCACGGGCCTCGGCGCAGCCACCGCAGCGGCGCCGGCCAGCAACAGCGGCGGCGGCGGCGGCGGCGGCGGCGGCGGTCTAAAAACATAGTTTGCCTCGACTCTCAGCGCCTTCTGCGGCGCAACCACTGCCACCGCTTCCTCAGCTTCCGCCATCAAGCGCACACAGGGCGAGCCGCCTGCGCCGCGAAGCGCATTGCAGAGGTCCATGAGCAGCTCCTTTTCCCCTCGAAGTCTCATGTTGTCCCTCAACAGACGCTCCAGCGGCGGCCTTTCCTGCGCAGAGGCCGACGCCTCGGCGCCCTCCATCTGCGTGCGCATCGCCTGCACCGCGCGCCTGAGTCGTGCGTTGTCACTGCGCAGCTGGTGCGCCTCTTCGCTGAGTGCACTGAGTGCACTCGCGTCTGGCAAAGGCGCCTCAGCAGGCTGTGCCGCCTGTGCCGCGCTCTGAGCGCGCTGTTCAGCGGCGTCGGCGCGCAGCTCCGCAGCGAGGGCCCTCTGCCGCAAGTCGTTTACCGTGTCGCTCAACCGTGCCTCCGCCTCCGTAAAGCTAGCCTCCGCAGCCGCAGCGGCCTCCACCGCCGCGTCGCGCTCAGCAAGCGCGCGCGCACGCGCCGCGACGGCCTCGCGCTGCGCCGCCCAGAGGCCGTCCAGCTCTGCGTCGCGTTCTGCTAGCAGCTCAAGGTTGTACGCAAAGTCCACGCGCAGACGCTCCAGAGCGCGACGCTCCAGCGACACAGACACCTCCATCGCCATGCGCCTGTCTATTGCCTTGGTACGACCGTACGACGAACAACGCTAAGCCCAACATTCGAACGCAAACGCTGGGGCGGACTCCTGTTGTACGACCCGCCAATCGCGCAGCGCGGTGCCCTCCGCACCCTCTGCGTCTCCGTCGCAGCGTTGCGTCAGCCATCATGGTTAAGCAGGCGCGTGGGTTGGACAACTGCCGCGTGCCTGTCTCCTTCGAGCGCTCACGCGTGTCGCCAGCTCACCATGATCGCGCGCGTTTCGGACGCGATGCCGCTGGCCGAGGGCCTAGAGGTTGAGAAGACTGCGGACCTGGACGTGTATAAGGGACAAGCCAAGGCGAGAGAAGCGCCGACTCTCTGCCTCCTGGCTCTCGGCGCTCACCCGCTTCTCCTCAGGCGCTCTTCAAGAAGCTGGCGGCTGGTGGCCACCCTCCGCAGCGGTTGAGCATGGAGTCCGGGCCGTACGTTTTCCAGTGCGTCCCCCTGCGTGCACAAAGGATTGTGCGCCCGCCGAAGCGCTCACCCCGCACGCCCGCCCTCTCCAGCGTGCTGGTGGAGAAGGGTGTGGTCTACCTTGCGTTAGCGGAGCGGAGTTACCCCAAGAAGCTGGCATTCCAGGTGCGCGAGGGCGGGGGCCGCAATGCAGCTGGTTGTTTGCCTTTGGAGCGCTCACGCGGCGTGTTGTGTGCAGTACTTGTCTGAGCTGTGCACGGAGTTCGACCTGCAGAACGGCAGCCAGGTGTCTGGTGCCACCCGGCCATACGCGTTTGTCAAGTTTGACACCTTCATCCAAAAGACCAGCAAGCTGTACGCCGACTCGCGCGCGCCCCGCAACACCGCCAAGCTGGCGCAGGACCTGGCGGAGGTGCGCGCCGTGGTGACACGAAGCGTCGCGGACGTGCTTGGCGCCGGGGAGCGGCTGGAGAGCGTGAGCGCTGCCAGCGCCAACTTGCGCTCCGAGACGCAGCGCTACGCCAAGAAGGCGCACATGTTGTCACGACAGGCGCTGATCAGACAGTGGATGCCGCTTATTGCGGTTGGGGGGGTGGTCATCGCGCTGTTGCTGATGCGGTGGCTGGCGCGCCGACTTTTCGGGAGATGATGCCATAGACGAGAAGCGGCATGACGGCATAGCATGTGATGCATGGATGCCACACTCAGAGACGGACGCGGGCGGTGGGGGATCTCTTAACGAGCGTCGTACAACGCGCGCCGGTAGTCACTCGCTCTCTTGGGTGCGGTTTTGCTTGTAGTAGACTTGCTCTTTTGGGTGCGACTCGGCGCCCCTCCGCATGCTCTCTGCTTACGGGATCTCCTCTCTGCGCCTTGCGCGCGTGTCTTTGTGCCCGCGTGGTAGCCGTGCGCTTCGGCGCCGTGCAATGGCCGACAACGAAGAGGCTCCTCGGGACCGAGTGGGCTTTGGACGCGCCGAGATGTTCTCGGAGGTGCTTGCGGGCACCGTGAAGACGTACGGGACGCACTTGTTTGTGTGCAGCGGCCTCTCTGGTGGCGAGTGGGCGCACGACACCTCCAAGGTTGAGGGCAGCGCACACTCGGCGCTGGAGGCTGTGCTGAGTGAGCGCAAGGGCGCTCTGGGCAGCGTGAAAACGACGCTGTTTGCGGCGGAAGAAGGGGACAGCGAAGGGGACGTCTGGGCGTTCCCGCACGCGCTGCACCTGCGCCCTGTGCACCACGCAGCCACGCAGCCGGGCGCCTGGGCGGAGGAGGTTGCGCAGCTGCTGGCGGAAGGCTGCGGCGTGGCGCTGCAGTCGCCCGCGCACGTCTTTGTCTGCGCGCACGCGCGGCGGGACAAGCGCTGCGGAACCTGCGGCCCCGCGCTCCTGCAGCGACTCAGAGACGACCTGGCGCAGCGGGAGGGCGCGGGGGACTCGAGACGCGTCACCGTGCGCGCCTGTAGCCACGTCGGCGGCCACGCCTATGCCGGCAACGTGCTGGTCTTTGCGCCCCGTGCGGGACAAAGCCAGCTCACGGGCGACTGGTACGGCTACGTGCAGCCGCAGGACGTGGGTGAGTTGCTGGACACGCGCATCCGGGACGGCGTCAACCTGCATGCGCTGTGGAGAGGCGCAATGGGTCTCACGCCCGAAGAGTGCAAGAAGGCGGCGGAGGCGGCCTGCGGCGACTGCGCAGGCTGTGACTCCTAGAGAGCTTATGTATGAAAGACTCTGTTCTGTGGTCACGTCCTCTCTCTTCTCAGCTCAGGCAGGGTGCCTGCATTTCACAGCACAGCCGTTCAAAGTGGCGTCCCATCAGCGCCCCTTATTGCGCGAATGCGACTGTTGCCTAGTTGCTCTTCTTGGAAGCCTTCTCCTGGGCCGCCGCGGCGCCCTTGCTCGCCGGCCGCTTTTCGCGGGCTTGCTTGCCGCCGGGCCCTGGGCGGCGGTCGTACGAGTCGAAGACGATTGGGATGAGCGCAGAGGCGATTGCTGGTACGAACAGGAAGTCAGGCGACCAGGAGTGGAAGAAGCGACCAGCAGCCGGCCACGCCTTGCCCAGCGTCCAGTCCACCAGGCGGTGCAGGCCGCGGGCAACCAGCGGCGACACGACCAGCACAGCCAGCAGCTGGCGGGAGATGCCGCGCGCGATGTGGCCGCACAGGTCGCGCGCAGCTGCGTTGAACTCGTCACGCGTGAGGTAGCCCTTGGCGCCCTTGTCGTGGCGCTTCATGGCGTCAGCAACCTCCTCGCGGGATGGGGGCTTCTTGATGCCGCCGCCCAATGGCCACGAGTTGATGCGATGGTACAGGAGAAGAACAGCCACGTACAGCTCCGCCTGGTGCACGCGGCCGTCGTGCTCCAGGTCGCACTCGTCGAACGCGTGATCCACGTCCGCCTGGAAGCGCTTGGTCTGGGTGAGGCCCTTGAGGCTCTTCTCGCCCTTGCTTCCCACCCAGTTGAAGGGGCGCCACACGCCCGTCGTCGCCACAGCCGTGCGCGCCAGGCCCTCCAGCGACGCGGACTCGCCGCGCGCGGGCGTCGCGTGCGCCTCCCCGCGCGCAGCGCCAGCCTTGGCCGCGGTCGGGGTCGACCCTTCGTGCGCCTTGTCAGCACCCTGGGCGCTGGAAGGGACGCCGCGCGAGCGGCTCATAAACATGCCCATGCTGCGTGATGCGGCGCGCGACGCAACGACCGGAAGGCGGAGCAGGATACTGCGCCGCTACTGTTCTGCAACACACCACACTTGCAGAGAGCTTTGAGCCACGTCCCCCCCCTTTGAGCCACGTCACTCGTGCCTCGCTCCCTCCTCAAGCCTGTCTCGCAACACTCCTTGTCTGTGCGCAGTCTGTGCCTACGTGCGACCTTGTGTTCACACAGCGAGGCGGTGCGAGCGCTCTCTCGCTTCTGGGCTTCCACCGCCCGCGCCTCCGCCCGCGCTTCTCGCGGACGCCTCTAGGTGTTGTAGTGCTGCCGTGGTGCTCGCTGCTCTTCGCTGTGCGCGCAGGCTGCCCTGAGGCTGAACTGAGCGCCAACCCTTTTCCGCCTCGCGCACGCCCTGGCGCCCTGCGGCGCTGCCCCTCGACGCCTGTGGGAGCCACTCTCTGCTCAACAAGGATGTCCGAGGCTGCCGAGGCTGCTCAGACTGCCGAGAACGCCGCCCTCAACGCTCGCTATGCCACCTCTCCTCACGAGGCTGCCCTGTTCGCAGCCCACCTGCGCCGCACTCCACGCGCTGATAAAGTGCAATGGCTTTTGAACAGCGCGTTTCACAATCATGCCACGCTGGTGAGGCTGCTGCTCGCTGACGGCCTATCTCCACGCACGACCCACCCTGAGCGGGGCAACCAATCACTGCTGCACGTTGCCGCCCAAAGTGGAGCCATCGATGTGGTGCGCCTGTTGCTGGAGGCTGGAGCCGAGGCCAACAGCTTTGACACCATGGGAAATACGCCTCTCCAAGCCGCAATCACCTACAGCAAGCTCGCTTGCACACGCGAGCTCATTCCGCACACGGACCTACGCAGCTATGGTGCCGATGGCAACAATGTGCTGCATAAAAGCATCATCGCAAACCAGCCGGAGATCTTCAAGCTGCTGCTGCCCCACTTCGCAGACAACATCGACGTGCGCACCATCAAGGGGCGACCCCCGGCTGACCCTGACGGTCCGTACAACCACACGCCATTACAGCTCGCGTGTCAGGGTGGACATCACGCCATAGTGAAGGCCCTCCTGGCGGCGGGAGCCTCACGAACGGCGCACGACAACAGTTCCGTCTCCTGCCTCAACTCTGCCGCTCAGAACGGACACCTGGCGTGTGTTACGCTGCTCATCGGTCGCCCTGAGAACCAGAAGATGAGTACTGCGGAGATTGACGATCGGAATATGCGGGGGTGCACTCCGCTCTTCATGGCAGCACGTTTTGGTCACCGCTACTGCTGTGCCGCGCTCCTTGCTGCCGGCGCGGATCCGGCTGTTGCCATACCGGATGGGCGCACAGCGCTGGATGTTGCGAAGCGATTCCACCCGGGCAACCAGGAGCTGATCGAGCTGCTGGAGTGCCGCGGCGGTGGTCCTGTGCAGCTTCTCTGCGCCGGCTGCGGCGCCTCCGAGAAGCGCCTCCGCGCCTGCTCGGCATGTGGGTCCGCGTCCTTCTGTAGTGCAGCGTGCATGGCTGAGGCGTGGACCACGGGCACGCACAAGGCGGAGTGCCAGCGCATCCAGGCGGCCAACGAGGAGAAGAATCGCAGCCGCCTCCACATTCACAGGTAAAACAGACGTCACGCCTGCGCCGCCCTAGACAATGCGTGCAAATGAACAGCGGCCGCCTGGCCCGCTTCAACCCTTCATCCGCCGCCAAGCGTGGTCGTACGTTACGGTGCCACGTCACTCGTGCCTCGCTTCCTCCGCAAACCCGTCTCGTGGAATTCGTTGGCTTTGCGCAGTCTGTGCCGTGCGACCTTGTGCTCACACAGCGAGGCCGCGCGAGCGCATAACTCGCTTCTGGGCTTTCACCGCCTCCGCCCTCTGTGATTTGCGACAGCCTGTAGGCGCCGCAGGGCTGCTGTGGTGCTCGCTGCTCTTCGCTGTGGGCGCAGGCTACGTGGGCTGAACTGAGCGCCAACCCTTGGTCTGCAACGAGACATTCTCTTTGCCTCGCGCACGCCCTCGCGCCCTGCTGCGCTGCCACGCGACGCCTGTGCGAGCCACTCTCCGCTCAACAAGGATGTCCGAAGCTACTTTTGCTGCTCTGCGGGCCGCATAAGTTGCGCTCAACGCTAGCTGCGCCGCCTCTCCTCATATGGCGGCCCACTGCGCGGCAATGCTGCGCAGCACTCCACACGCAATGAAAGTCGGAATGTTGTGGAACAACACGATTGACAACCACGCTGCGCTGCTGCGACTTCTGCTTGCCGACGGCATATCTCCACGCACGACCAACCCTGAGCACGGCAATCAATCATTGCTACACTGTGCCGCCCATTTTGGAGCCCTCGACGTGATACGCCTCTTGTTGGAAACTGGAGCAGAGGCCAACAGCTGCGACCTTCTTGGAAACACGCCTCTCCACACTGCAGTCACCCACGGCGAGCTCGCTTGCGCACGCGAACTCATTCCGCACACGGACCTACGCAGCTATAGTGCCGATGGCAACAATGTGCTGCATGCCAGCATCATCTGCAACCAGCCCGAGATCTTCAAGCTCCTGCTTCCCCACTTTGCGGACAACATCGACGTGCGCACCATCAAGCCACGCCCTCCAGCTGACCCTGACGGTCCGTACAACGGCACGGCATTATATCTCGCCTGTCAGGGTGGCTATCACGCCATGGTGAAGGCCCTCCTGGCTGCGGGTGCCTCACGCACGGCGCACAACACCCATTCGTTCTCCTGCCTTCACATGGCCGCTCAAGAAGGGCACCTTGCCAGTCTGACGCTGCTCATCGGGCGCCCTGAGAACCGGAAGATGAGCGCCACGGAGATTGACGCTCGTGGTATGTATGGAGCAGCGCCGCTTTACCTGGCGGCACAAAACGGGCACCGATACTGCTGTGCCGCTCTACTCGCTGCTGGTGCGGATCCTGCTGCTACTACGCATGAAGGGCTCACTGCGCTGGATGCCGCGAAGCGGTTTAACCCGGGCAACAAGGAGCTGATCGAGTTGCTGGAGTGCCGCAGCGGTGGCCCTGCGCCGCTCCTCTGCGCCGGCTGCGGCACCTCCGACAAGTGCCTCCGCGCCTGCTCCGCATGCGGGTCCGCGGCGTTCTGTAGCGACGCGTGCATGGCTCGGTTCTGGCCGGTACACAAGGCGGAGTGCAGGCGCATCCAGGCGGAGAACGAGGAGAAGGCTCGCAGCCACATCATCATTCAGTACAGTAGAGACATGCCTGCGCCGCCCTAGACATTGCGTGCAATGAACAATAGCGGCCGCCACTTCTGTGCTTCTCCTTGAGTGTGGTCTCGGTCCATTCGTACGGCACCGGCCGACCGAACCGAGTTCGGGCCACCATCCTCACGCCCTCCGCATGCTCGTCCCGGCGCTGGATGATGCGCTCGGGGCTGAGGATGCGTGTCGCAACGCGCCGCCTCGTCTGCCAGAGCGCGTTTCATCAGCCTGGTCTGCCCTGCGCGCGTCGCTCGCGGCAGGGCAGCAGTCCCTAGCGGCGCAGCAGCTCGCCTTGCTGTGTAGCTTCCGGCTGCTGTCGCCGCCGCCGGACGACAGCAGCGCCGAGTGCCTCGCCAATGTGGTCTCCGCGGGCGGTGGGAGCGCAGACCTCGCGCTGCTGCTGCTCGCGCGATGGGCGCGCTGTGCCAGCGGTGCAGCTGCGGCGCACACGCTGCGTCGCGCGGTGGATTCCGCGTTGTCTGCTGGCACAGCGCCATCCGCGCTCTTTCTTGCTGCCGCAGCCGCTGGCCCAGCCGTCACGGAGGAGCTGCATCTGAATGCCTGGAGCGCGGCGCTGAGCACGCTGGAGCAGCGCGGGGCAGACATCAGGCGCGTGCAGAGGCCGGGTTGCGGCAAGCGTCTTGCTACTCGCTGCAACTCGTCTCAACTCGCCTCACTGTGGCGCCCTCGCCAGAGCTGCGCGCAGGATCTCCGAAGCGCTAGCAGCCGGTGGCTACCTAGTGGCGGGTGCCCGCGCGCCCTGGGCCTCCTCCCGGGCCGCGTGCGCATGCCTCGCGCTGGCACAGGAGACCCCTCTCTCAGAGGGCGAGGCGCTCACCCACGGCTTGCTATGCATGCAGTTGTGGGAGACGCTGTGCTGCGCTGTGCCGGGCGCAGAGACTTCGCTGGCTGCCGCCTTGACAGCCAATGCCGCCAGCACCGCGCTGCCCTCGGCCGCAGGCGTCTTGGCCGCCGCCGGCGCGCTGAGCGGTCTCGCGCAGCGACTAAGCGCGCTGCCTGCCGCGGACGCGCCCGCATGCGCTGCACTGCGGCAGTGCGTGCGCCGTGCGGCTGAGGAGGGCTCTTCGGGCACCCCACGCTCCCTGCTGGCGGCGCATGCGGTGGCGCTCGCTGTTGCACGATGCCCTGCCACGCTGGCGCCTGCGGATGCGGGGAATGCGGTCACTCGCTGCGTGTCTCTGGCGACCATGGAGCCGATACAGGGGGCGGCGCTCGCCCCTCTGCGCACTCTTCTGGACGCGGCGCGCCGCGGCGCGCCGCCAGCGCACGCCAGCGCTGCTCTGGCCGTGACCCTGCGCTCGCCTATGGTGGAGCATGCGGGCGCTTTAGTGCGTCTGCTGTGCTCGTCAGCCGCAGCGTCCGGCGAGCCCGCAGTGCGCCGGGAGCTGCTGGACTGTGCGTGCGCCCTTGCGGCGGCATCCTACGACGCCACGCGCGCCCTGGAGCGCGCCGCGCCGCCTGGATGGCTGTCCTCGCTGGAAGCGGGTGCGCTTCAAAGCGCGCTGCACCTCCCCTTCCTCTGCGTCGCCGCCTTTCTGGCAATCAGCTGGCCCGCCTACCTTGGCCCCGCCGCCGCACCGGATGCAGGTGCGGATGGGGATGCGGCGGGCCGCATGTTGGACGCCCTAGCCAGGGTGGACTGCGCGCGCACGCAGCACGCGGCAGCGCCGCCCCCGGGCTACGCGCAGCTGCTGGAGGCGGCCGTGCGTGAGCTGGGCGCCCGCCAGCGCGCCGTGGAGGCGCTCCTTCGCGGCCTGCCTCAGCCCAGCGAGCTGCAGGGGGCGGCGGCCGCTGCTGCCCCCCAGGCCCACCCCTACGACGCGCCGCTCCTCGCGCGGACGCACTTCCTCCTGCGCGCCCTGCCTTTCGCGCTGCCGCTGCTGGAGCGCGGCGGAGCGGCGGGGGATGAGGCCATCTTGGGTCAGGTGGCCCCGCTCGCGCTGGCCTGCGCCCTGGCGCCAGCCTGCAGGGGCGCCGTCGCCGCGTCGGCGCATGCGCTCATGCGCGCCCTGCTGGCGGGGGGCACCCTCACCGGGCAGCCTGGGCGGGACAGAGGGGTGCTGGCGGAGGAGTACGCCTTGGGCACGCTGGGCGCCTTTCCGGGCGTCCCGCTGGACCAGCTCGCAGGCGCCGCAGCCGCTGCGCTGCCCGCGCTGCCTCCCCAGCGCCAGCTGGCGCTGCTGCAGGCGCTGTGCGGGCGAGCGGAGCTGCTGGACAGCTCAGCAGGGGCCGCCCGAGAGGCGGCGCCAGGCGTGCGCACCGTGCTCTTTCGCACCCTGGCGGCGGTGCACCACTCGCAGCTGGAGCGGGCGATCGCGCTCGTGGAGGGCTGCGTGCGGCGGCTGCGGGGCGTGGCGACTCGCCAGGCGGCTATAGACCAGCTCTGCGCCGTCTGCGCTGACACGGACGACTTCAGGAAACGAACCTGCGTGGACTGGGTGCTGCACCTGGCTACCACGCTGTGAGTGCACACAGAACCCTTGGGGGGATGTCCCTTGGGAAGACACTCCTCTCCTCTCCACCTCGCGCCCGCCCCCGCGTCCTGCTGCGCTGCCCCGCGACGCCTGCGCGAGCCACTCTCCGCTCAACAAGGATGTCCGAGGCTGCCTTGGCTGCTCAGCGTGCCGAGGACGCCGCGCTCAACGCTCGCTGTGCAGCCTCTCCTCGTGAGGCTGCCCAGTACGCGGCCACGCTGCGCCGCACTCCACACGCAATGAAAGTGACGTGGCTCTTCAACAGCGCGGTCAGCAACCACGCCACGCTGGTGCGACTTGGGCTCGCCGATGGCCTCTCTCCCAACACCGTCGACGACGCTGGTCAGTCGCTGTTGCGCGCAGCCGCTGGTCGTGGATCGATCGATGTGGTGCGCCTGTTGCTGGAGGCCGGTGCTGACGCCAATAGCGCCGATGATCATGGAAATACGCCTCTCCAGCATGCAATCGGTCACGGCAAACTCGCTTGCGCACGCGAGCTGATGCCGCACACGGACCTGCTGCACTTCAACGCCTCAGGCAACAGCGCGCTGCATAACAGCATCATCGCAAACCAGCCGGAGATCTTCAAGCTACTGCTGCCCCACTTTGCGGACAACATCGACGTGCGCACCATCAAGCCACGCTCCTCGGCTGTTACTGACGGTCCGTTCAACGCCACGCCATTACTTCTCGCATGTGAAGGTGGGCGTCACGCCATGGTGAAGGCCATGCTTGCTGCAGGGGCCTCACGCACGGCGCACGACACCTATTCAGTCTCGTGCCTCCACGTGGCCGCATATGATGGTCACCTTGCCTGTGTGATGCTGCTCATTGGGCGCCCTGAGAACCAGAAGATGAGCCCTGCGGACACTGACGCGCGCAACGAGTTCGGAGCGACGCCGCTTTACCTGGCGGCACAAAACGGGCACCGCTACTGCTGCGCCGCGCTCCTCGCTGCCGGCGCTGATGTTTCTCTGGCCGACTGCGTCGGAGACACGGCGCTGGATCTAGCACGGCACTACCACCCGGGCAACAAGGAGCTGATCGAGTTGCTGGAGTGCCGCGGCGGTGGCCCTGCGCCGCTCCTCTGCGCCGGCTGCGGCGCCTCCGACAAGCGCCTCCGCGCCTGCTCCGCGTGTGGGTCCGTGTCGTTTTGCGGCGCAGCGTGCCTGGCTTAGGCGTGGACCACGGGCACGCACAAGGCGGAATGCCAGCGCATCCAGGCGGCCAACGAGGAGCTAGCTCGCAGTCGCTGTACCTTCACATCAGACAGAGACACGCCTGCGCCGCCCTAGGCACTTCGTGCAACCAACAGATGAGTGGGGTCGTACTTTTCTGTGCCACGTCATTCGCGCCTCGCTCCCTTCGCGAGCCTATCTCACAGCATTTGCTGGCTCTGCGCAGCCTGGATCTGTGCGCGTGCTCGCGCTCACAGAGCAAAGAGGCGTGAGTGAGCGTGAGCGCATTACTTGCTTCTGGGCTTCCACCGCTTGCGCCTCCGCCCGCGCTCTCTAGCGACAGCCTGTGGGTGCTGTAAAGTTGCTGAGGTGCTCGCTGCTCTTTGCTGTGGGTGCAGGCTGCTCGGGGCTGAACTGAGCGCCAACCCTTCTCCACCTCACGCACGCCCTCGCGCCCTGCTGCGCTGCCGCGCGACGCCTGTGCCACTCTCTGCTCAACAAGAATGTCTGAGGCTGCCTTGACGGCTCAGCGTGCCGAGTACGATGCCCTTAATGCTCGCTGTGCCGCCAACCCTCACGAGGCAGCCAACTTCGCGTCCCTCCTGCGCCGCACTCCACGCGCTGCGAAAGTGAAGCGGCTTTTCAACAGCGCGCTTTTCAACCATGCCACGCTGGTGAGACTGCTGCTCGCCGACGGCCTCTCTCCAAGCACGCCCTACCCTGAGCAGGGGGACCTCTCGGTGCTGAACTATGCCGCCGAGAACGGAGCCATCGACGTGGTGCGCCTCTTGCTGGAGGCTGGTGCTGACGCCAACAGCCTTGACAACTTGGGAAACACGGCGCTGGTTGAGGCTGTCGGCCGGGGCCAACTCGCTTGTGCACGCTAACTCATTCTGCACACGGACCTGCGCATCTTCAACGCCTCTGGAAACAATGCGCTGCATTCCAGCATCATCGTCAACCAGCCCGATATCTTCAAGCTGCTGCTGCCCCACTTTGCAGACGACATCGATGTGCGCACCAACAAGTCACGTCCCCCGGCTGACCCTGACGACCCGTACAACGGCACGCCACTATGTCTCGCCTGTCAGGGTGGATATCACGCCATGGTGAAGGCTCTGCTGGCTGCTGGGGCCTCACGGACAGCGTACGACAACGAATCGTTCTCCTGCCTCCACTATGCCGCTCAAGATGGTCATCTGGCCTGTGTGACGATGCTCATCGGGCGCCCCGAGAATCAGACGATGAGCGTCGCGGAGATAAACGCGCGCGACTCAAAGGGGCGCACTCCGCTCTTCATGGCAGCGCTCAATGGTCACCGCTACTGCTGCGCCGCGCTCCTCGCTGCCGGCGCTGATATTTCTCTGGCCGACTGTGAAGGGCACACGGTGCTGGATGCTGCCAAGCACTTCCACCCTGGTAACCAGGAGCTGATCGAGTTGCTGGAGTGCCGCGGCGGTGGCCCTGCGCCGCTCCTGTGCGCCGGCTGCGGCGCCTCCGACAAGCGCCTCCGCGCCTGCTCGGCATGCGGGTCCGCGTCCTTCTGCAGCGCAGCGTGCCTGGCTGAGGCGTGGACCACGGGCACGCACAAGGCGGAGTGCCAGCGCATCCAGGCGGAGAACGAGGAGAAGGCTCGCAGCCTCATCACCTTCACTTAGACAAAGACGTCACGCCTGCGCCGCTCTAGACAATGCATGCAATCAACAGCGACGGCCCCAGGCCTGCTTCATCCTCCGCCAAGCGTGCGTGGTCGGACGTTTCGATGCCACGTGATTCGCGACTCGCTCCCTCCGCGAGCCTCCGCCTGGCCTGCTTCATTCATCGGCCCATTCGTGGTGTACGTAGTCTCTGCATTCACTCATCATATCAGTCTGTGCAACTCCACGCTGTATCGCTCCTTCTTGGTCACTGCAACCTCGCCGACGGTGACACGCCCTTTGCCACGCACAGAGATCACGTCCCCAGTTTTCACCACTTGGCTGGTCTTCACACCCTGGGAGCGCCAGTTGAGTCGCACGTCACCTGCCTCGATGAGATCCGCCATCTTGCCCCGCGAGGTACGGAAACCGGCGCTGGCTATGGCGTCCAACCTCAGCGACGCCTCTGCAGTTCGGATGGTGTCCGCCTTGGCAGGCGTCACGCGCAGCTGCTCCAGCGGCACCACGTCAGAGAGCACGCGCACGCTGCGCACTTGCGCCAGCGCTGAAGACAAGTAGACGCCCATCTCGGGCGTTGTCAGAACGTGAGCGCCTCGGTCACCCTGCACCACGATGTCACCCACCCGGTTGCGGTCGATGCCGGTGCCCAGCACCGCGCCCAGGAAGTCTCGGTGCGTGGCTGCGTCGAAGACAAAGGAGCCCTGAACGTTGAGCACGGCGACGACACCGTCCAGGGGCGTTTCGTCCAGCACCTCTGGGCGGCCGAGGCGCAAGCGGACGCGCTCTGCGTGCTCGTAACCGCCCCAGGGTCGGGCCTCGCAGTCCGCTAGTCTGCCCACGGCCAGCTGGCAGTCAGCCGCAGCAGGCGGCTCTAGGAAATCCGTCAGCGCAACCTCCCAGTGTGCACTCGCGTCGCTGGCCTGCTCCAAGGCGCGGCCCACCACCTCGCGGTGCTCGGGCAGCACGCCGCGCATCGCCGCGTCGCGCTCAGCGCTCGCCGCCGATCCGCGAGCCGCAGCGCAGCGCAGCAGCGGCGCGCGAACGGCAGGCAACGCGTAGCGCGCTGCGCTGCTTGCGCTCAACACGCGCCATGCCATGATAGGCGTGGCGAGCGAAGAAAGTGTGCGGGCGCGCGCGACCACGCATCGAACAACGATGGACGCTGCGTGCCTTTCGTCTCCGCCCTACGCTCTCTGCTGCTATCTGCTGCCAGTGGCCTGTGCAGAGACGCTGCACTGTTCTGTGGGCCGTGAGTGACAGTCATTCGAGTCTGCTCTCGACAAGCAGAGGCCGTCGTTGCCTTGCCTGAGCACACAAACAGCAGGGCGATGCGCGGCCTACGTCACTGCGCCTTCTGCGCGCCTGTAAGGCTTATCGAGACGGCGCACGCGTCAAAGCGCGTGCCCTGCTACTCTCCTGAGCAAGCGCTCTACTCACGCCCCACCGCTCCACTCTGCACACCAGGCGCACTCCTGTCAGCGCTGCACAGCCCCACCGGGCGCGTACGCAAGTGTTAGCACTGGTGCGTCACGCTGGGTGCAGCAAACCAGCTCACCAACCTTCGCGGGCCTAGGCAAGAGCGGACGCTCCGCAGCCCACCGTCCGCGACATCCCTCTGTCCTCCATCCGCCGCCCGCTGGCCAAGACCCGCTCCAACGACCAAGCAAAGGTGGCCTGGCTGATGGAGAGCATCAAGGAGGTTGGGCTTCAAGAGCCTATCGACGTGCTGGAGGTGCGCTGCCTCTGCAGTCTGCATGCATGGCTTGCGCTGACGTGTTGTTCTATTCGCAGGTCGATGGTGAGCTGTACGGGTTCAGCGGATGTCACCGCTTTGAGGCCCACCAGCGCCTGGGTCTGGAAACCATCCGGTGCCGCGTGCGCAAGGCGAGTAAGACCGTGCTGAAGATGCATCTGATGTGATGCACGGAAAGGGAGGAGGAGGAGGAGGAGGAGGAGGAGGAGAGGAGGGTGGTGACGAATGTGGGTGAGTCAGGTGTCCAAGGCACATTGCAGCCCTCGCCTCCTCTCCTGAGCGTGTCCTTCCAAGGCGATGGCGGCAATGCCAACAAGCGCATGCGGCGCTTCGCCCGTGAAGGCGATGCCTGGCGTGCTGGACACCATCACGGAGGCGATTGGCGGCACGCACGCTGTCACTTTGCACCGCTGCCTGCCTGACAGCTGCCTCGCCACGGTGGTGGCCAAGCTGGAGTCGCACAATCCCGCCAGCAGCGTCAAAGACCGCATCGGCGTGGCGATGCTCAACGCGGCAGAGAAGGCTGGCCACATCCAGCCGGGCGTCACCACGCTGGTGGAGCCAACCAGCGGCAACACGGGCATCGCGCTCGCCTTCGTTGCCGCGGCTCGGGGCTACAAGTGCATCCTCACCATGCCCGCCTCCATGAGCCTGGAGCGTCGCGTGGTGCTTCGCGCATTTGGCGCTGAGCTGGTGCTCACCGACCCCGCCAAAGGTCTCAAGGGCGCGCTGGCAGCCGCCGCGAAGATCCTGGAGGCTGACCCCGATGCCTTCCAACTGGGCCAGTTCAGCAACCCAGCCAACCCGCAGGTGCATTACGAGACCACGGGACCAGAGATCTGGAAGGCGACGGGCGGCCAGATCGACATCCTGGTTTCTGGCGTGGGCACAGGTGGCACCATCACCGGCGCTGGGCGGTACCTCAAAGAGCGCAAGCCAGACGTTCAGCTGGTTGCCGTAGAGCCAACGGAGTCACCTGTTCTCTCAGGTGGCCTGCCTGGGCCGCACAAGATCCAGGGCATCGGCGCCGGCTTCATTCCCGACGTCCTAGACGTATCTCTGCTCGACGAGGTGGTGACCGTCTCAAGCGAGGAGGCCATCGCGATGGCACGGCTCATGGCGCTCAATGACGGCATCTTCGCCGGCATCTCGTCTGGTGCGGCTGTGCATGCGGCGGCGATAGTTGGCTCGCGGCCGGAGAATGCAGGAAAGATAGTTTGCGTGGTGGTGCCGTCTTTCGGGGAGCGCTATCTCAGCACAGTGATGCTCTCCGACCTGCACGCTGAATGCGCGGCCATGACGTTCGCTGTGGATGACGCGCAGACGGAGTAGAAGGGCGAGCGAGAGACGAGTTACGAGCGCAAGGACTCATAGATCACGAGCGATCGTGCGCAGTCGTACGTTTGTGTGCCACGTCACTCGCGCCTCGCTCCCTCCGCAAG
>Ga0208951_1000026_pt1 | contig 50887 bp, 47 predicted proteins | sample GreLakmeMI27MSRF_FD_187702 | JGI IMG/M metagenome (GOLD analysis project Ga0208951, IMG submission 187702) | Freshwater lentic microbial communities from great Laurentian Lakes, MI, USA - Great Lakes metaG MI27MSRF (SPAdes) | ecosystem: Environmental > Aquatic > Freshwater > Lake | place: Great...
ATTTTTAAAGTTGATGTCAAATTTTTTATTAAATTTTATCTTAAATATACATGAAAAATCAAATCCTCTTCTTCTTGTATCACTTAGTGCAATAATTTCAATTGATGTGTCTGAATCTTTTAAAATGCTATATATTATTTTGCTTATATTGTTTTCATCTTTTAAAACTTCATCTGTAAATAAAACAGCTCCACCTTCAATAGTCATATATAATATATGACTATAGTTTAATAATAATTAATAATAATTAATAATAATTAATAATAATTAATAATAATTAATAATAATTATTCAATCGCTTTGATTTCTTTGATTTCTTTTTATATAATTTGCTTCGTCTTTGTTTTCGTGTTTTTTTTCGGTATTGTCGTTTAATATATTTGCCCCCATCAGGGTTTATTAGCGACAATAATTTCTCTTTTCTTAATTCTAAAAATTGTTTAATTTTTTCATCATAATCAATAATAATCTTTTTATAATCTCTACTCTTTTCATCCATTATATTTATTTCTTCAAACATACTATAAAAAGTTTCATATAATGTGTTGTAATCATTTTGGAAGAAAGCATACATAAACATTGATGGTTCTTTAATGGAAGCATTTATACTTATACACATACTAATAACTATTATAGCATATACAAATTCTCCGCTTTCCAGTTTCTCGTTAATAAATTGTGCTATGTTATTGCTATGAGTTATTGCTTCATAATATATATCTATAAGTTTAACAGGCACTTTCTTTTTTTCCCATATTTTTTTTTCTCTCGTTACAGGATTGACACCTAGTAATAAAACTCTAAACTTTAAATTCACAATTTTTTCTGCTTTTCCAAAATCGATTAAAATTGGATTTACATTTATTTTGGCTTCATCTATTTTATCTGTTTTTTCTTTTAATTCTGAACAAACTAAGACATTATTTGTATGAAGGTCGCCATGACTATAACCTTCGAGTGCCAATAATGTTGCCAAATAAAGTAAATAAAACACTTCCTCTGTATGTATTTTTGGTAAATCTAGTCCAGTATTATATAAAAATTTCTCACCATATTTTAATTGTCTTTCTTCAGTACTATTTCTAGAAATAACATGATATATTTGAAATAATGTTTTACAATCAACATATTCCATAATAATCATTTCCTGTATTATATTGTATAATGTATAGTCTTTTAATTCTAGTGTGCTATTATGTGTAGGTAATAATTTGTCCTGTATTTTTAGCGTTGTAAGCAAGTATGTCTCAAAAGAATCAAATTGTGTCTTATCTTTTTTAATCAAATTATAAAATGCTTTACCAAGTGCTGTTAAAGTTGATTCTGCTGTCCCATTATTTATACGTTCATGATAGAGTAAACTTGGACATAGCGGCATAGTATTACTTTGCGATCCAACTGCTTTATGAATAGTAATTTCATTTTGAAATTGACTTTCATTTATTGTAATAGGTAGTAATTTGGCTATATTATTTTGCCCTGGCATACCTAACGAAATAGTAGTAGAAGTAAAATTATGTGCCAGAAGTTTAACTATTAACACTCTGGGTGCCTGTATACTTGTATCTATTTTTAAAAAATATTTATTAAATATGTCGCTATCAAAATTTATTTTGAATATATATGTAACACCTTGTCCTGGATTGTTTTTGTGAAGAAATTCACTTCTTGTAGTTGGATGCTCCAATATTTCTAATATTATTTCTTTTAGACCTTTTGTTTTAGTATCGACCAAAATAGTCCCTCCTTTTAAATTTATTTTGTTTATATTTTTATACATACACCTATATTATAAAAATATTATAAAAATATTATAAAAATATTATAAAAATATTATAAAAATATATATTAAAAATAGTATGGTATTTATTTGTGATTTTTGTAATAAAAACATTCCCGAATATTGTAGTTTATATTTTGGATTTGATTGTATGTGTTGTAGTAATCATTGTCGTTCACAAGTTATTCAATTAAATTTACAAATTGACCCCAAAATGAATACTCCGGATACTTGGTTTATACATTCATTAAGAGCAAGAAAAAATAAAGAAAGCACGCTTTTAAAACCAAAATCAGTAATTAATTTATTAACACAATTACAATTACAAACGTGAATATTTTTTAATTTTTATTTTTATTTTGCGTAATTTAATGGTAAAACTAATAAATAATTACCAATACCTTCAGGTAAAGTTAGTTTATATATTACAGAATTTTTGTTCCGTTGTTCTGTAACACTTCGACGCCTGTTGTAAGTGCTATTATTTGTTGTTCTATTTCTACTGAACTCATAAAAATAATAAATATTATTCGATTTTTAATTCATCACTTATTATTCATCACTTTTAAACTCTACATTTTCTAATTTGTTATTTTTTACTATTACAAGAGGTTTTTTGATATTTAATTTAATAATTCCTCTGTGCATTTTTTGTTTATATGACAAACAATCATATGGCACTTTCTTATAAATAGTTGTTTTATCTTTTGTTACAGCAATAGTATACATAAGCACCATTAGTTATTATAATATTTGAATATATAATAATAATTAATAAATTTTAAATAATTATAATATATTATTTAAAATTATTTAATTAATAATATTAAACTAGTAACCATGACTAATAAATATCCTATAAACTCTGATTATAGTAATTTAAAAACATATGTAATAAATTTGGATGAATATAAAACTAATTATGTTAAACAATTACCATATTTATTAAATATTGGTTTACGAGTAGAGAGATTTATCGGGATCAACGCATTAAATAACGAGCATGAAAAATCCGAATACAAGCAACATATTTCAAGATATGCTAAACATTTTGCCCCTAAATCTGTAATTGGTTGTGCCTTAAGTCATATATTGTGTTGTAAATATATTAAATCAATTTATAGAGAAAAAACAACTGCCCCTATGCCATTTTTTCTTATAATGGAAGATGACGCTTTCCCATTATATAATAAAGAAGAATTTTATGAACATATCAATAAATCTCTATATGAAATTCAAGTATTAGATAGCACTTGGGATTTCATTCAATTACATAGTGATTGTATTTTACCAACAAAAGACACATATAACACGCATATTGCTTGTGGAAGCACTGCTGCCTACTTAATATCATATAATGCTGTAAATAAAATGTTGACTTCTAAAATATATGGTCATTTAGATTTTATTCAGCACAACTTTATTACATATAATAAATATAGAACAAAAGAAAATTTATTTTATACAAATGAAAAAGATAGTCTAAATAGAATAGAAGTTAAAAGTAAACTAAGTTACAAATATTATAGTTTATTATTAAAATCTAAATTTTGTGAATTATTAAATCATTATACACATATTATTCCGTTGCGTGGAGAGAAAAAATACCAACATTTTTTGGAATTTAAATTATTTAAAGAACCCTTTTTTGAAAAAGAATTCAATGCTAATGATTTATTAGATTATTTTTTTACATTCATAATACTAAGAAAAATTCTTACATAAATACTATGAATACAAAAATTATAATATTTAACTATAATCATATTTAAATATATAATTATAATGAAAGTAGAATGGAATATAGTGAGGAAAATTTGTTTCAACCAAAATTAATATGTTCTAAAGGAAATATGTTATTAAGCGAAATAAGAATTCCTTCTAGTAACAATAAGGCATATAATTTACAATTTGAGTTTAGTAATTTAAACACCACGAAAGTAAATACAGAAATGCTTTTAAGCACAGCAATTTATGAATTAATTGAAAAAGTAAATAGTGATTTAATTGAAAAAATACATATCTTAGATACAATAAATAATTATGAAACAGATGTATGTATTTTATTAAAACCTATTGCCAAAGAAGTAGGAATTAAGCAAAAATATGTTTTGTTTAGAACTACTAAATACGAGAATAATTTAAACCACAACAACATAACCTTTTATAATAAAGATTTAATATATGAGCATAAAAATTTGATAGATGATTATTTAAAATCTATAAATTTAAACACAGAAAAATACGAACCAATGACATTCAATTTTGGAAAAACCCATATAAGTTTAACTGATGAAACAATAGAACAAAACACAATTGATAAATTAATTAATGTTAAATTTTCTGTTGATTTTCAATTAACAATAACAGATGACTTACCTATTTATATGAACAATTTAATTGGATTAATGTTTAAAAAAATGTTTTATAATTTAAAACAATTTATTAATAATTTAAATTCTTGAAACTATGTTTTAAATTTACAAATATATTTACAAATATATTATTATTTATAATAACTTAATAACTTACTATTTATTAAATTATTAACGATGGTCTTAGACTCTATGTATATATTTTTACGAATTATAAAATTAGTAAGTGTGGTTATGTGTGAAATTATAAATTTTAATACTAAAAAATGTATAAATAATTTTTATAATAAACCCACTTATAGATTAGAATTAATAAAAAAAATATCACACAAATTAGAGCAAGAAAATATTGTATATGTGAAAATATTTCAAGCATTATGTTTTGACAGGGATTTATTGTCTATTGAAGAACAAGATTATTTACTTAAATACACAGATAATGTTCCATATGAGCATAATGAAATAGATTATGATTTATTACATAAGTTAGAAGATGAATTCTCAATAACTTTAAGTAGTTCAATTCCAATAAATTGTGGCATAGTTGGTTTAGTTTTTGATGGTTATGATTCATCTAATAATAAAGTAATTATTAAAATGTTGAAAAACAATATTTTAGAGAAATTTACAAATGTATTTGATGAGTTGTTATATGTTTCGTATATATGTAAATATATACCATACATAAAATCTCTCAAAGCATCAAAAATACTTTTAGATAACGAAGAAATTTTATTAAATCAAATGAATTTTATGAATGAAGTGGAGGCAATTGAAATCTTTAGTGAAAAATATAAAAATAATAAAGAATACGTATTTCCAAAAGTTCATAGAGAGATTACCGAAAAATATAATAAATTATTAGTAATGGAAAATATTAGCGGACTAAAATTTAAAGATCTTGAGGCTATGGATGAAACTATTAAAGAAGAATTTGCGTGTATACTTAATAAATTTGCAATATTGGGAATATTATTTCATTCAGTTATTCATTGTGACTTACATAGTGGAAACATATTCTTTTATAAAAATAATGAATCGCCAAAATATAAATTAGGTATAATTGATTTTGGAATATGTTGTTTTCCCAATAAAAAAAATCAAAATGCTTATTATATTTTTTTTAATGATATACATTACAAACAAGATTATAGTAATGTAGAAACGTTATTATATGCTATTATACAAGAAAAAGAAATAATAAGTAGTTTTAATGCTAATAAAAAACAGCAATTTTTAACGGAAACTATTAAATGCTTTGAATTAAATACTAAAGATGAAATAAAAATTCAATTATTAATAGACCTAGGTAAATTATTAACTAAATATAATTTGAATTTCACAGAAGAATTTAATAAACTTATTTTAAGCATTCATGTTTCTAATCATTTTGGAAAACAATTATCAAAAAGTTTAAAGGCAACACAAACAAAAGTAATTACAGAATTATATAAATTTAATGACTTGTTGCTATGCGATTAGTATTTTGGGGGGACTTGGACGCATACTAAAGGTAAATACTCCCTTATTGATTGTCTTATCTTAAATGTATTAATATTTATAAATAATATAAAAATATTAATACCTAAGTTACATAATTCTAAAAGTGTAAATTTTGTGAAAATAAATTTCGTAATTTTTTTGAGAAATGGACATTTATAAATGTCCCATTTTTGAAGTTTTAAACCTTTTATAAAAAAATGAGAAATTTTCAACTTTTAAAATAATTTAAAGCATAAAGAGTTGAATACTCATAATTTATCACATAAAAACTCCTTACCATAAACTTTTTCACCAATTTTTGCGAATTTTTGGGCAAATTTTTGTTGACATTTGTTGACAAAAATTGTCCGGAATAATCCGACATAAAATGATTATACTTTGTTGTGATGGTTTATGCTAAGGCAAATAGTTGTTGAATCTTATAAATATCATTCCATTTTTTAAACAATTGACATTTTGTTACAACAAATCCGTGAAAATCCGATAATTTAAATAAAATATTTAAATACTATTTTCTATTTAAATATTATTGGTGCTAATGTTTACAAAAAAATCCGCAAAAGTCCGTAAAGAATTTGTTTGTATAAATTGTAACTATAATACGTGCGATAAAAAAGATTACAATAAACATATTAACACAGCAAAACATAAAAATAATACAAATGTTGACAAAGTGTTGACAAATATAGAAAAAAAATCCGCAAATTTAAATATAAATGAAATAATATGTAATTGTGGTAAAAAATACAAAAGCAGGCAAGGGTTATATGCTCATAAGAAAAAATGCGATGCGCTAGAAAATGAGAAATTAACAAACACTACAAACACTACAAACGCTACAAACGCTACAAACGCTACAAACGCTACAAACGCTACAAACGCTACAAATAATCAACTAACTTTAACAAATGATTTAATTATTAAACTACTTAATGATAATAAAGAAATGAGAGAAATTATAATTAAGCAACAAGACCAAATAAGTGAATTATTACCCAAAATAGGCAATAATTTTATAACAAATAATAACAATAACAATAAATTTAATATTCAAGTATTTTTAAATGAGCGCTGTAAAGATGCTATAAATATGAGTGATTTTATAAAATCAATACAAGTAAGTTTACAACAATTAGATTATACCAAGCAAAATGGAATAGTAAATGGTCTAAGTAATGTAATTATTGAAAATATGAATAAATTAGGACTTTATCAACGCCCTATTCACTGCACAGATATAAAACGTGAATCATTGTATATTAAAGATGATGATAATTGGGAAAAAGATGTTAATAAAGAGAAAATCAGAAAAGCCATAAAAGATGTATCAACAAAGCAATTTTGCGCATTAAGTAAATGGACTAAAGAAAATCCGGATTTTCAAAATAATGAATACAAACAAAATTATTATACACATACATTAGTAGCTATAGCAAATAATAAAGAACACAATGAAGAAAAAATAATAAAAAAATTATGTAATAATAGTTATATAAAAGAAGATTAATCGCACGTAACAGCAACTATTTTAATTTCTTTATTTTCTTTATTTTCTTTATTTTCTTTATTTTCTTTATTATTAGCACTACATATATTTTTACTTTTATAATGCTCATTAATAAAAGAATGAATTTTATAATAACTTACAAAAAAAATAGAAAACATTGTAACACAACTATTAAACATCATTAAACTATTGTTATCTGCAATACTATATAACACCCAACAAAAACTATGAAGATTACCTAAAAATAAATACCAAGAATCAAAATCTTTAACCGATTTTGTGCGATACGTTTTTATTATTTGAGGAACATGATAAATAACATTGATAACATTACACGCAATAAGAATGCCGCTTTTATATGTATTATTATTCATTTAATTGTCTATTTAAAATTTTAAAATAACTTTAAATAATTTGTATATATATATATAAAAAAAAATTGATATTATACGTGATTAATATAGATACATTATATTAAATTATTTATAATATAATATAATGACTAGCGAACCAAAAATATTCGTATTGGTAGATACAAGTTACTGGATATTTTATAGATATTTTGCTATTGTTCAATGGTGGGGACACTCAAATCCTGAATCACCTTTACATAATCCATATGAAAATGAAGAGTTTGTAGAAAAGTTTATGAAAACATTTAGCGAATCGCTAACAACTTTTAAAAAGAAGCAAAAAATACATAAGAAACAATCTACAATTATTGCTGTTCGTGATTGCCCACGTAAAGACATTTGGAGAAATGCTTTATTTTCAGAATACAAAGGAACACGAGACAAATGCGATGAATTTATGGGAGGACCATTTTTCAAACACATCTATCAAGATAATAATAAACTTTTATATGAGGCCGGCACAAATGCCGTATTACAATTTCCTAATTTGGAAGCCGACGATATTATTGCTCTTACTAAAAATCATATTCGCCAAAAATATGCGGATGCCAAAATATATATTATTGCCAACGACCACGATTATTTACAACTTTTAGATGACAAGACCGAAATAGTAAATTTTCAAAATAAATTTTTGAAAGAAGCCAAGAAAGTGTTTAGTGAACCACAAAAAAATTTATTTTATAAAATTGTGCTAGGAGATAAGTCAGACAATATTATGCCGATTTTTAAGAAATGCGGACCAAAAACTTGTGAAAAATATTACGAAAATAACGAATTGTTTTTAGAAGCACTTAAAAAAGAAAATGCTTATGAAAAATATGAATTAAATAAAAAATTAGTAGATTTTAGAGAATTGCCTCAAGAACTAGTAAATGGTTTTATTAAAGAAAACTCTGAATTATTAGACAAATTATAGTTCGCAATTTAGTTTTTAATATGTTTAACATTAGTATTAATAACATTATTAATAATAATACTAATGTTAATGTTAATAAAATATCCTTTATTAATTCCAACATTTGGCCATGGCGCAACCAGTTTAATTAATAATCCTTTTGAAACATTACTCAGCAATTTTTTAAGCGGACTATGTATATATTATTGTTCGTTTGTTCAACGAAAAATGCTATTAATCATTTTTTCTATTTATCATATTGCTGATGACTTCAATATAAAAAATAACTTTTATAAATATTCCTTAAGTTCTTTATTTCATTGTGCGTGGCTAAAAAAACCATTGCTAAGTAAATGCTATTTAACGCTGGTCCATAGTCCTAGACATTATTTAACTATTTATAAAAGAAAACATAGAGTCGCACAACAATTATTTATAGGTATTGGAACAAGTTTACTTGCCATTCCATTTTTAAATGCTAATTTGGATAGCAAATTAAATAATTACTTTGGCGAATTATGGTATGTTGCTCCAATAATTGCCCACATAACAGTTCATAGTTATTATAATAAAATTATCAACGTTAGTTCTATTATAACTTAACTAAATTACTTTAATTTTTAGTTTTTAGTATTAAGCAATTTAATAGTCTTTGTTATTCCAAGCACGTTTATTTTTAATATAAATAAAATTGTATCGTTTCTTACATCATAATATGGTGCTTCAATAATACATCTATATTTGCGAATAATATTTATAAGATACTCATCTAATTCATAGTTCATGCTTAAACATATATTGCTTACATTTTCATCATTGTCAGCATTTTCATCATTTTCATCACATTCTTCGCTTTCATCATTTTCATCATTATAAATGTAACCATTACAATTTATTAAACCATACAATCTAACTTGTGAAGTATTTTTCTTTAAACGCTCAAATTCTATATTTTGTTTACCTACTAATGGAAAACTAATTGACCCTTTATAAACATTATTTAATGGAGGCAAACTATAACTCAATGCTAATACTATAATATTATACATAATAAAAGTAATAAAAAGTAATAAAACTTAATAATATAATATTATTAATAAATAATTATTTAAATATTTTATTTAGTTTATTTTGTACTATTCACAATCAAATAGAGAGAATTTAATAATCCATAATATGTTAAATTTATGTAATATTATATATTATGATAATATATAATATATATGAATATAGTAACTAGTCTAGATGAAATACAAACACAAACTGATACACAAGAAAAAAAAAAACTAATTTTAAAACTATACATAAGATTATTATTGTACATAAATGAAAAATATAATAATAAAAAAACTAATGATCATACAATTTCGAAAGATCATTTAAATTCTTATTTACAATATTTACAAGCCTTAGCTAAAACAAATAAAACAAGTAATAAGGAGGATAATACTAGAGCTCTTGATGAAACATATGTAGAGGCTATTACTAAGCAACGTGTATATTCAATAGGTAAATCAACGCAGCAAAAAAGCCGTAAAAGCAACAAAATCAATGACCAAATTAATGGAAGCAATGCTTAAAGAAATGAGTACTATGAGTAATGTAAGCAAAGAAATAGAAAACCATGTGAATAAGAATATTTCTGAGTTATCGGAAGATGAAGTAAAAACTTTACATAAAGTATTCACACAAAAAAAAATGCTATTGAAAGTAAAGCAAATAATAGTGATGAAGAGAGAAATACTATAGATAATATAGATGGCATACTTACAATATTGGTAACAAATTATAATATAGAGAAAGAGGAAGAAGAAGAATACTAAAAAATTAAAAATAATACCATTTACTATTCATAATTTATGAATAGTAAATAGTAACTTAATAATTTTTATTTTAAAAATTGATATTTATTTTAAAATAAGAGTTATAGACAAAATAATATTAATAATAAAAGTCAATAATTAACAAAATGAACAAAATAGACAAATTCAAATCTTTTAGATTATATGATTATAATGTATATGATGGTATTAGCAAGCATTCACAAGAAAAGAATAAATATTCTCAAGACTCGCTAGATCATTATAAAGACAATAAAAAATTTATTATTCAAGCGTTTGGTATTAATGATTCCAATAGAACAGCATCAATATTAATAGAAGATTTTTATCCATTCTTCTACATAATGGTAGATGAACTATGGAACGAGCAAAGAAATACATTGTTTCTTGCCCATTTAAAGAAAAAAATGGGTTATTATTATGAAGATAGTATTGTAAATTTAAAACTTGTAAAAAGGCAAAAATTATATGGATTTGATAATAAAAAATTACATAATTTTATTAAAATTTCATTTACAAATAATAGTGCTTATAATAAAGTTAAAAAACTATTTTATACAGATACTTATGATAAATATACTGGATTTGAAAGAACACTAAATGACGAAGGCTATGTATATACTGATGAATACGGAACAACTAATTGCCATCTTTATGAAGCTGATATTCCCCCATTATTAAAATTCTTTCATAAAAAACAAATTAATCCAAGCGGATGGATAAAAATACCATCAAACAAAGTAGTAAGCATTAATAATAAAACAACACATTGTGCTTATGAATATTCAGTTAAATATGATGATATTTATTCATATAAAGAAAAAGAAACGCTAGTAAAATATAATATATGTAGTTTTGATATTGAAGCAAGTAGTAGTCATGGTGATTTTCCAATTCCTATTAAAAATTACAAAAAATTAGCTACAAATATACTTGAAAATTATAATTCTTGTTCAAGCGAATATAAAGAAAATTATGATATTAGTATGTTAAAACAAGAAATATTAAGTGCATTTGAGTTGGCAAATACTAAACTAAGTCATATATCAAAAGTGTATCCAAAAAATAAAAAGTTAGATGCTTTTAATATTGAAAATTTAATCGAAAACTTGGCCAATTATATTCCGGCAAATTTCAAGAAAAAAAATACAGAAGAGTTTGTGGAGTCAGAGTCCGAGACAGAAGAGGAAGACGACGATGAAAAGGACGATGAAGACGAAGACACAAATAAAGACATTAATGATTTAAACCAGGAAATTACAACAAGTAATTTTAAGCGTAAAAAGAAAGTAAAATTATATAATAAAAAAGATGCTACATTAATAGATTTAATCAAAGATGATAAATGTGAATACAATACAAAACTTTATGAATTAACAGAAGCATTTACTAATACTGGATTTCCGGAATTAGAAGGCGACATTATTACTTTTATTGGAGTAAGTTTTATAAATTATACAGAAGCGAAACCATATAAGCGAATTATTATTGTTAAGGGAGGATGTAAAATTCCAGACAAATATTTATTATGGGCACAAGAAAATAATGTAATAGTTTTAGAACGTAATACTGAAAAAGAGGTTTTGTTAACATTTACTAAACTTATTAATAGTGAAAATCCGCATATTATTACAGGTTATAATATTACTGGTTTTGACTTTGAATTTATGTATAATAGATCAAAAGAATTAAATTGTGTAAATGAATTTCTCAAATTATCACGTAATAAAGAAGAAATTTGTATTTCCAAAGATTGGCGCAACAAAGTTGAAAGTATTGAAACAAACAAAATTATTTTAGCAAGTGGAGAATATAATTTAAAATTTATTAAAATGCCTGGACGCATTATTATAGATATGTGCGTAATTTTTAGAAAAGAATTTACATTAAGTTCAAACAAATTAGATTTTACATCAAGTTATTTTATTAGTGATAGTATTAATAGTATAACTATTAATGTTGAAAATAACACCACAAAAATTTATAGTAAAAATTTAACTGGAATTTCAGTTGGCAGTTTTATTAAATTTGATGAATTAGGATTTAGCAGTAATTTATACAAAAAAGGCAAAAAATTCGAAATTAGTGAAATTAATAATGAAGAACATTCATTTGTTATTAATAGTATTGAGGAATTAGATTTGGCAAACTATAAATATAATTGGGGTCTAGCAAAAGACGATGTTTCTCCACAAGAAATATTTTCCTTGGCAAACGGAACAGATTATGATAGATGGACGGTAGGTAAATATTGTCTTGCGGATTGTGATAATGTTATTTGGTTATTATTAAAAGTAGATGTCATTACAGACAAAGTCGAAATGTCTAATTTATGCGATGTTCCTTTAAGTTTCTTATTATTGCGAGGTCAAGGAATTAAATTACAGAGTTATATTTCCAAAAAATGTGGCGAAAAAAATACATTAATGCCTGTAGTCAAAAAACAGAAAACTGGAGGTGGTTATGAAGGTGCTCATGTTTTTACACCAAAAACAGGAATTTATTTAGAAGATCCTGTTGCCTGTGTTGATTATAGTTCACTATATCCGTCTTCTATTATTTCCGAAAATTTATCACATGATAGTAAAGTATGGACTAAAGAATATGATTTAAGTAATACTCTTATTAAAGAAACTGGAGAAAAAGACGAGCACGGCAATTTTAAATATGATAATTTATATGATTTAGGTTATAATTATGTAGATGTAAAATATGATACTTATCATTATAAAAGACTTACTCCTAAAGCTGCGGCAAAAAAAGTAATCAATGGTTATAAAATTTGTAGGTTTGCGCAATTTTCAGAAGGCAAAGCAATTATGCCATCAATTTTAGAAGAATTGCTTGCCGCACGAAAAGCAACTAGGAAACTTATTTTATCAGAAACGGATGACTTTATGAAAAATGTATTAGATAAGCGCCAGTTAAGTATTAAAGTTACAGCAAATTCGTTATATGGACAAATGGGCGCAATAACCAGTGCTTTTTATGAGGCAGATGTGGCTGCTTCAACAACCGCAATTGGTCGTAAATTATTATTTTATGGACGTTCAATTATTGAAGAGTGCTATAATGACATAACTATTAAAGTTACTGATGGTTCATTAGTAAAAGTGAAAGCGGAGTGTGTGTATGGAGATACCGATTCGGTGTTTTTCAAATTTAATTTACGCAATCCAGAAACAAATGAAAAAATATTAAATAAACAAGCACTAATATATACTATTGAATTAGCCAAGCAGGCAGGAGAATTGGCAAGTTCCTTCTTGAAAAAACCACACGATTTAGAATATGAAAAAACATTTTATCCATGGATATTATTATCTAAAAAACGCTATGTTGGTATTTTATATGAAAATAATCCCGATAAAGGCAAAATGAAGTATATGGGTATAGTATTGAAACGCAGAGACAATGCGCCTATTGTAAAAGATATTTATGGTGGTATTGTAAATATTATTATGCAAGAAAAAAGTATGGTTAAATCAATTAAGTTCTTAAATGAATGTATAGAAAAATTAATAAGTGGAAATTATGCCATAGATAAACTATTAGTAACTAAATCATTACGAGGGTATTATAAAAATCCAAAACAAATTGCTCATAAAGTATTGGCAGAGCGTATTGGATTACGAGATTCCGGAAATAAACCGGCATCTGGGGACCGGATCTATTATGCTTATATTAAAAATACTAATAAAAAAGCACTTCAAGGGGAAAAAATAGAAACACCTGATTTTATTAAACAAAATGGACTTGAACTTGATTACAATCATTATATTAGTAATCAAATAATGAAACCATTATTACAATTATTTGCTCTAAATTTAGAAAATATGAGTGAATTTAAAAAAAAGCGTGGAATAACATTACAATCTTGGCATAATGAATTGGCAAAATTACGCGAAAAATGGAATAACCCAGAAAAATATGATAAAAAAGTAGAAGAATTAAAATATAAAGAAGTTAAGAGTTTATTGTTTGATAAATATTTGAAAGAATGTAAATAAACTAATAAACTAATAAACTAATAAACTAATAAACTAATAAACTAATAAACTAATAAACTAATAAACTAATAAACTAATAAACTAATAAACTAATAAACTAATAAACTAATAAACTCTTATAAGTATTATTACAAATTATTTTTTTTAAAGCAACAATTATATAATTACTATAATATAATTAGTATAATATAATTACTATAATATAATTAGTATAATATAATATAATATAATATAATATAATGGTCAATAATATAACATATAAAAATTTAAAAACTTATTCCTACAATTTTAATAAACAAAAAACAAATAAAGTTCTTAAAAATGTAAATACTAAATCACATTTCAAAAATTTAGTTCTGAAAAGTGATTATCAACAAAATAAAAAGCAAGTATTTAAAAAAGTTATACATGTTGAAGCTGCCATAACAGACCAAAAAAATAGTGGTCGCTGTTGGTTATTTGCCTTTTTAAACATAATACGTTTTAAAATGATACAAAAATACAATTTGTTACCTAGTTTTGAATTTTCTCAAAATTACTTATTTTTTTATGACAAATTAGAAAAAGCCAATTATTATTTAAATTTTGTATTAGAAAATTATTCTGTCAATTTAGAAACATTAAACTATAATACCGATACAATAAAATTAATACATATGTTAGAAAATGTAACAGATGATGGTGGTCATTGGAATGTTTTTGTAAATTTGATTGAAAAATATGGAATAGTACCCAAATCAAACATGGATGAAGATTTTCATAGTGCCAATTCAAAAGAATTAGAAACATTTTATGACGATTTTTTACGAAAATGTGCTCATAAAATAAAAACAATATCTAAAAATGAATTGGCAAAAAATAAACAAAAGCTATTGGATGAAATGTTGTCTGAATGTTATAAAATATTAGTTTTATTTTTAGGTGAACCACCTAGCACAATAACTTGGGAATATTATGAGAAAAATGAGAAAAATCAATCGTTAAAAGCCATATCAATAGCAAATGTTACTCCATTAGAGTTTTATAAAAAATACGTCCCGTATAATGCCAAGGATAAAATATGTTTAATAAATTATCCATGTAAACAAGTCCCTTTTTATAAATTATATAATGTGGAAATGACTTTTAATATAATCGGAAATAGTGAGCAAAATTTTATAAATGTTCCAATTAATATAATGATTGATGCTGTTAAAAAATCAATAACTAATGAAGAAGCAGTCTGGGTAGGAGTAGATTTTGATAAATATATTTCATTAAAAGATGGGTTTTTAGATAAAGATGGATTTGATTACGAGAATGTATTTGGTTTTGATAATAATATGAAAAAATGTGATGCTCTAAATTATAGACAAAGTAGTCCAAGTCATGCGGTAGTTATAAAAGGATATAATTTTGAGAATTCTAAAACAAATGGATTTTTGGTGGAAAATTCGTGGGGAGAAAAGAGTGGATTTAAAGGAAATTACTATATGGCAAATTCTTGGTTTGAAGATTATACATATGAGGTTGTTGTAGATAAAAAATGCGTTTCCCCAAAGATTTTAAGTATATTAAATCAAAAACCCATAGTTTTGCCTTATTGGAGTCCATTTAGTGTTGTATTAGTAGGACGTAGATAAGAAATATATAATTTCAAACAACGTTTAATATTTTATAATAAATATAAAATATTATTTAATATTTATAAAATATTATTTAATATTTATAAAATATTATTTAAAATTTAACTATTATGTAATAGTTATACTATATTTAAAGATGGAGACTTTAACAAATGCCATTAATATTCTTAATATTCATAATACAAATGAAGAATGTATGATATGTAGAGAAGAATTAGAATGTAGTCAGTGTTATACTTTACCTGAATGTAATCATACTTATCATACTAATTGTTTAGTTACTTGGTTTAGAAATGGAGATTCGCGTTGTCCATATTGCGGAAATAAAGGTATTAATAATAAAAACACTGATAAATCAATGTTTTTATCGCGAACAAGTAATAATAGATATTATTCTATGCATTATGAAGCACAAACATTAATAGATATAAGAAAAAATGTATATTTAAAAAAATATGATACTAATAAAAGATGTCTTCAAATACGTAAACAATTTGAAAAAATAAAAGCATTAGAAGAAACTTATAAAAGCGAGTGTGAAAAAATGAGAAGTTATAAGCAATCACTCAATGAAAGTCCATCATTATATAATGAAGTCAAAAAAAATATATATGCACAAAGAAGTAAAAAATGGAAAATGTCTAAGCAAATTAGACTAGAAAAATTTAAAATAGTAAATAATAGTTATATTATTCCTTTAATAATACCATTAAGTGTGTCAATATAATATTAGCATTATTAGCGTAAAAATAAACCAAATTCATAACTATTTTGTTCGGTTCTAGTATTAGTATTAGTATTAGTATTAGTATTAGTATTAGTATTAGTATTAGTATTAGTATTAGTATTAGTATTAGTATTAGTATTAGTATTAGTATTAGTATTAGTATTAGTATTAGTATTAGTATTATTGTTAATAGAGTCTGAATCTTCATTTTCCGAGCTATCTCTATTTGTTAATAAACTTTCAATATGTAGAGCCAAATAAAATCTAAACTCATTACTATATAAAAATAATTTTTTATTATTATACGGATTTATATAACTAATAATATTAGAATTCGTTAAAATATTATGTCTACAAACCGGACATGTTTGGTGTTCAAATAACCAATTATTAATTGCGCGTGTCTTGAATATATGACCACAATTTTTTATTATTGTTACTTCATCATTATTTGTAAATTCTTCTTGTGTTATTGGGCAAGTATCATTTAATGGAACAGCAATACAACAATAATTTATTTTTGCTATGCTTATTTTAACAAGAGCATGCATATTTACATTTGATAAATTTTCAAAATCTTCCAAAGTATAATTTAATAAATAAGCATTTGGTGAATTGATATTGCTACTAGCATTGCTACTAGCATTAGTAGCATTAGTAGCATTATTAGTATTATTAGCATTATTAGTATTATTAGCATTCAAATAATTGTTATAGCAATAATAATTGTGTAATAATAAAAGCAATGAGTTATTGGCATTAGTATTTAAGTAGTTAATACTATTATTTAAATAGTCAATAGTATTATTAGAAGAATTAATGTAATTATTGGTGCTAATAAAAATATTATATAATAATATTTCATTGGTATCAAAATTAGTTGTGTTATAATCAATATTATTCATATTATTATAATAGTATAATAATAATATTTTAATACATTTAAATATATTAATAGTAATACATTTAAATATAGTGGTATAAATAATTTAGTATATTTAATATGTCACATATTGATTATAAATATTTGCTATCAAATGATTTATTAAATAAATATGATAATAAAGGATTATCTGGATTGTGTAATTTAGGAAACACTTGTTATATAAATTCTTGCTTACAAATTTTATCACATAGTTATGAACTACATGAGGTTACTAACATTATAAATACTAATACTAATACTAATACAAATAGTAATACTAATACAAATACAAATAGTAATACTAATACTAACACAAATACTAATACTAATATTAACAATTTAATTTTACAAGAGTGGAGCAGTCTTAAAGATTTAATGTGGTCTAAAAATTGTGTAATTAGTCCAAATAGATTTTTAAATGCTATTCAACATATAGCAACTATTAAAGATCGGGATTTATTTACTGGATATGCTCAAAACGATTTGCCTGAATTTTTAATTTTTTTATTCGATTGTTTTCACGAGGCATTAGAGAGAAAAGTAACTATTACAATAAATGGCAACTCAGAAAATAATATAGATGAGTTGGCAAAAAAATGTTATACTATGATTAAAAATATGTATTCTAATAGTTATTCAGAAATAATAGACTTATTTTTTGGAATACATGTATCATTAATTATATCAAATATTGATTCTAAAGAAATCTTAAGTATTACGCCTGAACCATTTAGCATTATTAATTTACCAATACCACATAGTGGTTCTAACAACCAAGAATTTAGCATATATGATTGCTTTGATTTATATACACAACCGGAATTTTTAGAAGGTGAAAATGCTTGGTTTAATGAAACTACAAATAGTAAAGAAAATGTTAACAAATGTATTAAATTTTGGAGTTTACCAAATATATTAATAGTAGATTTTAAAAGATTTAATAATGCTAATAAAAAATTAAATAACATAATTAGAACACCTCTATTGGGAATAGATCTAAGTAATTATGTAATAGGTTATAATAAAGACAAATATATATATGAATTATTTGGAATATGTAATCACCATGGTGAATGTTTAGGTGGTCATTATACTGCTTATGTTAAAAATTCTAATCAAAAATGGTATGATTTCAATGATACAAATGTTACTGAAATTAGTGAATCGCAATTAATAACCCCAAAAGGTTATTGTTATTTTTATAGAAAATTGTTATAGAAAATTGTTATAATTTATAATAATTTATAATAATTTATTATAATTTATTATAATTTATAATAAAATTATGTTTCATATTTGATTTTGATTAAGAACCCTAATAATATTATATTATTTATATATAATATTATGTCATTATTTAATAATATAACACAAGATTTTTATGATAATTTAAATAATTTAGGCAGTAATCCTTTTGTATTAGTGGTGCTAATTATTATTATTGTTGTTTATTATATTTTATTTTCATTTTTAGGAAAATCTTGGGATGATGATTCCGACGAACCATCTAGCACATTTGTAATATTTGAGGCTTTGCTATGGGGAGTATTTATTCTTTTAATTTTTGTAAATGGTTTATCTTATTTCTTTAACATTGATGTTATTACAGAAGTTAAAAATATTTTTTCACCAGAACCAGAAATTAGTATAAAAACAACAGCAACAAATGAACCTATAGTTCCAACTGACATAAATGAAACATATCATGTTCCAGGAAACAGGTTCACATATAACGATTCTAAAGCTGTTTGTAAAGCATTTGAGGGAGAACTTGCCAGTTATAATCAAGTAAACGATGCTCACAAAAAAGGAGCAAGTTGGTGTAGTTATGGATGGACAAAAGACCAATTAGGACTTTATCCTACAAGTCAAAGCGATTGGACAAAATTACAAGAAAAAGAGGGTCATAAATATGATTGTGGATTGCCAGGTATAAATGGCGGTTATGTTCCAAATCCTCATACAAAATTAGGCGCTAATTGTTACGGAGTGAAACCAAAACAAAGTGAATTAGAAAAAGAATATTTAAATAAAGATTTATATCCAAAAACACTTAAAGAACTATTATTTGAACAACGTGTCAAATATTGGAAAGATAGAATAAGTAATATATTAATAAGCCCATTTAATAATAATAGTTGGTTTAAAGTTGAATAAAGTTGAATAAGTATTATATTCTTGGCATTATTTTCTTCGTGTTAATTTTTTATCTCTCACACGTCTTTTTTTTGTTTGTTTTCTCTCAACACTATCAATTACTTTATAAAATTTAGCAAAAGTTTTATCACATATTACATTTTTATCTGTAAAGCAATCTAAATTAAAATTCGAGTCATTATATTTGTTATGTCTTTTTGAAGAAATATTTGTATCTTCAAAATTAAAACCAGGTAATAATGCCAAGTTGGTAAGTTGTTTATTTTTTTTATCTAAATCATCTAAAGATTTCAACATTTTATAATCTTTTTATATATATTTATTAAAGATTTAAATAGTAATACTTATAATCACTATTTAAATATTTATGAGTTATTATGAGTTATTATGAGTTATTATGAGTTATTATGAGTTATTATGAGTTATTATGAGTTATTATGAGTTATTATGAGTTATTATTGTAAACACGTCTAATATTTGTATTAATATTATGTGTCCTCTTTGATTTAATAAATTGTATAAGTTCTTCTTTTATTGAATTTGAATCAGAATTTTCAAAAAATTCTTCAAAACATAGTTCTAAAAATTTAAGACTTAGAGGATTTGCTATTTTTTGTTCAACAAAACTTAATTTACCATCGCTAATATTTATATTTGGATACTTAGTATTTTTTAAATCATAGTACGTAATAATATTTTTCGTTAAATCATTTTTTTCGTCTCTTAATTTAGTAATTTGACTATTTAATTTTTTATGTAAATTGTCTAAAACTACCCATTTTTTTATATTATCTTCAATATTCATACTTGTTTTAACTAAGTAATTTGTATTTAATTTCATTTATTATAATTTTTTATTTGAAAAAAATATAATAAATTAATATTTTTAATAGAAGTCATAATTTAACTTCTCGATCTTCTCGATCTTCTCGAACCTCTTCTTCTTGTTGGACCATTGTAGCCATATCTTGTTGGACCATTGTAGCCATATCTTCTTTTTGATAACTGAGTGGCACCAAGTAAACCGGCAGCTACGGCAACATCCATTAAATAACCACCTCTTCCTTTTCTTCCTTTTCCTCCTCTTCTTGTGCGCGAACCTTTTCTTCTTCTTCTGCGACCACCGCTCATTTCTACATCTTGTTTATGTTCGCTTTGTTGATAAGCATTGTGTTTGTTTCCACCCATCGAGAACATTCCTAACTCTGACATTTTTATATATTATAAAAAGATAAAAAAATAAAAAAATAAAAAAATATAAAAATATAAAAATAATTTTTTATTTTAAATAAAAATAAACATATATCAAAATAATCCTAAAGTATATATTAATAAAAATTAAAATTATTTAGAAACTGATTGTTTTTTTAATTTATTGTTATATTGAATTAATAAAATTAAAACTCCTAAATGTAAAATAAAACTAGTAAATATAAAAAATAAAAAAAAACATAAATATACATGTATTTCTTTCAAAAAATATTCTAAAATAGGGCTTAATATATTTTGTAATTCTTTTTTTGTTTCTTCAGCTTTAAGAAAAGTAATACAATAATCGGCTAATGTATTTTTAGATACCATAATTAATTATTAGTTATTTTAATATGTTATATTAAAATATGCGTGGAAATTTTAATTCATTTTTCTAACGCTTATTATAAATTAATAGATGAGTTCTCTAATTTATAATGTTACAGAAAACTTTGCTTTTAACAATTTAAAAGTAGAAAATCCGTCTTTAATAAACGCAAACAATTATTTTAGCAAAATATATAATAATAATAGTAACAAAAATTTTTATATTAAACTTCCTAAATGTAAAACAAAGCATGGAATTATTAATTCAAACAATAAATGTTTTTGCGAATTAGAATTTAATAGTAATGAAAAATTAGTTGCCGAGTTTTTTGAAAATTTAGAAGAATTTTGTGTTCAAGAAATATGTAAAAATAAAGCACTATGGTTTTATGATTCTGATAATATAACAAACGATGATATACAAGAATATATAACACCTATTATGAGGTCATATAAAGGGGGGAAAAAGTTTTTAATTAAAGCAAATATAAAACAAGATAAACTTATTGTATACGATGAAAATGAAAAAAAATTAAGTTTAACAGATTATGATGTCAATAATGAGTTAATACCATTACTAAATATAAATGGTATAAAATTTTCAAAATCGACTTTTATTATTGATGTTGTTTTAGTGCAATTTATGGTTTTATATCCATGCGATAGCTTTGAAAATCAAATACTAATTAAATTAAATAAACAAGAAATTCATTTCACTAAAACAAACAATGAAACCACAGAAGACAATCAAAATGAAACCGCAGAAGACAATCAAAATGAAACCACAGAAGACAATCAAAATGAAACCGCAGAAGACAATCAAAATGAAATCAAAGAAGACAATCAAAATGAAATCAAAGAAGACAATCAAATCAAAGAAACTAAGGTAGAAAAAAATAATCAAGATTATTTAGAGCCATCTGAAAAAATAATAACAAGTGGTGATTTAAAAGAAAATTCAAATAGTAATAGTGAAAATAATTCTTTCAAATATTTAATTAATAGTTTAGAAACAATTGAATGTAATAATGATGGTTCTATTGAATTAAATAATTTAGATAGTTTTGCCGAAAATACAGAACCTATTGAATTAAAAACACATGAAACAATATATTTAGAAATATATAAAAAAGCCAAGCAAAAAGCAAAAGAAATAAGAAACAATGCAATCGAAGCATTTTTAGAAGCAAAAAATATTAAAATGAAATATAATTTAAATACTATTCTTGATGAATCGTCGAGCGATGAAGAAAATGAATTATTAAATCTTAATTAGTATTATTTTTTTTCTCTCAAAATAATTTTAATAATAGTATTAAAATTAATTATTAATTATTATTTTATGTTAATGTTAATATTTAATTAATTAAATATTATTGAAAATTTTTTATTGTATATTTTATATAAAATGAGTATTATGAAGAAGTTTCCAAAAGGACTTAGACCGGAATACATTTTAGGAATTATTACTTTAGTAGTTGTTGGTTTTGCTCTCTTTAACTATTCTGAAGAAAAAAATATATATCAATCACCAATGACCTCGGGACCATCAAATTTAGGATTTTCAAATGTTATTCCAAATCAAGGTTCTGCTCCATCATTTAATGGACAACAAAATAATGTTCCTTCCGTTTCATCTGATAGCAATGTAATGAGTAGACAAGCATCTAACCCATCTGATTTATTACCAAACGATACAAATAATTCGTGGGCAAATTTAAATCCTGTAGGAAATGCCGATTTAAGAAATGTTAATTTATTAAATCCTACACAATTAACAGGAATCAATACACAAGGGTCAAGTTTAAGAAACCCTAATTTACAATTAAGATCAGAACCTCCAAATCCAAGAACAAATACTAATTGCCCTTGGAATATTTCTACTATTGAAGGCGATCAATTTAGAAAAACATTAGAAATTGGTTCTTAGATAATACTTCGTACAAAGTTCATACATTTATTAAATTTTGTAAATTTTATTATAAAATTTAATATTAATGAGCACATTATTTAATAATAATATTTTTAATATTGTTATTGTAATATTTATTATAATAGTTGCTTCTAAATTATATTTTAATAGTGATACTTTTAATTTAAGATGTATTATATCAGATGTAAATGGTAATAAATATTGTGTTCGTGATAGAAATAAATTAGAATTGGCAGCCGATAGATTGGCGCACGTAAATAATAATTTAAATAAATTAGTAAATCATTTGTCCAAAAAATATCCTACAAAAGAGAATGTTCAACGACTGATAAATGGTTACAATCCAAAGAAAATATATGAAACTTTACCCACTAGTGAATTTACTGCGTATAGCGAAAATAAAGGTGAGAAATTGGCATTTTGTTTAGATACTGAAAAAAATAGCAAAGGACGCTTAATTGACATGAATACGCTAATGTATGTTGCTTTGCATGAAGTTAGTCACATTGCTACCAAATCAATAGGTCATAATGATGAATTTTGGAATAATTTTAAATTTATGATTACAGAAGCAAAAGAAATAAATATTTATAATCCAGTTGATTATAAAAAAGAACCAGCGCGTTATTGTGGTATGAATATAAGCGACAATCCCTATTATGATGTTAAATAATTACTTTAATATTTATAAAAAGTTATATACGATGTCATAAATATTATAATTAATGCTTGTGTCTTTAATTTTGACTATATTTTTACTATAAAAATATAAATTATATATTTTTGTATAGTCTTCCAAATTAGGAAAATAACTATCACACTCACACTCTTTTTCTAGATAAGTAATCATTATTTTATTAATGTTAAAAATGGTATTTTTATTAGCGTGGTTATCTAAAAACAATTTGTATATTTCTTCTCCACCAATAATCCATAGTTCATCGTATTTTTTTGACTTTACAAAATCTTCTAAGTTTGACAAACTTTCAAATGTTTTGACAATATGTTTATCATTTATTTTATCAATTTGGAGAGATTTAGACAAAATTAAATTGTCTCGATTTGCTAACCCATTAAGATTATTTAAACTCTCATATGTTTTCCGCCCCATAACAATAGCATTATTTTTATTTCCAGTAGTTAATCTTTTAAATTTGACCATGTCTTCCTTAATATTCCATAATAGCGTATTGTCTTTGCCTATTCCATTATTTTTACAATAAGCAACAATAATATTTACAATCATATTTATATAAAATTAAACTCTTATATTTATATAAATGTCAAATATATTTAAATTTTATATTAATAGTAATAATCAATTTAATACATTATATTTATTTATTAAGAATAAATATTTGCCAACTCAATCAAGTCAATCAAGTCAATCAACTTTACCTAATGTTAAAGAATTAAATACTAATTATAGCGATCCTCATATTTTCTTAAAAAGTGATGTATATCAACAATATTTTAGTAATGGAGAAGACTTTAATGAAAATGATTTAGTATATATAAATACATTTGGTAGCAAACTTATTTTTGTTGATAATTTTATAAATAGCGATGATACTATTCAAACAATAAAATTAAAATTTATTCAAGCTATTAATGAAAATGTTAACGAAGATGAAAAAATTTGTTTTGAAGAAATTTATATGTATGGACTGGCACCATCAATATTAAATAAACTCGAATTATTTAATAATTTAACAAACAATAATAAAAATGATTTAACACGCAAAATATTGATAAACCATTTTAAAAATATTGATGAAGGTTTTACTATTTTAAATAAGTTAGAAATTAAAGAAATATATCTTTATGATGACATTAATTATATTACTATTACAAATATTAATGAATATAAATCATTAGGGCAAAGTTTTATAAAATATCATGAAAACTTTATTGTTAATCCTTATAATTATGAAAATAGTCTAACAAAACAATCAAGTGATCTTATTTCTATAAATAATTATAATATGTTATTTGAATACAATGTATCCAATACAATATATGTATGTTTGGCAAGTAATTTTTTTAAAATAAAAAATAATATTGAAGAGGATGAATTATTGATTAAAATATATTTTAAATCATTATATTCAAAAAATATAATTAATACAAAAGATTTTATTACACAAAAAACAGAATTAATTAAAAAAAGTAATGAATTGTTTAATGATGAAAATTTTAAAAGTAAGAATGAGTTTTTCTTTTTTTTAAAAACAATTCATTCAAATTCAAGTGTCTTAAAATATGAAAACAAAGGAGTAAAATCTATTAATATAAATATTCATAGTACTATTAATTCAAATATTTCGTTAGAAACAATATTTAAATTATTTAATAGCAGTGAATTATATCCATTTATTAAATATAATCCAGGTAAGAAATTAGAAAATCTATATCGCCTTTATTGTGATAACATAGCTAATAATAAAAAAATACCGATGCTTAGTAAAACATTAATATTAAAGTATGCCAAATTCTTAGGTAAAGCCCACACTATCACATTTTATGTTAACTCAAAAGAAGAATTATTCATAAATAATGTAAATGAATTTCTAATAGAATTAGAAGATAGTGGTATTATTAATGTAAAAATTGACTTTAAAAATATTATAAGTATTGAAAATATAAATATTTTAATTGCTAATAATGTGAATGCCATAATAAAATTCATTAAAAGTTTAATTGTTAACAATAGTATTGAATTATTTGACAAATTAACTAGTTCCAATATTGAAATAAATTCTATTAACTATGTTTATAATATTAATATTAAAGGAAGTCTTAGTTTAAAAAATATAAGTAATTGCATAAATTTTTTATTTAATGTTAATTCAAAAGATGATACAAAAGAAATAATACTGCGTTATAAACACGTCTCGAATTTTAGTTTAATGAACTCAGAAGACTCATTTATAATTGAACTCATTAAACAAAAATTTACAGAAACCGAAATATTAAGCAAATTAGAAGAGAATTATAAATTATCATACGAAGAATCGAGGTCAAAGTTAATAAGTGTAGTTAACTCTTTAAAATTAATTCAAAATACATTTAATTATAAAAAATTAACTATAAAAAATAATCCAGGGTTCTTAACAATATTTAAAAAAACTACTTCAAGCAATCTCTCCATAATTATAGAAAATATTGATGCTATTAATTATTTAAAAACATTGGATGTGTATATTGATTCTATTGTTAAAATTCTATTTAATCAAGTAAAAGATAGTTCATTAGAGCAAAATATTAAAAATATGTGTAAAAAAATAACACCGCGCGAAGAAGTCGAAGAAAAAAAATTAGAAGTAACTGAAATACCCGAAAATCAAGAAATTATTAAAAATGTTGCTCATTTGTTAGAAAATGACGAAACCGACGAAACAAGTTCAATGAATAATGATTTATTAAATATATTATTGGATGACGACGATGAAGACGAAGACAACCAAGACGAAGACAACCAAGACGAAGACACAGACGAAGAAAATAACGATCTTTCTAAAGAGTTGACAAAAAAAATAAATATAGAAGAAGATATAGTAGAAGACGAAGACGATATAGTAGAAGACGAAGACGATATAGTAGAAGATGTAAAAGAACCAACAATCAAAGCACAAACAATCAAAGCACAAACAATCAAAGCACAAACAATCAAAGCAGAAATAACAGATAATTTAAAAAAAGATGAAGATGAACATGAAGATGAAGAAGAAGGTTTCAAAGAATTTTCAGAAAAAAGTAATCCTATACTAAAACGATTAATAAATAAAGAACCAATATTATTTAGCACCGATAAAAATAAATTTTATACCGAATATTCACGATTATGTCAAGCAAATATAAAAAAACAACCTGTAATATTAACACAAGAAGAAAAAGATTATATTGATAAAAACCATAGAAATTCGTATACAGAAAGTTTTCCATATGGGACAAAAGAAGGAACAACTTACCACTATATATGTCCAAGATATTGGGATTTAGAAAAAAATGTTAGTTTATCACACGAAGAAGTGGTAAAACTAGTAAGTGAAAAAACTGGAAAAGTTATTACCAAAAAAAACAAGGATGGAACTTATGATGGAAACATAATGGAATTTACTGATCCAAAACATCATCTTGATGAAAAAGGAAATTATATAAATCATGTTCCTGGGTTTTTAGATGAAAAACATAATAGAAGTGTTAATAAAAATAGTTTTTGTTTACCTTGTTGCTTTAATAATAAATTATGGGATAAACCACAACAAAAACAACGACGTGAAAAATGTTTAAATTTAGATTATAAAATTAATCCTGAAGAAAAAAAAGAAAATTTCAATTACATTAAAGGACCAGAAAAATTCCCATTAGAAAAGAAAAAACTAGGTTTTCTTCCAATAAGTATTCAAAAATTATTACAATTTGATAATTTAGATTGCGTAACAAAACAAGCACCCAATTTATTAAAAACTAATCATAAATGTTTATTGCGTTATGGAGTAGAAAATAGTAGTAATCAATCTTTTATTGGATGTATTGCTGATTTATATGAAACAGCAATATTAAATAATGAAAAACCCGTTAGTATTAACGAAATGAAAACTATTATTAAAAATAGTATTACTATTGATAGTTTTATAAGGTATAATAATGGTAATTTACCACATATTTTTATTTCTAAAAATTTTAATGCACATAGCACTTCAATAGCTATAGAAAAATATAAATTGAGTAACTTATATCAGGAAATTATAATAGGTTCAATTGAAACTCACACTAATTATAATGATAAAATAATATTGTTTAAAAAAATAATTAATAGTTTTGAAAATTTCCAAAACTATTTAGAAAGCAATTTAACAATTGATTACACTTATTTATGGGACATTATTTGTAAAAAAAATCCTTTACTTTTTCCAAAAGGGTTAAATTTAATTATTTTAGATATTACTAGCGAAGATGCAACAGATAATATTAAAATTATATGCCCTAAGCAAAATTATAGCGATGAATTTTTAGATATAAAGAAAAAAAGTTTATTATTAATTAAAAAAGATGAGCATTTTGAACCTATTTATTTAATAAATAATACTATTACTAATTATGATTTTGTAAAAGAATTTACTTTTGCTAGTAATAAAGAAGAAAAAGAAGATGGTTCCCTGAAATATTTCAAACAAATTTTAAATAAAATTAGTAAAGAAATAAATATTAATTGTATTAGTAAAATAGATACAAAAAAATATGCTAGTTCAATTTATAATTTTACACCAAATATTTCATTAGACAATATTATTAATATTTTAGTAAAACTTAAATATGAAATTATTAATCAAATTATTGATTATAATAATAAAGTTATTGGAGTAACAATAAAAAAAGAAAATGAAAATGGTTATATTGAAAAAGGGTTTATTCCATGTTATCCATCGGCATTATCAAGTACTTATGAACAAATTTCATACAAACTAATAGATGAAATGTCTGATGAAGACTATAATGATTATACTAATACAAAAGAATTATTAAAAAAAATATACTACCAAAGTGATTATAAAATTAAATGTAATCCTGTATATAAAATACAAGAACAACAAGTAATAGTTGGTATTCTTACATTAGGTAATCAATTTGTTAGATTAAGCAAACCAGAACAAAATAATGAGGATGACTTAACGTTAATAAATAATAAGGATTATGTTTTTGTCGATAAAGAAATACAAACCAAATATTATAAAAATAATACTCAAAACGAGTTACTAAATAATATTAAATTGGAAACATTATTTTATAATAATTTTAAAAACACTTTTAAAAAAATATTAAATATTAACACAAATAATAAAAGGAAAAATGAATTGTTGCGAATAATAAATAATAATTCAATGTTATATTTAGATAAACTTTCAAATATTTATAGTATATTGAAAAGCATTGGAACTAATTATATTACATTTTCAGATATGGAACCTATTTTAAATAATATAAAATTATCTTCGTGTTTTGATGATGAAAAATGCCCGAGTATAATTTGCAAAAAAATAAATAGTAGTTGTTCATTAATAATACCAAGAATTAATTTAATTGATAAAGAGAAAAAAGAAACAAATGAAGAATTATATTATACTCGTTTATCTGACGAGTTTGTTAGATACAACAAATTTAAAAATTTTATTTTTGAAAATAGTAATGTTTATAGTTATGGTTCAGTAGAATATAATATTATAACCAATGAACTTCTATTATTTCAATCATCATTGACGCAAGAATTCTTTAAAGACTTACCATATAGTAATAAAGATAATAATTATATTACTACTATTGATACATTTGATACATTGGGATTTGAAAATACAGATAAAATTTTAAATTTAAAAAATGTTAAAAAAGAAAAAGCAGAAAAAATAGTAATAGAAGTTAGCACTATTAAAGGTAAAGAAATTGATGAGCACAAAGATAAAGGACACGAAAAAGAAGATGAATATGAAAATGAAAATGAATATGAAAATGAAAATGAAAATGAAAATGAAGAGGAAATTTTATCAGAAAATGAAGAATTAGAATTAGATAACAAATTAATTTTATTAACTACTTTTACAGATAAAAACTATAAATGTCCACCTTTTGATGTTAATAAAATAACAGAAGGATTTAATTCTAATTTTAAAACTACTATTCATCAATTGAGATATTCATTAGATAATTTAAATGATAGAATTTGTTCTTTCCAATTAATTTTAATAATAATCAAATATCATAACAAAGAGTTTATTAATTTAACTATTGATCTATTAAAAAAAAAATTAATTAGTTTATATAAAAATAATAATAATTTCAATTCCCTATGTGATATTTTATTAAAAAATAATAAAAAAGTAATTATGGAAGAAGTTATAAATGAAAAAATACCTAATAAAAAATTAATTATGTTTGAAGAACTCATATTAAGCCATGAATATTATGTGACATACGTTGATATATATTTACTATCAAAAGAATATGACTTACCCATAATATTATTGTGTAATACTATTATTGATTTAACTATTACAAAAGAAAAGTTTATTATATTTAATCTTAGTAGAAATAATAGTTATTTTTTTATAAAAAATCGCAGTTTGTATGATCGTAAAAAATTACATAATTATAAATTAATTATAAATGCTTCATCTGTTGATTTTAATATTGATAAAGATTTACAAGATACTCCTGAATATAAGTTATCTAGTAAAATAAAATATGCTATTAACAATTATGAAGATGTTTTGGGTGATTATATCAATAAATATGGTTTAAATGATAAAAAACAAATAGCAGAATTAAAAAAACAGAAAAAACTAGAAAAACAAGATCAAGTAAAACAGAAAAAACAAGATCAAGTAAAACAGAAAAAACAAGAACCTGTAGAAGAACCTGTAGAAGAACCTGTAGAAGAACCTGTAGAAGAACCAGTAGAAGAACCTGTAGAAGAACCTGTAGAAGAACCTGTAGAAGAACCTGTAGAAGAACCAGTAGAAGAACCTGTAGAAGAACAGGGCAATCAAACAAAAAAACCAAAACGCAAACGTTGTCCAAATGGAACTCGTAAAAATAAAAAAACCGGAGAATGTGACAAAATTTAATACTATTTTAAAAATTATAAAATTATAAAATTATAAAATTATAAAATTATAAAATGTTATAAATATTTACTATTTATAACATTTTATTACTTACAACATTTGCCTATTTTAGTAAATTAGTAAATGAAATATTTAAAAATCCAATTCATAATCATTACTTGTTCCATTATTAATATTTTTAATAGAAGCAACACTTGACTCAATCAATAAACTATTTGTGCTACATTCATTAGGAGTTTCACTGCTTATTTGATTTAATAATGCTTGTTCATCGCTTTCATCTTCTTGATGCACAGAAGGTTCTTGTGGTTTAATAGTCATCAAGAAGTCATTGTCAACCAATACTTTAAAACAATTAGTTCCATAATATCCTTGTTGTCCACACATAATGTTTGCCGATACACCTTTCATATTATCTAACTCGCCATGTTTTGCCGCTTTTAAGAACATTTCGGGAGTTTCTTCAAAAGAAGCCTTGGCAATAGCACCAATATCATCATTATTAATACCATGCCTAAAAATAGAAACCATCTTATCATTACACGTCATTCTATCTGCCAACATAATTAAATGATGATAATTAATATATGTGCTATCAAACTCAATAACCTCTGAAAATTCGTCAAATATACTTTGCCTGGCAGCTTCAATACCAAATGTATTATAAATTTCTATAATGTGATTTGAAATAGTTCGCGTTTTATCTACAAAATCGAGTGCTAAAATATCTAATAAATTACTACCTAACGTATCTAATACCCACAAATCTTTTTTAACATATTTTGTATCAATTTCCTCAAAATTATCTGTGATTTTACGTAATGTTACTTTGTCAATATTTTTTACTCCACGTAAAATTAAGTTGTCTAGTAACTCCTCTTGTAAATTTCTTAATAAATATATTTCATCGCTTTGGTCAAGTGATTCCAATACATTTTTATTCTTCTTTTTCTTTAATAATTGAAGATTTTTATTAATGCGAATTCTAAAAATCAATTTTTCAGAATTATAATCAGTATACATACACGTTAAATTATTATAACTATTCATTAAAGCAAAATGTAGGTCATCCATAGATATATTTTTATCTAACATTTCTATTTTATTCATGTATATTCTAATAATCCATTTTGATTTATCTTTGCTACTATCATAACTAGAATTACAATCATCTAATAATTTTTCAAATTCATTATATTCTTTCATTAAATCAATGTCTTCGCTAATTAATGTATTTAAATCATCGGGGTCAAAACAAATCTCGATTGATTCAACAAGCGATCGTAATTTTGTATTCTCAATCTTAGAAATATATGCTTTCGTTTTATTTTGGTCATAGCAATCCAATTTATTTAAATAAATTGTACACGATAAACTCTTTGGATTATCACTTAACGATAATATTTCTTCAATACGAGGAACACCACGAGTAACATTAGATTTTGAAGCAACACCGGCAAAATGAAATGTGTTTAATGTTAATTGTGTTGTAGGTTCGCCAATACTTTGTGCCGCAATCATTCCAACCATTTCACCCGGAGCAACCAGTGCTTTCTTATACGCATTATTTATTATTGTTATTAAAATATCAACAGATTTACGTGTCAATCGTTTATGCATTAATAAATCCTTTGGACTTAAGTAATAATAGTATAATACTTTGAATAACTCATTTGGTTTACAATAGTTTAACATGCTCAATTTTTCAAAATTAGCTTCAATAATTTCAAAAACTTCTAATGGTGTAATATCTATGATTACATTTTCTTCTTGATTACCAGCAATATTATTAATAATATGTGTAAATGATACTGGCACATTTACAGATGGTCTATAAACACGATTAAATATTTTAGCAATTACGTCATCGCGCGCTTTAAGTATAAAATCAATATAATATTTACACTTTTTATCTAATTCTGTTTTCTGCCTTTTAAATTTGCCATAGGCTTGTTTTGTATACAATGTTCCATAAAGTGAGTCTTTAGAATAATCATTCGGCATTTGATAATGACCATAAATCTCTTCAATGGTCATATTAACAAAAGGGACCTGTTGTGACTCAACTCTTACTGGATCAAAATTATCATCACCATAACTATATTGAATAATTTTATTCTTATTATTACGAACAGTCATATCATAATGAACCATTAAATCTTCTAATCCTTTAATCAATCTTCGCTGAATATATCCTGTTTGACTAGTTTTACATGCTGTATCAATCAAACCTACACGACCACCCATAGCATGGAAGAATAATTCGTCTGGATTTAATCCTCCAATAAACGAATTTTCCACAAATCCACGTGCGTTTGGAGAATCATCATATTTAGTATAATGTGGCAATGTTCTATCTTCATACCCATAAGGAATTCGTTTTCCATCTACATTTTGCTGTCCTAAACATGAAATCATTTGTGATATATTTAAATCACTGCCTTTAGAACCCGCATTTACCATAATAACAAAGCGATTAGAACTATTTAAATTTTCACGACCTAATTTACCGGCCTCAAAAGATGCCTTATTTAAAATATTGTTAATACGTGTTTCAAATTCATCTACATTAGAGCGCCCAGTTTTATTATCAAAAATACCTAGATGTGTTTCATCTATTAAAGATTTGACTTCTATTTTTTTCTTATTAATAGTTTCATTAATTTTATCATTAGTTTCTTTATCCGCAATAAGATCACTAATTCCTACGCTATAACCATGAACTTTCATATATTCAGTGACAATATCTTGTAAATTATTAATAAAATCACATGCGGCATCCACATCATAATCATTATAAATCCTATGAATTAATCCACGTGTTGTATCGCCTAGAATACTTTTTTCAATATGACCACGCTTAATAGTTCCCTTGTTAATTTCTAAAACATTATTAGATTTGCTATAATCTTCGGTTTCGTTATATTGCTTTGTTTTATATTTTAAAGTAATATTTGGAATAATTTGACTTAATAATGAAAAACTGCTTCGTGTTAGTTCATCAAAATTTATTTTTTTTAAATCAATGGTTTTAAGATGTGCCATTAAGTTCATCGATGTGCGAGAGTTAAAATTAATAGCCTCTCGTGTAAATAAATAAGTACTCAATAATGAATCTTGAAAAATACCAACAATAGATTTATTATTTGCCGGACTAATAATTTGATATTTTACCGCGGCCAAAGTTTTAAGTTCAATTTCTGATTCATCATCTTGTGGCATATGTAAATTCATTTCATCCCCATCAAAATCGGCATTATATGGTTTTGTATCGGCAACATTCATTCTAAAAGTGTCTCCTTTCATCATTACTTTAGCAATATGACACATCATAGACATTCTATGGAGAGTTGGTTGACGATTAAAAAGCACAGCATCACCATCTAAAATATGACGATGAACAATATCGCCTAATTCTAAATTAATAGACTCACGATCAACATAACGCAAACTAATACAATCTCCGTTTTTTCTTTCATAAATTTTTGCTCCGGGATACTCATCTGGACCATTTAAAATTAATTTGCGCAGATAATTTCTATTTTTAGATGTAACATAAATTGGTTTTGTTAAATTTTTGGCAACTTTTAACGGCACGCCCAATTGACTAATAGATAAATTGGGGTCTGGTGTAATAACCGAACGAGCACTAAAATCAACGCGTTTACCCATTAAATTTCCTCTAACACGCCCGGTTTTGCCATTCAATCTTTCTTTAATTGCTTTTAATGGACGTCCAGAGCGTTGAGCAACCGCGGCTACCCCTGGAATTTTATTATCTACTAATGTAGCAATATAATATTGAAGAACAGTAGTCCAATCGTCTATTACATTTGATGCCGAATTTTGCTCTATTTTTTCTTGTAACATTTTATTAGCTTTAATAATATTAATAATAATATGTGTTAAATCATCTTCGCTTCGTTGCTGTGCGTCATGCTTAATCGAAGGTCTTACTTGTGGTGGTGGAACTGCTAAAACTTGGCAAATCATCCATTCTGGGCGGGACCAAATTGGACTAAAACCCATAAAATTAACATCTTCATCTGATATCTTTTTAAAAATCTTCAACATCATTTCAGGAATAACTTTCATGGTCATTTTTGTATCCTCTTTTTTAAAATCATAATTATTAAATTCCTCTTCTTTATCATTCCATTCGGCAATAATAGTTGCTAAACCCTCTTTTCTAATTTTTGGTTGTAAACATCCACAACCATTATGTGAATCTTCACCGCAACGATGTTTTTTACTTGCCAAAATAAATACTTTATTCCATCGTATTTCAGCATTTAATTTTAATAAATAATTATATTTTTCTTTATCAATTAGAAGTTTGCTACATTTAATACATATACATCTACATATTTTCATAATAGTTGATAAATATTGAATATAATAAACAGGTCTAGATAAATTAATATGACCAAAATATCCAGGCGTCTGAACATAATCTAAACCATCTGTTGGACAAATCATTCCTGGATCTAAAACTCCCATTCGTGGGTCAAATAGTCCACCTAAAACCGGTTTGTTATTTATATGAGTATCCCTATTTGTAATTTCTACAACTGAACCCTTTTGTATTTCATGAGGACTTAAAATACTAAATTGAATACCGATGATTTTAGATGGTTTTTTATTTTCAAAATCAGTCATTCTTTTATAATAGTTAAATAATATTTAAATAATATTTATTCAATTTTTAATTTTATAATGCTTTTATAGTTTTTATTTGATTTTTTATTTTATTTGATTTTTTATTTTATTTGATTTTTTATTTTATTTGATTTTTTATTTTATTTAAAAAAAATTATTAAATTATAAAATTGATTATTATTTAATAATATCTATAAATACTATAAATATTATGCCCCATAAATATAATACTAGAATTAAGTCTGGAGCTCTTACCCCGTTCCTTTACATTGGGAATAATGATGATAATAATGATGATGATAATGATTATTATCAGGGTCGTGACCTAGGTGATCAATTTATTCATCATATAACTATAGATGATGATGATGATGATGATTATGATGATGATGATACAAATAGTACTTCAGAATCCGGCAATTCTGATAATTCTGATAATTCTGATAATTCTGATAATTCTGATAATTCTGATAATTCTGATAAACATTTTTCAAATAAAAAAATTAATGCCAAAAAAATAAATAAATGTGACTATTATAAATTTTTAAGCGAGTTATATCCATCCCGTTATAGTAAAAATAAATATATTGATGAAGTTAAAAAAAGTATTGCTAATAAAGAATTAAAAAATAAACGTCTAAAAAAATCTGATAATACTTTTGTAAATACTTCTTCAAACTTACACAATTTATTTACTAATAAGATTATAAAAAAATCTAGAAAAATTTCTAACAAGCAAAAAGTAAATCATAATAATCATCTAGACATTCAAGACAATGAAGACAATGAAGACAATGAAGATGAAAAATATGAAAAAAATTTATTAGCGCAAGGATTTAAACAAATATTTGACAATGTCAAGGGTTCTGAGAAAAATATTAATATTATTTTGAATTTAAAGAAAGGTAACAACAGCATTTATAATAATGAAACTAATAACCCAGATCGAATGTTAAGTAATTCATTATTTTCTAAAATGTGTTATGGCAAAAATGAATATTGTCATGATGATACAAATGATGATGATGATGAGAATGATGATGATGAGAATGATAATGAAGATTATGATGAAGATTATGATGAGGATGATGACGAAGAAGGCAAGAATAAAAGTAAAAAAAATAAAAATGTAAAGAAAGAAAATCAGACTATGAATAATGAAGATACTATTGTTCCAGCACCACAAAAAATATCTAATAAAAATTATAAAAAATTTGAAAAAATTTTAAATAATGATGACAAAGAATCGGAATATTTTAAAAAATGTTTATCATCTAATTTACAATTAGAAGCCATTACTAAATTAGAAAAACTTAAAGAACTAACAACTATTAGCAAACCTTATTTACTTCATTTAGTTGACCTCGATATTCCAGACCAATATAAGGCGTGTGCTTTGAGAAAAATTAATACGATGCGTTCAATGAGCGGTTATGGAAATAGTGAGTATTATAAAATTAAATCTTGGGTGGATGCCTTCTTAAAAATTCCATTTAATAAATATAATAATTTACCAATTAGTTTTGCGGATGGTATTGAACAATGTCATGATTTTATGGAAAAATCAAAAAAAATATTGGATAGTGTTACATATGGATTAGAGGATGCTAAAATGCAGATTATGCAAATGATTGGTCTATGGTTAGTAAATCCAAATGCTATTGGTTGTGCTATTGCCATTAAAGGACCACCTGGAACTGGAAAAACAACACTAATTAAAGAAGGTATTAGCAAAATTTTAAACAGACCTTTTGCGCTTGTTGCGTTAGGTGGTTGCGGCGATGCTGGATTTTTAGATGGATTTGATTATACGTATGAAGGCAGTAGACATGGAAAAATTATTGATATTTTAATTCAGTGTGGTTGTATGAATCCAGTTATATTATTTGATGAATTAGATAAATTAAGCGATTCATTTAAAGGACAAGAAATTACTGGTGTATTAACACACTTAACGGATAGCACACAAAATACTAAGTTTAGTGATAAATATTTTTCAGAAATTAGTATTAATATGTCAAAAGCATTATTCATTTTTAGTTATAACGATGAAGCAATGGTAAATCCTATTTTAAAAGACAGAATGTATAAAATTGAGACAACAGGATACAAAACTAAAGATAAATTGATTATTGCTAAGGATTATTTATTACCAAAAATTAGAGACGAAATAAAGTTTGACAGCACTTCTATTGTTTTTAGTGATGAAATATTAGAATACATTATTAATGAATTTACAGAAAAAGAGGATGGTGTTCGTAATTTAAAACGATGCTTGGAAATTGTGTATAAGAAACTAAATTTATATAGATTAATGAAACCTGATATAAATTTATTTGAAAATAGCGAAGGTTTAAAATTAAAAAATAAGATTAGTTTTCCGTGTATTTTAACTAAGCAAATGATTGACGATTTAATTAATAAAGGCACAACAAAAGACATTCCATATGGTATGTATGTTTAATTGAATTTTATTAGGGATTATTCTTACTTGAAGTTATAATTTATGTTTTTTTATATGTTTTTGGTATAGTTATTATAGTATAATAATATTTTTGTTATTTTTGTTATTTTTGTTATTTTTGTTATTTTTGTTATTTTTGTTATTTTTGTTATTTATATTAACTTGTAACTTAATAGCTTCGCGTTCTTCTTGTTAGTGCTCTTGCTCTCTCTGTGCGCGGAGGTCTTACTATTGCGTCTGTTCTGCGAGTAGTTCTATTTCTTATTGCTGGTTGTGTTTCAATTCCTAATTGTGCTCCTTTATAATCATCTAAAGCATTTTGAGTATAGTTTTGCATATTATCTTCTAAATCTTCCATATTGCCTATTGTTAATCCTATAAAATCTACAATATCATTATAACCATTCTCTGCTAATTCACGTTGTAAAAATCCTGCTTCATTATGGAATCTTATTAAATGATTAACTTCTTCTAAAACAATGCCGATTTGAGTTATTATAGTTAGTAATACAGACGGAATATTTTTACGTCTATACTCATATGATGTAAATACGCTATTAATAAAAGCTTTATATTCTCCTACTTTAATAATAAGAGTTGGATATATTCTAGCTATGGATTGTGTTATTTCTGCTATGCGGTGTTGTGCCATTGTTTCTATTGACGATGCTCTACTAGATACAGAACCCAAATAACCGGCTTTATTTTTAGTTTTTTTAATATGGTGTCTCTTTTTATGTGTTTTTGGCATATTATATAGTATTAAAATATTATATAATATATTTTTGTTAAAAATAGTAATTTTACTTTTTTTTACTTTTTACTTTTTACTTGAATTATTTGTCATATAACCAACTAAAATAATATCTCTCATCTTTTGTATTTTTAAGATTAGAAAATTGTAAAAACACACTGGTATCTCTACATAGGGCCAGCAATTCTCTCTTAAACTCAACAAATTTTGTAGTATCAAAATTATTATTACTATAATAATATGGATTTTGTATTATTACATGCGTTATAAAATGTCGTTTGTCAGGTTGTAATTCGAACGCACCAATGTAATATGGACCATGTGTCAAATTTATTGTTTTTGGAAAAAACCCTATATAAAAATAAGTTGGAGAACTATTTATGCTTCCAAAATCTTGCATTTTAAACATATCTTGAAACATAAATGTTGGAAAATGATTTGGTTGATGTATCATTTCATAACTCCATGTTTTACTCCATTCAATTGATGACTCTGGTGTTAACATTTTTAAATCTTTAGACAATGGTGCTTTAATATATTTCTCGTATGAATTATAACTTGTTAATAATTTATGTGTTAGTGTTACATTTTGTGTCTCATTTTCTTTTTGATTTTTTTCATAATTTTCTACAAACTTGGTTATATAATTTTCTACATAGTTTTCATCAATATTGTTTTTTTTGTTATGGTTTTCTTCAACATTAATATTTAATGTTATATTACGTTGTTTTATAAATTCATAAAATGATTTGCTATTGCTATCACCATCGCTATTACTATATCTATTACTATATCTATTACTATTATTACACATTACTAGGGTGCTTCTTTTATTTTTGTATAATTTTGCTTTACTACTTAAATGAATATTATGTCTTAAAATAAAAGCATTATTACAAATAATATTTAAAAATATTAAGATAATATTATAGTAATTCATACTATAATATAATAACAAGTAACATTTTTAAATATTAACAATAGTATTATTTTTTACTGGCAACAAATTTATGGCAACAAATTTATGGCAACAAATTTATGGCAACAAATTTATTAGGTTATTAAATTCATTTTTTTTTTCAACATTTAAAGGTGGATAATCAACAATGTAGTTTGTAGTATGAGTGTTAAATGGACTTTTATTTTCTTGTAAGGCTAGTGTTGGAGAAAAGTATACATTTTTATAATCATTATTCTCTTGCTCAAATGAGATTTGTGCTTTATTTGTTCCACGTGCTAATAAATAATTTTGTTGTTCTGGACTAATACAAGCACATCCTTTAGATGTGCTATATTCACTATTATAAAAACAGCATTCTGGTAAAAATTTATTGTCTTGTAAAAATACTTTTGCTGGATCAATTTGAACATCATTATATGATTTTAAGTTTAATTCTGGGTGTTTAAAAACCTTAGAAAGTTCTGTAATATTATCATAATAGTGTTGAATAGAATTACTTGATAAATAATTATTATAGCTTTCTGTAGACTTGTGTTTATGAGAATTTTTATAACTTTCATAACCATAGATAAGACCCATTACAACAAATATTGTAAATTTATCAAATATTAATACAAATATAATAATACATACAAAAATCTTCATTATTTTATTTTTAAATATATAGTGATTGAAAACTTTTATTTGGTTTAATCTATTATTTATATGTATACCTTGTTTTAATATATATTCATAGAATTTATGTATTGAATTATTCAATTTAAAAGTCATTTTATGATTACTATAATATTATAGTAATATAATATTATATTATATTATAGTAATATTATTATTGTTAGCTTACAAAATTATTACTCTTACATTATTTTATCAACAAAATCATTAAATATTCCGTATAATAGCGAAACTATTATTAAATAAATTACGGCCACTATAAAGGATATAGTATAAGCAATTATTACACCTATAAGTAAGGCTGCTAAAAGAGGACCTAATAATGGAATACTCATTAATATAGAAAATATTATGACAACTATAATTAAAACAATTAATAATCCTATTACTACCATAGATGCCGGTATAACCATAGTTAATAACCATCCCATTAGAAAAACAACAAAAATTAATCTAAATGATTTTATTAATAATGTGAGTGTATGAAATGCTACGGTAACTGATGATAGTATTTTGGCTAAGAAATCATTTGTGTTCATAAAAAAATGTTTAAGATTTTCTAAAATAATTTCTAATTTATTCATAATCCATTTAAAAAATTCTATAAGTAAATTAAATAAATATGCGATAAATTCTAGAACTTCTATAAATGCTGTATGTATTGACCCATATATTCCTTCAATAGAATTTGTTACGCTATCTATTGGTTTTTTTGCTTCTTGTGCTAGTTCAGCATTTAATGTATTTAAACATTCATTAAAATTATTAATAGTATAATCTAATTCGTTGTTTTTTGATTCTTCACTATTTATTAGCGAAGCAAATGGCATAAGTATTGGATTACATTTATTTTGCGGCCAAGAACTTTTATATGATTTTATAGTACTTATAATATAAAAATACAATGCTATACATATTACAATTAGAAAAATTATTATAGTAAACCATATATCATTACTATAAAGTTCGCTATAACTTGTATTATCAAAATAACTATTTATTTTGTTAACTATATTTTCATTAGTAGTTGTCATATTAATATAGAACACTAAAATTAAAATACATATTTATTTTACAAATAATACAAATAATACAAATAATACAAATAATACAAATAATACAAATAATACAAATAATACAAATAATACAAATAATACAAATAATAAATACTATAATTTGTTAACGCCTATTTATAATTTTCTTCCAGTAAATGTTCGAAATGCTGTTCCGGGAAGGTCTCCCACCAATGCGTCTCCTAACTGAACAGCTGTTCCCATTAAATTATACACAACTGTCATCATAGAACTTATTTTTCCAAAAACATCTCCTACGCTAATAAAAGTATTACCTAATCCGCTTATTAACATATTTAATCTATTTCCTAAATCTTCAACAACATTAAATGTAGTTCCTTGTTGAAGATTTGACCCTTGTTTTAATGATTCTAACACTTCTGTAAAAACACTTCCAGCTTCAGAGAAAGTATCAAGTGTATCATATATTGGACTTAAAAAAGAGTTCATAAAATTGCCTTGTGTTTCTTTTGTGCACTCTTGAAATGTTTGAACAGGATCATACCCAATTAATCCAGCAAATGGTGTTACTCCTGGATTACATTTATATTTATCCCAATTATTTCTTAGTTGAACCAATCCAACACTAAATGTTATAGACAATTGAATTAGGCAAAAAATTAATACTATTAAAAAAGCATTACCTATATCACCTAATCCCATTAAATATTATAAATATAATATATATAAATTTATAAATATAAATATAAATATAAATATAAATATAAATATAAATATAAATATAAATATAAATATAAATATAAATATAAATATATATATAAATTTAAATATATAATATATATAAATTTATATATGCTTAAACTAATAGTTAGCAAATAATATTAAACACCTAATTTATCATTTTTTGAACATAATGTGGCTAGTGTTTGATTGGCGCCGTGAACCGATTGTGCTTTTGAACTTTGTGCTCCACCCATTTTTGAAATAACATCTGCATTTTTTTTATTCATAGTTTCATTAGAAGCACATCCACTATTATAAGGTTTATTATTTTGTAAAACTTTTACTTTATTTCGACTATTTTCTACTAATGAATCTACATTGGTCATAACCTGTGAACTTGTATTACCTTCTATTAAATTATAATTTCCTAAATATAACATTAACAATAGTAAACTTATTAATGTTGCTATTACTAAATTATAACTAACGTTTAATTTATATTTTAAAACCATTAAATAATGTAATATTTAAAATAATGTAATATTTAAAAAATTTATATTTTTATATTTAAAAAATTTATATTTTTATATTTTTATATTTCAAATATTTAATATTAAAGTAATTCCTAATAATATAAATATTATGGGTGACTCAAATATTTTTAATCCACAACAAAGATTAGACCTGGCAGCATTAATTAAAGCAAATGATACAGATGATTGTACAGACGAAATACGTTCAAAAAAACAAAGCATTCTAATCAAAAATGATGTAAAACATATGATTTTATTAAAGCAAAAATATGAGAGATTGAGCAAATCTAATCCCAATGAATTTGACGCTATTTGTGTGAAACAATGTAACTTTTTATTTAATAATTATACTGATTTATTTAATAAAGTAAAAAACGACAATCTAGATTTAAATATTTTAGAAAAAGTTTTAGATATATTAAAAAAAATAGAAGATGGGGAATTAAATCAACACGAGGGATCATATTTAGTTGGAAAATATTTAAAAGAAATGTATATAGATAGTGCGCTTAAAACAAAAGAAAAATTAGATGCCAAAGATGCCAAAGAAAGAAATAAAAAAATTCCAAAAAAACCATTTACTAATGTTGAGAAAAAAATAAGTTATAAGGATTTCAAAATATTAAATAAATTAAATTAAATTAATTTAATTCACAATCAGCAAATTTCTCATATTCATCCTCATATTGTGTGATTTTATTCTTCAATAGTGTGATTTTATCTTGAGAACTTTTATGTAATTCTTCTAATTTTGTATTTTCTTGTGTTAATGTTTTATTTTTATTTGTTAAATCATGAATAAAACATTTTAAATTTCTTAATTCTTTATTTTGTGAATTAACAATATCTTGTGGAGAACAACAATGCCCATAATTCTCAATATGCTCTTTTTGACTTTTAATAACCCAATTTTCATGTTTTTGACTATTAAAATGGCTTTTTATAGATTGTGAAGTAACTGGATATGTTCTATTCATACAAGGACATTTAATTTTTAAACCATATTCTTTAACTAATTCTAAATATGTTTTATCACGCAATCCTTGTGTTTTTTCATCATATATCAACGAGTATTCGCAGGCCGTTTCAACTAATTGGGTATTATTATTAATCATATTTTTTATTAAATAATTTATAAATATTTATAAGGTTTCAATTTTATTTAATATATTACAAAATTTTTAAAACAATTAAGTAAATTATTTAGTAATAATATTTAAAAATAATATTAACATTATTAGTAATAGTAAAACTATTAAACTTTTTAATAAAATGATGTCATTAGCATTTAAGAGAATGAAACATAGTAATATTACTTATAATGCTACCACAAGAGTAACACTCATTGATAATTCTCTCATAAAAGATTTAGAAATTGCTAAAATTAGAAAACTTAAACTTGCTAAAATTAGAGAAGGCAAAATAGAAAAAGTAATTGAAATGAGTGAAAGTCATAATGCAACTCCTTATATAAAAAAATAAGTTCAAGTTATTCTCTATTATTAAAATATTAATATCTATATATAATGAGTGATGATTAATCTCTCAAATAATTTAGAAATACTATTATTTTAATTTAACACTATTAAGTTAAAATAATAGATTAATAATTATAAAATATTATAATATATTAATTATGAAAACTAACAATTATACTTTTATTACATATGGATTGTTAACTTTATTAATAATATTTATTTATTCTCTCAGTTTTAAATACAAATTTAAAACTGCACAACAATTATCATTTAGAAGTTTTACTAATTTAAATTCTAATAAAGAGAATTTTAATAATAAAAAAGATAGTAAGGTTACAGAAGGATTTTCAAGCACTACTAATGACACTATCAATAAAAATGATGATATTTTTAAAGTAATAGATAATAAACTTAAAGGTTTAGTTCAAGAATTAGGCGGAAATGAAGGTAAATCTGAAACAAAGAAAATTCTTGTAAATACCAAAAAAATATGTGATTTAGAGTGTGCTAAATGTATGATGACTATGATAAGTGATAAAAAATCTGTGAAAACCATTGATTTAGAAAATATACTAATGGATGAAAGTGATGAAAATTGTATAAAATGTAAAAAATATACAGAATTATCTAGTTCTATTAAATCTATTATTGACAATTTATAATCAATAATCAATAATCAATAATTAATAATCAATAATCAATAATCAATAATCAATAATCAATAATCAATAATCAATAATCAATAATCACTATTTAAATACCTACTTTTTCGTGTGGTTTTTTATAGACATAACGTTCTTCAAAATCACCTCTATTTACAGCGTCTAATGTATAATTCTTGCCTCCCCAATGTGGATCCATAGGATTTACACTTGTATTGCCTGGTTGATGAAAAATTTTATCAAGTGGTGTATCTGAACCAATATCTTGATTTTGTGAATCAAAACCATTAAACATATTTTTATTAAATAGTACATTATTATCTTTTGTAGCATCTAAAATTTCATCTTGTGAATCATTATTTAAAAAATCTTTGAGTTGCGAAGGTAATCCACCTTCATTTTCAAATAATGATGACTTTACTTGTATTAAGTCATTATTTTGTGCGTCAGTTGAATATTGTAAATATAATATAGGGCAACTTATATTTTTATTATTTTGCCATTCTATAAATTTAGTATATTCTTCTAAATTATTAAAGGTTATTGGATTTACTCCGGAAGCAATTTTCTTTTTAGAATTAAATAAATAGTATTTTCCATCTTTTTCAATTAACATATTAGGACATTGATTATCTGTATTATTTTCCAGTGGTTCATAATATTTATAAGAATTTATATAATAATATAATCCAAGCACCATAAAAGTAGTTATTATTAATAAATTTAATTTATCATTAATAAAAAAATCAATATTCATTTTCATATTATAGTATTATTATATTAATAATATAATATATTATTTTTACAAATATGTAATATTATTATATAACTAATATATAATTATGCCTGTTAAAATATATGATACTAATGTAAATAATAATGAATTAAATAACTTATTAAAAAATAATACATTATTTGTAGGTGTGTTTAGTGAAACTTGCTCTCATTGTATAAATATGAAACCTGAATGGAATAAATTTAAATCACTTATAATTAAAGAAAAGTTAAATGGAACTATTTTAGAAATTAATGCCAAATTATTATCTTCTATTAATAATCCTTTAATTAGCAATAATGCCGATGGATTTCCTAGTTTATTTATAATTAAAAATAATAAATTTGTAACTAATTATAATTCAAAAAGAATTGGAGAGAAATTCTTACAATTTTTTAAGAAGTATATTCCTACTACAAGAAAAAATCAGACTTTTAAGAGAAGTCAAAGACTAGAAAAAATCAATCCAAATTTTATAAAAAAATCAAAAAATTATAATTCAAATTTAAAACTTGGCGAAAATATATCATTATGTAAACATGCTAAAAATGGTATAAATGGATGTAATATATGTTGTTCTCAATTTAAAAAAAGAAAAACATATAAAAGATGTATAAAAAGATGTATGAAATAATTATTTATCGTAATTTTGGATTAATACATAAATCCATTGTAGGAAAAATGTCGCCTGACATACATTTACTTTTAGATGATACTTTTGCACAATGTCTTAAATTATTATCTTTACCAACGTAACAAAATCCATGATGTTGCGAATCAGTGCTACTTGGTTCGGGTAGATTATCTTCTTTTTTTGTAATTAAATTTTTGATTGTGTTTGGTATGTCTTGAAGACGATTTTCTATTTTTCTTTCATTTTTTAAAACACCTTCTTCTTCTTCATCTTCTTGTTCTTTATTTCCATTATTTCCATTATTTCCATTTTGATTTGTCGATGTTATTTTATCTTGTGTAATAGTTGATTGTAAATAACTAATACCAGATGTTGAACTATTTGCTATAAATTTTACCGAATTATTAAAAATATCGGTGATTAGTTTCAATAAAATTTGTAACAAATTTGATGTTTCGCTTGCTATTGTTTGTGTTCCTTGTGATGTATGTTGTAGTGCAGTTTTAGCAGTATCTCCGGATACCATAGTAATTATATATGCTATTGGTGATAGTAAACCAGATACTACATCCGTACCTTCTGCTAAATATTTAAATATATTCAATCCTAAAAATGCCAATAATATAATAATAAAAATCCAAAAAAATATACTTTTTACTATATTTGTTTTTGGTTCGCTATTAGTTGCTTCGCTATAAGTTGTTTCGCCGTAATTTGCGGGACTATTTGTCATAATACCAAGCGGTGTATTTGAAAAAGTATTAAAAGCATCTTTAAAACTATTTTTGTTTGAATAATTATTATTCATTATATATTATTTTATATTATTATAGATTAATAATAATTTATATTTGCCTAATAATAATTTATTATACTATTTATATAGGAATATTATGAAATTAAACACCAAAAAATTTAATAATAGAGTTATAAAATCTATAAAATCTATTACAACACTTAAATCACGTTCTTTTTCGCCGCTATTAAATAAACAATTAAGAATACGCTCGCTAAAAACATTAAGACCTAATTCTTTAAAATTATGCGATGGTCTGTTAAATTTAAGAATAAATAAAGACGATGCTACATCTTGTAAACCCTATAATAATCCTGATGTTCAAGAATTATTGCTTCATAATTTAAGATCATCTAAACATTTAGATGTTTCAAGATTTATACCACCAGTTCAATTATTATCCAATTGTTGGTTTAATACTATGTTTGTGACATTTTTTTTTAGTGATAAAGGTAGAAAATTTTTCAGATTTTTTAGAGAATTAATGATAACAGGTAAAAAATTAGATTCTACTTTAATTCCTCCTAATATTGCCAAACTTTTTTTTATTTTAAATTTATTTATTGAAGCATCATATAATCAAAATACTAAATCACACGAACTATTTAAAACTATGAATGCTTTAACTGATAAATTAAATACAAATTTTTTTATATATCACATATATCAAATTATTAACAATAAACCGAACTTAATAGATATTAATATATTATTTAATAATAATAATAAATTATATGATATACCTAATATAAAAGATGCTGGAAATCCACTTGCTTATTATGAATCTATTTTGAAATATTTAAATTATGATACTTTAAAAATTATGAAAAAAACTTTTAATAATAAATCAAATGTGAAAGAAACCATTACAAGAAAATTTCAAAGTTTATCAAATATTATACCTGATATTATTATTATAGAAGATTTTCAAAGCAATTCATTATATAAAACTTCATATGAATTAATAAGCACTAGTAACGAAGTTTATAAGTATGTATTAGATTCAATTATTATAACAAATAAAGATCATTTTGATCCTAAAGCTAATAGTCATTTTGTAAGTGTTTTAACATTAAATTCTCAAGAATACAAATTTGATGGAAGTAGTTTATCAAAATTAGAGAGATTTGATTGGAAAAAATTGATAAATGCTAATAAGAATTGGCAATTTAAAGAGAATTCTAAATATGTCCCCGAATTATATAATTTTACAAAAGGTTACAAAATAATGTTTTACTATAGGAGTTGAATTGTGTTAATAACATTATTAATATTATTAATGAATAAATTTAAAGAAATATTTATTAACTAAAATATTAATGTCATCTAAAATTTTACAAGAAAATGTAGTTGAAAATTATTTAAAGGAAAACATTGGAAAAAATTTATCTTTACGAAAAATACATAAAGAGTTAAAAATTAGTCGCAGAAAAATTATTTTATTAGTCAAGCAATCCAAATATATTAGTCATGTAAAACCATTAGATGTAGGTTCAAATGCATATTTTTTACATGTTTACACATATAAAAAAACTAATTAGAAAGTATTTAATAACTCTATTTTTTCCATAGTTTTTTCTAAATTAGATTTGTTTAAATTATTAAATAAATAATCTGTTTTTGGTGATTCTTCATTTTTTTTTATTTCTTTGTATATTGTATTTATTTTTAATACAATAGCTTCCGTTTCTTCGCGTTTATTTATAATAGCAACAGCAAAATTAGTATTTTCAATTAATAGAGCAAAAGCATAATATATGATATATTTTCGTTTTTTTTTCACATTATTATTATATTTAATAATAAATAATTCAAATAAATTTTTTATTATTTTATGCTTCAAGTTATTGTTATTGTTATTGTTATTGTTATTGTTATCTGAATCAATTATAGTATATTTTTTATCTAAAATATTAGGATTACTATAATAAAATAAGATGTCCCATATTATCCATATAATGTCATGCATATTTCCAACTGGAGCATAACTTCTATTTTCACATACACATTTTTTCTTTTTTTTAATACATATATTTTCATATTCTATAATCCATTCATACCAATAATAAACACTTATTATATTTTTATTTATTAAATTAAAAATAAGTTCGTTTATAGGTATTATTAATTCTTTTGGGTCATCCTCTTTTAATATTTCTTCTATATACGAGACATTTGGTGCTTTAAATTTTTCACTCATACAAGTCAAATCAAAAGAATTATTTTTATCTAATTTAACATCGCTTATTACATTTTTCTTATTTGAATAACATAATACACATATTATTTCGCAAAATAATTTTCTTATTTTTTCATTATTTCTTAATGCTAATAACTCTTTGCTATATCCATTTTGTAAAATATTTATAAAATTATTATAACGCATATTTAAATATAATGTTAATTTAGGATTACCATTATGTATATATTTATAAACATAATATAATATTATATCCCATAAATCCAAATAATGTCCGGCACATATGAATTCAGCACTCCAATAGCAGGCATTTTCTATTTTTTCATCATATAAATTTTTCATTAATTCTAAACGGGCTTTCGATTTTTGAAATTTTGAAAAAGTAATATTTCTAAAAGAAACACGCACATCATTTATATGATTAGCATCCATTATTTTTCGTTATAATAGTATTATTAATTTTAACTTACATAAAAAATATAATATTAATACATAATAATAATATATCTATGAAATTATTAGAAAATAATATTGGAGAGAAAATTTATAAAGTATTTTATAAAAGTTTTACAGATTTTCTTAAATTATCATTATTGCACAAACTATTTTTACTTATGCTTATAGTAGTATTTGGTTATTTAGTAAATAGAAAATTACCAGTTTACGAATATTATGATGATATGACATCGAATAAAAGATTTGATAGTAAATTCGATGATGCTATATATGATGCTTTTTACACAAAATATTATGATAAAATTAATGAAAATAAGGAGCGAGATGTAGAACAATTAAAAATTATTGTAAGTTATGCTAAAAATAAGAAATTTGTTAAATTTTTAGATATTGGTTGTGGAACAGGATATCACGTTCACTTGTTAAATAAAATGAATTATGATGTTGTTGGATTAGACAAATCTAAAAGTATGATTACAAAAGCACAATCAAAATATGCCAATTGTGAATTCATAGAAGGTGATATACTTAAAAATAATTTATTTGATTATAATTCGTTTACACATGCTTTATGTTTAAATAAAACTTTTTACATTATTAAAGATAAAGAGACATTTTTTGAAAATTGTGCATTATTATTAAATCCAGATGGAATATTAATAATACATTTGCTAACAAGAGATAAATTTAAACCTTTTATTCTTCCTAAAGATAATACTATTTTGTATAATCCAGAAAATCATAATAATGCTATTACTAAAAATATTATAAAATTTGATTCCAATTTAGAATATGTATGCAAATATGAAGTTTTAAATAATGACACAAAAACAGATAGTATTGATGATTTTAATGAACCATATTCGTGCTATCAAGAAAAATTTGAAAATTTTGAAACTCATAATATTCGTAAAAATGCAATTAATTTATACATGCCTGCTATTGATGAAATACTAAAACTGGCTAAAGCAAAAGGATTTATTGTAAAAGATAAAAAATCATTAGATATTATTGGTCACACCGATGAATATTTATTTATATTTAAAAAGATAACATAATTCTATTTTATATAAGCAGTTTATCGAACATATTTACTTGCTCTGGCAAATGAATCTAAAACAAATAGTATAAATATTCCCAAAAATAAATATAATATTAGTTCTTCTGTAATGTAATTTGTTTTTTCATT
>Ga0208951_1000027_pt1 | contig 49928 bp, 45 predicted proteins | sample GreLakmeMI27MSRF_FD_187702 | JGI IMG/M metagenome (GOLD analysis project Ga0208951, IMG submission 187702) | Freshwater lentic microbial communities from great Laurentian Lakes, MI, USA - Great Lakes metaG MI27MSRF (SPAdes) | ecosystem: Environmental > Aquatic > Freshwater > Lake | place: Great...
CATTAAAAACCCTAGAATTAATTCGAAAGGAATGGATACATCAGCCATTATGGGATTTATGAATGCTTTAATGGACGTTATAAAAAGAGAAAAACCAGATCATTTGGCAGTTGCTTTCGATAAAGGAGGAAGTGATTATCGTTATGAAATGTATAAAGAGTATAAAGCCCATCGGGATGAAACACCTGAAGCTATTAAAATTGCTGTTCCCTACATTCAAGAACTTTTAAAAGCCATGCATATTCCAATTATTGAAAAAGCCGGATTTGAAGCTGATGACTTAATTGGAACTATAGCAAAACAAGCTGAAAAGGAAAATTTTAAAGTTTTTATGGTTACGCCTGATAAGGATTTTGCCCAATTGGTTTCTGAAAATATTTTCATGTACAAACCTGCAAGAATGGGTAACGATATTGAAATATGGGGTATTCCTGAAGTGCTTGCTAAATTTGAAATAGATCGCCCCGAACAAGTTATTGACTTTCTTGGTATGATGGGGGATTCTGCAGATAATATCCCAGGATTACCCGGAGTTGGTGAAGTAACTGCTAAAAAACTTTTGAAAGAATTTGGTTCGATGGAAAATCTTTTAGCAAATACCGATAAGCTCAAAGGTTCGATGAAAGATAAAATTGAAACAAATGCTGAATTGGGTATTTTGTCAAAAAAATTAGCTCGAATTCTGTTAGACTGCCCTGTAACGTTTGATGCAACCAATTTTGAACTTTCAAAACCAAATATCGAAAAGACAGATGCCCTATTCATGGAATTAGAATTTAGGCAAATGAAAGCACAATTTGATAAATTATATGGAAATGAAGACAATGTTCTAGAACCTAATAATGAACAAGTAGATAACACTCAAACAACTAAAAAAACTATTGTTAAAAAATCAAATGAAGATCAATTTGATTTATTCGGATTTTATGAAGATGGCGAAACTTCCGACAAGACAACAAAATCAAATTTAGGGTATGCAACCATTGAAACAACCGAGCATTATTATCAAACAATTCAGGGTGAATTATCGGTAAAATTAGTAATGCAAAATTTACTAAATCAAACTTCTGTTTGCTTTGATACAGAAACTACAGGCTTAGACGCTTTACATGCTGAATTGGTTGGAATTTCATTTTCATATGAAAAAAACAAAGGTTTTTATGTGCCATTTCCAGAAAATCGTTCGGAAGCATTTGCATTAGCACAAAAATTTAAACCTTTTTTTGAGAATGATGCTATTGAAAAAATTGGACAAAACTTAAAATACGATTTGAAAATATTAAGCAACTATGGAATTAATGTTAAAGGAAAGCTTTTCGATACCATGCTGGCACATTACCTGATTAACCCAGATATGCGACACAATATGGATATATTATCAGAAACTTACTTAAAATATAGTCCAAAATCCATAGAGAGTTTAATAGGGAAAAAAGGGAAAAACCAATCTTCTATGCGTGATGTTTCGTTGGAAGAGATTAAAGAATATGCTGCTGAAGACGCTGATATTACTTGGCAATTAAAACAAATTTTTAGTCCAATTTTACAGAAAGCCGAAACCAAAAAACTATTTGATGAAATTGAAATCCCATTGGTTCCAGTTTTAGCTGCAATGGAAATAGAAGGTATCAATCTTGACGAAGATTACCTCAAAAAAATGGCCGTCGAAATGCAAAAGGACATAAATGCACTCGAACTTAAAATATACGAAACTGCTGGCACAACATTTAATCTAGCCTCTCCAAAACAACTTGGCACTATTTTATTTGACAAACTTAAAATAGGCGGGACTAAACAGAAGAAAACAAAAACGGGTCAGTATGCCACTGGAGAGGAAGTATTATCCTATTTAGAAAATGACAATCCTATTGTGGCTGCTATTTTAGAATGGCGACAGATGGTAAAATTACAAAGTACATATATAGAAGCATTACCCAATCAAGTTGATAAAAAAACTGGTCGGGTTCATACCGATTATATGCAAACTGTTGCTTCAACTGGCAGATTGAGTTCAAATAATCCAAACTTACAAAACATCCCTATCCGAACGGAAAGAGGAAGATTGATTCGGAAAGCATTTATAGCACGCGATGAAAACCACAGTTTGCTTTCAGCTGACTATTCGCAAATAGAATTGAGAATTATTGCCGCATTATCGGGGGAAGAAAACATGATTAAAGCTTTTCAAAACAAAGAAGATATTCATAAAAGTACGGCTGCAAAAGTGTTTAATGTTCCTTTAGAGGCAGTGACCAAAGAACAGAGAAGCCATGCAAAAACGGTAAATTTTGGTATTATTTACGGTGTTTCTGCCTTTGGATTGAGCAATCAAACTTCGCTATCCCGTTCTGAAAGCGCTGCGCTTATTGAAGCATATTATACAACATATCCCAAGTTAAAATCTTATATGTCTGATCAAGTTGATTTTGCCAGAGAAAATGGGTTTGTACAAACGGTATTAGGCAGACGGCGTTATTTAAAAGATATCAATTCCGCTAATGCAATGGTAAGAAGTGGTGCAGAAAGAAATGCAGTAAACGCACCCATACAAGGAAGTGCAGCAGATATAATCAAAATTGCCATGATTAATATCTTTCAAAAACTCACTACTGAAAACTGGAAGTCAAAAATGCTTTTACAAGTTCATGATGAACTTGTTTTTGATGTACACAATTCAGAACTTGATAAAATTCAAATTATGATTAAAAGCGAAATGGAAAATACTTTTATACTAGAGGTGCCGCTTGAAGTTGAAATTGGTATTGGTAAAAATTGGTTAGAGGCACATTAAATAAAAAAAAGGCAATTAAAATTGCCTTTTTTTTGTAGAATTTACTTTAAATTATTCTATAATTATTTTCTTCCAAGATTTATCAGTTTCGTTTTTAAGTTCTAAAAGATAAACTCCTTTCGCTAATCCTGATAAATTTATTTCATTAGTGGTACTATCGTTCGCTTTTATGGTTGAGATAAGCGCACCTGTTTGAGAATATACAGCAATATCTTGTAAATTAACTTTCGAGCTAATCACAAAATTTCCATTAGACGGATTTGGAAAAACCTGTGCCGCATTAAGCGAAAAATCTTCCACGCCTAAGGTTGTAAAAGTTGCATTGGTTACGTAGCCAGCACTTGCACTTCCGCCATGTGAACCTACATTCATAGAAACCGAACTTGCTCTTACACCACCAAAATTAATTGAATTTGTAGTTGCATACGGCATTTGAAAATCATTTGGGTCAGTATTAGTTAGCGCTCGAACTAATGTTAAGGTACGTACACCGCTAATTACACTGTTTGAAACAGTAGTCCAATCTTGAATATCTTGTGGTGGATTTCCCGTTCCTTGAAAATTTCTATCTGTCAGATTTGGGGTCGTAGATGTTGAAAAAACCACAACATCACCACCACCCATGCCAAAACCTGATTGAACACCTATTCCAAGACCAAACCATCTATCAGATGGGCCAGTAAGAACTAATATTACTTGTGAGGTGTCGTTGTTAAGTGTAAAATTTGCAGTAATTGGAATACTATTGCTTAAGGATAATGTTCCGGTTGTTTTTGACTGTGCAAATGCTGCAAAGCTCATAATTGTAGTTAATAAAAGGGTAATTTTTTTCATGTTGTTTTTATTTTAGTAGGTTTATAATTTCTTCATTCCCAGAAAAAACTGCGTGTTCAAATGCTGTTTTATCGCTTTTATCTTTGTGTGTCTTGTCTACTTTGTTTTCTAGTAATAGTTTAATAATGGCTGCGTTCTTAAACATTACAGCGTAAATTAGGGCTGTAGTCCCATTTTCGTCTGAGATATTTAAATTAGCTTTTTTATTTATCAATAACGTAGCAATGGCGTTATTCCCTTTTACAATAGCTGCCATTAGTGGTGTCCCCATTTTACTGCTACCATTAATATCTGTTCCGTTTTCAATAATGAATTTTGCCACATCATTATTTCCTCTATAACATGCTAAAACTAGTGGCGAATATCCTTCTTCATTAACTACATCAAATGCTTTTGCATTTTGTTTAACTTTTACTTGAGCTTGTTCTAATGTCCCTTTTCTTGCAATATCAAATACAGAAATTGCTTCTTGACTAAAACAATGTAAACTCAATAAAAAAAATGCTATTGTAAAAGTATTTTTCATGTTTTTTCAAAAAATCAAAAGTAATAATATTTATTAATGTAAAAAACTATTTCAGTAATTTAATGGTAGAGTCTCTTTGACGTAATTCGGTCTTAATTATTTTTGTAGTATATTGTTCATGATTATTTTCAAGCTTGTCAATTAAAAGTTGCGCAGCCACTTCGCCAATCTCAGGGCCGTGTTGGCTTACTGTTGACATACTTGGGGTCATCCTTCTTGACCAAAGCCCGTCTGCAAATCCAATAAGTGATAAATCTTTGGGTATTGAATACCCATTTTTTATACTCAACTTCATGGCAGTTACAGACGCATGTTCATTCAAGGCAAAAACTCCATCAGGTTTGTTTTTGATAAAAAAATCATTTATTTTTTCGTTAAACTCGTCCATATTATTGGTCAAAACCACTAAGTTTTTATCTACTTCTAATCCATTGGAAGCCATTGCTTTGAAAAAACCTTTTTCCCTAAGCTTTCCAACGCTTAAATCATTTATGGAAGATAATAAGGCTATTTTTTTACAACCTGTTTTGATTAAATGTTCCGTTGCATTTATAGCAGATTCGTAGTCATCCACGATAACTTTATCGCAGACTACTTCATCCGCAATTCGATCAAACATTACAATCGGAGTGCCCTCATTTATGATGGTAGTAAAATGTTCAAAACGCTGGAACTTTTGAGACTCCTCAGCAATAGATACAATAAAACCGTCTATCGTTCCATTACTCAATATTTCAAGGGCATTTTTTTCCTTCTCTAATGATTCATTGGAGATACAGGTGATTACTTTATAACCATTTTCGTCAGCAACTTTTTCAATACCACTAAAAACTTTAGCAAAAAAAGAATTTAAAATATTAGGAATAATAACACCTATAGTTTTCGTCCTTCTATTTTTTAGATTTAAACCAATGACATTGGGTTTATAATTCTTTAGTTTAGCGTATTCTTGAACGCGTTGTTTAGTTGGTTCGCTAATTTCTGGACTGCCATTTAAAGCTTTTGAAACTGTTGAAATAGAAACACCCAGCTCTTTGGCAATTTGTTTTAAAGTTGCTTTTGCTCTCATTATTCTTTCTTAAGATGTAAAAATAAAGAAATTTATACTACCAAACAGCAAAGGATAGCTTATCTTAAATAAAAAGTTCGAATCAACAAGTACTATTAGACTCATTATTCAATACTAAACGGTATGACAAGGCCAGCAAAAAGTAGTGTTTTAATGAAAAAAAACAACAATATAAAAATAATTAAAAATGCTATTTGCTTTATTAATAAATAATTGTACTTTTGCGCTCCATTTATTAGGAATGGAATTTTTAATTAAAATAAAATTATGGACGCATTAAGCTACAAGACACAATCTGCAAGCAAAGCCACTGTTAAAAAAGAGTGGATCATTGTAGATGCTGATGGTCATAACTTAGGTCGTTTTGCTTCAAAAGTTGCAATGCTTTTAAGAGGTAAATACAAAACAAGTTATACACCTCACGTCGACTGTGGAGATAACGTAATTGTTATTAACGCAGAGAAAATTAACCTAACTGGTAATAAACTTGACGAGAAAACATACATCCGTCACACAGGGTATCCAGGAGGGCAAAGAAGTTTGACTGCTAAAGTTATGCAACAAAAAAACCCTGCATTACTAGTGGAAAAAGCAGTTAAAGGAATGTTGCCTAAAAACAAATTAGGCGCTGAACTTTTCAGAAATTTAAATGTTGTTGTTGGAACAGAGCACAAACAAGCTGCTCAAAAACCAAAAACAATTAACCTTAACGATCTTAAATAATGGGAGTTATTCACAAAATCGGCAGAAGAAAATGTGCTGTTGCACGTGTTTATGTTTCAGAAGGAACAGGAAAAATCACTGTAAACAAAAGAGAATTCAACAACTACTTTCCAACTGCTACATTGCAGTATAAAGTATTGCAACCCATGTCAATGACAGAAAACACAAATAATTTTGATGTTAATGTTAATGTACATGGTGGTGGTTCTACAGGCCAAGCAGAGGCTGTAAGAATGGCACTTGCGAGAGCAATGTGTGAAGTAGAAGCTGAAAACAGAGCGATACTTAAACCAGAAGGATTACTAACTAGAGATCCTAGAATGGTGGAGCGTAAAAAATTCGGACAGAAAAAAGCACGTAAGAGATTCCAGTTCTCGAAACGTTAATATTGAACTGTTACAGAATTTATTTAGAGATCACAAATAAAAAAAAGAATTTAAACAAGTTGTCGATATTCCTGAATTAAATGGAATTAGTTTAGCATCGAAATGTAGTCCAAAGTCTTAAATGCAAAATAACATTTAAGCGAAAAAGGTGACGCATTGCTAATCACGGAACGTAAACTATTACACAATGGCAAACAAAATTGAAGTTAAAGATTTATTAGAAGCGGGTGTTCACTTTGGACATATGACTCGCAAGTGGGATCCAAACATGGCTCCTTACATTTATATGGAACGTAATGGAATTCACATTATTAATCTATATAAAACTGCTGCAAAAATTGAAGAAGCCAATGAAGCCCTCAAAAAAATAGCAGCTTCAGGTAGAAAAATATTATTTGTAGCTACCAAAAAACAAGCAAAAGATATAGTAGCTGAAAAAGCTTTAACTTGTAACATGCCCTACATCACAGAAAGATGGCCTGGTGGTATGTTAACCAACTTTGTTACTATTCGAAAAGCTGTTAAAAAAATGGCTACTATAGACAAAATGAAAAAAGACGGTACTTTTATGACATTGTCTAAAAAAGAACGTTTACAAGTTGATCGTCTTCGTGCAAAATTGGAAAAGAACTTAGGTTCTATTTCAGATATGTCAAGACTTCCAGCCGCATTGTTTGTAGTTGATATTAAAGCTGAACATATCGCAATCAAAGAAGCACAAAAATTAAACATTCCAGTATTTGCAATGGTAGATACAAATTCTGATCCACGTGAAGTAGATTATGTTATCCCTGCAAATGATGATGCTTCAAAATCAATTGATAAAATTTTATCTTTAGTAACTGCTGCAGTTATTGACGGATTAGCTAACAGAACTTCTGACAAAGAAGGTGATGATGCTACAGATGTTGATGCTGCTGAAGAAGTAACTACGCAGGAAGTTGTAGCGGAAGCTGCTGCTCCAGTTGTGGAAGAAACGGCTGCTCCTGAAGTAGAAGCTGTGGTTGAAGAAACTCCAGAAGTTGTTGAAGAAACGGCTGCTCCTGAAGTGGAAGCTGTGGTTGAAGAAACTCTTGCTCCTGAAGTGGAAGCTGTGGTTGAAGAAACTCCAGAAGTTGAAGCTGAATCGGTTGCAATTGAAGAAGTAGCCGTGGTTGAAGAAACTGTGGTTGAAGCTGAATCGGCTGCAGCAGAAGAAGTAGCTGCCGAAGAAGTTAGTGAAGTAGATACCAAAGAAAACGAAGAATAAAACAAAAAAGTTTTAATATAAGAAATTCCAAATCCCAGTAATTGTCAATTTTTTGTTGATTTTATTAAATTGGTATTTGGGATTTTTAATTTGAAACTTATCTTTTATAAAAATTAATTTAAAAATAAAAATTATGTCAACAATTACAATTACTGCTGCAGACGTAAATAAATTAAGAACTATTACTGGCGCAGGAATGATGGACTGTAAAAAAGCTTTAGTTGAAGCTGAAGGAGATTTTGATTTAGCTATTGAAAACCTTAGAAAAAAAGGACAGAAAGTGGCTGCTAACCGTTCTGACAGAGAATCTTCAGAAGGTGCTGCAATTGCAGCCGTAAATGCAGATAAAACTTCAGGCGTTGTCCTAACATTAAACTGTGAAACAGACTTTGTTGGGAAAAATGAAGGCTTTGTAAAACTAGCAACTGACTTTGGAGCTTTAGCACTAAACTTTGATTCAAAAGACGCTTTCTTAGCTTCCGATTTCAACGGAATCACAGTTGCCGAAAAATTAATCGAGCAAACTGGTGTTATTGGCGAAAAAATAGAAATCGGTTCTTTTGAAAGACTATCCGGTTCTTTTGTTGGTTCTTACGTTCACTCCGGAAAAATTGCTGTTTTGGTAGCACTTTCCGACAATGTTAACGGAGCGGAAGAAGCTGCTAAAAACGTTGCTATGCAAGCAGCAGCTATGTCACCTATTGCTTTAGATGAAGCTGGGGTTGATGCAAACATTATTGCTAAAGAAATCGAAATCGCTAAAGATTTATTACGCCAAGAAGGTAAGCCGGAAGCTATGATAGAAAATATTGCTAAAGGAAAACTAGGTCGTTTCTTTAAAGACAATACTTTAGTAAACCAAGATTATATTAAAGATAGTTCCATGAGCGTAGCTAATTATATAAAATCTGTTGATGCTGGTTTAACTGTAACAGGATTTAGTAGAGTAGCGTTAGGATAATTATCTTTTTATACTATACAAAAAACCCAAATCTAAAAGACTTGGGTTTTTTTATTACTTCTTCTCAAGGACAAAACCCCTTGCACGCATTAAAGCACCGGGATCAATTTCTTTGCCTCTAAATTTTTTATAAGCTATTGCAGGGTCAATTGTATTTCCAACACTAAATACATAGTCAAATAAACGCTTTGCAACTTCCTTGTCATATAAACCGTCCTTTGCTTCAGTAAACGCTTCAGTAGCATCTGCACTAATAGCATCTGCCCATAAATAACCGTAGTACCCAGCAGCATAAGAATCGTCTGAAAAAATATGCCCAAATTGCGGAATTCGGTGGCGCATGACAATCTCTTTTGGCATTTTTAGTCCCTCTAAAGTTTCCTTTTCAAACTGTTTAGGATCAATATTAGGATTCACTAATAAGTGTAATTTCATGTCCACCAAAGCACTTGCAATTGTTTCAACACTAGAAAATGCTTCGTTAAACTTGGCAGCTCTTTCATTTCTTTCTACCAATGCCATTGGCATGGGCTCTACTGTTTTATAATGCAACGCAAACTGATTTAGAACTTGCGGTGTAGACAACCAGCGCTCCATAACTTGTGAGGGAAACTCAACATAATCTCTAGGCGTATTAGTTCCTGATAAAATTGGATAGGTTACATTTGAATTTAACCCATGTAATGCATGTCCAAATTCATGGAATAAAGTACTTGCATCATCCCAAGAGATTAGAATTGGCGCTCCTTCCTCCCCTTTTATAAAATTACAATTGTTAGAAACTATAGTTAATACATCTCCATTAATTTTACTTTGTTCTCTGGTAGCATTCATCCAAGCACCTGAACGTTTGCCTTTTCGTGCATACGGATCAAAATACCATAACCCAACAACTTTATTCGTAGTGGTATTATAAACTTCCCAAACTCTCACCTCTGAATGAAATACAGGAATATTATTCACTTGTTTGAATCCCAAATGAAATATTTCTCCAGCAACCCAAAACATACCTTCACGAAGCTTCTCTAATTGCAAATAGGGCTTCAAATCATTTTGGTCTAAATCATATTTAGCTTTCCTAACTTTCTCAGAATAATAGCGATAATCCCAGGCTGCAATTTTAAAATCGCCCCCTTCAGAATCAACCAGTTTTTGCATCTCAGCCACATCTTCACGAACTTTTTCTACGGCTGGTGTCCAAACAGAAAGCATCAAATCCATTGTTTTTTGTGGGTTTTGTGCCATGGTATTTGACAAACTCCAATCTGCAAAAGATGTAAATCCTAATAATTTGGCTTTTTCAGCGCGAAGTTTTAGTATTTGAACTAGGGTTGCACTGTTATTATTTTTATTGTTATTGTCTCCACGGCTTATAAATATTTGAAAAGCTTTTTCCCTTAAATCTCTCCTATTTGAAAATGTTAAAAATGGCTCAATAGATGAACGTGTATTGGCAATACATCCCATAGCATTGAGCTGTCTCTCTTTGGCATCTGATTTTGCAGCGTTAATTAATTCTGCAGGTAGTCCATCAAAATCGGCTTCTGATTTTAATTCTAAATAAAAATTGCTTTCGTCTGCCAGTTGATTTTGACTAAACTTTGTGAATAAACTAGCTAACTCTTGATTAATGGCCGCAATTCTTTTTTTAGAAGTTGCACTGGCTTTGGCTCCTTCACGAACAAAGTTTGAATAGTATAACCATGTTAAACGTTGCTGTTCTGGTGATAACGCTTTGATTTCTTTAGAATTATAAATAGTAGAAATCCTTGCAAATAATTTTGTGTTTTGGTAAAATTTATTAGAAACTTCCGAAAATTTTGGTGTCATTTCGGTTTCTATGGGCTCAAATTCTGGACTGTTCATGTTAGAACTATAAATCCCAAAAATTGCATATATCTGATTGAACTTTTTCCCAATTTTCTCTAATGCTTCAATCGTATTAAAAAAAGTTGCAGATTCTGAATTATTAGCGATCTTAGAAATCTCATTAAGCTTCTCGTCAATAGCATACTCAATGGCAGGTTTTAAATCGTTTAATGTATAATTTTGAAACTGAGGAACACCACCGTAGGGCCCGGTCCAATCCAATAAAAAAGGATTTTTATTTTCCTGCGCATAACCTGTAACTGAGGATATAACCATGATTAATGTTAGAATTACTTTTTCCATTTAAAATTTATTTTTTCAAAAGTAATGAAAATTCAATTCATCTTGCTAGAATAAAAATGAATAGCGATATTTGTTAGAATTTGACAAAAAAAACCATGTTCCAATCTAAAAAAGATACAGTTTATGTAATTCTGGCTGGTATTTTTATAACCAATGCAGTTGTTGCAGAATTAATAGGAGGTAAATTAATTGATATAGGCACAACCGTTATGAGTATCGGTATTCTTCCTTGGCCGATTGTATTTATAACTACCGATTTAATAAATGAATATTTTGGTATAAAGGGAGTTCGTAAACTTTCAATTATTACAGCCTGTTTAATCGCTTATACATTTATTGTTTTATTCTTTGCAATGAAAATTCCATCTTCTGGAATTAGTACCGTTTCGACATTGCAGTTTAATGCCGTTTTTGGGCAAAGCCAACTAATTATTTTGGGAAGCATTGCCGCTTTTTTAATTTCCCAATTAATTGATGGTAGTATTTTCCATTTTTTAAAAAATAAAACGGGAAAAAAATTGATCTGGCTAAGAAGTACAGGTTCTACAGTTATTTCTCAGCTTTTTGATAGTTTCATTGTACTGGGGATTGCCTTTTGGCTACCTGGTATTATGGATACAAAAACCTTTTTTCTTTCTGCCATGACAGGCTATTCGGTTAAACTCGCTATTGCGGTTTTAATGACACCAATGATTTATTTGGGTCATAATTTAATTGATAAATATATTGCCAAAGATGGAAAATAAAACACGCTGCTCCTGGTGTGAAAAAGATGATCTATATAGAGACTACCATGATAACGAATTGGGAAATCCGGTTTATGAGGACGATAAACTATTTGAGTTTTTGGTTTTGGAAACTTGTCAGGCAGGTTTGAGTTGGTATACCGTATTAAAAAAATATAAACCTATGGGGCGCTGTTTAAAACTCTCATAAAAACATCTCTTGAAACTTCAAAAGCACCAAGTTTTTCCAAATGGTCATTATGCACTTGGCAATCCAAGAGTTTATAATTGTTTTCTTTTAGATAATTTATCAGCGAAACAAATGCAATTTTGCTTGCATTGGGCACTTTGGAAAACATACTTTCGCCACAGAATATGTGTCCCAAATCAACGCCGTATAAACCGCCGACCAATTCATCATTTTGCCAAACCTCAACCGATTTAGCAATTCCCATTACGTGGAGTTTGGTATAGGATTCCACAAAATCATCGGAAAGCCAAGTCCCATCTTGACCAGGTCGATCAATTTGCTTACAACCAAGAATTACATCGCGAAAGTTTTGATTAAACGTAACTTTAAATTTATTTTGATTAAGCAGATTCCGAATGCTTTTAGAAACTTTATAAATTGAGGGAACAACTACCATTCTTTCAGGCGGAGACCACCACAATATGGGTTCGTCTTCATTAAACCAAGGAAAAATTCCACATTTGTAGGCCAAGTTTAGCCGCGCAACAGACAAATCTCCACCAACGGCAACAATGCCTTCAAGAGATGCATCTTCAACTGGCGGAAAAAAAATTTCTTTAGACAATACATACATGATTCATAAATACAGATCACAAATTAAACCAAATAAAAAATCATCCTGAATAGTTAACTATGTTACGTATTAAGAATGATTATTTTATGTTTATGCTACTCTAGAACGGGAGATCGTCGTGTTCTTCCTCGTTAAAATTAGTTGCAGGCGCAAACGCTTGAGTAGGTGGCATTGGCTCTAATCCCGGATTTGAAGTTGCCTCTGTTTGCAACTTTTCAATTTTCCATCCTTGAATATCATTAAAATATTTGGTTTCACCTTGAGGATTTATCCACTCTCTACCTCTCAAATTTATACCCACTTTAACCGCATCACCAGTGTTATAATTGTTTAATAAATCACATTTATCTTGAACAAAATTAATGCTGATAAATTGTGGATATTGTTCTTCTGTTGAAACAACTAATTCTCTTTTCTTGAATGTTGCAGAAACTTGTTGTTCTGCATTAATAACCTTAATTTTTCCTGTTACTTCCATATTATTTTGTTGCTAAAAGCACTTTCCAAGCAGAAAGCGCATCATTATTATTTAAATATTCTTTTGCAGTTTGTTGTATTTTTAAATCATCATCTGAACTCAAAACACCTTTTACTGCAAAATTTTGCTTTACAAATATAGTAATTTCTTCTCTTGTTGGCAACGCCTCAACATTACCCAATTTGCCCATATCATTACCGTCAAAAACTTTACTCTTTTTAATGAATTCTGGGATTTGATCAACTCCAATTCCGAGGGATGTTAATGGCTTTTCAACTTCAAAAAGACCCTGATTTGAACGCGAATACCAATTTCCTCCCAAACGGGAAACTAAATCAATCTTACTTTGATCAATCCTATTTTTTTCATCAAGTATACGCTCTTGTATATGGATTTTGATAATTTCACAAATAATTAAATTTCCAGCACCTCCTTGATTTCCCAATGGAATAATTTCATTAACAAGACATTCCATTTGTACTGGGCTCTCCGCTACTCTATATGGCTTTACCATATCTGAAGGAAGCATGGTTAGTCCAGATTTCAGGAACTCATTTGTACCTACAGGATATTCTGTACTCGATAATGAAACTTGTTGAACTAAATCGTAGTTAACAACATTTATAACGACTTGTTTGGTTGCTTGACAATTTTCAAGAGTATGTTTGGTTGTATTATTTCTAACTCGGCGAGCTGGAGAAAAAACTAGTATTGGAGGATTAGAACTAAACACATTAAAGAAGCTAAAAGGAGACAAATTTGGGTTGCCATTTATATCCACAGTGCTTGCAAAGGCAATGGGTCTAGGGGCCACTGTGCTTTGTAAATAGTCTTGCAATTGAGAAGGTGAAAGTGTGTGCGGTTCGAAACTGAGCATATTACTTAATGATTTTTACAAATGTAATAAGTTTAATCTTTATTACTTTTAATTATATTTATAAAAAAATTGTCAATGGAGTTTTCGGAAAAAAGGAATGTTACCCGATGGATTATTATCATGGCATCGTTTGTCATTGTGAGTTTGATATTATGGAATACCTATAACTTTTTTCAAGTCTTTAAAAATGAAGAGCGTGTTAAAATGCAAAACTGGGCTTTAGCCCAAAAGAAAATAAACAGTGCAGATCCTAATGCTGATGTTGATGTAGAACTTCCGTTTCAAATTATTCAAGAAGCTACAATTCCAATAATTGTTACTGAAGAAGATTCTATTATTAATACCAAAAATATTGATGCAGATATTTTAAAAGATAAGACCAAATTATATGGGTATTTGCAAAAATTAAAAAATCAGAATGAACCTGTTGTTATGGAGATTTCAGACAAACAAACTCATAAGCTATATTATGGAAATTCATCTTTGCTAAATAAATTAAAATATTATCCTATAGCTTTATTGTTAATAATTTTTCTTTTTGGTGCAGTGGTGTACAATTATTATCGCAGCACAAAAATGGCTACTCAAAATAAGCTTTGGGCAGGAATGGCAAAAGAAACAGCACATCAAATTGGCACACCGCTCTCCTCACTTATTGGTTGGTTAGAAATTATGAAGGCTGATAATGTAGCTGAAGACACTTTAAACGAAATAGAGAAGGATATTCACCGACTTCAAAGTATAACTGATCGATTTTCAAAAATTGGTTCAGATCCAGTACTAGAACTCCTCAATATTACTGAAGAGACAGAACGCTCCTATGATTATCTAAAATCGCGATTTTCAAAACAAGTGATATTCTCTTTTGAGGCCCCAAAAGAGCCAATTATGATCGCTTTAAATTCTGCCCTTCATAGTTGGACAATAGAAAATATGGTAAAGAATGCTATTGATGCAATGAAAGGGAAGGGCGCGTTGTCAATACTAATTAAAAACGAGAACAAGTTTGTTAAAATTTTAATTTCTGATACCGGAAAAGGAATACAAAAGAAACAATTCAAACGAATATTTGAACCTGGTTTTACAACAAAAAAACGCGGATGGGGTTTAGGATTGTCTTTAACAATGCGTATCGTTGAAGAATATCACAAAGGAAAAATAAAAGTACTTAATTCTGAAATTGGAAAAGGGACAACAATGCAAGTCTCTTTTAAAAAAAATTAATTTCTATCCTTTTGTTTTCCCAAATAATCTATCGTAAATGCTTCTATTTTTTGGGATTTCTCAATAGATTCGAAAATCAATGCCTTTAATTTAGTACTATTTGGAGTGTTTTCTTTGCCCACCTCACCAATAGTAGTCATTTCAGATTTACATTGCATAAATTGTTCTTTTATGTCTTCAATCGTTTTAAGTACCTCATCGGTTGGTTTATAGGGTAAGAATTTAGAATTACTGTATGAAATAAATTCATTCAGTGAACCAATGACGGCATTAAATTTTAGGGTAACTTTATTTAACTTTTGAATGTTTTTATTTTGAATCAAAATAGTATATTCCTGGTTTTTTAGATTATAATATTCCATAATCTTCGGATTTAAAAGTCCGTTACGCTCTACTCTTTTTGCTGTCTCAGCAACTTTATCTTCATTCGAAAGGTTCTCGTACTTAGAAATTTCTAATTCAAAATCAAAATTGTATATTTTATTTTCTTCAGACACAATACCTTCAATAAACTCCTGGTTTTTGATTGGTGAATTTAGAAATTGCCATAAATAATCATAAGGCATGTGTGTTTGTATCATTTTTTGTGGGGCAACCATAAAAAAAGCATTATTTAATTTCATCGTAAATTTTTTATTATCAATAAACCCGGAACCCCATGTTGGATCAATAATATACCACTTTCCATCAATTTTTGAGGCGCACCAAGCATGGCTCTCATTTGGGATTTGACCGTTTTGTTTAGAATATCCTGCTATAATATAAGTTTTTATCCCTACTCTATTGGCAATATCATTGAAAACCTCAGAATAATGTATGCAAACTCCCTTTTTAGATTTTAAGGTTTTTGCAATTTTTACTTCGGGTGAATCCAGATGGAATGGGTCAAACATCCCTTCAAAATCATAACTAATATTTGAAGCTGTCCAATAAAATACGGCACGAATTTTTTCAGACTCAGTAAAAAAATTTTGTAAAATATAATTAGCTATTTCAGTAGTTGAATTGGTCATTGACAGAGGAATAATTGTCATCTTTTCATCAACAAGATTATAATTATTTTCAACTTGAGCTAGCGAGTTCATGGTAAATGAAAATAATAAGAAAAACAATAAAACCCTCATATTTTTTTATTTTTTAAAAAAACCTGTCAAATTATTTAACTAATTCAACAGGTCTTGATTTTGGGATATTATGATGCTATAGTTGCATTTTGATGGAATCTGCGATGCTTTTAAATTCATCTTCTGAGAGTATAACTTTCTTTACAAAACGCATATCATCCATATCGTTTAATGGGATTAAATGAACATGTGCATGCGGAACTTCTAATCCAATAACTGCTATTCCTACTCGCTTACAATCAATAGCTTTTTCTATTGCCTGAGCTACATTTCTAGAAAACTTCATTAATCCTAAATAGAGATCTTCATCCATATCGAAAATTTTATTTATTTCTTTTTTTGGAATACACAAAGTATGACCTTTCGCATTAGGATTTACATCCAAAAAGGCTAAGTAATTTTCATCCTCGGCAATTTTATAACATGGTATTTCACCGTTGACAATTTTTGTGAAAATACTGCTCATTTTAATCTCTTGTAATCTCTAAAACTTCAAAAAATAGCTTGCCATTTGGCACATTTATCTCAGCTATTTGTCCCACAGATTTACCTAGTAGCCCTTTCCCAATAGGAGAAGTTACTGATATTTTACCTGATTTTAAATCGGCTTCACTTTCGGCGACTAAGGTATATTTCAATTCCATACCGTTAGCTTGGTTTTTAATTTTGACATTGGATAATACCAATACTTTGGAAAGGTCAAGATTTGTTTCGTCAATCAATCTTGCGTTAGAATGAACGTCTTCTAGTTTAGCAATTCTCATTTCAAGCATTCCTTGGGCTTCTTTTGCGGCATCATATTCTGCATTTTCTGACAAATCTCCTTTATCTCTTGCTTCAGCTATTGCTTGGGAAGCCTTTGGCCTTTCAATGTTCTTTAACTGATCTAATTCTTCTCTTAATTTCTTTAAACCCTCGACGGTGTAATACGATACTGTACTCATAATTTCATTGTTTATATAAATAGAAAAAATCCCATCGGAACGGGATTTCTTTTTGCAAAGATATTGTTACTATTTTATTTTAAAATTTATTTTCGTTTATTAACGCATGTCAAAGTTAATTAATTTAAATTTGTTACACTATTTTTTATAAAAATAAATATGAAAAAAATTTATTTAATTTTTTTAATTTTACCCTTAATCATTTGCTGTGAGGGACAAAATATTAATAATAATAACCCATATATTCCTAACTATCCAGTTAATTTACAATTCAATTTAAATTTACCATTATATAGTAATGTACAATTTCCAAGCAGTCATTTTGTTGATTATTCTCAAGGGGCTCGTGGAATAGTAGTGTTTAATACAGGTACTGGGTATAACGCTTTTGATTTAGCTTGCCCAAATCAACCTTTTACTAGCTGTAGTGCCCCTATGACAATAGTTGGAGTTGAAGCAAAATGCACCTGTGAAAATATATTCTATAGTCTGTTTTCCGGGCAATCTCAGGGACAACAATACCCTATGAAACAATACCAAACACAGTTAAACGGCACTACTTTATTGGTTTTTAATTAAAAACAAATTGTTACTCCAGCTAAAAAATTAATTCCAGCTTGTGGATAAAAACCAGCCCCTTCAAAGGTGGTTGTAATTCCTGAATTATCAATATCATCAAAGGTATAAAAATAGCCATTAGACTCATATTCTATATCTAAAATATTATTGACTAGAGCCGAAAATAGTACTGATTTTAGTCCTTTGTTTATATGCCATTCATAAGTAAAATTCATGTCATTTACAAAGAAAGAATCCAATACAGAGTTTTGCGAATCAATATTTCCCATATACTGTTTTCCAACATATTTTGAAAACAAAGAAACCTGTAAGTTTTTTGTGGGTTGATAGGTAAATTTATTACCGAAAATAATACTTGGTGAATAAGCAATATCTGTATTACCTAGGTTTCTTAAAACGCCATCTCTTTTAAAATTGAAGTCTCTATTCTTATTTTGGCTTAAAGTTAGATTTGGATTTAAGCTAAATTTTTGGGACAAGCTTATCAAAGCCTCTAGCTCGATGCCGAGACGATAGCTGCTACCACTATTGGTAAATATTGGCGATCCCACATCGTTTAGTGCTCCAGTTAAAACGAGCTGATCACTATAATTCATATAAAAAGCATTGGCTGTAAAACGGACTCTTTTTGAATTATATTTCCAACCTATTTCATAATCAAAAAGACGTTCTGGACGAGTGCTTCCATTTTCATAATCATCGCGACGAGGTTCTTTATTGGCCACGCCAAAATAACTATAAAAGGCATTTTTTTCATTGAATTGATAATTTAAACCCATTTTGGGATTAAAGAAAAGGAACGTATCATTTACATTATAAAAGCGAACACTAGTTGCCTGGTAATTAACTATACGATATTGCAAATCGGTGAAAAGATTGAATTTCTCTATTTGCTGAGACGCCTTTGCATAAAAATTTATATCATCTTTATTCCCTATATCATCATAATATCGGTTTGTATTTGGTATATAATATTGCGTCCAAACTACTTCCCCAAAATGGTCTCCAAGGTATCTATTGGCAGCGCCACCAACTAAAATATCTGTATTAGGTGACTTGTAATTTAAAGAAAAAGTTGCTCCAAAAAAATCATTGTCAAGCCATCTTTTCCTAACTAAATCAGAAACAGAATTTCCATTAAAATCTGGCAAGTTATAATCCAATAATGTTTCATCTTCTCGATATTGCTCAAAGTAACCTTTCCCAATGGTATAATGTACTGCAACATTTGAAATCCATTTTTCAGACCATTTTTCGGACCAATGCAATTGAAAATGATTTTGAACATAATTATCTGTTTCATCATCATAGAACTTAATATTGCCAAACTCATCTGTATATATACCCGCTATATTAAAAGTACGGTCATTTTTTAACTTATCTTTATCTTCCAATCCATACCAAGCTTGATATGTTTTTTCTGAACCTCCAAAAACAAATAATTTAATATTTCTTTTCTGAGTAGTATAGTTCGCATTAAAAAAATACCCTGACATATTAGAAGATGCCCTATCAATAAATCCATCAGACGCAATATTTGATAAGCGGGCATTCATTTCAAAATTATTATGAACTCCTGTTCCAAAAGAGAGTGTATGTTTTCGAGTTCCAAAACTTCCTGCAGAATTACTTATCTCTGCAAAAGAATTTTCTCGTACTGACTTGGTTTGCATGTTCAAACTTGCTCCAAAAGCACCTGCTCCGTTTGTTGATGTCCCCACACCGCGTTGCAATTGAATGCTCTCTACAGATGATGCAAAATCTGGCAAATTAACAAAAAATGTTCCCTGGCTTTCGCTATCATTAAATGGAATTCCGTTTAACGTAACATTAATTCTTGATCCGTCAGATCCTCGCACTCTCATATAAGTATATCCAACTCCGTTACCGGCATCTGTAGTAGTTACAACTGAAGGTAAAAAATTTAATAGCACTGGAATATCTTGACCAAGATTTCTTGGAGCAATTTCTTCTTTAGAATAATTGGTAAATGTGATTGGATTTTTACCTTTTGCCCTAACAGCCGATACGGTTACTTCATTAAGTTGGTTCACCTTTGTCGTGTCTTGTAGTTTTTCTTGCGAGAATGTGACGATAGAAAAAAAAGAAAAGAAAATGAGCTTTAAACTTGTTGCTCTTGGGATTTTTGCCTTCTTGTTATCATGGCAAAATTTTAATAAAGTTTTCATTCGTAAAAAAGTTATTACAAATAAAAAGGGGTAATTATTCTTTAGTTAAAAATAAAAATGTTTGTTTCCTGTGACAAAGAGATTCTGAAACAAGTTCAGAATTACAAACTAAGTCACTTTTCCCTAAACAGCATTACCTGTTCTAGGTTCATTGGGTATAATCTCAGCCTTGTTCTGAACTAGTTTCAGAATCTGAAATGAATTCAGATTAAAGCACCCCTTTTGAGACAATGCAAAGATAAATCAATAAATCTGACATTTACAATATTATTTTATCGATTCAGCTAAATTTAAAAATTAGGCTTTCTTCTATTTTGTTTAATTTCCGAAAGATTTCGTTTGGCTTTAATCCTTTTCTCGATAACTGAACGCGGAACTTTTGTCGCTTTTCTTTTTTTGGGAACAAGCAAGGCTTTTTCAATTAAGATTAAAAAACGCTTCGTAACGATTGTTTTGTTTTTGAGTTGACTTCTGTCCTCGTCGCAGTTTAAAATGAGTATGTTTTCTGAAGTTAGTTTAGTTGATAATTTGGTTGCAATCAATACTTTTTCTTCTTCATTTAAGGCATTAGAATTAGTCAAGTCAAAAGTTAGGACAACTTTAGAAGAAACTTTATTTACATTTTGCCCGCCGGGGCCTGAACTCCTAACGGCTTTAAAATGCAATTCAGACACAATTATATCATTCCTCATTGGGTGGTTGGTGCGCTGGTTTCAATAAATCGTTTATAGTTTTTACCGGATTAAAAGTAACCAAAGGAACTTCTACAAAAACCGATATCCAATTTGCCATTGCGCCATTCCAAAGTCCTGGTAGCTCATACCCTTTAAGTTCTTTTCCTTTATTATTTTTATGTACAATAAACCCCGTATTTGAATCGACGAAGTCGGTTAAATTAAATTTTTCTCCCGAAAAATTTTTTACACCACAAACCAAATCAACCGGATTAAAATGAGTAGCTCTTTTTAAAATATCTGCCTGTTCTGAATTAGTGGAATCTATTTGAGAACTTTCAACGATTTGTAACGAGATATCTCCTTTATAACTCCTTACCCAAAAAGGTCCCCCACCGGGTTCTCCTTCATTTTTAACCATTCCACAAACTCGAATTGGAGTATTTAATTTAGTAACGATATAATCTAATTTATTTTCAAACGAAAATTTAGAAAACGCTTCCAAAATAGTGATATTTAATTTTTGAGACATAAAATCTACAATTTCGGGGAGATCACTTTCTAAAACCTCATTGCTATTTATACTTCTTAAAATATTAAAAATATGGTCTTGAAGTTTAACTAAAATCCCAGCCAATCCTTTTTTATACAATGTAATTTCATCAATATGATTCTGAATCACATTATCTATATTCTTAATAAAAATTATGTCGGCATTAAGTGCATTTAAATTATTTATCAAAGCACCATGCCCTCCTGGGCGAAAAATAAGTTGTCCTTTTTCATTTCTGAAAGGTAAATTTTCAGCATTCACAGCTATTGTGTCCGTATTCTTATCTTGAAAAGAATAGGTTACTTCAAATTTTGATTTTGTTTTGTCTTCTATTTTCCCCTTAACCTTTTGGACAATGTCTTTAAATAATATTTCATGGTTTTCTGAGACAGTAAAGTGTAAGTGCGAAATTGAATTAGTACAAGCGTAATTGGCAGATTCATTCAAATGCTCTTCTATTGGCGTGGCAATTTCTTGTTCGTACTTATGAAATTTTAAAACACCTTTAGGCTTATTAGCAAAATTAAAGTGATCCTGTGACAACATCACTTTTATAAAATGATAACTCTTTTCGTGGCTTTCTAGTGAATAATAATTTGGATGGAGTTTTTTAACTTCCGTTTTAATTTCTTCATAAAATGGAAATTTTTCAATTCCGGCAAGGAAAATTGTTAAGTTATTCACTTTTTTTCGGTTTATATATGCATTCACCGTTTCCTTCTCGGGATCAAATTCATTTAAAAACTGTATTAAAAATTTAAACATTCTAGTAGCTGCACCTGATGCAGGAACAAATTTTTTAAGCTTTAATACTTCCTTTTTTTTATCAAAAAAAGTGGCAAAAGTTTGAAATTGATCAGTAGTTAACTTTAAAATTCCATCATCTACGATGGCGGGTCTAACCAAATTAATTTTTGGGAGTCCCAGTTGAAAAATTAAAAGTTCGCTTTCAATTTTATCAAGTGAAATCCCCAATGCCTTGATTTGGAGAAAATCAGACTCGCTAAAGCCATGTTTTTCAATTAAACTTTCTCTTGTGATATTGTTTTCTTCCATTCTAAATATGCCATTATTGCTAAAATAGTAAATATTAAATATTGTAATGAAAGCATGCCTAATCCGCGATAAGCAAATAAAGGGACAACTATACAATCACCAATAATCCACAAAGTCCAATTTTCAATTTTTTTTAATGCCATATACCACATAGCTGTAAAAAAAAGACCTGATGTAAAAATATCAATATAATTGGGAATCTCGAGTTTATAATCAAAAAAAACATATATAAAATATGTAATTCCAATGGTAAATAAGAACAATACTACACCAATAATTTTTTCTTTTTTTGAAGTTCTTGTAATTTTTAAATCAGGTTTTCTTTTATTACTTTTCCATCTATACCAGCCAAAAATACTCATTATAGAATAGTAAAAGTTTACTGTCATGTCACCATAATATTTTGCCTGATATAAAAGATAAACAGTAATTACCGTGGCTATTAATCCAGTTGGAAAAACCAAAATGTTTTCTTTTTTAGCATAATAAACGCTCATAATTCCGAAAATGAAACCCAAAAATTCAAGTATAATTTGAATTCTACTAGCGGTTTTATACTGGTCAAATAGGAAGTCTATCATTAGTCGAAGAAGTTTATATCATTTTCGAAAGCGGTTCCAATTACCACTATATCTGCACCAGCATTAAAGACATCGTCGATTTGTTTTTTTGAACGTATGCCACCACCAATTATTAGTGGAACTGAAATCCTATTGGACACCTTGCGAATTATTTCTAATGGGATGGCGTTTTTTGCACCACTTCCGGCTTCTAAATAAATTAACTTATTGCCAATCATTTCACCTGCTTTTGCTGTTTGAGCAATGTAATCGGGTTGATTTATCGATAGTGGTTTTGTTTTACTAATTAGGGCTACAGAAGTTTCGTTCCCACTTTCAATTAAAATATAGCCAGTTGAAATAATCTCTAAACTTGTTTTTTCAAGATACGGGACGGCTTCTACCTGTAAATTAATCAAATAATCGGGGTTTCTGCCCGAAAGTAATTGGAGGAATAAGATGCCTTCGGCTTCATTAGAAATCTGATTTAGATTTCCTGGGAATAAAATAATTGGAATCAAACGATCACTTGAACGAATAATTTCATGTATTTTATGAATTATTTTATCTAAACCGTTACCTTCATATGTACTGCCACCAATAAAAATGTGAGTTACGGGTGATGAAATAATTTTAAAAATTAAAGAATCAATCGAATGTAATTCTAATTTTTCAGGGTCAAGAAGAATTGCAATTCTTTTTTGGCTGATTGCTTTAGACTGAACTAATTCTGTGTAAATATTCATTTATAGTATTTCATTTTAAATCTTCAAACGATTGAATAGCGTTTCAAAATTATTTATTCTTTTTTCTCAAAAGCACAAACAAAATAGTAATTTTCAATGGCTTCGAAAATGATGTCAAAATGCGCCACTTCATTTTCTGTTTGTAATTCTACTGAGCATTTTTTATCAGAAAGATTGAAATTAGTCTCTTTAATATGTTCTTTAAAACTAATTCCGATTTTATTTTTTAGCTTAAACACAGCTTCTTTTATTCCCCAAATTATAGTAGCTTTCTTAACTTTATCTTGATTAGAAAGATGAGATAACTGAGAAATATTCATATATCTTGGAGCAACAGTTAAGATCTTTTCTCTAAGAATTTCAACATCTACACCTATATTGGAATCACTAAGAGCAATTAACGCAAAATCATGAGAATGGGAGATTGAAATGAAAACACCATCTTTTAAAAAGGGTTTCCCAAATTCATCATAATACAAATCAGCATCCGTATATCCAATTTCCATCAAAAGTTTTCTTATGCTCATAAAACCTTTTCGATGCCTTTCTGATTTCATTGCCATTAATCTTTCAATTGAGTGTTCATTCAGGACAATATCTCTTTTAAGATCTTCACTTGATTCAGTAATTTTCCATATGTATAAATTTATGTTATCTTGAACTGTAATGGATTTTAAAAAGGGCATAAAAAGAAAAATTTATATAATTGGATTTCAGAAAATTAAGGGCATAAACAAAATATAAAAAAACAAAAAACACTTTTTTAATAGTATGCAATTATGTAAATTTGCACCAAAATTTAAAAAACAAATATACATAATAGATGAGTACACAAACATTACCATATGTAGCTTTTAAAGTGAAAGATATTTCACTTGCAGCTTGGGGTAGAAAAGAAATTGAATTGGCCGAAGCAGAAATGCCTGGTTTAATGGCCCTAAGAGCTGAATACAAAAACGAACAACCTCTAAAAGGAGCACGTGTTGCAGGATGCCTTCACATGACAATACAAACAGCTGTTTTAATTGAAACTTTAATTGCTCTTGGCGCAGAAGTTACATGGTCTTCATGTAATATTTTTTCAACTCAAGATCAAGCTGCAGCAGCTATAGCTGCTGCAGGTATTCAAGTATATGCATGGAAAGGCTTAGATGAAGAATCATTTGACTGGTGTATTGAACAAACATTGTTTTTTGGAGAAGATAGAAAACCGTTAAATATGATTCTTGATGACGGAGGTGATTTAACCAATATGGTGATTGACCGTTATCCTGAATTAGTTGCTGGAATTAAAGGATTATCAGAAGAGACTACGACTGGCGTTCATAGATTATATGAAAGAGTAAAAGCTGGAACGCTTCCTATGCCTGCCATAAATGTGAATGACTCGGTTACAAAATCTAAATTTGATAACAAATACGGATGTAAAGAATCGGCTGTTGATGCCGTTCGAAGAGCTACTGATATTATGTTAGCTGGAAAAAGAGTTGTGGTATGTGGATATGGTGATGTTGGTAAAGGTACGGCAGCTTCATTTCGTGGCGCAGGATCTATTGTGACCGTTACAGAAATTGACCCAATTTGTGCTTTGCAAGCTGCGATGGATGGGTTTGAAGTGAAAAAATTGAATACTGTAATTGAAAACTCTGATATAATTATTACCACGACTGGAAATAAGGATATCGTTTTAGGTTCTCATTTTGAAAAAATGAAAGACAAAACTATTGTTTGTAATATTGGACACTTTGACAATGAAATTGATATGGCGTGGCTAAACCAAAATCATGGCGGTTCAAAAGTTGAAATCAAACCTCAAGTTGACAAATACACAATTAAAGGAAAAGATGTTATATTATTGGCTGAAGGGAGATTGGTAAATCTTGGTTGTGCCACTGGTCACCCAAGTTTTGTAATGAGTAATTCATTCACAAACCAAACTTTGGCTCAGATTGAATTGTGGAAAAATAGCGCTGCATACAAAAATGATGTTTATATGTTGCCAAAATATTTAGATGAAAAAGTAGCGATGTTGCACCTTGCTAAATTAGGAGTTGAATTGGAAACTTTACGTCAAGATCAAGCAGAATACATTGGTGTTGAAGTTCAAGGCCCTTTCAAACCAGAGTATTATAGATATTAGTGACTAGTGATTAGTGATTAGTGATTAGTTACTAAAGTTATAAAAAAACCCATTTCATTTTGAAACGGGTTTTTAATATTGTAAAGGAATTGAATCCTTATGCTTCAAACGGGAGTACAGACACAAATGATTTATTATCACCTTTTTTCTGAAACTTCACCAATCCATCAACTTTTGCATGTAAAGTATGATCTTTACCCATGTAAACGTTTTCACCTGGATTATGTTTAGAACCTCTTTGTCTAACAATGATGTTTCCAGCAATTGCTGCTTGTCCACCATAAATTTTAACGCCTAAACGTTTTGATTCGGATTCTCTACCATTCTTTGAACTACCAACACCTTTTTTGTGAGCCATGACGTATGAGTTATATGTTATTATTCTTTAGTATCTTCTTTTTTTGCTTTGGGAGCCGCTTTTTTAGGGGTTGCTTCCGCTGTCTTTGCTGCCTTAGGAGCTTTCGCTTTTTTCGGAGCTTCTAATTCTTCAGTTGCTACTTCCGCTTTTTCTACTTTGGCCGCAACTTTTTTACCGCTTGTAGCTGAAATTCCTTCAATAAGAATTTGAGTTAAGTACTGACGGTGTCCGTTTCTCTTTTTGTACCCTTTTCTTCTTTTCTTTTTGAAAACGATTACTTTATCACCTTTTAAATGTGATATTACTTTGGCTTCTACTGAAGCACCTTCTATAGCTGGGGCGCCTAAAGTTATATTACCATTATCATCTAACAAAAGGACTTTATCAAAAGAAACTTTTGACCCTTCTTCGTTAGATAAGCGGTGAACATAAACCTTTAAGTCTTTGCTTACTTTAAATTGTTGCCCTGCTATCTCTACGATTGCATACATAAATTTACTATTTAGTTAATTTTTTAAGTTTGCAAATATATAACTATTTTCCATACTAGCAACTCTGAATTAAAAAAATAGTTTCATGGCACAGTAGGATGTCTTTTACCCTCTGTAACTAAAATTACATTTAATTTAGTTTTCAACTAAAAAATAAGGTAAATAAATAAAAAAAGATACCTTTGCAAAACAAATTAATCAGTTAGTAAACTAACACAAAAATAAACTGAAAAATTATATTTTTTATGAAAAAATCATTAATCGCTTTAAGTTCAATATTTATGCTTGGAGGAACAGCTCATGCCCAAAAGGTAGCTTTTGAGGAGTACGATTTGCCAAATGGCCTTCATGTGATTTTACACAATGACGATTCTGCTCCAGTTGTAATTACGTCTGTTATGTATCATGTTGGTGCAAAAGATGAAAATCCGGAAAGAACTGGATTTGCCCACTTTTTTGAACATTTACTTTTTGAAGGAACTCAAAACATTAAAAGGGGTGAATGGTTTAAAATTGTAACTTCAAATGGGGGAACAAACAATGCTAACACTACCGAAGATAGAACCTATTATTTTGAAGTTTTCCCATCAAATAATGCAGAACTTGGCCTTTGGATGGAGTCTGAAAGATTGATGCATCCTGTAATCAACCAAATTGGTGTTGACACTCAAAATGAAGTCGTTAAAGAAGAAAAAAGATTGCGAGTAGACAATCAACCCTATGGGAATTTGATTGCCGAAGTTAAAAAGAACATGTTTAAGGTACATCCATATCGCTGGGCAACCATTGGTTCAATGGAACACTTGGACGCAGCAACACTTCAAGAATTTCAAGATTTTAATAAAAAATTCTATTCTCCAAACAATGCTGTTTTAGTTGTTGCAGGTCAAATTGACATTGCACAAACAAAAGCTTGGATTGAAAAATATTTTGGTCCAATTCCAAGAGGTGTAGAATTGAAAAAACAAACATTCGTAGAAGCTCCAATTACTGAAGCTATAAAAGCTACCTATGAAGATCCTAATATACAAAAACCGATGGTTGTTGCTTCTTACAGGATTCCGTCTATGAAAACTAGGGATGCACGAATTATGGATATGATTTCAACTTATTTAAGCAATGGTAAAAGCTCGAAGCTTTACAAAAAAATTGTAGATGATAAAAAAATGGCCCTACAAGTAGGCGCATTTAATTATGCTCAAGAAGATTATGGACAATACATTCTTTACGGAATGCCTCAAGGAAATTTCACGTCTAATGATTTAATTAAAGAAATTGATGAGGAAATTGTGAAATTACAAACCGACTTAATATCTGAAAAAGACTTTCAAAAATTACAAAATATTAACGAGAGCAACTATGTAGATAATAACGCAAGTATTGAAGGTGTGGCCGAAAATTTAGCAACCTACTATTTGCTTTATGGAGATGTGAATTTAATCAATACAGACATTGATATTTCACGTTCCATCACCAGAGAAGAAATTAGAAGTATATCTAAGAAATATTTAAACCCAAATCAACGTTTGATTTTAGATTATGTTCCAGCTAAAGATAAAGCTGATTCTAATGATACCGAACAAGCAAAGCAAAACTAATAAAACACAAAATGAAAAAATCAATAATAGTATTATCAAGCTTGGTTTTAACACTAATTATGCAAGCACAAGACAGAACCCAGCCAAAACCAGGCCCATCGCCAACAATTAATATTAAAAAACCTCAAACTTTTGCGCTATCAAATGGATTAAAAGTTTTAGTAGTTGAAAACCATAAACTTCCACGTGTATCTTTTAGTCTTTCAATTGACAACACTCCTTATGCTGAAGGAAATAAAAAAGGAGTTGAGAATTTAACAAGTATTTTAATAGGAAATGGCTCAGCCAATATAGCAAAGGACCCCTTCAATGAAGAAATTGATTTTCTTGGTGCAAATATAAATTTCTACTCTTCTGGAGCTTCCGGCAGTGGTTTGTCAAAACACGCGAAAAGAATTTTAGAGTTAATGGCAGCAGGTGCTTTAACGCCAAACTTTACTCAAGATGAATTTGATAAAGAAAAAGAGAAACTAATTGAAGGCCTAAAAACACAAGAGAAAAGTGTTCCAGCTGTATCAAACAGAGTTCAAAGTGTATTGGCGTATGGAAGAAATCATCCTTCAGGAGAATATCTATCAGAAGAGACTATAAATAATGTAACCCTAGATGATGTCAAAGCAAACTATGCAACCTATTTTGTTCCGGAACATGCCTACTTAGTAATTGTAGGTGATGTGAAAACGAAAGAAGTGAAAAAAATGGTTGAAAAACTATTTGGATCGTGGGTGAAAGCATCAGCGCCTAGGCTTACTTATTCTGATCCGAAAAATGTTCAGTACACACAAATTAATTTTGTTGATATGCCAAATGCGGTTCAGTCTGAAATCACAATACTAAACACCGTAAATCTTAAAATGACAGATGCTGACTTTTTCCCAGTAATTTTGGCAAATCAAGTGTATGGCGGTGATTTTAACAGCTACTTAAACATGAACTTGAGAGAAGCACACGGATGGACTTATGGAGCGCGTTCAAGTATAGGTTTTGATAAAAATAGGTACAGCACTTTTACCGCAAATACTCAAGTTAGAAATGCTGTAACCGATAGTGCAGTGGTAGAAGCATTAAAAGAATTAAAAAAAATTAGAACTGAAAAAGTATCAGATGAAGTACTAAATAATGTAAAAGCAGGTTATGTTGGGAAATTTGTAATGCAAGTTGAAAAACCAGGAACTATAGCTCGTTACGCATTAAACATAGAAACCGAAGGATTGCCAGTCGATTTTTATGAAAATTACATCAAAAATATAAATGCTGTAACTCCAGATGATGTGATGCGAGTAGCAAATAAATATTTTTTAGAAGACAACGCAAGAATTTTAGTGGTTGGAAAAGGCTCTGAAGTTATTTCTGGACTAGAGGGTTTAAAAATTCCCATGTTCTATTTTGACAAATTTGGAAATCCAGCCGAAAAACCAGTTATGAAAAAACCAGTTCCTCCCGGAGTAACTGTAAAGGCAATAATTGATTCATATGTGACAGCTATTGGTGGTGAAAAAGCAATAAAATCTGTCAAATCAATCTCAAACAGTGGAACGACTAAAATCCCACAAGCACCAATGCCACTTACCTACATTTCAAAGACAGATGCCAAAGGAAAAATGATGGTTGAACTTTCGATGGAAGGTATGGGTTCTATAATGAAACAAGTTATAAGTGGGAATGAAGGATATATTGTACAACAAGGACAGAAAAAAGTTTTAGAAGGTGAAGAACTCTCAAAAATGAAAGAAAGCGCTATTTTATTCAACGAGACTTTGTTGGCGACCAAAGCTGGCGTAACAATTTCTGGAATTGAACAAATGAATGGGGCTGACGCATATGCTGTTTTAGATGGAGACACCACTCATTATTTTGATGTAAAAACAGGCCTTAAAATTGCCGAAGCATCAAATGATAATCAAGGTGGTGAGAAAGTGGTTAGGGTAACTACCTTTAATGATTACAAAGATGTAAAAGGTGTAAAAGTGCCATTTAACATAATTATGAATGTTGGGTTCGAATTAGATATCAAAATGAATGATGTTAAAATAAACGAAGGAGTTTCGGATGCCGATTTTAAATAATAGAACCCGTTGGGTGTAATTATTTTTTACATCCAACTGGTTAATATAATTATATAGTAGTATTTAAAAGTCCTGTTAAAACAGGACTTTTTCTATTTCTTGTTGGCCCAATAAATTCCGAGTAATATGATAAATGCGCCTAACAATTGTAATGGTAATAGTATTTCATTATCAAATAGTCCCCACAAAAAAGCCACAATTGGTATTAAAAATGTAACCGAAGAAGCAAAAACTGGAGATGAAATTTGTATGAGTTTATAAAAAATAATATTTGCAAAGCCTGTGCCTACAATACCTAATATTAACACAAAAAATAAGGCAGCGGAAAAAGTTGGTAGCGCTATTTTTGCTTGTAAATCGGTGAAATATAAAATTAAAAGTGCTGGGACCAACATAACTAAAAAATTACCCGTTGTTATACTAAGGGGTTTTACGTCTGATAGATATTTTTTTATGAGATTTACATTTATTGCATAACAAATAGTTGCTAGTACCACCAACCCCGAATACATAAATTCACCAGAAACACTACTAAATTTATCATTTAAAATTAATACTAGCGTCCCGAGTAGTCCAATTAAAATTCCATACATTTGATTCTTTCTGAAGTGAAGTCCAAAAGCAAATGCACCAATTATGAATGTGTTTAAGGGAGTAATCGAATTTAAAATAGCGCACATTGAACTACTAACTTTACTTCCAGCCATTGCAAAAAGGTATGCAGGAATAAACGTGCCAAATATAGATGTTAAGACAATATACTTCCATTGATCTCGTGATATATATTGTAAACTTTTAAAACCAATAATCAATAAAAAAATTGCACAAAAAATAATGCGCAAGGAACCCAATTGAAATGGTGACAAGCCAAGAAGGCTTTTCTTGATTAATATAAATGAGGTTCCCCAAATTAATGCAAGTGTGAAGAGAATAATCCATTTTAACCGAGTTAATTTCATTATCATATTTTAAAGTTTCAAATTTTGTAATTATTTTAAGAAAAATCACTTTTTTAATTATTTATTTTGCATCACTGAAAAAAGTATAATAAAAATCTGAAAACATGAATCACATTAAATATGTAACCGTACTTATAACTGCTATATTAACAGTAACAGCTTGTAAAAAAACCAATTCTATTGAAGAGAAAACAGAAAATAAAACTGTGATTTCAACTACTAATCTCAAAACAGTAGCATTAAATGTAGAAGGGATGACATGCGAAATAGGGTGTGCAAAAACTATTGAACAAAAACTATCTAAAATAGAAGGGGTACAAAGTGCAAAGGTTAATTTTGAGAAAAAAGAAGCAGAAATTAAATTTGATACCATAGTAGTAAACATAGAAAAACTAAGCGCAGCAATTGAATCTACAGGTGATGGGGAAACATATAAAGCAAGTAAAATAAAATCTAAATAACAAATTACGTTATCATTTATTTATTTCTTCCAAGAAATGGTTTCAAGTAAGCGCTGCATATCATTTTTTATATAACTAGCCGCAGGCATTATAGAATCAAATTTTGGTTTTGCATAAAAATAAACTGAGCCAGTAACAAAATTTGTAACACTATCTGTTGCATAAAATTGAGCATTAGTTGCAGCATTTCCGTTTACATGATAAAACATACCAAATACTTTTTTATCAGAATTTATGTAGGGTTGTTCTAAAATATCATCCGCTTTTATAACATGCTCGTAGGTCAATTTTTGTGCGTCTCGTAATAACAGATCTAATTTGTCATTTACGGGCTTATACGTTAAATAAACAGTGGCTTTCATTTTAGGGTATTGAATTGAAAACCCACAATTCTTATCTTTTTTTAAAATGGCTTCGTCATTCAATTCAAATTCAAACGGACAATCCGAACTGTACCAGGCATAATCTGCAATTGGATAATCCAATCTTAATTGACATGAGGGCTTTGGCAGTAACTCATCTTTACAACTAGCCATAAAAAATAAAAATACGAAAGCAATAAACAAACAGCTGCTAATTTTTTTCATCTTAAATTATTACTCAAGTGTGACTTTTAATTGTTTAATTCTCTTTCTATCAACAGATTCAATAGTAAAACTGACTGTTGAGAAATGAATTTTTTGCCCTTTCTTCGGAAAATTTCCCAAAATTTCTAATACAAACCCTGCTAAAGTTTCGGCTTCACCCTTATTATTCTCAAAAGTTTCTTCCTCAACTTCAATTATCCTATAAAAATCTTTTAAATTGGTTTTGCCTTCAAAAAGGAAAACTTTATCATCCAATTGGGAGTAATTTAAACTTTCATCATCAAATTCATCGGAAATATCTCCAACAATTTCTTCAATTACATCTTCAAGTGAAACCAATCCAGATGTCCCTCCATATTCATCAACCACAATTGCTAAATGGCTTTTCTTACTTTGAAATTCTTTAAGTAAATCGTCGAGTTTTTTATTTTCAGGCACAAAAAAGGGTTCTCTCAATAACGCTTTCCAGTCAAAATCCTTTTTATTAATATGAGGAATTAAATCCTTAACAAACAATACCCCTTCTATATGATCAATATTCTCTCTAAAAACTGGAATTCTTGAATAGCCTTTCTCGACAATTTTATCGTAAATTTCAGCAAAAGTTTCATCAATCTCAAGTGCAAAAATGTCAATTCTTGGACTCATTACTTGTTTAGTATCAGTATTACCAAATGAAACAATTCCCTCCAAAATTTTCTGTTCTTCAGTGGAAGTGTCTTCAGTAGAAGTTAATTCTAGTGCTTGAGATAATTGATCTACCGAAATGCTTGATTTTTGTTTTCCCAGTTTTTCTTGTAAAAAAATACTAACCGATCTCATTGGATAACTTATTGGAGAAAGTAATTTATCTAAAAAATAAATCGGATTGGCTACAAATTTAGAGAACTGAATATTATTTCTACTCGCATAAATTTTGGGTAAAACTTCACCAAATAAAAGAATGAGAAAAGTTACCAAAATCACTTCTAAAATAAACTTAATAATTTCAGATTCAATTACTGAAAAAATAGAATTGCCAACAAATGAAAAAATTATTACTACTCCAATATGACTAAAATTGTTAGCTACTAGTATTGTTGCTAAAAGTTTCTTTGGTTTTTGTAATAATCTTGAAATTACATTTGCTTTTGTAGCATCTTGTTTAAATAATATGCTAAGATCTTTTTGGGTTAATGAAAACATGGCTACTTCAGCCGCAGAAACCATTGCCGAACAAAATAAAAAGAAGACAATCGCTAAAATGCCAAAGACAGTATTGAAGTCTATTATTGTAAAAAAATTGATACTGGGCTCTGGGTCCAATGAGTGATGGATTAGTTAGACAATATTAAAAAGGCAAATCATTTTCGGGTGCTTCGGGAACTTTTTCTTCAAAATCATTACTTTTTTGATCTGAATTATCAGAAGATTTTAGTCCGTCGAGTTCTCTTTTAACGGTTAAAAATGTGAATTCTGTAACTTGTATTTCGGTGGTGTATTTAGTAGAACCGTCTTCAGCCTGCCATTGTCTTGATTTGATTCTGCCTTCCACATAAATTTTGTCTCCCTTTGACAAATATTTTTCACACAATTCAGCAGCTTTATTCCGAACAACTAGATTGTGCCACTCGGTAGATGTTATTTTTTCATTAGTTTGTTTATTAACATAAACTTCATTAGTGGCTAAAGGAAAGCGACCAATGCAATTTCCACCTTCAAAATAATGCATTTTTACAACGTCACCAAGATGACCAATTAACATTACTTTATTTAAAGTTCCACTCATTTCTTAAAAACTAATTAACATTTTCAAAGCTACTACATTTTTTTTAGATTTAAAACCATTCTTTTTCAATAAAATTATAAAGCACAATAGGGAAAGGATAATTAGAAGCAGCTTCTTGAGAAATACCATTTGAAAGCAAACCAATAACTCGTACTTCCCAAAATCTAATAAACAAATGTTGGTGAGAAAGTTTATGACAAATTTGCTCCGAATTATGCAATTTAATTTCTTTTATTGCATTTGGAACAAACTGTTGTCTTTCAATTAAATTAAAAATTTCTTGATCACTTTCATTAATTGAGGTTTCGATAACTGGAAATTCATACAAATTATACCAAATCCCTTTTGAGGTTCTTTTATTTATTATAGTGCTATTAATATCGTCAGAAAAGACAACATAATTTAAATAACGATGGGTTACTTTACTTTTTTTTGTTTTTACAGGAAAATCGGCTACTCTTTTTGCTTTAAGCGCAAGGCAACTCTCATTTAAAACACATGAGAGACAATCAGGATTCTTTGGCACACACATCAAAGCACCAAATTCCATAATGGCTTGATTAAATATATTAGCCTTCCCTTTTGGTAATAATTCATTTGCTAATTCTATGAACTCACTTTTTGAAGCATTAGAAGAAATATCGGTTTCAATAGCAAAATAACGCGAAAGGACTCTAAATACATTTCCGTCAACAACCGGTACATTTTCATTATATGCAAAAGAGGCAATAGCAGCAGCAGTATACTGTCCTACGCCTTTTAATTGAAGCAGATCAAAATACGTATTAGGAAATATCCCATTAAAATTCGTTACTATATGTTTCGCTGTATGGTGTAAATTTCTTGCCCTTGAATAATAGCCCAACCCTTGCCATAATTTTAAAATAGCTTCTTCCTCTGCATTAGCAAGGTCAAAAACCGTTGGAAAGGCATGTGTAAACCTTAAAAAATAGGGTAATCCTTGAGCTACTCGAGTTTGTTGAAGTATAATTTCAGACAACCAAATTGTATACGGATTGGTAACATCACGCCATGGCAAGTCCCGTTTGTTTTGTAAATACCAATTAATTAGAGTCTTAGAAAATTCCATGTTAAAATTGTGGATCACAAAAATAATTCTTTATGTGATTAAATTTTAATAGATTATGCTTGAAATATTGTTTTTATTATTCATATATTTGCAACCTTAAAAAAAATTCATAATTAATTATTAAATACGAAAAAAATGACCAAAGCAGATATCGTAGCAAAGATTTCGGAAAAAAAAGGACTTGAAAAAGGTGATGTTCAAGCAGTAGTTGAATCTTTAATGGAAGAAGTTAAAGCTTCTCTAGAATCGGGTAACAACGTTTATTTAAGAGGGTTTGGCAGTTTTATTATCAAAACTAGAGCAGAAAAAACAGGTAGAAATATTTCAAAAAACACTACCATCAAAATTCCAGCACACAATATTCCAGCATTCAAACCTGCAAAAATATTTGTAGAGGCAATAAAAACTAACACCGAAGTAGCAGTATAACACTGATTTATTAATCGCAAAATTCATTAAAATGCCAAGTGGTAAAAAAAGAAAAAGACATAAGGTAGCTACGCACAAGAGAAAAAAACGTGCAAGAGCTAACCGTCACAAAAAGAAAAAGTAGTTAAAAACTACTTTTTCTTTTTTTAGAAAACGTTCATTGAAATTGATAGTTAGAATTTAGTTTTATCTAAACTAACTACACCGGGTAAAATAATACCTGTTTAAAATGTTTAATCCATCCTTGTATAATTACAGTATGTAATTTATAAATTATATAATAATCTGTTAAAGACTTGGATAAAAATTTACAAAGTGAATAAAGAACTAATCATTAGATCTAGTGCTGACGCTGTAGATTTTGCCTTATTAAAAGATGGAAAACTGATTGAATTACACAAAGAAAAAGAAACAAGCAACTTTCAAGTTGGCGATATTTTTATAGCCAAAATAAGGAAACCCGTTGCAGGATTGAATGCTGCTTTTGTAAATGTTGGCTACGAAAAAGATGCCTTTTTACATTATCATGACTTAGGTCCAAGTTTTGCTTCTTATTTGAAATTCATAAAACTTGTAAGTACAAGTAAACTAAAAGATTTCTCCCTAAAAAACTTCAAGTTTGAAAAAGAAATTGATAAAGACGGCGCAGTGTCAGACATACTGAATGCCAATCAATCAATATTAGTACAAGTAGTGAAAGAACCTATTTCTACAAAAGGCCCAAGAATAAGCTGTGAGCTATCATTCGCAGGCCGATTTTTAGTTTTAGTGCCTTTTTCTGATAGAGTTTCTGTTTCGCAAAAAATAGAAAAAAAAGAAGAAAAAGATCGTCTAAAAAAACTAGTACAATCTATCAAACAAAAGGGTTTTGGTGTTATTGTGAGAACAGTAGCCGAAGGCAAAAACACAGCCGAATTAGAAAAAGATTTGCAGAACTTAATGAATAGATGGACTGCAATGAGTAAAAAATTACAAACTGCACATCATCCGTCCAAAGTATTAGGTGAGCTTAACAAAGCTTCCTCCATACTTAGAGACGTATTCAATGATACTTTCACAAGTATTCAAATAGATGATGAAGAGTTGTATCAAGAAACAAAGGACTATTTAGCCGAAATAGCTCCTGAAAAACAAAATATCGTTAAGTTTTATCAGTCGAAAGACACACCATTGTTTGAAAAATATCATATCGAAAGGCAAATTAAAACATCTTTCGGGCGATCTGTATCAATGAACAAAGGCGCTTATTTAATAATTGAGCACACCGAAGCATTACACGTTATAGACGTTAATAGTGGCAATCGCTCAAATAAAGCCAACAATCAAGAAGATACCGCTTTAGAAGTAAATATGATAGCAGCCGCTGAAATTGCAAGACAATTACGTCTGCGGGACATGGGCGGAATTATTGTTGTCGATTTTATTGATATGAAAGACCCAAACAATCGACAAGTCTTGTTCAACTTCCTAAAAGAAGAAATGAGCGATGATAAAGCGAAACACAAAATCTTACCGCCCAGTAAATTTGGTTTAGTCCAAATGACTAGACAAAGGGTAAGACCAGAAGTTAATATTGAAACAAGAGAGGAAAATCCAAATAATTTGAGAAGTGATATAGATGCACCAATACAAATTATAGATAAAATAAACTTCGAACTTGAAAAAATAATTAACAGCCATAAAAAAGTGATACTTAATGTACATCCATTTGTGGCAGCATACCTTAAAAAAGGTTTTCCATCAATACGTTCAAAATGGTTTTTTGAACATAAAAAATGGGTGAAAATCATACCGCGTGATGCTTACACGTATTTGGAATATCACTTCTTTAATGATAAAGGAGATGAAATTTCTGAATAATAATAAAAACCGTTTCGTTCTTTACGAAACGGTTTTTTTTTACCCCTTTGTCTTGTCCTGAAATAACGATACAAATAACTAGTTTAAGACAGTTACTGGAAAACTAACATAAGCGTCTGTAGCACCTCCTGCATTAGTAATGTCTCCGGTTGACACTCCTGAAGCCGATTTGTTAGGTAAATGTCTCAAAGTTACCGTTAGGTTTCCAGTTCCAGCATTTCCGGTCGTTAATGTAAATGTCAACCCAATTGGTTTTCCGTTCAAATCAAGGTCAGTATAGGTAATTGTTCCTAATGTTGCCGGAAGTTGGTAAAAAACTTGATGGTCTACACCTTCTTCTTCAACTTCTACAGTAAGGTCTCCTGCAGGAGATTGTGTTTCGTTTAAAAAAGTAACAGCACCCGAGTAAATGGTATTGGCAGTTAAATTACCGCTTGCCGCAACTACCGGAGCGTTTGGTCCGTCACCATCTAAATCTCTTGATGTAAGGGTAATCACTTGCCCGTCTCCTGTTAATGTTGTGGTTACTGTAGTGATTACTTCTTCTTCGTTAACAGGGCCATTGTCATCGTTACTACACGATACTAATAACATTGCGGTTGCAGATAAAAGAAAAGTCTTTGTTGGGTTTAAATATTTCATGATTTTTAAATTTTTAATAATTAATTTTTAATTGAAATTGAAAATTCCTCCCCAATTCATCGGAGAAAAAACGTTGTCTATTTAAATAATCTCTGTATTTAGTATTTAGGAGGTTAGACACAGAAAAACCTAGTGTTCCCATAACTTTATTCGTTAATTTGATTTGAAAATCTGAATTAAAATGCAAAAGATGGTAAGCTGGTGGTGGTGTGCTTATATCAACCTCAACAGGAATTAGAACATTATCTACTATTATATTTGTGATAAAATTATTATTTGGAAAATTGTTTTGTCTAAATACAAATTCACTTTGCAGTTCTAGATTTAAATTATGCCAGCTTTTTTGATGAAATTGAATTCGATTATTAATAGTTAATGGTGGCATATCAATAAGGGCTTTATTGAAAGTTTTGTCTTTCCCTAAAACATAAGAAACCATTAATTTATGCTGCCATTGTTCTATAATTTTCCAATCAAAATTAATATCAATACCTGTTAATAAAGCGTCTACCTGTTGATATTCCCATACAGGAAAGGCACCGCGTATAGTTGTTTCAAATCCAACAGGCCTTAAAAAAATATAATCCTCTATATAATTTAAAAACGGATTCACGTTAAACGCTACCCTTTTCCATTTTTTTTTCAGAGATGTGCCTATTTTATTGGACTTTTCTTGTTTTAACCCCAAATCACCTAGCTCAATCATAGCATTTGAGTGGTGCAATCCATCACTGAAAAATTCAGAAGGATTGGGATTTCTAATCGCATGACTGATATTAAAATACCACTCATAATCAGAGTCAAATGTATACTGCGTTCCAATACTTGCTGCAAAATTGTGGAAAATGAAATTTGGCTTTGTCAACCACTGCGTTCCGTAGTCTGCAGTAATAAATGAATCAAATTGAGGGCTATAATTGCGCTCATTCCACCGAGATTTTAAATAATATTTGGTTGCTTCTATGGATGAAAAATCATATCTAACACCAGCCTCAACAGAAAAATTTTCTGAGATATGCGTATCAACTATTGAATAAATCCCACCATCAAACTTGTTATAAGATGGAATTAACGGTCGAACTCCGGTATTTGGATTTGCTGCGTTATTTTGATAAGATCCCAAAAAACCTGTCTTAAAATCCCAATCTTGAGAGATTAATTTATAATCCGCTGTAAATGTATGAGTCATTAAATTTAAATCTAAAGCAGGTCTTAAATTGCTTACGCCTGTACGTAAATCAAATTCTTTTCGATTATTAAATTGAAAGGCGTATTGAATGGATAACTTTTCCTTGTCATTAAACAAATAATTATAATTCAATTTTGCTAAATGATGTTGAACATTTTGCTTGGGATTATTTATAGCATATGTGAAATCATTTTGTACTAACGGCAATTGATTGTCAATTGCGTTATTCAAATCTGTCACATTTCCTAAATGTGAAGCGCTCAATATTCCCAAGGCAGCTGAATACAAGCTATAATAAACCGAAACATCATACTTTTTACCTATATACTTTACATCGCCAGAAAAGTTAACTTCTCTGTTCCCTGTATTCGATAAATTATATGCCGGGGCTTGTCTATCACCAAAATATTTAAAAGTTCCTTGGGCATTCCAACTCCAATCACAAAAATTTCCTTTATGCAAACTTGAAGATAGTGCTCCACCTCTGCCATTAGACTCCAAAGTCATAATAGTTTTGCCAAAAAGTGTATCTGTTTTTGTTATTAAAGGTTCAACAATGACAAGTCCTGCAATAGCGTCACCGCTGTATTGCAATCCAGAGGCGCCTTTAATGACGGTGATTTTCCCTGCCGAATTTGGATCAAGGTTTGGAGCATGCTCTGTGCCCCATTGTTGATCTTCTAGCTTTACATTATTATTAAAAATAATAACTCTACTACTATGCAACCCATTAATTATGGGCTTTACAATGGTTGTTCCTGTTTTTAATAGTGAAACTCCAGAAACTTCTTTCAGAACATTCCCAAAAGACTGACTGCTATACTTTTCAATTGTTGACGCTTTAATTTTTTGTTCAGAAACAGAATGATTGTAATAATTGTCTTTATGCTTCAATACAACTTCTTCAAGCTGCCTACCAGATCTGGACATTCTAAAATTTAACTCCAATGAATTATTTAAATCGATAATTGTATCAATAGAAATGTAACCAACATAGGTTATCAAAACCTTTATTGATCCATTTAGAATATTAGTTATCCTGTAAGTCCCGTCGCTTTTTGAACTCGTGGATTTTGATGCTATATGAATATGGCTTTTAGCTAAAGCCAAATTATTTTCATCAACTATTTTTCCGCTTACAGTATTTTGACTATGGGTAGATAGAAAACAGCATAAGCAAAAAAGCAGAGTTATTTTTTGCATTTGATATGATTAAGTTATGAATCTGATGCGATTATTAACTTATTTTTGGTGGCCCACGAAGTTGGAAAGAAGTCCCTTTGTAAAATAAAATTAACTGTTCCTCATAGTAAAAAATTGGGGTATTGTAATTATTATTTAAACAAATGAAAAAAGATTTAATACTGGGCTTAATTGAATGACTGAAGGCAAACTCACATGTAAAACATTTTTCTAATCCACTATGAGAATGGTTAAGAACAGATTTGTTCTTGTAAATTTGATGGTGGCATTTCTTTTCGGAAAATTGCTTAACTAAATGGCTAAAAGAATCTAAAGATTGGAATGATATTGCAAGCAATATCATCAATCCCATCCATGCATTAGTCAAGATTATTTTTTTCTTCATAGCTTGTAAATATAGCCTTTCGTAAAATAAATAAGTTTAATTTATATAAATTTTATGATATAACATGTCTGCGAAACTTATTAAAGTAGCTTATGAGCTACTAAATATTCAGCTATTTGTATCGTATTGGTAGCAGCCCCTTTCCTTAAATTATCTGATACAATCCACATATTTACTGCATTTGCCCTACTTTCATCTCGGCGAATTCTGCCAACAAAAACCTCATCTTTGCCTTGTGCAAAAAGGGGCATTGGATAAGAAAAAGTTTCTTTATCATCCTGGACTACTACACCATCCGTGTTTTCTAATATATTTCTCAACTCGGCTAAATCGAAATCAGTTGAAAACTCAACATTTACAGCTTCACTATGCCCTCCTACAACAGGAATACGAATAGCAGTTGCCGTAACGGCTAAAGAACTATCGCCAATTATCTTTTGCGTTTCCCTAACGAGTTTCATCTCTTCCTTTGTGTATCCATTTTCTTCAAAACTATCACATTGTGGAATTGCATTTTTATGAATTTGGTATTTATAAGCCATTTCTCCTTTTATCCCTTGATACTCATTTTCTAGTTGCTGAACCGCTTTGACACCTGTTCCGGTTATGGATTGATAAGTAGAAACTACAACGCGCTTTATTGTGTATTTTGCATGTAATGGCGCTAAAACCATTACCATTTGAATGGTGGAACAATTTGGATTTGCAATAATTTTATCTTCAATGGTTAGTTCATTTGCATTTATCTCAGGAACAATTAATTTTTTTGTTGGATCCATTCTCCATGCTGATGAATTATCAATTACGGTAGTTCCAGCAGCAGCAAATTTTGGCGCCCATACTAAAGATGTTTCTCCTCCCGCAGAAAAAAGAGCAATATCTGCTTTCATCTCTACAGCGGTAGACAAACTAACAACCTTATAATTTTTTCCTTGAAATGTAATTTCCTTGCCAACTGATTTTTCCGATGCAACCGGAATTAACTCTTTGACAGGAAATTTTCGCTCTGCTAATACCTTAAGCATAACTTCACCAACCATACCGGTTGCGCCAACTACTGCAACTTTCATATTTTTACTTTAAAATTCTTAATTTTTTCGAATCACAAAAATAGTGAGAAAAACAACTTGTTCATTTACTAAGGTAAGCAATAAATTATTCTCTATAAAAAACACGTTTTACGCGTTGGGAAATACTTGTCAAAATCTCATAAGGTATTGTATTTAGTTGTTTCGCCATAAAATTTACAGTAGGGTTTTCGCCAAAAATGACAACTTCTGTTCCTTCTTTACATTCTATATCAGAGACATCAACCATTAACATGTCCATACAAATACTCCCAATTATTTTAGCTTCTTTATTATTTATAACAACATACCCAACACCTTGTCCCCAACTTCTATGAATCCCGTCAGCATAACCAATTGGAATTGTAGCAATTTTTGTGTTTTTAGAAGCAATAAATCGTCTGCCATAGCCAACAGATTCATCTTTTTGAATTGTTCTTATTTGAGAAATTACTGATTTTAAAACCCCTACTTGCAAAAGATCTTTTTGTTCTGCAGGGTCATTAGAAATGCCATATAGCCCAATTCCTAATCGGACCATATCAAATTGTGCTTCACTATAGTTGGTAATTCCAGACGTATTTAAAATATGCCTTATGGGCGAAATTTCTTGTGCTGACATAATATAATCTGATAGTTTTTTAAACAAAGCAATTTGTGACTTTGAAAAGCTATCGTGGTTCAAATCGTCACTAGTAGCCATGTGAGAAAGAATACTCTTGATTTGCACGGTTTGATTGTCTTTTAAAATACTAATAAGTTCGCTTAGATGGGCTTCTTCAAATCCCAACCTATGCATTCCAGTGTCAATTTTAATATGAATTGGGAAATGCTTCAATTTCTTTTGCTCTGCAATTTTCAGAAAAGCTTTTAACCCTTTTATGGAATAAATTTCAGGTTCTAGATTATGCTGAATTATAGATGAAAAACTGGTAGATTCTGGATTTAATACCATAATTGGAGTAGCTATTCCGGCATTTTTTAGCAAAACCCCTTCATCTGCAAAAGCAACTCCCAAATAATCCAATTTATGATGCTCCAGTAATTTAGCTATTTCAAACCCCCCATTCCCATAACTAAATGCTTTAACCATAGCCATCATTTTTGTTTTTGATGACAATTTTGATTTATAATAGTTTAAATTATGACTTATTGCATTTAAGTTAATTTCTAATACGGTTTCATGTGTTTTTTCAGTAAGCATCGACACAATTTCTTCAAAATGAAAATCGCGAGCCCCTTTTATAAGAATGGTTTCATTTTCGAAGTTTAAATTTTCGGAAGCTGTTGTAAAATCGGAAACATCGTTAAAAGTAATGCAGTTGATAAACTTATTTTTAAATAGACTTATCACTTTTCCAATAACTATTACTCGGTTAATTTTATTTGAAATTATTAATTGGGAAACTTGTGAATAAAGTTCATCGTTAGATAAACCACTTTGATAAATATCGGATAAAATAATTGTTTTCTTTTTATGTTGTTTTTGATTTTCTAAAAAATCTAATGCGATTTTTAAAGATTGAAAATCTGAACTATAGCTATCGTCAATAAGTGTTGTATTGTTACTGCCTTTTTTTAATTTTAGCCGCATTTCTACTGGATACAACTGACTCATCCTTGTTTGGATAATTTGGTGCTTATAACCCAAATAAAGCATAAGCATTAAACAGTTAACGGCATTTTCTATTGATGCTTGGTCTTGAAATGGAATACTAATTACAAATGTTTCTTCCCTATAGGTAGCTTCTATTTCTGTTAATTCACCAACACTTTTTTTTGTAATAAAAACATCTGAAGTTTTATCGTTTGAACACCAGCTAAACGTTTTTATCTTTGGATTAATAAAAGCAAAAATCGATTTGTTTTTATTTAAAATTAATACATTAACAGAATTAAAAAGTTTGAGCTTCTCTTTTATTTTTTCTGCTACGCTTGTAAATCCTTCGTCGTGCGCCGAACCAATATTTGATAATATTCCTATAGTGGGTTGGATAATCTTTTGAAGTTTTTCCATCTCACCGGTTGAAGAAATTCCCGCTTCAAATATTCCTAAATTGTGTTTTTCATTAATGCCAAGTATTGAAAGTGGAACACCTACTTGAGAATTATAACTTTTGGGACTCCGAATTACATTATAATCTGGATTTAATAAAAAATTGAGCCACTCCTTAAGAATTGTTTTACCGTTGCTTCCAGTTATTCCAATTATTGGAAATTCAAACTGACTTCTATAAAAGGCAGCAAAGTTTTGTAACGCTACAAGCGTATCGTCAACAACCAAAAAATTTACAGGACTAACTGTATTTTCAGGTATTTTAGTAACCACGAAATAATGGACCCCTTTTAAAGTTAACTCATTAATAAAGGAATGCCCATCATGATTTGGACCAGAAATAGCAAAGAATAGTGTGGCATCTCCATTTTGCAGGGAACGACTATCAATTGATATATTTTCAATGACAGCTGAATCACTTTTCCCGACCCATTGGGCTTTGATGATTGAAATGATATTTCGAATAGTTAGTGTCAAGTATAGGATATATTTCTAATCAGACAAATGCTCTGGATCGTTGACTTCCATATTTTGTCTGATTGCATTAAAGTAAGCAGCACGACTTAGGGGTTCATACTCCTCTGTTTCACCAAGCAAAACTAATTTATCGTTATCATTTTTTCTAAAACTATATTGAGCCAAATTTCCTGTACGTGTGCAAACAGCATGTACTTTTGTAACATATTCTGCAGTGGCCATTAAAGCAGGCATAGGACCAAAAGGGTTTCCTTTGAAATCCATATCTAACCCAGCTACAATAACTCTAATTCCAGAATTAGCCAAGTCATTACAAACAGCAACAATTTCGTCATCAAAAAACTGCGCCTCATCTATCCCTACAACATCGCAACCTTGAGCAAGTATTCTAATATTGGCTGCAGCTGGAACGGGACTTGATCGGATTTCGTTTTTATTGTGAGACACAACCATTACTTCATCATAGCGCGTGTCAACGGAGGGCTTAAAAATTTCGACCTTTTGCTTGGCAAACTGCGCCCTTCTTAATCGTCTTATTAATTCCTCCGTTTTACCGGAAAACATTGAGCCACAGATAACTTCTATCCATCCAAATTGTTCTTTATGATTTACTGTATTTTCGAGAAACATTTTTTAATTTTCTGTGTATAATAAGGATTTCTTATTATTACTTTGTGAATATGCCAAATCGACTCAAAAATTTATTATTTTTACGTCGATTCAAATGTAGAAAATTTTAACCAAATTGAAGATTCACAAGCTGCTATTTTTATAATATAACTTCTTGCTATTGTGTTAAAAATTAAATAAAAACAAAACTGTCTTATTCCATATTATTTCAAAACTCATGAAAAAAAGATTAGAAGCCGAATTAATTAGCATTGCTCATCGAATTTTAAAACTGAAAAACAGGTCAGAAGTAGACCAACTTCACAAAGAAACCCAAAAATTACTTGAAACATTGACTGTCTTAAAATTCTATCAAGACCACTTTGAAATAGTAAAATCAGAGGTTTCACAAGAGGAATTTGAAGAGAAACTAGCTTTAGATCATGAAAATGAAACACATGCTGAGGAAACATCAAGTGTTGCTGAGGAAATTGAATTAGCTAGTGAAGCAATGGAAACCCCTAAAAAAGAAGAAAAGGAGTTAGAGGAAATAGCCGAATCTCCAATTGATTCAGAAGACTTGAATGATTCAGAAAATAGTGTTGAACCAGCTTTTGAGCCGTTATTTGATTTAGAAGATGAGAGTGTTGAAATTGACTCACTACCCAACTCAACGGATAAAATTGAGGATATTATCGGTAATTATTCACAACCCGAGTTCGTAAAAACAGAAAATGAAACCTTGTTTCCCGATGAAGTCGACGCAGCAGAAAATACTAGTTCGATAGGGATTTCGAATGAGTTAGAAAAAATTGATTCTAAATCTATTTCCATTGGGTTGAACGATCGCATCGGTTTTGTAAAGCACCTTTTTAATGACAGTAACGAGGATTTCAATCGCGTTATGTCCCAACTAAATAGCTTTAGTACTTTTGAAGAAGCCAAAAATTTTATTAATGAAATGGTTATTCCAGATTATGATTATTGGGTTGGAGAAGAAGAATATTTTGAAAGATTTATGGTAGTTATTGAAAAAAAATTCCTGTAATACTGAATTAATTTCAGCGTAAAATGAGTAAACTTTTTATAGTTCCAACGCCTATAGGCAATCTTGAAGACATGAGCTTTAGAGCTATTCGCGTTTTAAAAGAAGTCGATTTAATTTTAGCTGAAGACACCCGCACGAGTGGAAAACTCCTTAAACATTTTGAAATTTCTACTCATATGCATAGTCATCATATGCACAATGAACACAAAACAATTGAAAATTTAATAAAGCGTTTGCAAGCTGGAGAAAAAATTGCGCTCATTTCTGACGCTGGAACACCTGCGATTTCAGATCCAGGATTTTTACTAACGCGTGCTTGTGTTGAAAATAATATTGAAGTCGATTGCTTGCCAGGAGCCACAGCTTTTGTTCCAGCATTGGTAAATAGTGGTTTGCCCAACGACCGATTTATATTTGAAGGCTTTTTGCCTGAAAAAAAAGGAAGACAAACAAGATTTTTGTCTTTAGCTGAAGAAAATAGAACCATGATTTTTTATATAGCGCCGCACAAATTGACAAAAACATTAACAGATTTTATTCATTATTTTGGGCCCGATAGATCCATTTCTATATCAAGAGAATTATCAAAACTACATGAGGAAACCATTAGAGGAACGGCGCAAGATGTTTTAAAACATTTTGAAATTAAAGCCCCAAAAGGTGAAATTGTGGCTGTTGTTGCAGGAAAAAATTTGAAATAGTTATATGATTATTCGGAATTTGAGAACTACAAAACTAACTCACATCTAAATCCACGAACTGAAACGAATTGCCACTAAACAATCCTTTATCAGATAATTTTAAATCGGGAATCACTAATAAAGCCATAAAAGAAAGTGTCATGAATGGGGCTTTCAAATTACTGCCAAGTTGTTTCGCCATATTGTCAATTTCCTGATATAATTTGCCCGTTTCCCAACCATCTTTATCACTCATAATTCCTGCCACAGGTAGTGCTAGGGATTTACTTTCAAGATTATAAACAGCGCAAATACCTCCCCTTTTTTCAATTATAAGATTGACCGCCTTACAAATTTCGACATCGGAAGTTCCAACTACAACTATATTGTGACAATCATGAGCAACTGAACTTGCAATAGCCCCTTGTTTTAATCCAAAGTTTTTTATAAACCCAATAGCCGGTTTCGTATTTTGATATCGATTAACAACCGCCATTTTTAAAATGTCGTTTTCCACATCGGAAATTAGATTGCCCGTTTGAATTTGACAATCTAATTTGTACCCTTCAATCTTTGAATCACAATGAATTTCATTAGTGATTAGTTGCCCTTCTAATGCTTCAATGACCCGTATTTTTTTGGCTGAACTTAGTATTTCAAAATCGGATATCTCTTTTTTTGATATGTTGAAATTATTTGGTGTTTCAAAAATAACATCGTTTACATATGATTTTCCGTTTTCAGCTACAAGAACACCGTCTATATACGTTTTCAAAACATTGAAATGGGTTAAATCTTCTACTATGATAAAATCGGCGGCATCATTTTTTTGTAATAATCCAATATTCATTTTATAATGGTTAACCGGATTTATACAGGCTACTTGTAAAATTTTAAAAAGATCAAACCCTTTGGCAACAGCTCTAGCACAAAGTAAATTAATATGTCCAATAATCAAATCATCGGGATGCTTGTCATCAGAACAAAACATCATTTTATCATAATTATCCGGAAGGAGATCAATTAAGGCATCAAAGTTTTTCGCCGCACTTCCCTCTCTAATTATGACTTTCATCCCTAAAGCTAATTTTTCGGCAGCCTCGTTATAGGAAAAACACTCATGATCAGTAGAAATCCCAGCAGCTACATATTTTTTAATTGCGTCACCACTAAGTCCGGGAGCATGTCCGTCAATAGGCTTGCCAAAATGTTTGGCCCATGCTAGCTTTTTAAGAACCTCTTCATCATCAAACAAAACGCCTGGATAATTCATCATTTCTGATAAATAATGAATATCTGGTGAAGCCATCATTTCTTTAATTTGCTCCGAATCTATAACAGCGCCTGCCGTTTCAAAAAAAGTGGCCGGGACGCATGAAGGAGCGCCAAAATGAAACTTAAAAGGTACTTTTTTGCCATTATTTATCATAAAACGAACCCCTTCTTTCCCCAAAACATTGGCAATTTCGTGCGGATCAGATATGGTGCCAACAGTTCCATGTAGCACCGCCAACTTTGCAAATTCAGAGGGAACTATCATTGAACTTTCAATATGAATGTGTGCGTCTACAAAGCCAGGAAGAATAAAGTTTTTAATGCTGTGTTCCTTTGGCAAAATTGAGGCAATTTTACCATTATCGACTGTAATTTCTCCAGCATAAATAGTTCGGTTAAGAATATCAACAATTTGACCTTGAATTTTCATTCTAATAAATTATATTAATCCAAAAATAGTAAATATAATCAGCTTTTTTATTTAAAATATACACAAAAACTATAACAGAGCTTGGAGTTGTTTTTATATTTTTACCTAACAAAAAACAAAACACGTAAATCCCAAATTCTCATTAATATGCGCTGGACCTTAAAAACAAAACCCGATAATCAAAAGATTAAAGTTTTAGCAAACCAACTAAATGTTGATGAAATAATTGCATCCCTTTTAATCCAAAGAGGTGTTGAAACCTACGAGCAGGCTAGACATTTTTTTAGACCCAGCTTGGATGAACTTCACGATCCATTTCTAATGAAGGATATGGATAAAGCAGTGGCTCGAATTGAGAATGCAATTAAAAATAACGAGTCTATTTTAGTTTACGGTGATTATGATGTAGATGGTACGACAGCAGTTTCATTGGTTTCGTCATATTTAAGAAGTGCCTACCCAAATGTTGCTACATACATACCAGACCGATACAATGAAGGGTATGGGATTTCGTTCAAGGGGATTGACTATGCTGAAGATAACGGAATAAGCCTAATTATAGCGTTAGATTGCGGAATAAAATCTATAGATCATGTGAATTATGCCATTGAAAAAAACATTGATTTTATCATTTGTGATCACCATCGCCCGGGAAGTGAGTTGCCAAATGCGATTGCGGTTTTAGATCCTAAACGAGAAGACTGTTTTTATCCTTATGACGAATTGTGTGGATGTGGAATAGGATTTAAATTAATACATGCGCTTGCAATAACAAGAGGAGGAACTATAAATGACATAACAAAATATCTCGATTTGGTTTCTATTGCAATTGCAGCTGATATCGTTCCGATGACTGGTGAAAATAGGATTTTAGCCAAATTTGGGTTGGAAGTAATTAATACTAATCCGAGACCGGGAATTAAAGCATTGATACAAAATGTAAAAAAGAAAGTCTTAACAATTACCGATGTAGTTTTTATTATTGCTCCACGAATAAATGCTGCCGGAAGAATCAAACATGGTAACGAAGCGGTAGCATTATTATCAGAATACGATTTTGACCAAGCTGAAAAATTTGCTTCCGAAATAGAACGACACAATTCCGACAGAAAAGATTTAGACAAGCAAATCACAATTGAAGCGCTAGATCAGATAGAAATAAATGAGGAAACCGATAAATTTACAACTGTAGTTTATAATGAAAACTGGCACAAAGGCGTCATCGGTATTGTAGCATCACGCTTGATAGAAACGTATTACCGTCCGACGATTGTATTTACCAAAAGTGGTGATAAATTGGCAGCTTCGGCACGTTCGGTAAAAGAATTTGATATTTATAATGCGTTGGAAGCAAGTTCCGATCATCTCGAACAATTTGGCGGACATATGTATGCTGCAGGAATGACTTTAAAACCAGAAAATTACCAAAACTTTAAAGACGCCTTTGAAAAAGTAGTAGCAGAAACTATTCAGCCTGGATCTCAAACACCAGAGATTCAAATTGATGCCGAAATAAATTTAACGGACATTAATGAAAAGTTAGTTCGATTATTAAATCAGTTTGAACCTTTTGGTCCGCAAAACATGACCCCGACTTTTATGAGCAAAAACCTAAAAGATACCGGTTATGCCAAGCAATTAGGTAAAGATGAAGAGCATTTAAAGCTTTATATAAAGCAAAACAACTCAGAAGGGTTAGCTTCGCTCGATTCGGCTGCTCCACGGGTTGGCGCCATTGGCTTTGGATTAGGCAATAAATTACAATTGGTAAAAAACCAACAACCGTTTGATGCCGT
>Ga0208951_1000030_pt1 | contig 49813 bp, 30 predicted proteins | sample GreLakmeMI27MSRF_FD_187702 | JGI IMG/M metagenome (GOLD analysis project Ga0208951, IMG submission 187702) | Freshwater lentic microbial communities from great Laurentian Lakes, MI, USA - Great Lakes metaG MI27MSRF (SPAdes) | ecosystem: Environmental > Aquatic > Freshwater > Lake | place: Great...
GCTCTGCATCTCGCATCGCTGGCATCCCAGTCGTACACGCGGGTGCCACGTCCTGGCGAATCTCAGTGCGGCGCTGGAGCTCCGCGTCGCTCTCTCGCATCGCGCTCTCCATCGCGGCTGACGACGAGAGGCGACGCAGGGCCGCCTCGGCAGCAGATGCGCGGGCCTCGGCCTGGGCCGCGATGTGCGTGAAATCGGATACGGCGCTCTCAATCTCCTCCTGCGTCTGCAAACGCGTAAGAGCGAGGGCGCCAAGGGGCACGAAGACGCTGGACGTACCAACTCTCGCTCCTCTATGAGCTGTGCGCGCGCTGCTTCCAGCTGCAGCGCCGTTTCCGCGTGCGCCGCGCGCTCCTCGGCCAGCGCAGACTGCAGAAGGTCGCGCTCTTGGCGCACGGCGATCACAGCCTGAGCCAGCGAGCTCCGGGGCGGGGCTACGGATTCCGCAGGCGCCCCGTCTGTCGCATCCCCGGACATCGCAGCAAGTCCCAGACAGCGATGAGGGGAAGGCACTTGGGCTTGGGCAAAAAGGCAAAACTTGTAGGATGGACCGCCGACTGCCATACGATGCCGCAAACGAGACCACCTCGCTGCTCTATCGTATCGTCTGGCATCTAGGGTCTGTCGTCTGTCTGTATCCGTTGTCTGACCATGCAGTGACGACGCTGATGCTACCATGCCAGCTGCGCGGGAGCGCTCGCGCTGCCACGCCCTCTGCTTCGCGCTCGCGACGCACGCTTTCCATCGTGGCCAACAGTCGCAAGCGACGCGAGGCGGAGGAAGCTGCGCAGCAGCGCACGTTCCGCGCGCTCGATGGTGCGGTCCGGATGCTGAATGGACTGTTGGCTGCCACCGACATGTTCGGCACGGTAGGCAGCAAGCCGCCGGCGCTGCTTGAGTCTGGCGCGCCCGCGCAGCTGGCGCGTGCTGCGGGCGCAAGCAAGTGGGTACGCTTCCACTGCCGCGCCAAGACGGTACGCGACGTGGCGCAGGCGCGGGCGCCTGGACGCTTGGACGCCTATCTGTCGCTGCCAGCAGAGCAATACTCGCTGTTGGATCCCAACTGGGTTACTCGGTTGGACGACAGCACCTTCCGCTTCTCCGTACCCTTAGGAGCGGTGCTGGAAGAGCTCATGCAGGGCGCCGCAGCCGCGCCTGCGGGCCTGGCGCGCATGGTGCCCGCCATCACTGTGCGGACGCGCTTGGACGGCGCTGCGCAGCGCGTGACGCTGTCTGGCGAGGAGGCCAGCTTGGGAACACGGGAGCTGGACGAGCGCTTCTCACTGACGTTCACCACCAGCATGACCTGGGGCGGGGGCCCTCCGCTGGGCTGGACGCCCCCGCCGACACGTTACGTGGCTGTTTCGGGCGAGAGCGCGCTGGAACTGGTGGCTGACGAGAACGACGTGGAGGCGACACCGCCATGGGAGCTGCGCTGCGCGGTGGAGGTTGCGGGCGAGCTGCTGGTGCCACCACCGCTGGCGGGGCTTCCCAGAGCGGTGCTTGGAGGCGCTGGGTCGCTGCTGGCAAAGGCGGTAGCGCAGACGTTGGTGCCGCGATTCGCGGACATGCTCGCCGCAGACTACGCGCGCTGGGCGGCGGGAAGCAGCCGCGAAGGGGCCGTGGGCAGCTTCGCGCAGGTGGCACAGGCGGCGACGACAGCAGAGGAGCTGAAGCCCAGCGGCGCGCTGGAGTGAGGCTGTGACAGTTCTGAGACTGGCATCTGGCAATCTGGCGTTGCTCGGAGTTGGAGGGGGCCCATCGCCTCTATCAGTGACTGCGCGTGCGTCAATCATTGATAAACCGCTGCATTCAGGCCTTGACGCTCTCCACGCTGCTGCGCGGCGACGGCGGCGCGGCCGGCAGCGGCGTAGCTGGCGGCTGCGCGGGCGCTTTGGTCGCCTTGGCTACGGGCTTCTTTGCTGCCGCGGCGGTCGCCTTTGGGGCTGCGGCCTTCTTGGCGAACGCGGAGGCTGGCGGCTTTGGGGGCGCAGGCGCCTTGGGGCCAGCGGGCAAGGGCAGCTTGGCGTGTGCGGTGGTCTTTGCTTTGGGGCTGATGGTGGCGCCCAGGGAGCTGCGCACCTCCGACGTCTGCAGCAGGCTGATGGGGAAGCTGCCGTCGGGGCCGTTGAACTCGAGCTGCCTGTTGAGCTCGCTGGCGGCAACGCGGTACGCCTCAACCTTGTGACGCTCACAGCTCGCGTCAGACTTGGCCGCCTCGTACAGCGCCTCGAACGTGTTGGCACGCTTGTTGGCCGCCTGTATGGCAGCCAAGGAGAGCTGTTGCTGCTTGGAGGCCCGCAGCTTTTCTTTCTCCAAAGCGTCCTGCGCCCACCCACCAGCCACGCTCAGCGCCAAACACGTCACCGCAGTGCGCAGTGCACGCACCTTGAGCGCGGTGACTTTGTTCTCCTCCTCAACCAGCTCCTTTTCAGCCTTCTCGGCCCGCTTGGTGAGCCTCTCACACTCCAGAGCAGCCTGCCGCTGCGCCACAGTGCTGGCTGCTTTCCAGGCACTCTTGTCGTGCGCCACGCGGCGGGTGGCCTCCACCAGGCGCGACAGTGCTGCGTGGTGGGCCATGGTCAGCATAGGAGGAGCCATGTCTCGGCGCCGGCCAGGGCCGATCGCGCACGCCTACGCACGCACGCCGCGACGCACCCACGTCGTCGCTGGACGCGCCACGGCGCCCGCCGGAGCTGGGTGAGAGCTCGGCTTGGTACGCGCCCGGTGGGGGCGGCGTCAAAGGCGCCAGCTCCATCCCACGCCCTCCCAGCCGTCCCGCCACAAGTGGCTGGGTGGTTCTGGCTGGGCGCAAGGGCTACGCGCGCGCGAGCGCGGACGTTTGGCTGGTCAACAAAACTTACGGTCAAGGAAGTGCGCGGCGCATCGTCGCAGGCGGGACCGCGGGACCACCCGCACGGCGCGCCACCTTCGGATGGCGTGTGTGCGGGTCCAGGCGGTCTGCTCGCAGGCCGCCTGTACGTGAGCTTGGACCTGCTTCCAACGCCACCGGACCTGCATCCGAAAGTTCCCAGGGCGCGCCCTCGGGCACACGCTCATCAAGCCGTCAGGCTCTCTCGCCTTCGGGCACTCTCGCAAGGCGCTCTGGCCTTGCGCCGTCGTCTTCGCTTTCTCCGTGGCTCGCAGGCTCTTCCGGTCCAGTCCGCGCAAGTCCCATGGTGAGTGAGCGCCCTTCCTCTAACGCTTCGCCGGCGCGCACATCGCAGCTCGCACGCCCGCGCGCCCGCGGGTGGACCCACACGCGCTCGATGCGCTACTTTCCTGGGCGGCGCGCTGACGCAGCGCTCGCAGTCTGCTTTCCCAAGTCCCGTCTAGGGTTCCTTCACGTGCTCCTTCATGTGCTCCTCAAGTCCACTCGTGCGTCCTGCGTGCTCTCCTGTGAGGCACCGCCGCGCTGTCGCTGCAGGCCAATGCCCTCGACAAGTGCCACGCGCGAGGAGAGGCTGCCAAAGGCGCGCTGCTGCTTGGGTGCCCACGAGTCGCGCAGTCGCGCCCCGCTGTTCCTGCTGCAGGCCGTCAGTCACCCGCGCGCGGGGTCGCCGTCAAAGTCTTTCTTCAGGCGCGGTGGCTGCGTCTACCCCAGTCACGCGCGCAGTTCGCCGCCCCGCTGTTCCTTCCGCTGTTCAGGCCTTGGTCTCCCCCTTGGAGTAGTTCCGACAGCCCTACTGCACCGAGATCCCATCAGGTGCCGCCGTATGCTGCGCTGCCCTGTCACGCGCGGCGCGCACTGTGCAGGCTGGCCGTCCTCTTCGTCCGCTCTCTCTCTTTCAAGCTGCATCTGCAAGGCGCGCTGGCCAGTCCTGAGAGTCTGTTGAGGTGGCGCAGCGAACGCAGCCCCCATATTGCTGGCAGCAGCACGCTCAGCCACATTCTGCAGCCCGCCGCGCAGCCCCCCTAGCATCGTCGCAGCAGCTGCTCGCTTTGCGCCGCCCCAGCTGCCCCGCCACGGCGCACATCGCACGCGGTCCGTCGCTCTATTGCTGTTCCCGCCAAAGCTGCTGCCGCCTTCCCGAGAGCCGAGAGCGCGAGCCGGCGAGCCCTTAGCAGCAAGGCGCGCATGCGAGCCCCTTTGCCAGCTGCTGCCACGCGCGCGCGTCCACGGCCTCCTTCCGTCGCCAGCCTCGCCCTGCTCTTCTCTGCGCTCGCGCTCATTCTCCTCTCACCGTCACCTCTTCACCGCTCTCCTCTTTGGTCCTCGCCCTGTTGCCCCGGTGTGTGTTTGGTCCCTCTCTCCGTCCCTCTGGAAGATTTACACATTTTTGAGTTGATGGTGGGGGCACACGGGACACGCATTATGTGTGGGATGCTTTGGCTGGGCGGGGGCTTGCAGTGGCACTCTGTGCGCTCTCTCTCCCCGCAGGTACTCTCCCGTGGGGCGCGTGGGCGCCGCGGCCCTGCGCAGCTGCTGGCCCATCAACTTATGAGGTGGCGGCGGTGTTGCGCAGCGGACAATCAGCAACATGCACTCGGCGCTCGCAGCGCGCCTCGTGGCGCGTGTGCAGCGCTGACCGCAGACATGCCCGCCAATGTGCACCCTGACATTCGCAGGTATCCCAGCACAAAGACCACTGTGGTGGGCCGCCAGGCGCACAGCGACGCGTGGGCAACCTCCTGCTGGAGCTGGCAACCCAGCACTACAACGGCGCGCTGTGACAACACGTTCTGCTGTGCTGTTACAGCACGCCGTGATAGTGCTGCGTTGCCAGCTAGTCCATGGCATGTAGGCATGACCGCGCGTCGCTGTGCGCCTGGCGGAAGTGGACATTCGCAGGTGGCGGAGACCTCCGCGTCCGTCAGGAGGTTCACCTCATCGCGCTTAGCCGGAGTCGCAACCCCGTCTGAGCGCGATGAGGTGGCCCACATGACGGACGCGGGCGGAGGTCGCCTCCTCAGAGCCCGTGCACCGTGCACGTCTCATGCGCTGTTCAGTAAGTCTTTCCTGCGCCGACTTTTTTGAGTATTCAAACACAGTCCTCGTCTCACCTTGTGCCGTCCTCACAGCCCCACGAAGTAGCTCCGTCCGTTTGGGTTGTGCACCGCCGTGGCCTGCGGCACGGTGGCGGCCCATTCGTACCACACCTTCGCCCCGTCTCCGCAGCGCCACAGAGAGGCCTCCACGGCGGCGCCAGCGGGCACGTGCACGGGCGCTCTCAGCGGGAAGAAGATTGGGAACCAGGAAAACATGTTTGCCGTCGCCGTGGGCGGGAAGATGCTCAGGTGCACGTGCTTGTACAGCACCGCGTCGAAGTATCCCGCGAACCCGTGCATCAGCTGCCCGGGTGCGTCCGCGGCGCGCTGGAAGCGCAGCGAGAGCGCGCGCGTGTTGTCCACGGGCTGCTCTGTGTTTGGGTGGCGGAACGTGAACACTGGCAGCGCTTCGGAGAGCGGGGCGACCCGATGGAGCTTCACCACATAGGGCGTCTCGAAGTGCGCCAAGTCGCCGTGCGCCTTGACGTCGTTCCAAAGCTTGGAGGCGGTCACGGGCGCCAGGAAAGACGTGTAGGACTGTGGGATGCACACCCCGCCCACAGCCAGGAAACGTTGCGCGCCATCCAGGCACTCCGGACTCAGCTCGTTGTCGCCGAAGCTGCCAAGCAGCTCGGAGACCATGATCTGGGCAGATTCCGGTGCCGCCCAGGTGCGCATGTCGTGTGCCACCAGCGTCACTGCCCCGCCCCATCGCTCGCGGGCATGCAGCGCACGCAGGTGCACCAGCGCATTGGGGTTCTTCTCCACCGCGTAGACGCACAGCGCGCGACCGGCGCGCACGCCCGCGCGCAAGCTGGCGCTGACCAGAGGTCCACGGCCGGCCCCAACCACCATCACAACCACCGCTTCTCCAGCCTGCGCCGGCGTGGGCGCCGCCAGGTCCTGCAGCGCGCAGAAGACGGCCTCCTCGTAGGTGCTGTATTTGGTGTGGTCCTTTTCGAAGGTTTCGTAGGTCTGGCTTTCCAGGTTGTCCATGAGCGGCTGCAGGGGCGCCTGCAGGTAGTCCCGGTAGCCAGCCTCCAGGCGCTCCTGGTCGCTGAGGGGCTCCAGCTTGGCGAACAGATAGGCCAGGTACTCCCAGTAGACGGCCAGGGGGTGCGCAGGGGGTGGCGGTGGCGGGGCAGCCTCAGCGCCCCTTTCCGTGGGGGGCATCTGAGAGTCTCCGTCGCCGTCGCCGTCGCCCAGCGACGCGGGCGCGCCGGCGTGGAGGGCCTCGCCCCGCAGCAGCAGCTGCACGTTGCTCTTCAGCAGCAGCAGCAGAAGCTCCTGGTGGCGCCGGGGCAGCACCGGGAAGCCGCGCTTGTTGCTCAGAAATGATGACGTGGATAGCACCACTGCTTTCACAGGCTCGCCCAGCCAGCGGCGGCACTCCGCGTCGCTCGGAAGCGACGGCCCTAGGTCCAACACGCAGCCCAGCGCGCAATGGCTGTCACATGCGGCGCGGAAGCGGTGCCACCACTCCCAGGAGTCGTGGGTGCGTGCTCCCGTACACGGGTCGCGCTGCGGGGAGGCGAACAGGGCGAACGCGTGAGAGCTTTGGGGAGGCTGTCACCACCACCAAGCGACGCACCTCCGCAATCAGCGCCTCCTCGGCGTCCGTGCCCTCCGCGTCCGCCAGGGTAGGGGAGAGCAGCGGGAGGCGCGCCCAGATGGCGGTGTGAGACAGCGAGCCCAGCAGCGAGTTGGTCACTCGCGCGTAATTGGCGCAACGCCCGCTAGGTACGGGCACCACCACCGCCTGGCAGGCGATACACCAGTCAGTCCACAGCGCAGAGAGAGAGAGAACGCAGCTGCCAGGTGGCGGCCGTCTCGTAGGGTTGATTGGCACACACGGCCTGACGCGCCTGCAGTGAGAGGTGTGCCGCCCAGGCCAGCTCCGCACGCAGCGCCTGCTCGCTGTGGGTGCGCAGGAGAGCGTCGTCGCTGTCGGGCTGGATCCAGGCGCTCACGCGCCCCACAACCTGCGAGCTCCACGCGCTGGAGCTCAGCAGGAAGTCGGCGCGCGGGATGGGCGGCCGCGGAACGCTCGGCGGCGTGTGCGCGTCGCGCGGCAGCGACAGAGGTGCGAGGATGAAGTCGAAGCCACCGTCCAGAGCTTCTCTCAGCGCGCACTCCACGTCCTCGGTTTCACACTCGCAGCCTGCATACCGCGCATCGCCGTAATCGCGCACGCGACCAAGAGGCATGGCGCAGGCAAGGGTTAGTGCAGTGCGGGCGGTCCCGCCTGCCGCCCCCCCCCCCTTGGGCCTTGGCTTGGAGGATACATCCAGCCCTTAGTCGCCGCTATGCGTCTCCCTGCGTTGAAGGGCCCCACGGCCGCACCGGCGGAACCAGCCAGCGAGCGCTTCACGCTGCCAGTGTCTACGCATGCCGCCGCCGTTGCCGCCTCGCCCGCCATGGCCGCGCTACTGGAGTCGCTGCTTCAGCTGTGCTCCGACGAGCCGGTCACCGCCGTTGTGGCAGTGGCTGACGCGCTGTCGCAGCGCTACAGCGCCCAGTGCGTGGCTGCGCGCGAGCGAGGTGCTTCTTTGCCCTAGAACCTGACACCTTTGACCGCGTCCGGGCGCCCAGGTTCCCCACCGCCCACGCGCTGCTCTCGCGCGCCCTGCAGGCACGTGGGCGCCGCGTCGCCGGGGGGTGCTGGCGCGGGCTGGGGTCGCTGGATGCGCGGCAGGGTGGGCCTTTACGACCGCGTAGCTGAGCCGCTGCCGCTGACTGGGGCCCCCGCAAACTCCCTCCCGACCCGCAGGCGCAGAACGTGAGCCTGCAGACTCCCCGAGTGAGACCCTCGGTGGCGGGCGCCACGCCGCGCACTGGCGCTAGCGGCGGGGGCGGGCCTTCGCCGTCAAAGGTGCCTAGCTTGGCACTCTCGCAGACCTTGCCCTCCCCAGCGCCGCGCCAGCTGGTCACGCCGCCGTCGTTGCAGAACCACTGCAGGCCTGCGACGGCCCGACGAACCAGCGCGCACACGGTGCCCTCCTCGCCCTCCGCCCGCGCGCTACTCAAGCACGCCCTGTCCGGCAAGCCTTCCCCTGATGGCAAGCCTTGCCCTGACGTCACCCCCAGACCCAGCGCTGCCCGCGCCTCGATGCCTCGCCTGGCGCCTGGCGCGCGCGTCAGCGGTGCGCTCACCGCCCGCGCCGACCCTGTGGGGCGCGCCTCCACCACGACGGTGCCCCGCGCAGCAGCCGGCGGTGGCGTGGACGTGGCCACCTGGCTCAAGGCGCGCAAGGAGAAGGACGCGGAGCGGGAGCGCTCCAAGGCTGCGCGCCTGCACCAGGACTCGCGCTTTATTGAGAAGCTGGAGCGCCAGCAGGTGGAGCGCAACGCCCAGCTGGCGGACGAGGAGGATCGCAGGTTGGCCGCCCTTGCCGCCGCGCAGGTGGCTGCCAGCTGGCAAACCCAGGCTTATGTCTCCCACCCAACCACCCCGCTCACACCAGACGCTACGGAGGAGGAGGCGCTGCTGCGCCTGGATGCAGAGCGCCTCTTCGGGAACAAGAGCCTGACGCCGATGACGGCGCAGCTCGCGTTCAAGATGGCCGCGGTCGGGGCCACTTCGCCGCCTGCGCTGGCGCTGGCGTAGCGGACTGGGCAGTGCGAGAAGCAGCCAGTGACGATTTAAAAAAACAGCACAGGCGCGCATCAGCGTGGCTTGGCTAGGGCCGTCTTGCCTCGGCCACGCTTCGCTCCACCTTCCGCCTCCCCTCGCTCCTCCTCATCACCACCCTCGCCCTCACGCCGAACCAGCTCCCTGCGCGTCGCCGCAGACAGCACCAGCTTCTCCTGAAGGGTCTGCGGCTGCGCGTCAAATGCGCTGCACAGGATCTCCGGCTTTTTCTGCATCAGCCGCCGCACGCACGCCACCACAGCCTTGCGCACCGCCCGCTCAACCTCCCACGCGGGCGCTGCGGCGCTGCATGCTCTGAGGGCCTCCTCGCAGGTGGTCTGCAGCTCCACCACGTGCTGTCCGGAAGCAGTGTACAGCGCCCGCAGCTGCAGCTGCACGTCTCCCTGCAGGCGCGGCCCTGCGTTGGCGCCCTGGCCGCGCACCTCCGCGGCGGGCGGGGCGGCGCCGTCGCGCGAGCGGGGCCGACTGCGCCGCCCCTCAAAGTCGTCCTCCGGCTCGTCGCCGCGCACGCCCTCCTTGTAGCCCGCAGCCACTGCGGCTGCCACGTCGTCTGCGCTGCGGTAGAGGCGCAGCGTGGCCACCACCAGCCCCTCGTGCGCCAGGCGCACTCGCTCCTCCAGCGCCAGGTCGTCCTTGGTGCCGCTGCTGTTGCTGCCGTCGTTGTACATGTTCTGCAGCTTCGTCTCGCCCAGCAGCTGCAGCGTGCCGAAGCGCCCGTGCTGCGCGCCGGAGCGCAGTGGCGCGCACCCCAGCATCTGACCGTTCTGGATCACGGTGGTGTGCCGCACGCCGCAGGCGCGGCCCAGCGCCTCGTGCTCCTTCAGGAAGGCGTACTCGCCGTGGACGGGCAGGAAGTGCTGGGGACGCACCAGGCGGATCACCTCGGTGAGCTCGTCGCGGTGCGCGTGCCCGCTGCTGTGCAGGTTCTCGCCGCGGCCCACCGCCAGCTCGGGGCCGCGCTGCGAGATTGCGTTCAGCATCTTCATGACGCGCTTCTCGTTGCCGGGGATCATCTTGGCGCTGTACAGCAGCAAATCGCCCTGGCTCAGCCGCAGGTTCTTGGCGCCGTTGTACGCTGCGCGGCTCAGCATGGCGCGAGGCTCGGCCTGAGAGCCGGTGGTGACGATGAGCAGCTGGTTGCTCGCATAGCCGTCCATCTCCTCGGCGTCGATCAGCTGCGCCGGGCTGAAGCTGGCGCGCTTGTTCTTGAACGCAGCCTCCAGGTAGACGTTCAGAGACATGCCCATGAGCACCATTTTGCGGCCGGACGCGTCCGCGGCGGCTTTCAGCGCCTCCAGGCGATGGATGTTGCTGGCAAAGCAGGTTGCAATCACGCGCCCGCTCTTCCAGTCGCCCACGCGCTTGAGCAGCGAGTTGGCCACCAGCGTTTCGCTGGTGGTGCGTCCCGGAGAAAGGACGTTTGTGGAGTCGGACATGAAGAGCGTGACACCCTCGCGCCCTATCTCCTCAAACGCCGCCCGGTCAAACATCTCCCCATCTATGGGCTCCTCGTCAATCTTCCAGTCGCCCGTGTGCACGATGGTGCCGTCGTCGCAGCGGAAGAAGAGGCCGCAGCAGTCGGGGATGGAGTGCGTCACACGCACAGCCTCCACCTCAAAAGGACCAGCCTGGAAGCGATTCGCCTTGCCGATGTCGTACAGCTTGAAGCGCTCCGGATTCCAAAGACCAAACTCCAGCATGCGGCGCTTGATGAGCGCCATTGTAAAGCTGCTGGCATAGATTGGCGTGCTCGGGTCTAGCGCGGGCACAATCTGTGGCCGGAAGAGCGTGTGAGACACGCGCAGCAAGGGTGTGAAAGCTGCTGTGGGCAGTGCGCACCCATGGCAAAGCGCCAATGTGGTCCTCGTGACCGTGCGTGATGATGACAGCCTCAATCTTGTCCCGAAACTTGTGCAGAAAGGAGGTGTCCGGAAGCACCTTCTGCATGCCCAGCTCGTCAAAGCCGCTGCGCGCAAGGCGAGAGTTTGAGTCGAGGCGCGGGTGGAAGCCGCGTGTTGTGTGACGCACTCTGGGAACATGAGCCCCGCATCCAGGATGACGTAGCGGTCGTAGTTGCCAACTAACATGCAGTTCATGCCAATCTCGCCGAGGCCGCCAATGGGCAGGATGCGCAGCGGAGCGTCTTGGCCCTCTCCCGGCGCAGGGCCCGGGAACTTTTTGTTGCGTGTGTGCGACAGGGTCTGGCCCACGTGTGTGGTGCCGTCGGAAACCGGCCGAAACTCCTTGAGGGCCGACTTGCCGCCTGAGCGAGGGCGGGCGGCGTGAGCGCCCGCAGTCCGGCTGTGCACGCACGAGCACCAGAGCCGTCGCAGGCGCCGCCGCGCGAGGTGCCAGAGCTGCTGCAGCGCCGCAGAGCGTGGGAGAGCTGGCGCTGAGCTGGCAAAAGCGCAGCCGCAGTAGGGTTGATAGGCGGCGGCAGGCCGCTGCACGGACCTCCTCTGAACAGCGGGCCCTTCACGCTGCGAGACTTGCTGCTGTAGTTGCGCGCGCCGCCGGCGTCCAGCGCGTTGGAGCCAGAGCCGGGGGAAATAGCCTCTGAGACGACGCACAAGCTGCTGCGCCGCCCGCGACGACGCCGGGCGGCGCACGGCGCCCTGCACAACCCGCCGTGACTGCTGCTGCTGCAGCTGGCCACAGGAGCTAAACTCATAGCGGCCCCAGGGGCGACGCTGTGCCATCCAAAACTGCCGCACCGCGCGCGGCTCGACCTGCTGCTGCTGTCTTTGGTTGTCCTCAAAAGACGGGCTCTCTGCGTGCGCGTTCAGTCCAGTGCCGCTCGAGTTCCTGCTCTGATGGCGCTGTGCGTGGAACAAGGTGCTTGCTCTTGCAGAGCACGCTCGAGCTGCACCCCGCTGCGCGCCAGGCCGCGCAGTGTATCGCACGCGCGGCCGCTAGCACCTGCTGCTGCGTGTGAGCGGCCGCTGCATGGAGGGGAGTCTCTTTTGGGCGGCCCACGTGTCAGCATACGTTGTCGGAGCTTGCGGCGGTGCGTAGCCCTGCACCCTGCTGTGCTTCTCTTTGTGCAGCTCAGCGGCGCTGTGGCGTCACGCGAGCCGTGGGGCGTGCGGCACCGCAACCAGCAACGGCTGCGCTGTGTGCCGCGGGCGGTGACATCAACCCTATTGCTCGCTCCTCTGGTGCTGACGGAGCTCGCCCTCCCAGCCGCTCCGTGTTGCCTCGCGCGCGAGCAGACGGCGACGCGGGTACGGTTATCGGCTGCTTCTGCTTGCTTGGCTGTTCTGAAAGCTTGCTCTCGCAGGCGCAGAGCGCTCAGGCTCTGACGGCGGCGGCGATAGCGGCGGCGGCGGCGGCGGCGAGCCGGATAAGGACAGCGGTTCCTTCCTGGGCCCTCTCAGTCGCGAGGACGTAGAGACCGTCGCATACACTCTCGCAGTGTCCCTGCTCATCCGTTGGTTTGTGGCCGAACCCCGCTTCATCCCCTCCCTCTCCATGTACCCCTCATTCGACGTAGGCGACCGGCTGGTGGCTGAGAAGCTCACGTACCGCTTCGGGCGCCCGCCTGCGCGTGGGGACGTGGTCATCTTTAACCCCCCTGCCGAGCTGTTGCGCAAGATGGGTTACCCCGCTAACGAGGTTTTCATCAAGCGAGTGGTGGCTGTGGAGGGCGACCGGGTTGAGGTGAAAAAGGGAAAGCTGGTATTGAATGGTGTGGCCCTGGACGAGTCTTTCATCTTGGAGGCGCCAACGTATGAGCTGCCCGCGCTGGTGGTGCCTTCCGGCGATGTGTTTGTGATGGGCGACAACCGCAACAACAGCTACGACAGCCACGCGTGGGGCCCGCTGCCAAAGGCCAACGTGCTGGGCCGCGCCTGCTTCAAGTACTGGCCGCCCCAGAAGTTCGGACCGCTGGCGCCCGTGGCGGACGACTCACCGCCGCAGCTGGCACCCGCGGCTGCTGCGGCTCGGTGAGCGCACCGGGGATAGGGACGTGGTGTGTGTCAGCGACGGTCTGTCCGTTTAATTAAAAAATGGCGGCGCCGTCACACGCACGGCGCAGAGCACCTGGGCGCACTATCCAGCTCCGCCCTGCCAGCCGCCCTCCGAGCGCCCAGGGACGCCAGGAATCTGGCCCTGGAGGCTGCGTCGGTGGCGTAGCTGCCCAGCGCCGCGGTGCTGCACGTGCTGCTGGCCGTCTTCTCCACCCCCCGGCTGGCCATGCACATGTGGGCAGCCTCGGTGACGGCCATGACGCCTTGCGCGCCGCTGACGGACATGACAGCCTCGGCAAGCTGGTGCGTTAGCCGCTCCTGCACCTGCAGGCGACGCGCGAAAACGTCCAACACCGCTTGCAGCGCTGCGCGGGGCAGGCGGGGCGCCTGGGTTGCGCCCGGGGCATGCGCATAGGCCAACGCCAGGTGGGCAGTGCCGTAGAATGGCAACAAGTGGTGCTCGCACATGGAGACCACAGGCAACTCGTGCTCCTCGAAGCAGCAGCCGGAGCCTTGGCTGGAGCTGGAGCTGCAGTTCAAGCTGGCCGGTGATCCCTGCGCGCCCGCCGGCGCTGCAGCTGCCAGCCTGGATAGGCGCACAGCCTCCGCCACAACCGACTGCACCTCGCGCCCATAGCCCGCGGTGGCGCTGCGCAGGGCGCGCACGTAGCGCCCGGGAGTGCCTGCCAGTCCAGGCCTGTCGGGACGCTCGCCAGCAGAGAGCAACATCTGAGCAACCGCGTCGCTCATGAGCGCCTCTGACCCGTCCTGGTCGTCGCACAAGGCTGCATCGGCGCAACCACAAGGGTGGGTGCCGTCCTCGGAGGATGCGCATGGCGCCGGGGGGGCTGTGAGGCGGAGCAAGTCTGCGCAGCGCACGCACGTGCGGTCTAGCTCTACCAGAGCTCTGAACTCCTCCCACCAGCTCGCCTCGCCCAGGAAGCAGCCGCGTAGAGAGGCGCACGTGCTGGTTGCCTGGCGCGACGAGCTCGGCTCGGCGGCGGCCACCGAAGCAGCCGCATCTGCCAACGACCAAGTTTCCAGCAACACAGCCACGCCCTGCGGCGAAGCAACCTCTTCCAGACCAGCCTGCGCAGAGCCTGTGAGCCTACGCGGGCGCGACACGCGCGAGGGGGGCCACACCGCAATGTCGTCGGCCAGTTGCTGCGGTGTCTGCAGCCTGCGGGCAAACACCTCCGCGATGCGTGCCGTCTTGGAGAGGCCCACGATGCGTCCGGCTGCTGGGAGGTAGCCCACGTGCACGCGTCCGAAGAAGGGCTGCAAGTCGTGGGCACTGGTAGAAAAGAGGTCGATGTGCCTCACAACCACTAGTCCTCCGCCGACGGTAGGCAGCGGCACCTCGAACACGTCCTCGCTGTCCTCGCTACCGGAGAGGGCGGCCGTGTCCAGGGGCGCGCCCAAAGCACGCTCCGTGAAGAGCGCGTCCCCCAGCACGCCAGCCGCCGACTGCCCGTACCCGCGCAGCGCGAACAGCAGCGCCTTGGCCACGCGCTGCGCAGCGTGCGGAGGAGCGTGCGCCGTCAGTGGCTGCAGAGGGAGCGGGGCGAAGGCGCGCGGTGGCGCACGCGGCGCCAATGCAACTTTAGAGACTCGCCCACTGAAACACAGACTGCCCAGCAGGCTGACGAACGCGCGACGTCGCACAGCCGCGACGCTGCGCGACTGCGTGCGTGCTGGGCGAGGGGACCGCTGGAGCAGCCGCCAGGCAAGGACTTTTCGCACCTTTGGTGTGTCTCGCAGCCCTTCTCGCTCCGGCAACTCGCCAATGCCGACCAGGAGCGCCCTGACGCCCTCCTGGATGCTCTCCATGGATACAGAGCGAGCGACGGAGGCGCTAGCGAGAACTGCTTTCTCATACTTCGTACGGCAAAAAGTACCAACTTCGCGCCCGCACGGCTCGCTCGGCGCATGAGCGTGCGCTACTACAGCAGAAGGACCAACTTCGGGCAGCTCGCCTTCGCGGCTCTGTGCGTGCCCGTCTGTGTGTTTGGGACGGGAGCAGTCGCGGAGCCGGCGCACGCTCGCAGCCGCGCTCTGCCGCGGCAGCGCTCGTCTGGCCTGCTCGCCTGCCGGTAGCGTCCAGAAAGCGCAATGCGGCGGTCATCCCGTGTCCGTGACTCATCTCAGGTCTCCTTTTTCGCGCAGTCTCGGCGTCGCTTCAGGCGTCTACATCTTCTCGGAGCCTCTCCAGGTCTGTGGCAGCAGCCGTGGCGCTGCGCGGAGCTGCGTGCGCGCGGGGCCGATCGGGAAGGCTTAGCCAGTTCTCTCGGCTGCGACTTTCTCGAAAGCTGAGCGCCTCCGCTGTGCGCAGGGCTACTGGGAGACGCGCCAGGCGCCTGCTACGAAGCCGGAGAGCCAGTAGCGTCGCAGTCTGTGGGCGGAGTGCGCGAGCAAGCGCTCGCCGCCGCGTCCTCGCCCCCCAGCCACACCGCCATGGCGCTCCACGCACCGCACGCACGCAGCCTCTCGCTCGTGCTCAGCGGCGGCTGCAGCAGCTTTGAGGCGCGTCGGAGCAGCGTCCTAGGAGGGAGCGGAGCGTGCAGAGTGCTGACGCGTTATCGCAGGGCCAGTCCGTGCGCGCTGCCGCGCCGGCACGCGCGCGGGCCTCGCGCAGGCGCTGCTGTGTGGCTGCAGCCGCCGCGGCGCCTAAGCGCCGAGTGGTCGTCACCGGCCTGGGCTGCATCACCTCTCTGGGCCACGACAAAAACTCCTTCTACAAGTGCGTGTTGCATTGCGTGTTGCACCCACAACCAGTCCAACGCAGCTGCTGACAGCCGCGCCCGCAGCAACCTGCTTGCGGGCAAGAGCGGCATCTCGCAGATTGAGCGCTGGGACCCTGTGAAGCTGGAGCTGCCCACCACCATCGCGGGCGAGATCAAAGGCGCGTGCTGCGCAGCTTTGAGCATCGCTATCGCCACCCAGCAGCTCAGCGACGCCTGCCCGGCCACTCAGACTTTGACCCAACTGGGTGGATGACGGCCAAGATGTCCCGTCGCGTGGACCCCTACATCGCATACCTGGTGTGCGCCGCCAAAAAGGCGCTGCATGACGCGGGGATCGCGGAGGGCAGCGATGCCATCAAGGCGCTGGACTTGACACGCTGTGGCTCGCTCATCGGCAGCGCAATGGGCGGCATGCACTCTTTCGCAACCGCCATCGAGGCGATGGAGACATCCGGCCACCGCAAGATGAACCCTTTTTGCATCCCCTTTGCCATTACGAACATGGGGTCTGCGCTAGCTGCGATGGATGTGGGCTTTATGGGGCCAAACTACAGCATCTCCTCAGCCTGCGCTTCCGGTAACTTCTGCATCCAGAACGCGGCGGATCACATCCGCAAGGGCGATGCAGACCTGATGTTGGCTGGTGCGTCCGATGCCGCCATCCTGCCCATCGGCATGGCTGGCTTCTCCGCCGCGAGGGCGCTGTCTCGGCGCAACGAGGACCCGGCCACTGCGTCCCGTCCGTGGGATTTGGATCGCGACGGGTTTGTGATGGGCGAGGGCGCCGGCGTGCTGGTGCTGGAGGAGCTGGAGCACGCTCGGGCCAGGGGGGCGACCATCTTGGCCGAGTTTCTGGGCGGCTCCTACACCTGCGATGCGCACCACATGACCGAGCCACACCCGGACGGAGCTGGCGTGAACCTGGCCATTGAGAATGCTCTGGCCAGCGCCGGCGTGGAGCGTAGCCGCGTCAACTACGTTAACGCGCACGGAACCAGCACCCCCGCGGGCGATCTGGCTGAGTACAAGGCCATCCGCAGAGCGCTGCCTGGAAGCCACGTGCGCATCAACTCCACCAAGAGCATGATTGGTGCGCCTGCTGCGTGTTTGGCATGCGTTACGCACGCCTCTGGCTCACACGCACTGCAGGGCACCTTCTGGGCGCGGCGGGCGCGGTGGAAGCCGTGGCTGCGGTGATGGCGATTCAGACTGGGATGGTGCGTTGTTGCGCCTGCGCTGCTGCTGGCGCGTGGCTGATTTGCTGATTTGCTGTCCGCACAGCTGCATCCGAACCCGAACTTGAAGAACCCGGATCCGCGGGTTGACCTGAGCATCCTGGTTGGGGCTACTGCGCAGGCACACCCGGTGGATGTGGCGCTCTCCAACTCGTTCGGCTTCGGAGGCCACAACTCGTGCATCATGTTCTCAAAGCTGCACTAGGCTCAGTTTGAATACCTCTCGTGTCACTGGCTACGTCCACGACACGTCCCGTGCTCCCCTTCCCCGCCGCCCTCTCCCCGTACTCACCGCGTGTCCCTCCCGTCCTCTAGGCCTTGAACATCTCCCACCAGCCCTGGGCGTACTTGTTGTAGGGTGCCGTCCATGTCGCCGGCTTAGCAAAGGGCGCAACGGGCCCCTTGCTTGCCGTCACCTCCGCCAGGCCGCCGCTGAGCTCACCCTTGAGCACCCGGTCCATGCGGAGCTTCACATACCTGCGTGAGTGCGGGGAGAGAGAGGGGCCGTGGGCGCTCGCTCAGCCCTACGCAGATATGGTGGACACCGGGCCACGCCGGGCGCGCCCGCACGCAGGCCAGCCGCGCGTGCGCGTGCGCGTGCGCGTGGCAGCCGGGACGTACTGGATCCAGGCTTCGTCAGGGGAAACCAGCGCGACTGCAGGCTGACGCACACGCTTGGCCACCTCGGGCATGCTGTCCAGCCACGCCGGGTTGGGCACGATGAAGAAGTTCACCTTTGCTTGGTTCTCAAGGAAGAAGCGGCGCCGCTCGCGCATCACCTCCGGCAGGTGCTCACTGTTCTCGTCGTTGAGCATGAAGTCGGCGTTGGCAATCACGAAGTGCCAGCTGGTGCTGGTGGCCGGGTCGTACCACACGGGCGAGTAGGTGGAGTCGCCAGCCGGCTCCGCGCGCGCGGCGACCACACGGCTCTGAGCCGGCCTTGAAGGCCGAGCCGACACGGCAGCGCTGCGCCGGCTGGAGCGCGGCTGTGGCGCGGCGACGCGCTGCGCCGCGCTGGCGAAGAGCGAGAGCGCCATCCGGGAGCGGAGCGAGACGAAGAGGCGCGTTGTACGACGGCGGCGGGAGGCCCACCCCCAGGTGGGCCTCCATGCGGACCAGTTTGAGTTCCTGGCCTCTCCGTCTCTCGCCGCCGGCTCACGCCGCGCGTGCACCGGCCATGGAGAGCCACCATGGAGACGTTGGCGCGCTGGAGGCTCCGCCGGCGAAGGCGTTGGCCAACAAGGAGAATGTTTTGCACGAGCACGTCTCGGGGCGTCGCGCCTCCGCAGCCGCATGGGGCGCGCCGGCGCAGACGCCCAGCAAGCTGCAGGACCTGGCGAAGCGGTGCGGGCACGCGTGGCTGGCGACTGAGCCTGCTGCTGAGCGCGAGGCCAGCCGGGGTGCCTGGCAAACGGGCTGCGCCTGCCGACTCGTCGCGCGCAGTCACCCGCGCCGCTGGCGCACCCGCCTGCGCGCGCCTCGCCCTCCACGGGTCGCACAGACTCACGCCACCGCGCGGCGACGCTTTGGCCTGCAGGATGGAGAGCCTGAAGCAGGGCGCCAGCGCAGCACACGGTGTGCACCCCCCCTTGCGCCACCCGCCCGTGCGCGCCTTGCGCCGCGCTCCGCCCCGCGCGTATCGCGCCTCGCCGTCCGGTCCGCTGCCGCAGTGGCGCGCACGGTGGGCAGGGCAGGCAGCTGTCGCATGCGTGCCCCTGATTTTCATACGCTCACGCACGTGCCCGCTCCTCCCTGCGCGCCCAGACGTCACAATCTCGCTGGGCGGCGGCATCATCAAGCCTTCCCTGTTTGCAGGCGCGTTGTTGTGTGCATTGTCGGCGGTATGCGGTGTGGAATAGGCATCTGACGCTCACGGCGCTGTGTGTGTTCCTTCACAGCCAAGGAGTTCGACAACGTCGAGTTCCTCCAGGAGATGACCGACGCGTTGCAGATGAAGCTTCGAGCAAAGGCGAGCGACCTGGGCGCACAAAAGGAGGAGCTGGTGGCTCTGGTGAAGCAGCTGCGCAAGACGCTGAAAACGACGCTGCAGAAGAAGGACGCGCTGCTGCGTGAGGTCAAGGCGTTCGAGGACAGCGTGGGCGTGCAGCTGGAGGCTGGCGCCTCCGCCGCGGAGGCGACAAGCAGCCGCGGCGCCGCAGCCACCGAGGCGAAGCTCAGGGAGCTGGCGGACGCGCAGCTGCGCCTGGCCCGCCAGAAAGCTGACGTAGACGCCACGCTGCGGCGGCTGGAGGCGCAGGAGGCGTCTCTGCAGGAGGCTGAGTCTCGGCTGGAGGCTGAGCGGGAGACGATGCGTGGGGAGGAGCACCGCACGGTGGTCACGCTGCTCTCGCGCAAGCTGGCGGAGGCTGACCAGCGCGACGGGGCGGTCAAGAAGGGCGAAAGAGCGCTGGCTCTTGCCGAAGCTGCGTGCGCAGCCGCGCAGAAGGCTGCCGAAGCGGCGGTGGCTGACGCGCAGGAGCGGGTGCAGGCTGCCATGCAGGCGCAGCAGGACAGCAGCCAGGCGGAGGCTGGCGCGCGCGCGAGCGCCGCGGCGGCTGAAGGCGCGCTGGCTGCGGAGCGAGACGCGGCGGGCGCAGAGGCGAGCCGCCTCACTGCCGCGCTGGATGCGGCCACGTCAGAGGCTGCGGCGCTGCGCTGCCAGCTGGAGGGGCTGACGGCGCAGCTGGCGCAGCTGCACGCCGCCACAGCGGCAGCCGCCGCCGCCGCCGCCGCCGCCTCGGCGGCCGACAAGGAGGATGCGCTGGGCCAGCTGCGCGCCTGCTTGGAGGAGGAGGCGCGCCAGTGGATGGAGGAGGCGCTGGCGGAGCAGGAGCAGGCGCTGCGCGAGGAGGAGGACGAGGCCAAGTCCATCGCCCTCAAGGAGCTGCGCGACCTGGTGGAGCTGGACAAGGAGGAGGAGAAGGAGTGCGCCCTGGCGGCTCTGAAAGCCGACCTGTGCGCGCGCTTCGAGCGCGCGCAGCAGCAGAGCGCAGGCGAGCACGCGGCGGAGCTGGCGGCGGCGCTTGAGCGCCAGGCGCTGCGCGCCGGGGCTGAGCACGCGGCCGCCATGGACGCGGCGGCGGCGGCGGCGCAGCTGACCGCGCAGCAGGCTGTGGACCACGCGGTGGCGGCGGAGCGAGCCAACGGTGCCGCGCAGCTGGCGCAGGCGCTGGCGCTCGCCGGCCAGGCGGCCGCGGAGGAGCAGCAGGCGGCGCTTCAGGCGCTGGGCTGCGAGGCTGCGGCGGCGCAGGCTGCGGCGGAGCGCGCGCTGAGCGAGGCGGCGGAGGCGCAGGCGGACGCGCGCCTCGCTGCCGCGCTGGCCGCGGCGCAGGATGACCGCGCCGCGCTGGTGGGGCAGGCGCAGGAGGCGGCTGAGGCTGCGGCCCGGGAGCTCGCTGACCTGCGCGCCGCATTCGAGGCCGAGCAGCGCCACCTGGCAGCCGCCTCCCAGGCGCAGCTGGCGCACGTCAACGCGCAGGCGCAGCTCGCCGCGGACGAGGCGGCTCGTGCGCTCGCCGACGCTCGCGTCGACGCTGCGCAGGCGGAAGCTGCGCTGCGGGCCGACGCGGCTGCGCAGCTGGACGCCATGATGGCCGACGCTGACGCCACGCTGGCGGCGGAGCAGGCTGGTCGGGCGGAGGAGCGCGCGCAGGCTGCTGCTGCGCTCAGCGGACTGGAGGCTGCCTCCGCCGCCGCGCATGCCGAGGCGATTGCGTGCGCGGAGCGGGCGCGCCTGGCGGCCGAGGCGCGCCTGTCTGACGCCATGCTTTCCGCCGAGCAGCAGATGAGCGACGCAGCAGAGGCTGCGGCGGCTGCGCTCGAGGCGCTGCGTTTGCGCTGCGAGGGCGAGCTGCGGGACGCCGTCGAGGAGGGCCAGTGCGCCCTGGACGCCGCACGCAATCAGGCGGAGACGCACGCGCAGTCCATGGCGGCTGCGGCTGCGGCATCCGCGCAGGCTTCGGCGGCTGCGTACGCCTCCCTGGAGCGGGAGGCTGAGCAGGAGCGCGCAGCGCTCGTGGCAGACGCACAGGCACAGGCCGAGGCTGCGTCCGCGGCGGCGGAGGAGCAGCGCAGCGTCGCCGCGGCTGACAAGGCGGAGACGCTGGCTGCTGCTGCTGCAGCTGCTGCGCGCGCCGAGGAGGCCTACCAGGCGCTGCAGGAGGAGGCTGCTGCGGAGCTTGAGGCTGCGCAGGCTGCGCACGCGCGCACGGTTGCGAGCCTGAAGGCGCGCCAGGCCAAGGACAGCGCCTCTGCGGAGGCTGCCTATTCGGAGCGCCTCGCCGCTCTCGCAGCGCAGGCCGACGCCGACGCCAGCGCGGCCGCGCAGCGAGAAAGCGCGCTGCTTGCGGCGGCGGAGGCTGCGGCGAGCGCAGCAGCGGCGGAGCAGGCTCTCCTGCTTGACCACGCGGCGCACGCGCTGGCGGGCGCGCAGGCTGCTGCTGCGGCGCAGCTGCGTGAGTCGCAGGAGGCGGCCGCCGCGGACATTGCGGCGCTGCTTGAGTCGTCGGCGGCGGAGAAAGCTGACGCACAAGAGGCCGCTGAGGCGGTTGCTGCCGCCCACGCGCAGCAGCTTGCGGAGGCGGCGCAGCGCCTGCAGGACGCGCAGGCTCTGGCGCAAGTGCAGGCGCAGGCTGCGGCGGCTGCTGCAGAGCACGCTGCACAGAGCTACCAGCTCGACGCCCAAGCTGCCGCCCAGGCTGCGTGCGCCCAGCTGGCCGCCGCCGAGTCGCGTTTCGAGGGCGATCTGGCGGCGATGCAGGCTCGCATGGACGGCGCCGCTGATGAGGCGGCTGCGGCGCTGGCTCGCGCGCTGCAGGCTGCAGCCGACGACAAGGCTGCCCTGCTGTCTGAGGCTCAGCAGGCGCGCGCGGACGCGCAGCAGGCCATGGAGCGTGCTCTGGCGGCTCACGCGGCTGCGACGGAGGCTGCTGCGGCCGCTGCCGAGGAGCGCGAGGCGTGCCTCCGTCAAGAGGCTGAGGTCGCCGCGCAGCAGCAGCAGCAGCAGCTGGCATCCACCCGCGCGGCTTTGGGCGCGGACGCAGCACAGATGGAGCGCGCATTTGCGCAGGAGAAGGCTGACATGCAACAGGCTGCAGATGCTGCGCTGAGCGCCCTTCGCGCCCGGGCGGCAGAGGAGGCGCAGTCGGCAGCAGACGCCCTCGCCGCGCTGCGCTGCGCCGCGGAGCAGCAGGCGGATGCGCTGCGCGCGGCTGCCGACGTCGCTGCACAGGCGGCTGCATCGGAGCTGGCGCGCGCGCAGCGCGAGTCTCTGGACCAGGCGGCCGCCGCCGACGCGCGGCACCACCAGGCGCTGCTCTCCGCGGCGGAGGCGCACGCGGGCGCTGCAGAGGCGCTTCGGCTGGAGATTGAGAGCGCCGCGCGTTGCTTTGCCGACGAGCGAGACTCCCTGCTCGCCTCCTCGCAGCAGGCGCTGTGCGAGGCGACCCAAGCCGCCGACTGCGCCGCCGAGCTGGCCGCCGCCGAGCTGGCGGCGGCGCACGAGGCGGCGGCGCGCCAGGAAGCGGCCCTGCGCGAGGAGGCGCACCACGCAGCAGCAGCAGCAGCAGCAGCCCTTGCCGCATGCCGCGCGGATGCGGCCGCGGCGGCGGCGCGTGCGGCCGCGGAGCTGCAGGGCGCCCGGGAGTCTCACTCGGCGGCCATGCAGGCTGCCCTGCTGAACGGGGACGCAGCCGCGCAGGAGATGATGGCCCTGGCGGCTTCTGAGCACCAGGCGCTGGCCGCGCGCCTCGCCTCTGAAATGGCGGCGCTGGAAGCTGCTGCGGCGCAGCGCGTGGCGGCCGTAGAGGCGAGCGCGGCCAAGGCTGCGCAGGCTGCGGCTGTGCTGCTTCAGAGCGAGCGCGACGCCTTCGCCGCCGACCGGCTGCGCGCAACCGAGCGCGCCGCATCCGCGCAGCGCGAGGCCGCCGCCGACGCCGCCGCCGCCGCCGCCGCCGCGCAGGCGCGCCTGGAGGCGTCTGCCCAGGCTGCCCGCGAGGCGATGGAGGATGAGAAGCGCCGCGCAGCCGCAGCCGCCGCGCGCGCCTCCGAAGAGGCCGCCGCCGAGCTTGCCGGCGCGCTGCTGGTTCAGGCGCAGTCTCTGGCGCTGTCTGCGGCACAGGAGCGTGCTGCAGCTCTGAGCGAGCTGCGACGTGCCATGGAGGCTGCGTCGACTGACCAGCGCAGCGCTGCGGAGTGCGCTGCCGCCGCCGCCAGCCAGGCGCGCGAGGCTGCGTTGAGCGAGGAGAAGAACTCTGCGCTGGCCAGCTTGAGGGTGCAGCTGGAGGAGGCGGCTGCGCGGGAGCGCGAGGCTGCATCGGCCCGCGCGTCGGCGCGCCTGGCGGACGCCCAGGCGAGCTCCGCGGCGGACGCGGAGCGCGCCAGGTGCGCATCGGAGGCAAAGCTGGCGGCGGCGGTTGCGGAGTGCCAGGCGCAGGCGCAGGCGGACAAGGCGTCCTGCGTGGCGGCGGCGGCGGCTGAGGGGGAGCGCCTGAAGGTGGAGGCGCTGCAGCGTCAGCGGGCCGCCCTGGACGGGGACGCGGCGGAGGCTGTGGCTGCGGCTGTGGCTCGCGCACAGCGACAGCTGGCGGACGCGCGCGCAGACGGCGCCCAGGAGCTGGCGCAGCTGCGCGCCCTGGCCGCAAAGGCTGCGACCCAGGCGGCCCTGGAGCTGCAGGCGGAGCGCGCCGCCGCGCAGGCCGCCGCCGAGGAGGCGCAGCGGGCGCTGGCGGCTGAGCGCGCCGCCGCGCACCAGGCCGCCTCCGCCGCGCAGCACCAGGCCGCCTCCCAGCTGGCCGCGGCGCGCGAGGAGGCGGCGGAGCAGGCGCGCGCCGCCGCCGGGGCGCTGCAGTGCGAGCGCGACGCCGCAGCCGCCGCTCTGGTTGCGGCCAGCCAGGCTGCGTCCGCTGCGGCCGCTGAGGCCGCAGCCGCCCACGCCGCCGAGCTCGCTGACCTGGTGCAGCGCCACGAGGCCGGCATGGCTGGCGAGCGCGCCTCCTTCGCCGCCGCAGCCTCCGCCGAGAAGGGTGCCCTCGCCTCTGAGCTCTCCGCGCAGCGGGCAGCCTTGTCCGACCAAGAGGTGCGCCTCGCAGGCATCATGGCCAGCCTGGACAGCGAGAAGGGGGAGACCCGACGCCTGCTCTCGGAGCTGGCAGCCGCTCGCGCTGCTGGGGACGCTGCCGCTGCCGCGCTCCGCGCCGAGCTGGACGCGGAGCGCGCCGACGCTGCAGCGGCGGCGCAGCGCACCGCGGCGCTGCAGGCGGAGACCAGCGCGCTGCGCGAGGCTGTGGGCAAGAGCCAGGAGCAGCAGATGGAGCAGCTCGCCAGCCTCAGCCGCGAAGCGGAGGCTGCCCGCCGCCTGGTGGCCACCGAGCTGGTGCCCCTGCGCGCCGCCATCGCGGAAGGCAAGCGCAAGCAGGAGGCTTTGTTCCAGCAGGTGATGGACACGGAGGAGGAGCGCCGCAAGCTGCACAACCAGCTGCAGGAGCTGCGCGGCAACGTGCGCGTCTTCTGCCGGGTGCGCCCCGCGGCGGAGGCAGACAAGCAGGCGCTGACGGCGCCGGAGGAGGTGCCGGAGAGCGTCACGCTTGCTGCGCCGGCTGGGGACTATGCCTTCTCCTTCGACAAGGTCTTTGCCGGCGGGGCCAGCCAGGAGAGCGTCTTTGCAGAGGTCTCCGCGCTGGTGCAGTCCGCCTTGGATGGCTACAAGGTGTGTCTCTTCTCCTATGGGCAGACGGGCAGCGGCAAGACCCACACCATGCTGGGTTCCAGCGCCGGCGACCAGCGGGGCATCATCCCCCGTGCCGTCGAGCAGGTGCTGCGCGCCAGCGAGAAGTATGCCCAAAAGGGGTGGGCCTTCAAGATGGAGGCGTGCTACGTGGAGATCTACAACGAGACGCTGCGCGACCTGCTGCGCCCGGGGGCTGCGCACAGCGAGAAGCACACCATCCAGAGCGCCGGCGGCCCTGGCGGCTGCCCCACGGTGCTGGGCGTGGTGCGTGAGACGGTGGACAGCGTGGAAGCAGCCGCGGGGCTGGTGCGCCGGGCGGCTGCTGCCCGTGCGGTTGAGGCGACGCAGATGAACGCCCAGAGCAGCCGCAGCCACACGCTGTTCATGCTGTACATCACGGGCACGCACGCGGGCGCCGGCCAGACGCTGGAGGGGTGCCTGAACCTGGTGGACCTGGCAGGCAGCGAGCGCGTGGAGCGAAGCGGCGCCACGGGCGACCGCCTCAAGGAGGCCTGCTCCATCAACAAGAGCCTCAGCAGCCTGGCTGACGTGTTTGCCGCCATCGGCGCCAAGAGCAGCCACATCCCGTTCCGCAACAGCAAGCTCACCCACCTGCTGCAGCCCTGCCTGGGCGGGGACGGCAAGACGCTCATGTTCGTCAACGTGGCGCCTGAGGAGTCGCACGCGGAGGAGACGCTGTGCTCGCTGCGCTTCGCCAGCCAGGTGAACGCGTGCGAGCTGGGCGGGGGCAAGGGCGGTGGGGCCAAGCGCCACGTCACCACCACCGCGCAGCCGGCGGGATCGCAGGCGCCCGCGCCCGCCCGGCTGAGCGGCAGCGCCGCCGGCGGCAGCGGCATCCCGACGGCGCCCAGCAGCGTGAGCACGCGGCGCGCGGCGGCTGCGGCGGCTGCGCCCGCTGCCGAGTCCACGCCCGCGCGCAGGCTCTCCGTCAACCCCCGCCTCGCAGCCAGCCACTCAACCTCCTCGCTGCCGGAGAGCCGCTCCAAGGGGCGGCTGTGAACACGCAACGCAGACACAAAACAACATGTAAAGTAACGCGGTGGGACTCTCGCTTACCGTCCGCCCGCTCAGCGTCCGCCGTTCATGGTTATTGTAGTTTCATCAGTCTCGCTATTGTGATGTGTACTGCCCTGTCCCGCTGAGCTCTTCACGCGTGCTCCCGCAACGCGCGGCCTAGATTCTAATGCTCGCCGCCGCCTCCTCCTCCTCCTCCGGCGGTGCCCCGTCCCCGTCGCGCTGCGCCAGGATGTGGGCGTGCAGCTCCCAGGGCGGCGGCGCGCCCGGGGTTTGGTACAGCTTGAACAGGTTCTGGATCTCGCCGAAGCTGAGGCCGCACGTCTCCGGCAGGAAGAACAGCATGATGATGGTGCCCGTGCCCACCATGCAGGCGTTGATGCAGAAGGTGCGCGGCGCGCCCAGGGTGGCGGCCAGCGAGAGGAAGGTTGAGGAGACACAGAAGTTGCCCAGCCACGAGATGGCCACCGCGCTGCCGTTGCACAGCCCGCGAATGCTGTTGGGGTAGAACTCCGCGTTCACGGCGGAGGGCACGATGCCCAGGCCGATCTGGAACCAAAACTGGAAGGAGCACAGCGCCAGCAGCGACAGCCAGCCGTAGCCGCTGGGACAGCCCTCGCGGTACAGGTCAAGCACCTCCGTGCCGTTCGACGCGCCGCTCATGCTGCTGCACAGCTGCTTGGCGTCCACGGCATCGTCCGCCCTGGAGAGGCAGTACCCTGGGGAGGGCTCGCCCGGCCCCAGGTAGGGAGACCCGCAGAAAACGCACATGGACTGCAGGCACTGCGCGCAGGTGGCCACCGGGAGCACGCACGTCTCGGACAGCGTGGAGCTGTCAGGCGGCAGCACGTCTGGGGAGCGGCTTCCAGCGATCGCGAAGCTGGCGGCGAGAAGGAAGAGGGAGCAACAAGTGCCGGTGCCGCTGATGGCGATCAGCTTGCGACGCCCCACCCGGTCGATCAAGCACAGGCCGATGAGCACGCCAGTGGTGGCGCACATGCCGATGTTGATGATCTGCTGCGCAATAGCATCCTCAGAGACCACGCCCGCCATTCCAATGATCTCGATGCTGTAATAGACGAGCGCGCACTCGCCGCTGAAGTTGTTCATCAGGAACAGGCCGATGCCCAGGCAGAGCTGGATAACCAGGTCTCTTTGGCGATACGTTTTGGGCGTTGCCGACTGCTCGTCGCTCTTGGGCGCCTGCTCGTCGCGCTTCGCCTTCTGTGCGCGCGCGTAGACGTTGTCCAGCTCCGCCGCATCACTCTGCATATCGTTTGGATCCAAAGTGAGGCCCGCCATGATCTGCTTTGCCTCGCCGATGCGCCCGTAGTGCGCCAGCCAGCGGGGCGACTCGGGCAGGTTAAACATGGCAATCATTTGCAGGATTGCGGGAAAGGCTGCGACGCTAAGCATGAGGCGCCAACTGAGCTGCGTGTGCGTGAAGCCAAAGTCCACTATGTACGCCAGGCTTGTTCCAATACCGATCTGTATGGCGTACATCACCACCATGGTTGCGCGGATGCTGTTGGGCGCCGACTCGGCAATGTACACGGGACCCACGATGGATGCTAGGCCTATAGCCACTCCCATCAGCGCGCGGCCTTTGATCAGGTCCTTCGGGGTCATAGCCACGCCCATCTTCAGCGCTGCAGCTATGAAGACGGTGTCTGAAAGGATGATGGCGGAGCGGCGCCCGTAAAAGTCTGCTTGGTCAAGGGAGGAGCAAGTAGCGAGCGAGTAAGCGAGCAAGCGCAGGCGTATGCCGGACGACACCAGCTCATGCGCGCCTGAGAAGAACCCTCCCGAGAAAGCACCAAAGGAAGCTCCAAGTGTTGTCACGCTCACAATGGCCTCTTTCAGCGTGTTGCTGGCGGCCACGCTCGGGAAGCTGCGCTCGATGTACTGGGGAGGGCGAGAGGTGCGCGTGCGCGTGAGCGAGAGGGGGGGGGGCAGTGCTACTAGGGCAAGCGTGGTCCGTGGTGGCACAAAAAGAGGCCCACGGATGAAAGCAGAGGGCGCGCACTGGCAGGGCGATAGCTATGTCGCTGCTGTCGTAGCCGAAGAGCAGGCCGCCGACGCCGGCGCACGCGACCAAAGTGTAAATCTGCGTAACCGCAACAACTTAGAGACGCACAGAATGCCAGGCCCAGAGGAGCCTTTCGCTGCGCTTCTGCGCAGGCCGTATCTATGGGCCAGGCGCACCTGCGGCCACGGGTTAACCAGCGCCTTGGCAACACGGCCTGTGCGCTTGAGCGCGCCATAGAATGGACCATGCCCCGACCGCTCCTTGGTGGGCCTCGCGTCGTCGCTTCCCTCACGCCCAGAGGGCCCAGCCTCCTCCGGGGACGCGTCGATCAGCGGCGTCCGCTCCGAGGACGCCATAGCAACGCACAGCACAAGGCGAGAGCTTTGTCGTACAACTGTGAGGAGGAGGACACATCAAAAAAAGCTCTGAGCCAGCGCTGACGCCTCGCTCGTTTGCAACAGCCGATGTATAACAGAACTGGCGGCGCGCCTAGCCATCCGCAAAGACGAGCGTCTTGTCTTCGTCCAGGTGCCACACGTTGAGGCTCTGGTACTCCTCCAGGCATGCGTCCAGCATTTCCGTGCCATACGCCTTGCGCGCAATGGCCGCAACCGCATCCGAGTAGGAGATCTCAGCCACTCCGCGTTGCTCAGCCAGGTCACGCAGGATGGCAAAGATCTCGCTGATTGGGTCGCCCCGCCCAGCGCCCCCAGCCTTCTTACTCGTCTCGTCCGCCAGGCTCGCCTTGGACATGCGCATCAGCCGCAGCGCCTCATCCACGTCTGACTGCGCCACGTCGGGTGCAAAGCGCAGGCGCGCTAGCGCATGTGAGAGGCGCAGGATGGAGAGCAGCGTGCGCGCCGTGGTGTATGTGCTCGCCTGGTCGCCCCGCTCAGCCTCCTCGGCGCGCAGCTCCGCGTACGCTGCGGCCACGTACTCGGTGAGGCTGGGGGGGAAGGTGGGCTCCACGCGTCGAGCCAGCGCCACGTACGCGCGCAGGTCAGCCGCCGGCAGGGGCTCGAAGTCCAGCTCCGGGTGAGTCAGCGTGCGGTGCACGGTCAGCACATGCTGCGCCAGGGCCGTGTCCGCGTCCACGTCTGCCCGGTCCAGGATCAGCCACAGCAGGTCGAAGCGGCTCAGCAGCGCAGCCGGCAGGTTGATGTTGTCTTGCGGACTCCACGCCGTATTGTAGCGCCCCCCAGCTGGGTTAGCCGCAGCAAGCACAGCGGTGCGAGCGTTGAGCGTGGTGGTGATGCCAGCCTTTGCGATGCTCACAGTCTGCTGCTCCATCACCTCGTGGATGGCTGTGCGGTCAGCCTCCTCCATCTTATCGAACTCGTCGATGGCGCAGATGCCCATGTCTGCCAGCACCAGCGCGCCGCCCTCCAACATGAACTCGTTCGTCATGCTGTCCTTCACAACCGCGGCGGTCAGTCCCACCCCGGAGGAGCCCTTGCCGGTGGTGTACACTCCGCGCGGAGCAACCGACGTGATGTGCTTCAGCAGCTGCGACTTGGCAACCCCCGGGTCGCCCATCAGGCACACGTGCACGTCGCCCCGGATGCGCATGCCGTCGGGCAGAACGCGCGAGGTGCCTCCCACCAGGAGAAGGAGCAGCGCCTTTTTGACATCCTCGTGGCCGTAAATCTCGGGCGCGATGGACTTTGCAAGGCGGCCGTATATGTCGAAATCTGCCTGGTAGCCTTCGATGCGCTCCTGCATCTCTGCCGTGATGACGTACTGGCTGTACTTCTTCTTGTGTTGCTTGATGTGCATCGCCTCCAGGAATGTGTTGGCCACCAGACCAGCGCGCATGGCTTTGAAACCCGTGTAAGGCTTTGGCAGAAAGATGCCCGTCATCTCAATGATGTCGCCAGGGCTCACCTGACGCACCAGCTCCCCCTTCACAACAGCGGTCAAGCTGCGCGGGATGTGGCCCATCGGCACGTCCTCCGCCATCTCCTGCAGCCGCACCTCCTGGAACTTGACAAACTTGCAGGCGCGCGTCTGCAGGTGCAGATGGGCGTTGGCGGCGTTGTTGAGGCAGGAGGGGGTTGGGCAGCGCGAGATGGGCATGAAGGACTCGCCGGCGACCTCCTGGTAGATCTCAAAGCCGCAAGCGTCGCAGGTGTAGCAGGCCACCTCCATGAGAGGCTTCACGTCGCCCACGCGCGTGACGATGCCCTGACACAAGGGCCGGGTGAGTGCGTGGGTGCGGGCGAGGTGAGGAGCACGGGAACGCACAGAGACGGTGACCACCTTGCCTATTTCGGCGGCGCGCACTTCGCGCAGCTTGTGCACCTCCAGCTTGGCGCCGGGCTTGAAGAAGACGCGGTAGCGGCGGCGCAGGGAGGGGGGCAGGCCCTGCGCGCGGTTGCCTGCGCGCGCCGCGCCACCTACAGCCGCGCCCTCAGCTCCGGACGTTTCCGCCTCTGCAGCCTCGCGCTGCGAAGAGAGCGTCAGTGTGCCTCACTCCACCGGCACGGCCGCGCTGCGTGCCTGCCGCATGAGTACGTCAAACACGTCGTCGTCCTCGTGAAGCTCTGTGGCGGCGGGCATGGCCTCGTCCGCAGCCTCCGAGAAGAGCTGCATGTAGCGCCGCGTGTTGCTCTTCACAGAAGCGCCCAGGTCACCTTCGGTGTCAAACTGCAAAACGCGCTAACAGCGTGAGCACGCAGCCGCACTGCACACAGCTCGGCAGCGCCACGCACGCTGGTCAGGTCGTCCAACTCAATGTCCAGCGTGCGGCGCTTGCGGTTGGCGATCTCTTGCTGCGGTTCGCGAGCAGGCGTTTGAGCCAGTGAGTGAACAGTGGTTTCGCCACTCCGCGTCGCCACCACGCACCAGCATGTCCATGTATTTGAGCTTGTCGGCGGGGTCGTAAGCGCTGTTGAAGCTGGTGAGGAACTGCTTGCAGCGCTCTGCGGGCGCCGGGGAGCGGAGCTGAGCACTTGGCGGGAAGCGAGGGCTGCCGGGAAGGAGGCGCAGCCGCACCCATCTCAGCCACATAGTCGGGCGCAGGCGCCATGGTAGCACGCCAGACACCGCGACCAACGTCTGGAGACTCGGACGCGGCGCCGACCGGCGCGGGCGAAGTTCACAACGCAATCGTACGACACGACGAACTTAGAGTGCGCCCACGACGCCGTATCGCGCGTTTGATTGCCGCGTGAGCGCCAATGAGACGACAGGTGCGTGGTCGTGCGTCTCTCGCTCTCTCGTGCTGACGCTGGGTGATGCACGCTGCAGGCGCCTGCTGCCTCGCCTGCAGGTGGAGCCTTCGGGCCTGGGCGCCAAGTGTCGACCCCGCCAGGGAGCAGCAGCCCGGCTGAGCGGCCTGGAAACAGCGGCGCGCCAGCCCCTCTTCCTAGCGCAAAGCTGAAGCCCGCCTTAGACAGCCCCTTTGCGCGCGCTGCGACTGCTGCGACGCCCTTTGCAGCCTCATACGCCAACGGCACCATCCCGTGCCGCATCAACCACGGCAGCGTGCGTCACACGCTGAGCTGGAGCGTGTCGCCCGAGGAGCTGTGTTTCGACCCGCTTTTGGTGCTGTGCGCGGAGGGCATCCGGGAGACGCTGCACCCGCACACGTTTGTGGCGCGCAGCGCGTACGCGGAGCTGCTCGGCAGCAGCGGCGCGCAAGGCAAGGCCCTGCCGCTGCTGCCGCTGCTGGTGGTTGCGCTGCGTGCCGCGCTGGGGAGCGCCGACGCTGCTGTGGTGGCCGCTGCGCTGCTTGCGGTGCGCCAGCTGGCGCAGTGCGTCGGAGAGCACCTGGTGTCGCACTTCGCAGTTCTGCTCGTTCAGGTCAACAGGCACGACGCAAGCACGAAGCAACAGGCGCTGCGCGACGACGCGCGAGCCACGCTGCTAGCGTTGGAGCAGTTCGGGGGGCCACAAGCGCTGCCCGCAATCAAGGCGAGGCTGCCAGCTTACGGACGCGGGTGAGGGCGCGTAGAGGCCTCTATCGCTCTATCATATTGACCCTCTGGCCGGCGCTGCTCATTGCGGCTCATCATTTCTCCTGCTGTCGCTACCAGGCTGCTGCGTCTCGTCTCCCTGGTGCGATGTAGTTCATCGTAGGCGCGACTTCAGACTTTTTCGACAGTTTTGTCGTACGGAGTACGGGCCGTGGACCAGACGCGCTCTCCTGCTGTCCTGTAACTGCGTTTCCGAGCTTCTAGGAGCCGTCGCCGGCGCGCGCACCCGTTGTGGCCTCCCGTCTCCGTCTAGGTGCGCGCACCGAGGTCTCGGAGACTCGTCACCGCGCCGCGCCGCACCGTCGGCACGCCTGCGCGCGCGCGCCACTGCGTGGCCGTGGCATGCGCGCCATGCGGCGCCGCATGTCGCCAGCGTGGCAGCGTGCTGGCGTGCAGCCTCTAACACTTTTCCCTGTCAACTGGCCTGGCGACTCTTGCCGCGCCCGCCGCGCGCTCGGGAGCCCCGCATCTGCGCCTGGCTTGCGCGCATCGGTAGCCTGGCCTCTGTGTGTGCTCTGCGGGCGTCTCAGTGAGAGCCTTTGTGGTGACTCACGTGGTCTTGCCAACCCTCGCGCTTCCACAGGTGCCCCGCTGCCCCGCTCTCCCGTGCTCCTAGGCGGTGATGGGCCGTGCATCTAGCTGATGGACACGCGCGCCCATAAGCGACGCTCCGTTGCCTCCGAGTCGGAGGTTAAGAGAAGCAGAAAGAAGGGGCGCAGCTCGCAGCCCCCTGGCGCGTCCCACGCCGCGCCGCCTAAGCGCCATAGCCGCCGAGGCGACGCGCCGGCCCCTTCGCCCGCCCGCGCCGCAAAGTCGGATCAGCGCCGGCGTTCCCAGGGCGCTGCGCCGCCGCAGCCGCCCCTTCCCGAGAAGACCTGCGAGCCCCCCTGCACGGAGCCCCCCATGGCGGACCGCCACATGCAGGAGGCGTGGGCAGACGAGCACGAACACGAGGAGGAGGAGGAGGAGGGCCTTGACGACGTGCTCATGCCTCCGGAGGAGGAAGCACAGGAGATGGCGCTGCGCATGGCCGAGGCTGCGCGCGCGCGGGGCCTGCCGCCCGGTGCGGCGGGCAGTGCGATGCAGGCGCGTGAATGCGCGAGCGCTGAGAGCCTTTGCTCCTCCAGGGCTCACGCTAACTCGCACTGCCTTCTCACCGCAGGCGCTCCTGCGCAAGCTCGGCGGCGGCGGCCTCGAGGACATCATGCCCGGAGGGGGTGGCACGGCGGGCCGCCTGAAGAGCTGCCTGTCCGGTTTGCGTGCAGAGGGTGACGAGAGTGCGCAGATGGAAGCCCTCACCAGCCTGTGCGAGATCCTCTCCATGTCGTCCGAAGAGGCGCTAGCGTGCGTCCCCTTCTCCATTTCCATCTACACGCGCATAAGCCAACTGACGAGGCCCTGCTCCCACGCAGGCGGTCTTTTGCGCTGGACTCGTTTGTGCCGCTGCTGGTGGGGCTGCTGGAGGCTGAGCACAACCCGGACGCGATGCTGCTGGCCGCACGCGCGCTGACTCACCTGGCGGACGTGCTGCCTCCGGCGCGCGCCCACATCGTGCACTACGGGGCCCTTCCCCCGCTCTGCGCGCGCCTGCTCACCATCGAGTACATCGACCTGGCGGAGCAGTGTCTGCAGGCGCTGGAGAAGCTGTCGCGGGAGCACGGGTCGGCGGCGGTGCGCGCTGGCGGGCTGGTTGCGGTGCTGTCGTACCTGGACTTTTTCAGCATCGGCCTGCAGCGCGTGGCGGTCAGCACCGCGGCGCACATGTGCCGCTCGCTGCCCGTGGACACGCACGCGCGCGTGCTGGAGGTTGCCCCGATGCTGGGTCGCCTGCTGCACAGCGAAGACGGGCGGCTGCTCGAGTCTGCTGCGCTGGCGCTGTCTCGCGCCGCCGCAGCCATGGCGGGCGACCCGGAGCGCCTGGAGCAGCTGTGCGGCGCGGAGGTGCTGGAGCGGGCGCTGGCGCTGGTGGCGAGCGGCTCTGGAGGGGCCGGGGGCGCAGCCCTCCCTCTCACCCCGCCAACCTCCGCATCGCTGCTCAGCATGCTGGGCACAGCCTGTCGCGGCTGCGCGTCCGCCACGGAGACGCTGCTGGCGCTGGGGGCTGCCGGGGTGCTGGCCGGGGCGCTGCGTGGCGCGGGGCCAGACCAGCTGGGTGACCTGGTCACCCTCCTGAGCCACATGCTGCCCCAATCCCCGCAGCCGCCGCAGCTGGCGGTGCCTCCGTCGCCGCGGGCCGCGCGCCGCGCCGCCGCGCGCGCAGCGACAGCGTCGCAGGAAGGCCCGGCCGCCGCCGACGCCGCCGCTCCTTCGCCCGAACAGCCAGCTGCAGCCCTCCCCGCATCGCCGGAGTCGCACGCGGCTGCGCTGGCGCGCAAGCACCCGGAGCTGCTGGACGGCCTGTGCGCCGAGCTGCTGCCCGTGCTGCTGCCCCTCATCTCCGGCTGCGCCCCCGGTCTTCGCGTCAGAGCGCTGGGCGCGCTCAACCGGCTGGTGCAGCACACGCGCGTGGAGGCGCTGCAGCCGCTGCTGCGTCCCGCAGAGCTGGCCAGCTTCCTCGCCGCGCTGCTCGGTGGCCAGGGCGAGCCCGGGGGGCTCTCTCTGGCCCTCCAGGTGGCTGACTGCGTGCTGTGCTGCGCGCCGTCGGCGGTGGGGCGCGCTTTCGTGAAGGAAGGGGCGGCCCACGCGCTGAGCCTGCTGGCCGCACAGCCCTCGCCCGACCACGCACAGCTCGCCTCCTACGCCGCCGCCATCCTACAGCGCCACGCGGCGGTGCTGGGCGGCGGCGCCCCGGCGGCGGGCGCGCACGCGGGCGAGGGCGGGGCCGCCGAGCTGGGACGGCTGCGGGCGCTGTGCGCCACGCTGCTCGCCGCGCGCGGCCTGGGCGACCACAGCGCCGCAGCCGCCCTGGGCGAGCTGCTGGACAGCCTGGTGGCTGAGGACGGGGCGGCGGTGTCCACATTCGAGTTCACCGAGGCTGGCTGCGTCTCAACCCTCAAGGCCTACCTCACCGCCGCCTCCGAGCCGCCTCAGTTCCGCGAGCATACAGCCGCTGCGCGCCTGCGCGCCCTCCTGGCGCACGCAGGCACCGCATGCGGCCACCGCGTGCCCCTACACGCGCTGGTGCGCAAGCTCAACGACGCCCTCGCAGCCACAGAGCGCTTGCCCACGCTTCTGGCGCCGCCCTCGGCCGGCGGCCTCGCCGCGCTCTCACGCCCCTTCAAGCTCTGCCTGCGGCGGGACCCCGCAGAGCAGCTGCTGCGCGACTACAGCGCCAATGTGGTGCTGGTTGAGCCGATGGCCACCCTCTCGGCAATTGAGGACTTTCTCCTGCCCCGCATCCGCCGCATGGAGGCCCCCCCGTCCCCGCCCGCGCCGCGCGCCGCGGGTGCGGCCACGGCACCGGCGCCGCCTGCGCCGGCGGCCGCTGCGGCGTGTGAGAAGGGCGAGCAGAGGGGCGACGCTTCGCCGGGCGACGGAGTGCGTACGCGCAGCACTGCTGCTGCGCAGGCGCAGGCTGCTGCCGCGGCCACTCGGGAGGAAGGCGGCAGGGCGCGGTCGGAGGGGGACAACGGGAGCCCTTCTGAGCGACGCGCCTCACGCGCTGCCCGCCGCGCTGACTGCGCTGACGAGCAGGCGGCCGCCGCCGACGCCGCCGCCGACGCCGCCGCCGCAGCAGCAGCCGAGGCTTCTCGCGCCGCCGCCGCCGCCGATGCCGCCGCCGCGCTCGCTGCTGCAGAGGCTGAGGCCGAGCTGGCCATGTCTGAGGAGCCTGAAGAGGAAGTGTTCGACGACGAGATGGACGAAGAGGAAGGAGCTCCTCCGCAGGAGAGCATCCACACGGTGGATCTGGCATCTGCGCCCAGCGGAGATCCTGCAGGTGCCTCCGTGTCCATGGGCAGCGCTGGCGGCGCTTCTCAGCCCGCTCCAGCAACCTCCACGCCCAGCGACGCTGCGCCGGCGAGCTTCGCGGCGGCGGCTGCGCGCGGCGCTGCAGGCGCCGGTGGCGATGCCGGGCAGCCCGCGCGGCATGCTTCGATGGCGGCTGCCGCCGCTTCTGCGCCCCCGCAGCTCGCCTTCACGCTCGGAGCCGCGGCTCTTACCGCCAGCCACACCATCCTGCAGGCGGTGCACGCGCAGTACGCGGCAGAGCAGCGCAGCGGCGTGGGTGCCACCGGCGAGGGCGATTTGTGGACGCGCGTGCACACCGTCCTTTACCGCTCCGCAGGCGGCACTCCTGGCGCATCAGCCTCCGCCGCCCCTTCGGCGTCGCGGGATATGGCCATCAGCGGCGACGCGGCGCAGTCGCAGTCGCCGCTGGGCGAGCTGCTGGCTGGGTCGCAGCTTGCGGCGAGCCTGGGTTTGATCGCGTGCGACCAGACCTGCGATCCAAGCTTCGACGCGCTGCTTCTGCTGTCGCTGCTGCACGCGCTGCCGCGGCAGCCGCATCTGGTGGCTGCTGCTGCATCTGCGGGGTGCGCGAGCGTGGTTGGCGCCGAGGAGTTTGTGTGCGCCAAGCTGAGCGCCAAGCTGGGTCGTCAGCTGGGCGACGCGCTGTCGCTGTGCTCGGGCACGCTGCCCGGGTGGTGCGCGTCTCTGCCGCGCGCGGCGCCCTTCCTGTTTCCCTTCGACACTCGGCGGCGGCTGTTCTACGCCACCGCGCTGGGCACCGCGCGCGCGCTGCAGCGGCTCGCCAGCCAGGCGCCCCCGCCGCCAGGCGGCGGCGCCGGCGGAGAGCACGGCGGCGGCGGCGGCGCCGGCGGCGGGGGGCGGGACCCTCCGGGGGTGGGCCGCCTGCAGCGTCAGAAGGTGCGCATCAGCCGCGCCCGGGTGCTGGACAGCGCGCGCCAGGTGTTCAGCCTGCCTGGCACGGCGGGCAGCGTGCTGGAGGTTGAGTTCTTCGGGGAGGAGGGGTCTGGCACGGGGCCCACCTTGGAGTTCTTCACCCTCCTCTCGCGCGAGTTTCGCTCCGCGCAGCTGCGCATGTGGCGCGACGACCAGCCCGTCGCCCCGCCCGCTGCATCGGCGCGGCGGCCGCGCGCCCCGGGCGGCCAAGACGGCGGCGGCGGCGGCGGCGGCGGCGGCGGCGGCGGCCCGGGCGACGCTGAGCTGGTGGTAGCGCGCCACGGCCTCTTCCCTGCGCCCCTGAACCCCGCGCAGTGCCCCGCCGACACCGCGGCGCTGATGGAGCACTTCGCGCTGCTGGGGCGCGTGGCGGCCAAGGCTGTGCAGGACGGGCGGCTGCTGGACCTGCCGCTGTCGCCCGCGTTTTACCGGGGGGCGCTGCTGGGCGAGCCCCTCACCGCCCACCACATCCAGCTGTTCGACCCGCAGCTGGGCGCCAGCGTGCTGGAGCTGGCCCGCCTGGGCGAGGCGGCGGGCGCGGCGGCGGGCGCAGGAGGCGCCGCAGAGGCTCTGGAGGCGCTGGAGGCGCTCACCCTGCAGGGGGTGCCCGTGCGCGACCTCTGCCTTTCCTTCACGCTGCCGGGCTGCCCCGCCCACGAGCTGCTGCCCGGGGGCGCCGCAATGGAGGTGAGCGGCGGCAACGTGGGGCGCTACGCGGACGCGGTGACGGAGGCGCTGGTGGGCTCCGGCGTTGCTCGCCAGCTGGCAGCCTTCAAGGCTGGCTTCGACGAGGTGTTCCCGCTGGTCAACCTGCGGCTGTTCAGCGCCGCAGAGCTGGAGACGGTGCTGTGCGGCGCGGGCGAGCGCTGGACGCCCGAGCTGCTGGCGGAGAGCGTCAAGTTCGACCACGGCTACACAGCCTCGTCGCCGCCGGTGCAGGCCCTCCTGGCGGTGCTGTCGGAGCTCTCGCCGGACGAGCAGCAAGCCTTCCTGCGCTTCGTCACGGGGGCGCCCCGGCTGCCCCCCGGTGGGCTCGCTAAGCTCAACCCGAAGCTCACCATCGTCTGCAAGCACCCATCCAACCTGCCCCCGGCGGCGCTCTCCTCCTCCGCCGGGCGCGCGGGGCTGGCGCTGGGCACTACGGCGGCGGATGGTGACCTCCCCTCAGCCATGACGTGCGCAAATTACCTCAAGCTGCCCCCGTACAGCTCCCGCATGGCACTCAAGGAGCGTCTGTTGTACGCCATCCACGAGGGCACGGGCAGCTTCCTGCTGTCGTGAGGGCGAGCATAGCAGGGTAGGGCAGCGGGGCACTAGAGCTCTAGAGACTAGAGGACAAGGAACGAAAGGCGCTTTTCAAGAGAACGCTCCATGTGAACAGAACAGGATTGTTTGCACAGCAGAATGCACGCACAGCGAATGCGCCCATTGCAACGTGTGAGCAGGCGGCGATCCGTTGCTCATCAGTATGAACCCGGCTCCTCGTCGCACAGCGAGGCGCTATGGCGCACGATGGCCCTCCCAATGGAATTGATCCAGTCCTCCTTCTCCTGTTGTGATGAGAGCCACACAACGCGTCAGCAAACTCACACCAATCAGGGAATCAGCCGGCAAGACCAATTGAACGCGCCTTGTCGGAGTCTGCGATGAAGTACATGGTGTCCATGTGGGTGCTGATCTCAAAGGCGCAGGGCTTGTTGAGCGTATCCTCGGCCCCCTTGACTGACAAGCACTGCTTCACCTCCATGACGCCGCGCGAGACGCTGTTGGCGGTCACGTGCTCGTCCTTGAACCAGAAGATCTTGCCGGACTTGAGCACGAACCAGCGACGCCGCCAGGTCTTGATGTGAGCCCCCTGCTTCATCAACCACCCAGCGCGCTCAGGCTCCACCCAAAACTCAACTTGCGACCCGGCGCCGGGTTCGGGCCCCTTCTTCTGGCCAAACAGGCTCAGTATGGGGCCCAGTATCTCGTCCAGAGGCGACTGGTTGTTGCGCGCCATTATGCGGCGACTCTAGTTAGGCGTGCGCAAGCTGCTGCGAGGGTGCCTGCACCCAGATGTAGGTGCGCGCGCGCAGGTTGTCGCGTTTGAAGCGGACGTTGCCCTCCACCAGCGAGAAGATGGTGTGGTCCTTGCCCTGCATCGCGAGAGAAGCTCAACGCCCGTCGCGTGCTCAGGTGACCTCAAAGGCGCACCATGCCAACACCCGCGCCCGGGTGGAACTTGGTGCCTCGCTGGCGCACGATGATGTTGCCCGGGAAGACGAGCTGCGGGCGCGAGGCGTGAGGACAGGGAAGGGGACACTCCCCTTAGGGTTGGTTCCTGCGAAGGCGCTTCCGTCGCCGCAACAGGCAAGCTGACGGCTGCGTCCGGCCCGAGTGGCGTGCGAGCCGCGGGCCGGCGAGCGCGGAACCGCGCGGCGGTGTGTCGGCGCAGAGGTGGAGCGAAACCCGAGGCAGTCCTTGTTGCTGGGTGCACTCTGTGCGCTACGCGCGTGCACGCACCTCCCCGCCGCCAGCCTTCAGGCCCAGGAACTTTGGCTGCGAGTCGCGACCGTTGGAGGTGGAGCCGCCCTGCTTCTTAGACGCCCAGCGCACAAACACGCGGCTCGCGCAGGACACCAGGCGCTCGCTCTGCTGCCTCGCAACCTGCATCCACGGGCCAGGCGGAGGGTCGACAGTCGGGCGAATCGAACGGCTGAGCGAACAGCGAACGGAGGAGGAGTCGACGAGTATCGACGAGCAGTCGACCAACGCGTCCCCTGCTCCCCTCTCCTGGGCTGTCTTCTGCGCGCGAGACAGAGCCTCACCACTCACTCCTGAAGGGTCCGAGGCTGCCTCCTGCTGACCTCTTCTGGCTGCGCGTCTGCGCGTTGCCAGGACTGAGCAGTCATGCTGCCGCGGTGACACTGGCGCAGCGCAGCGCCTATGGCGCTTCTGCCCGCCAAGCTGTGGTACTTTGCGAGTGCCGGCGCGCAGGCTTGCTACTATGCGTTCCTACCTGTGGTCTACACCCGTCTCGGCCTCAGTCCGGCGCAGGTTGGCGTTTTGCTGGGAGTCGCCCCGCTGGTCACGGCGGCAGCCATGCCGCTATGGACCGCCTTGGCTGACTCGACGCAGTCTCACAGAGCGGTGCTGCTCGGCACGGCTGCAGCCTCCACCTTTCTGCACTGCCTCCTGCCACTGTGCCCTCCGCGCATGACCATCCTCCTGCCCCTGGTGGTGGTAGCTGAGGCTGTGTTTTCACCGGCGGTGCCTCTGGCGGACGCCGCTGTTGGCCTGACGCTGCAGCGCGCGGGGCTCTCCTTCGCTGAGTACGGAAAGCAACGCCTGTGGGGTGCAGTGGGCTGGGGCTTCGTCTTTGCGCCGCTGGTGGGCGCCATTGAGACATATGGCCGTGGAACAGTGCGCGCGGCGGCACCCTACGTCGGGCACGTGCTGTGCTGCCTCGTGAGCCTCTGCGCTGCCAGACTGCTCACTCAACCCGGGGATGCTTTGGTGGCACAGCCCGCGGCAGGGAGCTGTGAGGAGGATGTGGAGCTGCTCGCTGATGCACCCGCGGAGCCAGCGGATGCCGACTCGCTCAAGTCGGTGCCGGCCTGTACATTGACCAGCTTTGGGAAGGAGAATGACGCAGCAGAAGCAACCCTGGTCTCTCGCATTGCGCACGCGGTGCGCTCCACGCCCGGTGCGCAGCTGCGACTGGCACTCTTTGTGGTCATCGGCGCAAGCATGGGCGCTATCGACACCTTCTTGTTCGTGGAGCTCACGGAGCTGGGCGCCAGCACGCTGCTGATGGGCATCGCGCTGTCAGTGACATGCGTCGCTGAGGTAGCTGTTTTTTTCTTCGCGGGCCGCATCCAGGCGCGTATTGGCGTCAATGGCTGCCTGTACGTGATTCTCTGCTCGTACATCGTGCGCATGTTATACTACGCGGCGCTGCGGCTCATGGGATCCCCATGGGCCGTCCTGCCGGCGCAGCTGCTGCACGGTATCACCTTTGGTCTGCACTGGCAGATTGGAAACGCGTACATGCGCGACCTTGCGCCTTTAGGGCTGGAGTCAACGTTGCAGGGCCTCTTCCAGGCGCTCAACGCGGGAGGCATGTTCGTGGGCAACCTGGTGGGCGGCGTGCTGGCGCAGCGGCTGGGCTGCGGCAACATGTTTGCATGCTTCGCAGCGGCAGTGGCGATCGTGCACTGCGCCTTCTTCGTCAGCTGCCAGCGGGAGAGTGTGAGAGAAGCCTTGCAGGAGAGATCGAACGACCGTATGGTGAATTGAGCAACGAAGATCGGAGTGCATTGCGGCGAAAGGTCTTACTTCCAACGCGCAACAGCGCAATGCAAATGTAATGCGCATTTTCTCTCCCGTTGACGTGGTTGGTGTCCAACCCAGCAGCGTGCTGTGTTACAATCCTGATGCGAACGCGTCTTACAGTCCTGCGCATTCGTATTTTGTCTGTTGGCATCTCAGTGGTGCAGCGGCTTGTACGCCTCCAGCTGCGTGAGCGGCAGGATGGGCGCCGACCACGCCGCCAAAAAGATTGCGCGGAGGTCGCTGATGAGCGGATACCGCGGATTGGCTCCCGTGCACTGATCGTCGAACGCATTCTCTGCCAGGCTGTCCAGCGCCGCCAGATAGGCGCCTTCCTTGTCGGCGCCCACAATCTCGCGGACGGTTGCCGGGATGTCCAGCTCGCACTTGAGCGCCTCAACAGCCTCGATGAGGCGGATCACCTTGCGCTCCTCGTCATCCCCGGTGTGCGCAAAGCCCAGCGACTCTGCCAGCTCCGCGTATGCAGCCTTTGCGTGCGGCACATGGTACTGGCTGAACGTCGCCTGCTTGAAGGGTGCGTCGCAGGCGTTGTAGGCGATGACGTGAGATATGAGCGCCGCGTTGGCCAATCCGTGCGGCACGTGGAACGCAGCACCCAGCTTGTGCGCGCAGCTGTGGCAGATGCCAAGGAATGCATTGGCGAATGCCATGCCGGCGATGGTGGCGGCGTAGTGCACCTTTTCGCGCGCCTGCGGGTCCTTCTCGCCCAGCTGGTAGGCGCGCGGCAGGAACTTGAACAGCAGGCGCAGCGCCTCGCGCGATTGACCCTGCGTGAACTCTGTGGCGCACACAGACACGTAGCTCTCCAGCGCGTGCGTCACCGCGTCGATGCCGCCGTAGGCGGTGAGCCGCTTGGGCATGCGCAGCACCAGGTCAGGGTCAATAACCGCCACGCTGCGATCACGCAGGCATTAGTTCGATGAAGGCTGGCCCCGCTAGCTCGCGCCTCACCTGGGCGTCAGCGCGTAGTCCGCCAGAGGGTACTTGCTGCCGTTGCTCTCGTCCGTGATGACAGAGAAGGGCGTCACCTCGCTGCCCGTGCCGCTGGTGGTGGGCACGCACACCAGGATGGCCTTCTTGCCCAAATCCGGAAGGTCGTACACGCGCTTCCGGATGTCCATGAAGCGCTGGGCAAGTCCCTCGAATTTGGTGTACGGCGCCTCGTAAAGCAGCCACATGATCTTGGCCGCATCCATGGGCGAGCCGCCGCCAACGGCGATGATGACATCCGGCTGATATGTGTTGATGATGGCCAGACCCTTGCGCACCGTTGCCAGCGTTGGGTCAGGCTCCACGTCGTAGAATGTTGTGTGGTGGACGCCCACGCTCTCCAGCGTGCGCGTGACGGGGTCGATGACGCCCAGATCGAACAGCGGCTTGTCCGTGACAATGAAGGCGCGCTTCTTGCCTTTGAGCTCACGCAGCGCAGGCTCCAGGCAGCCCCCCTTCAGATAAACTTTGGGGGGCACGCGGTACCAGAGCATGTTCTCGCGCCGCAGGGCCACCGTTTTGACGTTGAGCAGATCCAGCGGTGTCACGTTGCTGCTAATGGAGTTGTCACCCCAGGAGCCACAGCCCAGCGTCAGGCTCGGGTCCAGGTGGAAGTTGAAAACGTCCCCTGGAATGTGCGCGGCGGCGAGTCAGGCAGAGACGCGCACGCTCACATTCTGACTGAGTGACGCACGCACCGATGGCACCCTGCGCAGCCGGCGTGTTGATGAGCATGCGGCACGTGTTGATGCGGGACTCGAAGAGCTTGATGGCCGCCTTGTTCTGCGTGTCTGTGTAGAGCACAGACGTGTGCCCGGCGCCCGCGAAGTCAACCAGCGCAGCCGCCAGGTCCACAGCAGCCTCGAACGTGGGCGCGCGGTACATGCCCAGGAGCGGGCTGAGCTTCTCGTATGCCCAGGGCTCGCCAGGGCCCACGACAGACGCCTCGCCGATGAGCACACGTGTGCCGCGCGGCACGGCGGTGAGGCCGAACAGCTTGCTCAGCTTGTCGACGCTCTGGCCCACGATGTCCGCGTTGAGCTTGCCGCCCGGCAGGATCATGATGGCGCCCGCTTTGAGCGCCTCGGCCGGCGTAAGGATGTACGCGCCGCGCTTCTCAAACTCGGCAACTACCGCCTGGTAGACGGATTCGACCACCACCACGCTCTGCTCGCTGGCGCATATCATGCCGTTGTCGAAGCTCTTGCTCATCAGAATGCTGGAGACGGCCATCTCCACGTCTGCGCTCGCGTCGATGATGGCCGGCGTGTTGCCGCTGCCGACGCCCACCGCCGGGTGCCCGCTGCTGTACGCTGCGTGGACCATGGCTGGACCGCCGGTGGCCAAGATCAGCTTCACCTGCTTGTGCTGCATCAGCGCCTGGCTCAGCGCCAACGTCGGAGCAGGCAGCCAGGCGATGATGCCGGGCGGTGCGCCCGCCGCAACCGCAGCGTCATGCACGATGCGCGCAGCCTCGATGGTGCTCTTGGCGGCGCGAGGGTGCGGGCTGAAGACGATGGCATTGCGCGTCTTGAGCGCGATGAGCGCCTTGAAGATGGCGGTTGATGTTGGGTTGGTGGTTGGCACCACACCGCAGATAATGCCCACGGACTCGGCCACTTTCTCGATACCCGCCTGCTCGTCGCGCTCGATGACGTCGCACGTCTTGAGATCTTTGTACTTTGAGTAGATAATCTCGGAGGCGAATGCGTTCTTGATCACCTGGAGTGCATACCACGCAGACAAGGAGCGTCAGCGAGTGCTCAAGGCAGCTACATCGCACGCAGCGAGACAGGGCACCGACGCCACGCCCCTTGTCTTCCACGATGCCCATGCCCGTCTCTGTGACGGCCATCTTGGCCAGGGGGATGCGCTGCGCGTTCGCCGCGAGCGCGGCAGCCTTGAAGATGGCGTCAACCTGCGCGCAGTGTCAGTCAAGCCACCCCCCCGCGCCGACCGGTCTCTCGCCGCACCTTTTCTTGCGGGAAGTGCGAGTATGCCTGCCAGGCCGCGTGTGACGCGGCAAGCAGAGCGTCCAGGGCTGCCAAGTCCGCGGCGGGGGGCGGCTCGCGCAGTGTGCAAGATGGGGCAACGTCAACCTTGCGCGCCGCGTGGGGCGTCGCTGCGCGCGCACGAAGACCGCGTGAGCTCCACATAACACATACACGCGATCTCAGGGCCGCGGCGGGCGCGATACGCGCGTAAATGCGGCCGCAGAGCTGGGCGCCGCCCCACTCACTCTCTCTCGCCGTGACAGAGACGCACCGCAGCTGATGTGCGTCGAAGAGCTCACAGACACCGCGCTGCTAAGCACCTCGGACGCTGCTGCGGTGGTGGGCAACTCGGCGCGGGAAGCGCGCAGGGAGGTGCGACGGAGAGCTCCCGAGGAGGTCGAGGTGGGTACACAGCGCCCCGAACGCGCCGACAGTGCGGCTGCTGGGCGCAGCGCGCTGGGGCGCATCAGCTGATTCGCTGAGGAAGACATGGTTGGGGATTTCACAGAGTTGGCGAGGGCCACAACTGCACAAGAAGGTTGAGAGTCGAGCGATGCGCTATTTTTATTCCCTTTGGCCGTACCGCACCTACGGCACACATCGCTCCCTCCGTCTTCTCCATATCGCAAATATCCGCGCGCCGCCACGCGATGCAGCGCATCCGCGCATACGAGGCGGACGGCACAGCCCACCTGGTCCCGTGCGCCCCCTCTCTCGTCCCCACCCGAACTCCAGCACTCACCTTCCGCACAGCGCGCAAACAGCGGAGGCCAAGGTGCTGAAGCTGGCCGAGGCGCTGTACGCGGCGGAGGTTGCCGCCGACGTCGCTGCGCCGCCTTCCGGCCCGGCAGCACCCTTCCCCGACCCGCAGACCGCCGGCCAGGACACCGCCTACGCCAAGGGGGTGGAGCTGCTGCTGCGCGCGCGCGCAGAATTAGAGGCGAGCACGTGTGCGAGCGTGTGTGTGCATCCCTAGCAGCGTACTCACTCGCTTGCGGCGCTGCCGCACCCTCAGCCGCTGCTGGACATCATCTCGTACCTTGAGAAGGGCGAATACGTGTCTCTCACGGAAGTGCAGCGCCCCGCGTGCGTGCAACTGCGCAAGCGGGAGCGGGCGGCGTGCGCTGAGACATGCGCCCCTGTTTCTGCGCAGCGCCCCCGCCGAGGCCTTGCTGGCCGACCTAGCTGTGCGTCACCAGTCCAAGCTCGGAGAGGTGCGTGGTGGCCTGTTTGCAAGGAGCCCCTGCGCCTGGCTGAGTGTTCTCTCTCCCCCGGTCACGCCCTGGACAAGGTGCGCGACGCTGCGGCGCTGCTGCGACGCGCCTCCGTCGCCGCGGCGGACGGCGCCGCGCACTCCACCCGCTTCTTCGCGGAGCTGGCGGAGCTGCAGAGATGCAGCCCCGCGCGACTGCTGGGGGCGTCCGAGGCGTCTGCAGCGGCGGGCGCCCCTTTCCTGTTCGACGTCTCCTTCCCCGGCATCGCGCCCCCGCCGCCACCCGCCCAGGTGCAGCTGGCGGTGGGTCCCAGCCCCACCACAGGCGCCGCCTGCGTGCCCGGAGGGGGCTCCGCGCAGGAAGGGGTGCCCGCGCTGGCGGCGCTGCTGCGCGCGAAGCACCGGCGGCATTTCACGCAGCTGCTGCAGCAGCAGCTGCGCACCGAGGTGGGATGTCTGGCTGGCGAGGAGGACGCGGCCACGTACGCACGGCTGGAGGTTGAGCTGTCTGCGGCGCTGGAGCTGCGCAGCGAGGGGCAGGAGCCCACCCAGCCCCTGGGCAGGCCCGCCCGCGCATGGCTGCGCCTCACGGAGCTGCTGTTCGCGGACGTGCTGGCCCTGGCTGCACAGGGCGAGCCGGTGCCCCCGCAGACGCGCGTGCTGCCCCGGCTGCTGCCCCTGCTGCGCCACGCTGCCGCCTCCCGCGCGGCGCACGCGCAGCTGGCCCACGCGTGCGACGCGCTGCGCTGCGGCGGCGGGCGGCTGGGCATGGGCCTGCCGGCGGCGCTGCGCCAGCACGCCACGGGCGACGCGGCCACCTCCGCCTGGGAGGTGTCCACGGGGCTTTCCGGCCTGCCGCCGGTCACGGTGGTGCTGCGGGGCACGGAGGCACACGTGGAGGGCGGCAGGGTGTGCCCCGAGCTGGACACAGCCCCCGGCGGCGCAGTGCATGCCCCCCCGGCCTGGCTCGCCTTCTGGCTTGCCGATGCGTTGGCCAAGCACGCGCTGCAGGCGCTGCACTGCCTGGCGCGGCAGCGCGCGGGGGCGCAGGCGACGTTGATGCGCCGCACGCTGCTGGTCACCACGCGACAAGGAGGACAGTTGAAGCTCACGGCCACCGCTACGCGGGCTGGCGCAGTGGAATGGAGCGTCACGCGAGCTAGGGGCGGGACGACACAGCAGGAGGTTGATTTGGAGGAACTTCCCGGCAGAGACGCGATTGAGAAGCTCACGCAGCTCATCTCATCACACTGATGGAACTAATCTAAATTCAAATAGGAACACCACCCTCTTTGCCTGCTGCAGCCAGGAGCGCAGTCGCCTCCGCTCTGAGACGCGCGCGCATCTGCGCGAACTTGCTGCTCTCATCCAGAGTCTCCGGTGCCGTGGCCAGGCTCGCGGCCACCCGAAGCGCCCTCGCCCGCGTGCCTCTTGGGTCCGCCAGCGCGCCCGTGTCGGCGGCAAATGCTGGCGGCTCAGCGCCTGCGGCGCGCGCCATTTCCACCGCCAGGGCTTGCAGCACCAGCTCGTGCTCCTCCTCCTGCCTCCGCTCCTTGCGCCGAACCTTGCGCAGGCGGCGTCCCTGCCCGCGCCGCTGCGCGGTGCTTGCGGCAGTGCCGTCCGCGTAGTGGCACCATCGTGCATAACGCTCCCCGGGGGCGATGAGCAGCGGCCGTCGGTGGGTCGCCTGAGCGCAGGAGGTGCAGCAGAAGCCTCCGTGGCTCTGCAGGCATGCGGTGCATAGCAGGAAGAGGCGGTTGCAGTCCACGTTTGGGCAGTTGCGGTGGGGCGCCTGCGCTCGCGGCTGCGCGCAGCAGAAGCAGGTCAGCGCATTGGCGCCCCCTTCCGGCTGTGCCCCGGCGTCGTTCAAGCCGCTGGCGCGCTTCTCGCCGTCCATGGCCAGCCGGGCGTCGAACACAAACAGGTGGCCTGCCCAGGCGCTGTCTGGTCGCTGCAGCGGTCCGCATGTCTCCAGGTACGCCTGCACGCCGCCTTCCAGCGTCATCAGCGGGTTCTTACACCCCTGCGCCCGCAGCGCCGCCGAGTAAAAATCACAGCGGATGCCGCCGGTGCAGTACATCATGATTGGCGTGTCCTCTGAAACCCCGTCCAGGGGGCCGCCCGGCGCAGAATAGGACTCCAGGGTGCTTCGAAAGGCGTCCACGGGAGGGCGCTCTGCGCCCTGGAATCGCCCCGCGTCCCATTCGTAGCCGTTGCGCACGTCCAGCAGCACGGGCGTGGCAGCTCCGCCGTCTGCGCGACGCTGCAGCAGCCGGTGCCACTCTGCGGGAGGCACCGCCTGCGCGCGGCTGTGCGGGTCAAGCACCCCCAGGTGCGCCGTGCCGCCAGCCAGTTGCACCAGGTTCGCCTTGTAGCGCAGTGTGAGCCGCGGAAAACTGTGCCCTGGTGCGTCGTACACCGAGAAGCGCACAGCTTTGAAGCGCTCGTCGCTCTTCACCCACTCGGCGTACTCAACCGCAGACTCGCCGCCGCCGCTGAGCTGCGCGTTGATGCCCTGCTCGTTGATGTAGATGCGCCCTCGGATGTCTCGCGCCTGAGCGCAGGCGCAGCGAGGGGTTCGATCAGGGCGAGGCGTGCAGAGAGGTACGCGCACAAAGTGGCACACCTGGCAGAAGGCCTTGTGGCGGAGCACCTCCGCGTTTGGGTCAGCAAGCGCGGTGAGGCAGTAGAACGTGACCAGCTTGTGCACAGCAGCTGGCGCTGCGACCAGCACGTCCGAGCCGTCGGCGCCGTGCGTGCTGGCGCCGGCGGCCTGCGCGGGCGCGGCCAGGGAGGTGCAGAGCAGAGCGGGGCTGGGGCGCAGCACGAGCGTGCGCGCCGTCACACCAGCAAGCTGAGCCGGCTGCGCCCGACCCCGAGAGGCGCCAGCCGCGCAGGGCCGCCAGCGTCGAGAGCAGAGCGGCGCCGAGGAGGCAACTTTGACGGCGCGCCAAGAGGGCTGAGCCGCCGCGCGACACGGCTGCAGGGCAGACGCAGCGCCTCGCAGCGCAGCCATTCGCGGCAGGAGGGACGCGCGAGCGCACGCTAGCAGGCGCAGCATCCAGCCATGCCGCAGCAGGTCCACAGAGAAGGCGAGGGGCTGAGACTGACGCCTTCCTGAGAGTGACTCTCAGAGAGTCCTGACGCACCACCACGTAGTAGCCACGCACGGCTCGCCGCCGCTGCTGCATTACACGGACGTTAACTCGGGCTGCAAGGCCTCGTGAGGACTCGTGATTGTAAGGCGGACCGCCACTGCTCGTGTAGCCGCGCCGTGGGTGTCTGCGTGTACCCTCCAGCTGTATCAGCTGTAGCACAGCACAGCGCAGTACAGTTTGGCGCTGGTTCCGTGAGAAAGCGAAGGTGCGGCAACAGCGCTCATCCAAAGCGCGTCCCTGCGCTCTTCCGCTTCATCCGACGGCGTGCACCAGCGGCGGGTGGCCAGGTGGCAGCACACTTGCGCTGCCGCTGCCAAAACCCAGCGGGCAGCCGGCGGGCAAGTCTACGTCAAGCGGCATGCTCCAAGCGTGTCTCCAGCGCGGCCACGGCGCAACGGCTGCCGCCAGAGCTGCTACTGCCAGCGCCAGCAGCGCGCGACGCTGCGGCCGAGTGAGGCGCATGACGCAGACAGGGCGACAGAAAGTGATGATGTTCGGCCAGCCGTACCCGCTACTACGCAGCTACGCTGCTGAACTTGGGATCTTGGGCGACAGAAAGTGGTGAAAGAGGCCCTGGCCGCAGCAAGCGATCGAACTCGTTATTACCGCGCTTGCAACACCACCGCGTGTGCTCCAAATTGGAGCTTGAATGCTTCGTAGAGCGGCAGCGTGGATCTTGCGCCGGCAACGAAGCGCGCGTCGGCGTGAATGAACTCAAAGAGGTTGAAGGGGGTCTCCGCACGCCCCTGCTGCACCAGAAAGCGGTGTCGGGGCATGATGCGCGCCTGCAGGGAGAGCGACAGGTACGTGGGGCACTCCAGCAGCTGCCGCTTGCTGCCCCCAAGCTCGCCAGTGAGGTACTGGTACTTTGGCCGCAGGCTGTTGTCCACCGACAGGCTGAACAGCTGGCTCAGCCGCGTCACGGTGCGTGCAACCTCGCCCGCGTCCATGCCCACCTCGTCCATGAGCCAGGCAACCCGGGGCGCCATGCTCTCGGGCGTGTAGTTGAGCAGCTGAGGGTGCGAAGCCACCATCTTGCGCACCGCCTCGTCGTCCAGGCCCAGCTCGTACAGGAAGCGCAGGCGGCTCTCCACCATCGCCTCGTTGTTGGTGAGCAGCTTGGGATGGCGCACCAACATGCGGCCCACGTCGGGGCGCTCCATGCGAAGAACGTAGCACAGGTAGGTCACTCGAGGCTCCATGGTGTCAACCTTGGTGTAGAGCAGGCTGGGCGCGCGCGACAGCACGTGGCCCAGCTTGTCGGCAGGCACGGCGAGCGACTCGAGGAAGGCGAGGCGAGACTGCAGCGTGCGCTCGATGCGCAGGAACATGACCCGCGGCGCTGCCGCCAGCACGCGCACCAGCTCCACGGGCGTGAGCGTGAATGTGCGCTGCAGGAAGGCGACGCGCGAGCGCGCGCGCCCCACGTTGCCGCTGAAGATCTGAGACTCCTTACTCACCAGCCGAGACAGCTCAGTCTCGCGCAAGCCCAGCGAGTACAGGTACGACACCATGGGGCGCCACACCTCTCTCAGGCCGCGCACGCGGCTCTGCAGTGCCGCCCAGTCCTCGTCGGCCATGGCCTCGTGCTCAAACCCCATGAGCTGCCAGTCCACGATGGCCTGCCATCCTCTGGGGTTAATCCCGGAAGTTGCGTCCAGTTCGGGGGGGCGGGGGGCCGCAGCGCCGGGGCTGGAGGGGGGGAGTGGGGGGAGGGAAAGGGTTGGGTGCGGCGTGTCGTCATGGCCGAAATCTAAGTCGTCCAGGTCTAGGTCTTCCAGCTCGTCAGCCTCTGCAGGCTGCTCCTCCGAGTCGGAGTCGCAGCTGAGAGGCGCGCGCGCCAGCAGCAGCGCAGGCGAGGGGGGCAGCAACAACGCAGGCGTCCGGGCGGCCGCGGCGGCGGGCAGCTTGCGGGGGGGGGGC